>Ga0126381_100002338_pt1 | contig 20435 bp, 24 predicted proteins | sample PanSoiMetPlot_28_FD_96465 | JGI IMG/M metagenome (GOLD analysis project Ga0126381, IMG submission 96465) | Tropical forest soil microbial communities from Panama - MetaG Plot_28 | ecosystem: Environmental > Terrestrial > Soil > Tropical forest > Bulk soil | place: Panama | collected 2016-02-17
ACCGCATCCGAAGAGGCGGCATTACCAAGGCCGGCAACGCGCATTTGCGACGCATCGTGGTGGAATCGGCCTGGTGCTACCGACACTGGCCCAGAGTTGGGGCCAAGCTGCGCGAGCGACAGCAAGGGCTTTCCCCAGAGATCATCGAAATCGCATGGAAGGCGCAGAACCGCCTGCACAAGCGCTACTTGAAGCTGAGCATGGCAGGCAAGGACCAGAGGAAGGTCATGACTGCCATCGCACGAGAACTGCTGGGCTTTATCTGGGCGATTGCCGTCAAGGCCGAGCGGGTCTCAACACAACCAATTGCGGTCTCCGCCCGCACTTCAATCATTGAATACTCACTCGCGTCGACGGGCTCCGGTGTTTCTACACCTTCGCTTGACGTAGAGCCCTCAAAGTCCAGCGCACAATGGATCGTAAAAGCCCCTCTCATTAGGAGCGGAGTGATCAGGGTGGTGAGCAGGACAACCGCCACCATCACCGCTACTTCGGTTTCGTTGAAGATCCCTGTGCTCGCTCCCATCGCTGTTACGATCAAACCGACCTCGCCCCTGGAGATCATTCCGCATCCAACTCGAAAGCTGCGGACGGTCCCCATGCCCATAACCAAGGCTGCCATCCCACAGCCGAGCAGCTTGCTGATCACAGCGACAGCAAAGATCGCTGCCAATAAGAGCCAGTGCCCGCCGAGCGCACGGAAATTGCTGGAGAGCCCAATTGAGACAAAAAAGAGTGGAATAAGGAGGCCATGACCGATGGCCGCAAAGGTGCGCTCGAAGAGGCTCTTCAGTTTTGCCTCCGCACAGACGTAGCCGAGTAAGTAAGCGCCTGTAATTCCAGCAATGCTTCCCAGCCACTCTGCGCTCACGGCGTACAACATTACGAGCGCGAGAACGCAGCTTGTTACGGCTTCATTGGCATCTATCTTTCGGAATATCCTGATGATCGGGTCGATCCATTTCTTCGCCGCGCCGTACCCGATCAAAAAGTAAACCGACACGCAGACAGCAATCAGACCCATCTGGATGACAAGAGGATGCAGCCCCGCCCAAGGAATGTTCTGCTGAAACCAGAGCGTGAGCTGTGGCGCAACTCCAAATGGATTCGCATTCTTGGCACTGCAAGCGGCAGCAAGAAATGCCAGGACAAATAGCCCCATTACATCGTCGATGACCGCCGCACCGAGTATTACAGACGCTTCGGGTGAGGTCATCCTGCCGGCGTCCATCAAAGTGCGAGCTGAAATAGAGACACTGGTAGCTGTAAGCGCCCCACCGAGAAACCAGGCGGCGTTCCAACCGATTCCGAGAAGATGCGCAACCCCGGCTCCAAGCAGGAACGGCCAAATCACTCCGAGCAATGCCACAAAGAAGGCGGTCGGACCTGCCTCGCGCATCCGCTCGATGTCGGTCTCGAGACCGGCAATGAACATCAGGACGAGACCGCCGATTTGCGCCAAGAGTAGAAATGCATCCCCGGCTGCCGTACCGCTGAAGAGCGGCCTATGCAAGATGTTCAAAAGGCCGGGTCCAGCCGCCACACCGACCAGAAGTTCGCTAAGAATCGCGGGAATTCCAAAGCGCTTTGTGATGGAAGCAAGAATTTTTCCAGCCGGAAGCAGAATGGCGATGAGCAGCGCCAATTGCAGATCAGCGGGCATTTTCGGTTACCTGGATGCGGCGAGGACAGTGGTTGTTTCGGGTTTGCTCGTGCGGCGACGAAACGGAACTAGCCGAGACAAGATGTTGCTGTATCCACCCCGCTCGATCCCCTCGCGAAGCATTGTGCGAATCGTCGCTGCTTGTTTTCTCGCGAGTTCTGATTGGTAGGCGTTCGATGCGAGTTGCGCCGCTCTTTGCGTTTCCACTGCCGCCTGATCGCAGATCCGCAGGCGCATAAGCAGTTCACCGAATTTGAGACGCGCAATGAAGCAATCCGGCGCTTGAAGCGTTGCGTCTCGTAATTGCTCGAGTGCTTCTTGTGGTTGAAGATCGACGCAGAGAGCCATACCCAGCAGGACTCGAAGTTCAGGAACGTGTGGCTCAATTTCAAGAGCGGAGCGCAATTGAGCAATCAGATCGCCGCGCTCGCTTGGTTCCAGAACTCGGGGATCGCGAAACATCCGCGCCAGCGGATTGTCGGTCCCTGTCGGTAGGATTGACGGCCATGCAAGAGACGACGGTACGGGAGATGAAATGGCGAGTTCCCGGACCTCAGTCGAAGCTGAATTGGCTTTAACTGCTTTCATTGTGTTCGCTCCAGTTCGCAGATCGTGAAAAAGATGCAGCAAGGCTTGGCAGATTTAGCCTTGCTGCTTCAGGAGAATGCCCGAGGGCAAAGCTTGAGCTGTTGGGATGAATCCTACCCTGGCTTCTGAGAAAGCAGGCCTGAGTAGGACTGACCAATATGGATAGTTCAAACTCACGCGACCGCCATCTTTTCTGCAGCGACCAGAACATCCGGCTCGGCTTTGAAGACAAACTCGGGATAACCAAGCTGCCCCATTTCTGGTAAGTCAAGTCCGGCGACTTCTGTCGCAATCGAAACGCGATGGCCGAGGAAAATCTCCAGTACCCAATTGATGACGAAGCTGAGGCTGAAGACAAATCCGACCAGCGTGGTAATGCCGATCAACTGTGCCACAAGTTGGCTCGCGTCCCCGTAGAACAATCCAGTCACGGAGCCAGTAACTCCATTCCACGACCCGCCGTAGTTGCTTGTGCCGTCGGCAAACAGACCAACCGAGAGAACTCCCCACAGCCCGCAGGTACCGTGAACAGAGATCGCTCCGACAGGATCGTCAACCTTCAGCGTGCTTTCAACAAACGCGACACTAAGGCAAACAAGCACTCCGGCGACAAAGCCGATGATTGCGCTGCCGGTGGGATTGACGAATCCGCTTGGTGCAGTGATGGCGACGAGTCCGGCCAGGAGACCGTTACCGGCCATGGAAGCGTCAGGCTTGCCCTTCAAGCTCCACATATAGAGGATGGCACCAAAGGTGCCGGTGCATCCCGCGAGCATGGTATTAACGGCGACCGATCCAATGCGAAGACAGCCGGCCGCGGAAGCGCCGAGTGTACTGCCGGGATTGAATCCGAACCAGCCGAAGGCGAGGATGAAGCAGCCGATGAGCACTGCCGATATATCGTGACCGATGATGGCATTGCTCGACCCGTCACGATTGAATTTGCCAATTCTCGGACCGACGATCATGGCAACAGCCAAAGCCGTGAGACCACCAACTGCATGCACCACTCCGGAACCGGCGAAGTCACAGTACCCTTTTCCCAAACCCGCAACGGTGCCCAACTGTGAAAGCCAGCCGCCGCCCCAAGCCCAGTTTGCGAAGAGTGGATATGTGATCGCGCCCATGATCACGGAGGAGACGCTGAAGGTGAGAAACTTCCAGCGCTCGGCGCAAGCGCCGGTCACGATGGTCAGTGCCGTATCCATAAAGACCATCTGGAACAGAAAGATCACCATCACGCCCACGTCATATGTGTGCCCGGCCAGGAACATGCCCGTTTGGCCGAAGATCCCCCAGTTGGTACCAAACAGGTTGAGCATGTGCTCGCCGTTCAAGGGCTGCAACCCACCGAGATTGCCGTTGCCGGCTGCACCTCCCATTTGGATTGCGAACCCGATGATCCAGTAAGCGAACAAACCGCAGCCATACACAAAGAAGTTCATCATGTAGGTGTGGTTTGCATTTTTCACGCGGCAAAGTCCGGCCTCAACCATCGCGAAGCCGGCCTGCATGAACATGACAAGGAAACCGGTGATCAACGTCCATGTGAAGTTGATTCCAATTTTGTTCTGGCCAACCTGGTTGGCAATGTCTCCGACCGTGACACCTTTCTTTGCGTCAGCGGCTGGAACGTCGTTAACCGTACCGGTTATCGAGCCTCCTGGATCGCCGTTTGCCAGCGTCGAAGTTGAGGGTGCGCCTGCAATGGCGGACTTGAGATCAGCTTCCGCCGATTGGGCGTGAACCCGAGTTACGATTCCTGCGCTTCCGACCAACATGGCCAAAGCGCAGAAGCAAGTTCCAATACGACCGATTCTCATCGATTCAGCTCCTTATGGGTTGACCTTCTGCGGAAGGTGTTGGTTGAAGTCAGGCTTTCCAGATTGCATTCTTTCGGGCGGCGGCAGGAAGCAGACCGATAACGCCCGTCAGGGATACTGCAAGACCGATTAGCGTGGTGGTAAGACGGCCGCTTACGCTGGAGGAAAGATGGATTCCAAAGAGAACAATCAGCCAACCTCCCAATGCGCAGGCAACTCCGGCTAGTTTCAGAACGGTAGGATCATCGGCAGTTCCAGTCTTCCCTTCGAGCGGTTTGATCTTGAGGAAGCCCGCCAGTGAAGCGGCGACACCAATTAAACCGACGACGAGAGCAGCCTTCCCCCCTCCGGTTGAAAGGTAGGCGAGACCGGCCGCAGCAACCGTGATCGCCACCATGAAGAGTGAGAATGTTTTCCCCTGTGAAGTTGTTGCAGCCATTTCCGCCCTCCTTGAGCAGCTTTAGAGTGATGAAAAATAGAAACCAACTTGGCCCATCCAGCTTTCAGAAAACCCACCCTAAAGTGCTTCGCCATAACCTACTTATCTGGCGTAGGGTGCGTTCATCCGAGAGAGACCGGAACCAATCCACGCAATGTCCCCTCCGCCACCGTGAAACGGAAGCCGCACATCTTAGCGCGCATCATCACCGATGGAACACGATGAAACTCTTCGTCCCACCGGTTTACGCTGCCTGTCACTACGAGTTCCAAGTGATGGTCCTCATCAGCTCGAAACATACGAAGGTGCGCCTGAGTAACGGCAGGAAAGGAATGGAGGATGACCGCACGCAGTGTCAAGGCGTCCCGTAACGATTGGAGTGTCTGGTTCTCTGTCGCCAAACGCGGCGGCAGATATTTATCCCATGGATCTACAGGTCGCATCAGCCAATCGCACTCCACCAGGTCGCCTTTCCACTCGACCCGGAGCAACTTAAGGGGCTCGCGCGACAACTCACCGGTTCTGAGATGGCGCTTCGCACGACGTAGGAATTTGGCGACATCAGTCAACACCTTCATGGGCGCGCAACTCCGGTGTTCGGTTGAACCGCAGGCAAAGCCATGAAGACAATGAATTCCGCGACTGCGGTGAGTTCGACAACCAGCGGTGTACCAAGTTGAACTCGCACCAGAACCAAGAGCAGCACCATGCAGAACCACTGCCAGCGCGACCTGCGCAGACGATCCAAACGCCCCGTCAATCCGAAGAGTGCCCGAGGCGTGACGCCGGAGAGAGCCGGCGATGTCGTCGCACGAGCACGAAAACACGCCACAGAGAAAAAACCTGCCATCAGAAGTTCGATCATCAATGCTTGAGTGGTCACATGTCCTCCGGTAAATACACAAATCCCGCTGGAGCCGCAAGCTCCATCCAGTAGAGTGACAATGCCGTTTAAGCCTTGAAGCGCCATCATCTCTTGCGAGCAATGGCTGCACAGTTTGCTAAGAAGGGCAGCATCGATTCCGCTGCCCGCAGGCGACCGGTGCTCTTGCCCCTAACCAAGCCTTGCAGTGATAAAGCCTGTCAGTTAAGCGTAGGTGTGATCCTCTAAGCTTGCAATCTAGCCTTTGGGATAATTCGTGAGAATCTTTACGAAATCCTTAGACGAATGCGGGAGTCTGGAGCCTGAAGGGGGCTGATGGAATTGCCAAAATGGCATGTATTATGGGGATCACTAATACCATCGCGGAGCGCTTATGACCAGCCCTGCAAATGCGTTGGAAATCGGCGATCAAATCGATTCATATCGCATCGACGCACCTGTTTCTCGAAGTAGGACGGCGACCGTGTACCGCGCAACAGACCTCAGGAACGGCGGGACGGTTGCGCTAAAGGTCCCAGACCCCGACATGGAGACCGATCCTTTCCTACTCGAACGGTTTCGACGAGCCGCTGAAATTGGAGAAAAGTTGGGACACCGAGGCGTAATGCGGGTGTTCAGCGAGGTTGAGCGTTCGCGCGTTTACATGGTGATGGAGTGGTGTGACGGGAAGCCATTGCGGCAGATCATGAACGAAGGCAGAGTTGCCCCAGAGCGCGCAATCCGGATTACCGCCGGCATATTGGAAGCACTTCACAATCTTCACGACAGTGGAGTAGCGCATCGCGCATTGACGCCGGAGTGCATCATGGTCAACGAGCACGACAACATTAAGCTAATCAATTTTGGTCTTGCATCGGATGCCGCTTCGCGCCGGCTCACTTTTACAAATCTCACAGAAGCGCTCGGAACTGTCGATTACATCTCTCCGGAACAAGTGGCAAGCAAGCGCGGAGATAGCCGCACAGATATTTATGCGATGGGTGTCATCCTGTACGAAATGCTCACAAGCAAGCTGCCTTTTTCAGGGCCCTCGCCGGCAGAAGCAATGAAAGCGCGGCTCACGAAACCGCCTCTTCCCCCGAGCGTTGCGTGGCCGTCAATCTCTCCGCCTCTTCAAGAAGTACTCTATCGTGCGTTGGAGAGAGATCCAAAGTACCGGTACGGTCGAGCGCAGGAGTTTGCTCACGATTTACTAAATCTGGACCGAGTCGGGATCGAACCGCGTCCAGAATTGCGCAATTGGAAGAATCAAGAGGCTCATCTGCCGCGGAAGATTTTGCTTTTCCTTTTATTGATGTTGATCCCAGTAGCAATTCTGCTCGTAATGATGCTATTGCGCCACTAAATGAATTCCATGAACAATGCGCTTCGGTTTTATGATCCGTTATGACCGCTTCGATTGCTAATCGCACATTTGATTGGCTAATTGAGTATGGCTTGAAGCCAGTTGCTATCGCTACGGTCTTTGTTCTCGTCGCACTTCTCTGGACGTTTCCACTCCAACACATCGTCGCCTATCCATTTGTCTTTTTGTTCTTCGGCGCGATTATGGGCAGTGCCTGGTTCGGCGGTTTCATCGCCGGGGCGTGGGCGATCGTTCTGTCGTCGATACTGATCGCCTTTTTCTTTATGCCACCTCTCTATTCGATCGCTGTCAACTCCGAGTTGAGATCCTACTATGGCGCATTCATCGTCTGCGCAATTGCGATCACCGCAATAAGCGCAGCGCGCCGGCGAACGGAGAATACATCGAAGGCTGCACGCGAGGAACTGGAAGCGCGAGTTCGCGAGCGCACCGCAGAACTCGAGAGGTCAAACCTGGAAACTCTCGAACGCGAGCGTCAACTGCGTCTTCTGACCGAAGCGATTCCTCAGCAGATTTGGCGTGCCGATGCCAAGGGCGAGATTGAGTATTGCAATCGTGACCTAGTGGAATTCACCGGCGAAGAAACCGAAATGCTGCGCGGCGAGAAGTTCTATTCCATCTTCCATCCTTTTGATGCCCCACTATTTCGCAAAAGCTGGCAAGTGGCTCGACTTGGGGGAACACAGTTTGAAATCGAGGCACGAGTTCACGACGCAAGCGAAAACTACCGTTGGTTCTTAATTCGAGGGATTCCTCACCATACGGCCGGCGGAGATATTGTGTGCTGGTATGGTGTGCACATCGACATCGAAGATCGGCACCGCGCGGAACAAGTCCTCCGTATCGCGCAGGGAGATTCGGCTCGTTGGTCGCGCACACTGAGCATGGCAGAAGTTGCTGCTTCGATCGCTCATGAGCTCAAGCAACCACTGACTGCTCTGATCACACACGCTCAGGCGTGCCGGCGCTGGCTGCGCGCGGAGCCCATGAATTCCGAAAAGGCGGTGCAGGCGGCAGAATGTCTGGTCCGGGAAGGAGCAAGAGCCAACTCGGTGGTCGATCGTGTCCGTTCGCTTTTCAGCGACAAGGAGCCACTTCGAGAAATCGTAGACATCAATCTGCTGATCGAGGATGTGACTCAGTTGTTACGCGACGAAGCGGTCCGCAGAGGCATCAACATCCGCCGGGAATTGGCTCCGGGTCTTCCGAAGCTGAAAGCTGATCCAGTGCAGATGCAACAGTTGCTGCTCAATTTACTGATGAACGGCATGGAGTCAACAATGGATACCGGCCGCCCCCGCGAAGTAATTGTGCGCAGTGAAACCGGCGGACTAGACGAGGCAGTGATCACTGTGCGAGATAATGGCGGTGGAATCACCGAGCAGGTTCGAGAGAAAATGTTTGATCCGTTCTTCACCACCAAACAGCAAGGAACAGGCATCGGGCTTTCCATATGCAGAAGCATCGTTGAAGCCCATGATGGGCGAATTTGGGCAGACCCTCTGGACGAAGGCACCGCTTTTTATGTTGCATTGAGAGCTAGGGAATGACAGAAATCGAATCGATCGATCCGGATGTTAGGCAGACCGTCTTTATTGTTGAAGACGATATAGCCATCGGCGAGGCGCTCTGCAATCTCTTTGATTCGGCCGGTGTGCCTGCGCGCCGTTTTGCATCGGCTGAAGAATTCACCGAATCCTGGACTCCCTCCATGGCCGGCTGTCTTGTCTTGGATGTGCGTTTGCCCGGAATGAGTGGAATGGAACTGCAGGCCCGATTCGTCGAATCTGGCCTCGAAATTCCCATAGTTCTTATGACCGCGCACGGAGACATCCCGATGGTGCGCAAGGCCCTAAAGGCGGGTGCAGTCGAGTTTCTCACCAAGCCATTCCAGGATGAAGAACTTCTTCAAGCCGTCGAACAAGCCTTCAAGTTGGACCGGGAAAGGCGGAAGAGAGGGAAGACCACTGAGTCCATCCGGGCGCGGATTCAATCCCTCAGTGAGCGTGAGAGGCAGGTCATCGAACTGGTAACGACTGGTCTCACAAATCGCGAAATCGCGGAAAAACTCTTCTTGAGTGTCGCGACCGTGAAACTCTATAGGCGCTTGGCCATGGAAAAGATGCGCGTCGACTCAGTTGCCGATCTAGTGAAGATGTGGGAAAAGCAGTAGCGTGGCGCATGCGCTACGAAATCTGTCGCACAAGCTTCGATCAAGACCGAAGGAACCGTTTGCTAAACCCCAGCTCGCCATTGAGGCATTGAGGGTCCATTAGTCCGATTCGATAAGTAGAGCGTGTTTCATAAACATTTGCGCAGAGCGATCCACATGCAGGCGACATAGAAGGCTCGGTAGATGGAGAGGAGATGGTCATGACGGACCAGCAGACGGCGGAATTGTCCGAGCCATGCATTGGTTCGTTCGGAGATTCCAGCGGCGTTTGTATCGGCGCATTTTCCGGCCGTCATGATATCTCCGTTCTTTGTTGTTTTTCCTGTAAGGGGAGATCAGTTCGATGCCGCGTTTCTTCCATCTTCTGCGCAGGGGATCGGAGTCATAGCCGCGATCGGCAATCACTCTGTTTGGTTTTTGTCGCGGCCGGCCTTTGGATCTGGGGACGCGGAATTGTTCGAGCGTGGCGTCCCCAAGTGTAACTTCTGCCGGAGAGGCACTTTCCAGCCGAATTCCCAGGGGAATACCTTGACCGTCTTCCAGTACCATCCACTTTGTGCCTTCGCCGCGCTTGGTTTTGCCGACTGCATCGCCCCCTTTTTGGCGGGAGCGAAGCTCCGATCCAGGAAGGCTTCGTCCGATCGCAACAGCCCTCTACCATCGAGCGTTCCAAGCAGCGCTCTCCAGGCACGCAGCCACACTCCCTGCTCTTCCCAGTGCTTCAAGCGACGCCAACATGTCGGAGGAGAAGGAAACTCGCCGGGTAGAAATCGCCATGCTGCTCCCGTTTGCAGAATCCACAGGATGCCTTCCAAACATGCTCGATTGGACACCCACAGTCGGCCCCGATTGTCCTTGCGCCGTCGTGGCTTAGGAAACAGCGGCTCGATCAACTCCCATTGCTCGTCGGTCAACAGCTTCTGCCGATTCCTCATGACAGAAGCTCAACAATTCGCCTGCCTCATCCCTAAGTCACTCCCTTGAGGCCGAACCTATTTATGAAACACGCTCTAGCCAGCCTCTATCGATCCAGCTATCTTGAACGTCAACTGTTTAGTTCAGGCCTTACCGCTCATCGATCCATACAGTCCCCTGGACGGGGTCGGTTTACGACTTGGCGATTATGCGTAAACTAAGGCTTCATCCCATGCATCGTGTTGACTCCTTGGTGCTGGATCGGGGATATCTCGAGCAGGTCCGTCAATAGGGCGCTGGAAGCTTTGACTCGATGGGAGTGACCGGACCGCGAATCACCTGCCTCGCGAGAAGCGCCTCACCCGCAGTAAGTATGGAACCACCAAGGAGGATCAAATCTTTGATGAGGAAGCCTGCGTCCGTCTTCACATTTGGCGTAGTGAAGAGAAATGAGAGCGTAACAAGAAACATCACAGACCCGGCCAGGCTGCCTATCCCGGAGAAGGTCGGAAACCAATGCCGGACGACGATAAGACTGGCAATCACCAACTCGGCAACTCCGATCACCTCCGAGGCGTGCTGAGAGCTCATGAGGTGATACATCCAAGAGAACAGAGGGCTATTGGAAGTGAATTCTTGAATTCCCGCCGCTTCTTCAGCCGTCCACTTCTGCGCACCGATAAGCAGCAAGATGAAGACAGTACCGTATCGGAGGACAGCGGTTCCAATTTTTACGAGCACCTGGCTCGAGCGAGAAGGCGCTCTTCATTTTGCAATGTGCTTCCCATCCCCTGCTTCTCCTTTGTCTAACAGCGAAAGAATAGCTCTCCTCGTGCGCGAAGCAATGTTCATCAGTGAACGTCATCCACATCGATCGCTGCCGTAGCCTGATCAGTATGAGAGGTGTGCTGCTTGTGTCACTAGGCTGCGTGTCGGTAGCGGCGGGCATATTGTTGTCCAAGCATCTGCTTAAATCAGCGCCACTGCTTCCATTCGTACTTTTTCAAGTCTTAGGTGGCGCCTTGTCCGCGACAGCAGCGTGCCTCTGCTTTCGGGTCGTGCCCAAAGGAAGGACGTTTTTATCGCTCGCTTTGCCCGGCGTCTTCCAGCCGGGCCTGACCTACCCGCTCTATCTCGCGTCACTCGCGTATATCCCTGTGGCGCTTGCAGGTATGCTCGCCTCCTTCGAAACACTCTTCGTATTCCTCCTATCGTTTCCGTTGCTGAGAATAAAACCGCGCCGTGAACAATGCCTCCTCGCATTCTGCGCTCTTGGCGGATTGCTTCTCATGTCGTGGAGTCGAGGACCGGTCGCTGCGCACTTCTTCCTGGGAGTACTGCTTGTACTCGCCGGCGTGCTCTGTGCGAGCCTTGATACCATCGCGTGCAGCGCCCTGGCTGCAAAATCCCACACGACTGCATTGACAGCTGCGTCTTGTTGGTCGGGAACGCTGGTCGTTTTGCTCGTATTGCTCTTTTCTTCACAGCAGAATTGGCAGCCCTTCGCCACGCTTTCGACACTCGGCATTTGCCTGCTGAGTGGTGTCTTCATCCATGGCCTCGGCGCGAACTTCATCAATGAGGGACTGGGCAAAATCACTGCAGCCGAGGCCTCACTGTTGTTTTCTCTGATTTCTGTTATCACTGCGGTCGGAGGGGTCGTCTTTTATCGCGAGAGGCTCACAGCCCGCTGGCTATGGGGTAACGACAACTTTTCCGAGTTGCTGGTTGGATTCGAGATAGCTGTGGGCCTCACGAATCTCACTGAGTGGGAACGTCTTTGCGATGACCGGCTTCAATTTGCCCGCAGCCATGTTGCTGTTGATGAAGGCGACGGCTCGACCGTAGGCTTCTTCGTTCCTGGGCAGCCCGATCGTCGCCAGTCCGCAATAGTTGTAGATCATGTAGGTCCGAAGCGAGAAGTTGCGGGCGAATCCTGTCCATAGGGGGTAAGGCGTCTCCGTTCCTCCCAGGGCGCCGTAGAGTACAATCTGGCCGCCCCAGGCGACTGTATAGGCAAGCGCGGGAAGCGTGTTGCCGGCAACCGGGTCAAAGATGAGGTCGGCTCCTTTGCCGCCTGTGATCTCCATGACATGCGTCGCGAGGTCCTCGTCGCCCGAGACGATCACATGATCCGCTCCGGCTTTCGCGAGTCCGTCTTTCTTGCCTTTGGTCCGTGTCGTGGCGATGGTAGTTGCTCCAAGCAGTTTGGCCATCTGGATCGCGCCAAGCCCCGCGCCTCCTGTGGCCGCCGTGATGAGGACAGATTGGCCCGGCTTCAAGGCGGCCAAATCGACAAAAGCAAAATATGCAGTGAGGTATTGGATCCAGGCTGAAGCTGCTTCAGAGGGTGTGATATTCCCTGGATATTTCACGGCGGATGCAGCGAGAGCGATGGCGCTTTCCCCGTATGTGCCATAACGGCCCATAGATTGTCCGCTCGCGATCGCGACCCTATCGCCTACGCGTACGTTCGTTACGTCGGGTCCTACCGCATCAACGATGCCTGCGGCCTCAACTCCAATGCGCGATGGAAATTCAGGCTGCTCCAGATAGTACCCGGTGCGGAACATAACTTCGGCGCGATTGAGACCGATGGCCTCAACCTGGAGCCGCACCTCGCCAGTTCCCGGCGTTGGAAGGGGCAGGTCTTCGATCTCCAGTACCTCGGGGCCACCCAATTCTTTGAAGCGGACAATCTTGGCTGTATTCACGGGGCTGTTCCTTTCGTCAGGTTTGGGATGATCAGATCAAAACGATCCGTGCAGGTGATGGTGGGCGAGGCTTTCCGTGATGACCAGGGCAAGGGTCAGGATCGAGAGGGCCGTCTGGAACAGCTCCGACTTGCGCTGCTTAGCGGTGGCTGGTAGAACTCTCCATTGGGCCGCTGGACGGGAACGGAGTGAGCGGATTCTCCACAACACGTATAGGTTCACGAGCGAGCCAAGCACTGCAAATACCATCATCGGAACGCGAATCCGTTCGGCATGAATTGCAAGGATAAACCCGGGAAGGATGGATGCAGCTGCGAGCGACGTCAATCCGATCAGTAGCCGTAAACCGCTAATCGCCATGACAGCAGTGCACGCACTTTGCAGCAGAACGAAGAGAAAACTGGTGAAGCCTACGAGCCAGGAACCGCGATTCCCGGATTCCGGCTTCGGCATCTCGGCGTGATGTCCTTCCATCGCATCCTTTCACCGACTCACAATTGTGAGGCCGCAAGGGACAATCTATACCGCTTCATCATTCCATTTGACGAACAAGCGAACGAGTGGAAAGGAGGATATCCCTTCCACTCGAACAGAATCGCCGGCGCAGACTTGATCGATGTCCGCGCCGGCTCTGTTGTCCGAGTTTCGATCAAAGAGCAGCAACACCATTGAAGCCGGCGGTTTTCGGAAGCCCTTCGATGTTTCCGAGTGGGTTGAGAGTCCCATCACCGTTGATGGAAAACACTCCGATGGTGCCCTCCCCCGACAGGAGGTTGAACAGATACTTGCCATCTCCACTGATCGTCATGTCGAGGTTGGCGGCGCCGTCAGGCAGTGTGCTGAGAATGGTGCCCGCGATCGGTGCGAGCGCACCGTTGGAGGCGATCGAAAACCCGGCGACCGTAGATGTGCCGGCGTTGTCGACATATACCCACTTGCCATTAGGACTGATCGCATTCCAGCAGTTGCCGTCGCCAAACGTGCGCAGGCTTTGGGTCACTGCCGTCAGCGAACCATCTGGGTTGATAGAGTAGGTCGAGATGCTCGACACATCCCCGCCGCCTGGCTGGTTTTCCGAGACGATCAATTTCCCAGTCGGCGTAAAGGCAGTTGCAAAGACCCCTGCAGTTACGCTCTTGTTGGCAACTACTGTGCCAAGAGTCCCATCCGGTTGAATTGGAAAGACATCGATTCTATTCGAAGCCTTCTCAATTACCACCAGCCAGTGCCCATCCGGGCTCACGGAAATCGAGGAGCCTCCCGAATTTGACCCGGTGAGAAAGACCCTTGAATTCGGAATATCGTAGAGCTTTCCGACGCCATCCGCCTTGAAAGCAACGACAGCTCCCGACCCGCCTGCATTCAAAACGTAAACCGTGCCGCTATATTCCGTGACGGCAACTGGAAAGGCTCCGCCCGAAGATTCCTTATCTACAAGGACAGGCAGGCCATCGACAACGTGAAAGCTCGAAACCGTTCCGCTCGCGGCATTGACCGCAAACAAGAGGCTGTGATCGCCACTCAGCGTTAGAGCCCCCTGCGACTGAAGCGGATCGGTGGTTCCACCGCTTCCTCGGCCTCCCGTTGCGACGTGATCTCTAAGGGTGAACTGACCATCGAAGCCTCGATGATAGGTGAGGACCTCGTTCTTGACGTTGTCGTTCGTTAGCACGTAGACAGACGTTCCGGTGCCGTGATCGGCCTCGGCTGCATACATGGAGGAAGTGGTAGCTCCGATAGTGAGCGCGATGGCCAAAAGACCATGAACTGGCTTCAACATTGGTACGGACTCCTTTTTGGCGGAATGCCTCATCTGCGCAGACACACTTCCGGCGTTGTCCAAAGAGGGAGCGCCCGAAGTCGAACTTCATGAATTGCGCGATGGTAGGAAAGTTAAACAGAAGAAAGGTTACAGACTGGCAGACATTTTTCTGCTATCGCAGCGCCGAGCATGGCTCGATGAATGCACCGCGAATGTTCACTCATCAACGTTCATTTGATCAGGAGGTGTGGTAGCTACTGTATGAGCCAATGAGTCGGAGAATCGTGCCATTCACCTGTAACCTTTCTTGCCCCCAATACTCTAATCGCAGAGATGGTCGCTCTCCGTATCACAGATGTCGATGGGCAGGTGTCGACGCGAACGATTGATATCAATGAGGCGCGAAGGAGATCGGATGAACAGGTTTGGAATACTCGCTACGCTCGAAGCGCGCGCGGGCAAAGAGGACGAGGTTGAAGCGTTTCTTCAGTCTGCTGTACCACTGGTCGAGGCCGAAACGGGCACCACCACATGGTTTGCGTTCAAACTCGGCCCTTCAACGTTTGGCATCTTTGACACCTTCCGCAACGAGGAAGCTCGGGACGCTCACATCAGTGGTGAAGTGGCAAAGGCGCTCTTTGCGCGCGCGGAGGAACTCTTTCGGGAGACTCCCAAAATCGTGACTCTTGATCTGCTCGCTGAGAAACTCTAGCCAAGGAGCAATTCTCTCGGCGCTTCTTATCCAGGCAAATACCTACACAGCAACTCCTTATAGTTTCACAATTCATTCCCCTGGATGGAGTCGGACTTCGGCTCCGGTTTTACACAGTGGAGTTTCTTTTCCAAAAAGAACTGAGAGCCGTCGAGCTGTGGCCGACTTGAACACACTTAACCGCGCCGAGGAGGAGATGATCGCCGCCATTCTGGCAGGCGACACGCAGCTTTATCACGATCTGATCCGGCCGTACGAGCGGAGCGTGTATCAGATGGCCCTCTCCTACATGAAGAACGAGTCTGACGCCGAAGATGTCGCGCAAGAGGCTTTTGTTCGGACATTCCGTAGCCTCTCCTCCTTCCGCGCAGAGGCGAAGTTCAGTACCTGGCTAATCAGTATCACGGTGAACGAGGCAAGAAATCGCCTCCGCAAGAGATCCGCGCTTCACATTGAATCACTCGATACGTCAGGCGAGGACGGCGAGGCGATCTCCCCAGCCTTCCTTCGCGACTGGCGTGAAATCCCGTCGGAGGTACTTGAGAGGGAGGAAATCAGAAAGCTTCTGATAGAGGCCATTGAAACTCTCCCGGATAAATACCGTGAGGTCTTTCTTCTGCGTGATGTAGAAGAACTGAATGTCCAGGACACAGCACTGGCTCTAAATCTAAGCATTCCTAGCGTTAAAGTCCGGCTGCATCGCGCGCGTATGATGCTGCAGAAATGCCTGGCTCCTCAGTTGAAGACAGCAACCCGAACAGCGAAACGGAGGTGGCTCCCATGGTTATGAATTGCAAACATGTTTGGAACCACATCTCCGAATATCTGGATGGGACTATAACCGAAGAGACCCGGCGGACCGTGCAGAACCACCTCGATCACTGCGAGATCTGCTCGGCGATATTGGACTCGACTCGCAATGTCATCATCCTGACCGCCGATGACCGCATTTTTGAACTGCCCATTGGCTTCAGTGAGCGTTTGCATGCGCGACTTGACCGCGAGTTCGTCCAACTCGGCGACAGAACTCGGGATTGAATCCGAGCGGCGCTGACTCTAGAATCGATCCGGCCCTCAATCAAATATCGCGTACGAGCGTCACCGCTCCAGCGCTGCGGAGATCTTGGAGGGATTCAATTTGACTGCCGATCCTCTTTTGTAAGAAATCAGTCCCTCGAGACGAAGCCTATTCATCAAAGTAGTGACGTGGGTGCGTGTGAGACACGCAACCGAAACCAGATCCGCATGACTGACATGCAGAAGCGCTTTGGCCTCGGGCTTTGAGCCTTCCCGATTCTGGCGAAGATAAAGATCATGCAGAAGCGTCAAGAGACGCTTTCTCGCATTGTGTATCGACAGCATTCTTACGCGCTCATCGGCGGCGGAGGCCTTCGCACATACAGCCGACAAAAGATGTGTTGCGATCAGAGAACTGTGCTTCAGCGCCTTCTCGAAGGTGTCCGTACTCGTCCGCAGCAGGGTGCTCTTGGTCAGGGCACATGCCTCGGTTGCCATTGGGTCCGTGCGATGGGAGCAAAAGCACAGGTGTCCGAAGATCTGACCAGGCTCGACCGTCTGCAGCCGGGTATACCTGCCGTCGGCGGCGGCAGCCCTGATTTCAATTCGTCCTTCGACCAAAACGTACACATGGCTTGGCGTTGAACTGGGAAGCCACAGCGTCTCATTCTGCACACAGCTGACGCGCCGCTCACGTCGATCAGTACTCGGCAGCGACATGATGGAAGCGGTCAGCGCTTCGCAGGAAACATGGTGCTCCAAATGGAGTTTCGACAGCTCCATGCTTACAGATTAGCCGACACAGCCAGAAAGACTATGTTCACGCGTGAACATGCGGTTTGGATGCGGATCGGGTGGCTCTTTTGCTCAGAGTAACCGGGCATTCGTCGATTGACTCTCGGTCGACAATCGCTTACGAATGACTCGGAGCCTTCGCGACTCTTATGGGGTGAGTACGATCTGTCCAGTGTGAAAGGATGCGTGATTGGTGCGGCTGAGAAAGACGGCCAACCGGTTCCGCGTTGGATTCTTTAAGAACTCTTCGTCAGAGACCGCGGTATGTTTCTTGAGCCAGTCGTCGACCGAAAACTCTTCAACCGCAGAAGTGATGGCGGCGTTCACCTCGCTCCATGCTTTTTTGAGGTCGGGGGCGTTGAGCGGATCGGAAATGGTTCCGTCGGGATTTGTGATATACGCCTGATCGAGTTCAGGATGTAGACGATCCCCAATTCCGAGCAGCGGCAACATGCGGTCGTGCACGGCGGTGAGGTGACCGAGCAGATAAAAAAGGCGGTTCTTGTTGGGCGCGACCTGCTTTTCGAGTTGCTCCTCGTCGAGGCGAAGAAAACGCTCGGTCAGACGGTCGACAATCTGCTTCCACGAGGCGACTACATTGGTGACCAAAAGCTCATTCATGCCGGTGCTCATCCTTTTCGAGATTGAGTTTTGGATGTTTGAGTTGTGGCCAGGATGCCATAAAAGTTTTCGACGGGACAGGCTACACGCACGACGAGGAAATCTCAACCGGCGACATCAATGCGCGACCTGCCACGGGGAGACGCACCCCTCTCCCGTGCCCCTCTGCCCCACCTTTCCCGGTTCTTGAGAATGGCGAAATCGGTTGGCACTTCGATCCCACCGGTCTACGAGTGGCTTGGCGATTTCGCGCTCATTTAGGAGTGGTAAGCAGCCAGGTCGGGCGCTCGATTTGCATGTTGATCGCGGGACCTACTCCGAAAGCCGTCTCCATCCACTAAGCTGAGTGCGAAGGGCTTTGCGGGAATCAATCCTTCTGCAGCAACTGCTTTGCGATCCAGCGCGCGTCGAGGGCTCGTTTCGGGCCGTCCTGCTCCGAAGCCGCCATCGCTCCATCGTAAAGAACGATCAGCGCGCCAGCCATGCGAGCGGGGTTGCGTGCGCCAGAGGCTCTGAGACACTCGAGAAACTGCCGGTGGAACCATTCTCTTTGCTCCGCCGCGACCTTCCGGGCCGGATGCTCTGCGTTCGGAATCTCGCTTACGACATGCTGCAGGGGGCAGCCACGAAAGTCTTCGGACTCGACCCAGGCCACGATCCAATCGAAGATCTTGAGCGCCCGTTCGGCCGGAGGCGTGTCTGCAATGAAATCCTTCACGTGAGCGCGACCTCGATCCACACGTCTCTGGACACACGCAGCTACGAGCCCGTCCTTGGAGCCGAAATGCTGGTATAAAGACGCCTTGGCAGCGTTTGCCTCCGCCAAAACGCGATCGATGCCGACTGCGCGGATCCCTTCGGCGTAAAACAGACGATCAGCAGTATCAAGCAGGCGCTGCTTTACATTTGCCGCTTCGACCTGAGTTTCTCCCGCCGAGCGCATCTTTTTACACTCCTCTCATTGACAGGATAGACAGAACTGTCTATTGTGTCCACTAGACAGACCGTTCCGTCTAATATCATTCTGGGAGCCGACAGTGTCCACTTCTCTCTTCGAGTACCACACGCCCGAATCGGCGCCTGAGGCCAAAGAAGCGTTTGCAAAGTCTCAGGCCATCTACACTTTCATCCCCACACTGCACCAGGTCATGGCTGAGGCCCCAGCTACCTACGAGGCCTATCTATGGCTGATGGACCAGTTCCAGGCCAAGACCTCGCTGACATCGCTGGAACAGCAGATTGTCTTCATGACCGCGAACTATGAGAACCGCTGCCACTATTGCACCGCCGGCCATTCGTTCCTCATGAAGATGATGAAGCTGCCGGGCAACTACATCGATGCTCTTCGTGAAGGCCTTCCCCTGCCCGACGCTAAGCACGAAGCACTGCGCAGTTTCGCAAAGGAACTCATCGAGCATCGCGGCCACATTGGCGATGCCCGCCTCGAAGCGCTGCTAGACGCTGGCTACACCCGGAGGCAGGCACTCGAAGTGCTGGTGGGCTTAAGCGCTAAGCTGCTCTCGAACTATACGAACGCACTGGCACATACCCGACTCGATAAGGTATGTGAGCCATATGCGTGGGCTCACCCCGCCGATCGAGCCAATGCTGTACACGCATGAGCACAATCGCGCCCACCTCACGCCGCCTCGGCGTGAGGTGGGGCTCGACACGGGGAGCGAGGAGAACTGCGATGCCATCGAGTAGCAAACCACTCATTACCGTAGTCGGCGCGCTCAGCAAGCAAGGGCGCAGCGTCGCCCGCACGTTGCTCGAAAGCGGACGCGGACGCTATCGCGTGCGCGCTCTCACTCGCCGAGCGGATGCCCCCGAGGCGAGAACTCTGGCAGAGTTGGGCGCCGAACTCGTTGCCGTTCCGCTCGAACTCGGACACACCGAAGAGCTCGTGAATGCGTTCCGAGGGCTTGCCGAGCTCGGTTTCGTGCGTTGTCGGCGGCGCGATGGGAGGCGTCATGAGGAACGCGCCGTGCGCGCCAGCAGGCTGACGCAGCCGTCGCGGCAGGAGTACAGCACGTCATCTTCACCGGTCTCGAAAACGTCGACAAAATTACCGGCGGCAAGAAATTTGCCCCGCACTTCACTGACAAAGCCCGGGTCGAGGAGTACATCCGCACCCTGCCCATCACCAGCTCATTTATTTACTTGGCGTATTTCTATACAAATTTCGTGGAGTACTACAAACCGCGCATAGATGGCGACACGCTGGTCTTTCCCATCTATCTGCCGAAAGACTGCCGCGCCCCATTTGTCGATCCGCTCACCGCAACCGGGCCTGTGGTACTGGAAATCTTCGAACACCCTGAAAAATATTCTGGTCAATCGCTGCCGGTGATTGGGGATTTGATAACGCCCGGTGAAATGGTGGAGACCTTCTCGCGGGTAACAGGCAAGAGAGCGGCCTACAGCTCAGCCTACAAACGCGAGGAACTGCTCCGACACTTTCCGCAATTCGCCGCCATGGAAGGCTTCGTGAATGAATCCGTCGGCATGCTCGAATACACGGTCGAATACGGCTTCTTCCGCAAGGACCGCGACCTGCGGTGGAGCCGCGAGGTCAACCCTAACAGCCTCACCTGGGAACAATTCCTACGTACTACCGGCTGGCAAGGGCAAGGGTACTCCTTCGGGGTCTGATCCTCCCTGAACGGCCTGTTCGAATATCCGCCTCTGCCGTCATGACAGGTCCCCTAGGGAAGATGTGGAAGAGATCTTTCGCATGGAAAGAGTCGGATGGAGGCGAGAAGGCCCAAGAGACGAACGCCTCTTGACGGGCCGACAATCGAAGAAAACTGCGCTAGATGAGCGAGTCAACTGCTGGAGGCCCAATTCCCGATAACAGGGCAATGCACTCATTGAGCCACATCGTGTCCGAACCAGCGCATCAACTCAGGAATGCGCTGTACACGTGACCTGACGGACGAACAGTGGAAGATCCTCGATCCA
>Ga0126381_100002339_pt1 | contig 20432 bp, 13 predicted proteins | sample PanSoiMetPlot_28_FD_96465 | JGI IMG/M metagenome (GOLD analysis project Ga0126381, IMG submission 96465) | Tropical forest soil microbial communities from Panama - MetaG Plot_28 | ecosystem: Environmental > Terrestrial > Soil > Tropical forest > Bulk soil | place: Panama | collected 2016-02-17
CATGGCGCGTCGCATTCATGACCTCTGCCAGCAGCATGGCATCCCGGTGTGGTGCGGAGGCATGCTCGAATCCGGCATCGGGCGCGCTCACAATGTTGCGCTCGCCACGCTGCCAAATTTTTCGCTTCCGGGCGATGTGACCGCCAGCAAGCGTTATTGGGCCGAAGACATCATCGCTCCGGAAGTCACCGTCTCGCCGCAAGGGACGATTCGCGTTCCCACGGGGCCCGGCATCGGATTCGAGCCGCGGCTCGACCTGATCGAAAAACTCACCGTCCGGAAAGAACGACTGGTTTGACTCCGTGAAGATCGCTCCGTCTACCGGGCGCCCACCCGGGCGACCGGTAATCGCTGCCGCCATTGGCATTTTGGTTGTGGTTTGGGCGGTCAATTTCATCGCTGCCAAAATCGGGCTTCGCTATCTGCCGCCGCTGGCTATGGCTTCCTTCCGCGTAGTGCTGGCGGGTGTGGTCATGGTCCCGGTGTATTTCTCCTGCCTGAGGTTGAGGGCGTTTGCCGAAGCAGCCGATCTTCGTCGCCGAGGGTTCGCCCTCGGGGACTTCTGGACGTTCCTCTACCTTGGCTTCTTTGGCGTGACGATAAATCAGATGTGCTTTACGATCGGGTTGCATTTTACGCACGTCAGCCACTCCGCCGTGATTGTGGGCCTAGGGCCTATCTACATCCTCCTGTTGGCGGTGCTGTTTGGCCTCGAACGCGCCACGGTGCACAAGGTTATGGGCATGCTGATCGCGCTGGCGGGAGTCGCTGTGCTCGCCTCCGGGAATGGCATCTCCGGGGACTCGGCGTCGATCAAGGGCGACGCTATCAGCATGGCGGGCTCGCTCGGCTTTGCCATGTATGTGGTTCTCGGGAAGCGCGTCGCGGAGCGATACGACACCCTGACCATGACGGCCTTCAACCACTTTGCCGGTGCGCTCGTGGTGCTTCCCGCGGCCTTGCACGAGATTTGGGCTCTTGGCTCGGCTCGTCTTTGGCACCAACCTTGGCGGGCGTGGGCCGCGGTGGTGTACATGGCCGTCTTCAGTTCCGCGCTGGCCTATGTGTTTTACTTCTGGCTGCTTCGTTATCTGGAAGCCTCGCAATTGGCGGCGTTCACCTACCTGCTTCCCGTCCTGGCGACTATCCTGGGCATTTTGTGGCTTGGCGAAAAGGGCTCGTGGAGCCAGCGGCTCGGAGGGTGTATGGCGCTTGGCGGCGTGTATTGGGTTGAGTCCAGCCGCGTACCTGTCGTGAAAGCTAATACCGTTCCGTAAACCTTCCGTCAGCAGCGTCGTTGACGCTTATCCAATGGACCCCATACGATCAATCTCGGGTGTCCTGCCGCTCTTGGTTGAGGACCCGACTTCGGACACGAGCCCGTTCCCGGTGCCAGTTGGTGGTTCACTGAAGAAAGGCTTTCATGAGGACTAAGCTCTCACTGGCCGGAGTACTTCTCCTGTTGGTTGTCGCGGGAGCTTTTTGGTATCCCGTGGAGAGCGTCAGGCTGACCGACAAGGACATGCTCCTCGTTGGTGACTTTGCGAATTCCACCGGCGACTCCGTTTTCGACCAAGCTCTCCGAGAGGCCTTATCCATCGGTCTGGCCCAGTCGCCCCTGCTGAATCTGGTTTCTACAGAGAAAGTAGCCGAAACCCTGCGTTCGCAATCGCTCGGGGCGAACACACCCATCACCCGCGACCTCGAAACCAGACTGTGTGCCCGCCTAGGCGCGACCGCGTTCCTGACTGGGACAATCGGCAAAGAGGGCTATCGCTACGTTCTTGAGCTAAGCGCATTTCAATGCACACCTTCCAAAGAGATTGCCAGTGTAAAGACTACGGCAAAGGGAAAGGAGGAAGTCGTGCACGCGCTCGGCGAAGCTACCGCCAAACTCCGGCGCGAGCTCGGCGAAAATGCGGATTCGCTCGAAAAATTCAATTTGCCCCTCGAACGCGCCGCCAGCCCCTCGCTCGAAGCCATTCAATTTCTTGCCGAAGGCCGCCGGATAACCCGGGAACAGGGGGCTCTCGGCGCCGTCCCAGCTCTCCAAAAAGCCGTTGCACTCGATCCAAGGTTTGCGCTGGCCCGCTCCAATCTTGCGGTCAGTTATTACAATCTGAACCAAAACGCCTTAGCTGGAGATAGCATTCGCCAGGCGTTCGAACTCGCGGACCGCCAAACCGTGCGCGACCGCCTACACATCACCACCCTTTATTACGATTTGGGCACGGGAGACGTGCAGAAGGCGATTCAAAGCTACAAGCGATGGGTCGAGCTTTATCCTCGGGACGACATCGCCAAAGGCAATCTCGCCTCGGAATACTTTCTCCTTGGCGATTACGAACAGGCCGCCAATTATGCCCGGCAAGCGCTAGTGCTCGATCCAGGCAGCGTGGCATGGTATGAAAACCTTGCTGCCGCGGACATTGCGCTCCTGCGTCTCGAGGAAGCCCGCTACATCATCAACCTGGGGTTCTCTCGAAAGCTGGATGATCCCGCGATGCACGCGAGTCTTTATGCTCTTGCTTTTCTGCGTGGCGACGCTGGCGCCATGCGACATGAAATGGAATGGTCGGTTGGCAAAGCGGGGGGCGAAGACGCCATGCTTGCCCTCGAAGCAGATACGGAAGCCTACGCCGGCCATCTGCAAAAGGCGCGCGCGCTCTCCCGCCACGCGGTCCAAGCGGCCCAAGCGGCGAATCTGGCCGAGCCTGCGGCCATCTGGCAGGGGCTCGCCGCTCTTCGCGAGGCCATTTACGGCAAGATCGACGAAGCTCGAGCCGAGGCGGACAAAGTGCTAGATATTGCCCCGAACAGCCGCGATGCTCAGAGTCTTGCCATTCTTGTCTTTGCTCGCACCGGGGATTTGCACAAGGCGCGATCCATGGTTGACGATCTGGCGGCAGCGCATGTGTCGAACACCGTGGTGCAATCCGCTTGGTTACCCACCATCCGTGCACAATTCAGTTTGCTGGACCAGCAACCCGGCCGCGCCGTGGATTTGCTCGAGGCCGCTAGGCCTTATGAGCGCGGACAACTGATCGGCAATTTGAGTTATTCCTGCATGATTCCAGTGTATCTGCGGGGTGAAGCTTATCTAGCAATGAAACGAGCCGCGCTGGCGCTGGCAGAATTTCAGAAGCTTACTGACAACCAGGGAGTCGTCGGGAATTGCTGGTCCGGGGCGTTGGGTTTGTTGGGTCAGGCCCGTGCGCAGGCGAGCTCCGGCTCCGCACGTGCCGCGCGCAGCTCGTACCAGCGGTTCCTCGACCTCTGGAAGACCGCGGACCCGGACCTCCCCATCCTCAGATCCGCGCGGGCGGAATTTGCCAAGCTGAAGCCCTGAGTTACAGCCGGAGAGACCAGCGGTTGATCCGACGACTAGGCCCTGCTAAAGCGCTCCAATCCACCTTAGACCTATGACGCGTCGAGACCATCGCTTCCGGCTGCCCACATTTGCGGCAGGAGCTCGATAAGCTGGCGCCCTTGGCGCTTTGGTGGAACAATAGCGCGTTGCTCGATGACCAGGAATTCGTAAGACGGCTCGCGGCACCCGTCGAGGAGACGTGACCTTGCCAGGCATCCCCATGCGCAGCGGTGGCCGGAAAGCCCGCATCGCGGTCGTCCCCGGCGATGGCATAGGGGCCGAGGTCACGCCGCAGGCGGTGAAAGTTTTGCAGGCCGTCTGCACTTCCCCCGATCGCCAGCTCGAATTCGTCGAATTTGACTGGGGTGCGGAAAAGTACCTGCGCGAGGGCGTCACGCTGCCACGCGGTGCCGTCGAATTGTTGCGCGATGAATTTGACGCCATTCTTTTTGGCGCCTTGGGCGACCCGCGGGTCCCTTCCAATCAGCATGCGGCCGACATTCTGCTTGGCCTGCGATCGAAACTGGACCTCTACGTCAACGCGCGGCCAGTCGAGCTGCTTCACACGCGGCTCACGCCGCTTCGCGACCGGACCGAAAAAGACATCCGCTTGATGGTCTTTCGGGAGAACACCGAAGGCCTGTACGTCGGCGTTGGCGGAGTCTTCAAGCAAGACACCCCCGACGAAATTGCCGTTCAGGAGGACGTCAACTCCCGAAAGGGCGTGGAGCGCATCATTCGCTACGCGTTCGGCTATGCCCGGCAGAACCATCTGAAGCGTCTGTGCATGAGCGACAAGTCCAACGCGATGACCTTCGCGCATGGTTTGTGGCAGCGTGTCTTCAAGGAAGTCCGACAGGAATATGCGGACATCGAATCGCGCCATCTCTTTATCGACACGCTGGCGATGGAAATCGTTCGGGACCCGCGGCAGTTTGACGTCATCGTCACGTGCAACCTCTTCGGCGACATCATCAGCGATCTGGGAGCACAGCTGGCCGGCGGCCTCGGCTTGGCCCCTTCAGCGAACATCCATCCGGGCAAGACCTCGCTGTTTGAGCCTGTCCATGGCTCCGCGCCGAACATCGCGGGCCAAGGCATCGCCAACCCGCTAGGGGCGGTGCTTACCTCGGCGATGATGCTCGAGTTCCTCGGATGGGGGCCGCAGGCAGCCGCGATTCGATCTGCGGTGCTCGGAGCGCTTCGGGAGAACTACGTCACTACCGACCTCGGGGGCGACAAAACGACGAGGAGTGTTGGGGATTGGCTTGCGGACTACGTCGCGAAAAACAATCTCGTGAAGCCGTAAAGGAATGCCTGCGGGTTGCCAGCTTCCCTTGCACGAGCAACTATCCTAGCGCCACCTCACGATCGCGGTTATCAACATCCCCAGAATAAACCCTCCCAAGTGCGCCATCACCGCAACACCCCCTGAAGATCCTCCGCCGAGTGTACTGATCCCCGCCAGAAACTGAACCAGAAACCACTCGCCGAGAACCACCACCGCCGGTATAGGCAGCAGAAAAACAAAAACCAGGGTCAGGATCCGTGCTCGGGGATAAAGCAGAATGTAAGCGCCCATCACGCCGGAAATGGCGCCGCTAGCTCCCAGGGCCGGGACACGCGAGTAAAGATTAAAAAAAGCGTGCGCCAGGGCCGCGCCGATTCCGCAAACCAGGTAGAAGAACAAATACGGGATGTGGCCAAAAAAGTCCTCCACATTATCCCCGAAGATCCACAAAAAAAGCATGTTCCCGGCAATGTGCAGGAACCCGGAATGAAGGAACATGCTTGTCAGAATGGGCAAGAAGGCCATCTCGAAAGTGCCGTGCCCGGCGAAATAGGCCGGCAAGCGGGCCGGAATGGTGGAATAGCTCGATAAGAACTCCGCGTAGGCCCGGGGGGTGAGCGTGACTTGTAGGCTCAGCTCATAGAGGAACAGGGCCACGTTTGCAACGATCAGAGAGATGTTGACAAGCGGGTAGCTTCGCGACGGATTGATGTCCTTGAGCGGGATAAACATGAAATGAGCCCGGAGCAGAGTAGCGAACCGGGAAGTAAATGAAAAGGGCGCGTCTGCGTCCGATAATATTTGTAGTGGAAGTGGCTTGGTTAACAGAATACCTTTCCGTACCAAACGGGTTGGATCGGCATGCTTTACGGGCAGGATGCCGCGGGGGAGGGAATCTCGAAGCCCCTGGCTGGGAGAATCCTCGCCCCTGTGGCGAAAAGCGCGAGCAGCTTGGGCTCAGAGAGTCGGGCCACGGAGCAGGCGGGGCGCACGAAGAGAGAGGAGATTTTGGGCCGGATCTGCGTTTCCTCGGAAGGCTTTAGTGGTTTTTGGCTGAAGCAAGCATTGCGTCTTGGAATCGCGTATGGTAAGTAAAGAAGCTCTGCGTGTGCGCGCTTCGGACTCGACTCACTTGTCCGGCAGAGCGTCGGCGCGCCGACTGCCCATGCCTGCCCGGGAAACGGAAGCCATCATCCTGAAAACATTTCCGCTGGGCGAGGCGGACCGCGTGGTGAGCTTTCTCGGCCGCACGTCGGGACGGCTTCGTGGTGTAGCCGCGGGGGCGCGGCGTCTAAACAACCGCTTTGGCTCGACCCTCGAAATGCTCTCTTACGTCCGGCTTTGGTATGTCGAGCGGGAAACCCGAGAGTTGGTACGCATCCAGCAGGCGGAATTGCTCGAGTCGCTGCACAGGGCGCAAAGTGACTACGGCTTGAGCACCGGCCTGGCGGTGATCAGTGAGATTGCGGAAACGGTTTTGCCGGAACACGAAGTCTCCGAAGCCATGTTCCGGTTGATGCTCCTGGCGGCACGGGAAATCGAGCGAACCGGGCAGTGGCAGTTGCCGCTTAGCTATTTCGCGTTCTGGACGGTGCGCTTGGGCGGTTGGCTGCCGCGCTTTGACCGCTGTGCGGTCTGCCAGGCCGTTTTTGGTGCGAGCGCAGCTTTCTACGATGCCCATCACACCGGACTGTTCTGTGGGAAGTGCCGGCGGACAGGAATGAAGCCGTTGCAGCAGGAGGGCAGGGTTGTGGCAGAGAGATTTGCCGGTGAGAGACTCGACCGGATTGTCTACGATAAGGCCACGGGGTCGAGCGTCGGGGAATTGCGCGCGGCGGCCTTGGCGTGGATTGAATTGAATTCGGAACGCCGGTTGACAACGCCGGAGTTGTTGGAGACTGCTTGACAGCTAAAGTAAAACTTGAGGAGAAAGGCCAGGGGCTTACGTTTCAGGACTTAGTCCTGCAACTGTCCGAATTCTGGGTGAGACAAGGCTGCGTGCTGCAACAGCCCTATGACGTGGAAGTCGGGGCGGGCACGATGCACCCGGAAACCTTTCTGCGGGTCTTAGGGACACAGCGGTACCGCGTCGGATTCGTGCAACCCAGTCGTCGGCCCGCCGACGGTCGCTATGGGGAGAATCCCAATCGACTCTACAAGCACACGCAATTTCAAGTCATCCTCAAACCTTCACCAGAAGATGTGCAGGATGTCTACTTGAGGAGCCTCGCGGCCCTGGGCATCGACCTCAAGAAACACGACATTCGTTTCGAAGAAGACAACTGGGAATCGCCCACGCTCGGCGCCTGGGGAATTGGCTGGCAGGTGCTTCTCGACGGTTTGGAAATCACGCAGTTCACTTACTTTCAGCAAAGCGGTGGGATGGACCTCGATCCCATCGCGGTTGAGCTCACTTACGGACTGGAGCGCATCTGCGCGTTTCTACAAAACGTAGAGAGCGTTTATGCCTTGCGTTGGTCTCGCGATAAGACTTATGGCGATATCCGGCTCATGGAAGAGCAGCAACTCTCCGAGTACAGCTTTGACAAAAGCGATCCGGCCGCCCTTCGCTCCGAATTCGAACTGCATGAAAAACAAGCCAGGGAACTGCTCGACGGGTTCAGTTCGGCGGAAGGGAAGAGCCGATCGCGCTACCCGCTGCTGGCCGCTTATGATCACTGTCTCAAGTGCTCCCATTTGTTCAACTTGATGGATGCCCGAGGCGTGATATCCACGACCGAACGCGCTGCGCTTATGGCTCGCGTCCGGACCCTTGCCTGCCGCACGGCCGCTGGCTACCTCGAACAGCGGAAGGGCTTAGAAGCGGCCGCTGAGGTGCACGCATGAAGCCCCTGGCGAAGCCCCGGCCCATCGAACTCCTGTTTGAGATCGGGTGTGAGGAGATTCCGGCGGGAATGTTGCCGAAGGCCGAGGAGGACCTTCGCCTGAATCTCGAGAAGTTGCTTGCCGCCGAAAACCTCTCTAGCGATGCAACCGTCGAGACCTTCAGCACTCCCCGGCGCCTGACCGCTTGGGTCCGGGGACTTCCGATAAAGCAGGCTGACGCCGAGTTAGAAGTTACCGGCCCCCCTAAATCTGTAGCCTACGACGCTGTCGGCGCGCCGACACGAGCGGCGCTGAGCTTTGCGGACAAGCAACGTGTGGAGGTTAGCTCCCTCTATCTGGTCGAAACGGCGAAGGGCGAGTATCTAGCCGTCAAGCAGGTCAAGGCTGGCCGCAGCATCGAGCAAATCCTCACCGCCGCACTTCCCGGAGCGGTTCACGATTTGACCTGGCCGCGCTCCATGACCTGGACCGGGCTCGAAGGCCCCCGTTTCATTCGCCCGATTCGGTGGATCGTGGCGGTTCTCGACGGCAAGCCATTGAAGCTCCACGTGGCGGGCATCGCCGCCGGGAATACCACGCGGGGTCACCGCTTCCTCGGGTCCGCCGCCATCCGCGTGCGCAATTTTCTCGATTACGAAAAGAAGTTGCAGGCCAACGGCGTGATCATTCGTCCGGCGCGACGCCAGGAAAAAATCGGGAGGGAACTCGAAGCTTTCGCGAAGCGCGGCAACTATCGGGTTCACGAAGATCCGGAGCTGCGCAGGCTGGTAGCTTATCTCAACGAGTATCCGACGGTCATTGAGGGCGAGTTTGATCCAGCCTTCCTGCACTTACCTGACGAAATCCTGATCACCGTCATGCGCGATCACCAAAAGTATTTTGCGGTCGAAAAGAAGGGCGGGGAACTCACCTCCCGGTTCTTGGCGGTCATCAATTCCGGCAAGGATGCCACGGGGATTATCCGTGCCGGACACGAGCGCGTCCTGCGGGCTCGCTTTGCCGACGCCCGGTTCTTTTGGGAGGCGGACCAGAAATGTCGGCTCGCCGACTATCTCCCGAAGCTCGAGCGCGTGACCTACGAGTCCCGCCTAGGCAGCTACCGGGACAAAGTAGAACGCATCCGGGATATCGCACGCTGGCTCACCGAGCAGTGGTTCAATCGCGGAATGCACCAGGCGCATGTCGCCGAAGCCGACCGTTCGGCGGAGTTGGCCAAGTGCGACCTGGCTACGGAGATGGTTCGTGAATTCCCGGAACTGCAAGGCATCGTTGGCGGGCTTTATGCCCGTGCGCAGGGCGAGGCTGACGAGGTCGCCGACGCCGTCTATGACCATTACCGCCCGGTGGGCTTGGATGACCCGATCCCCCGGAACCTCACCGGCTGTGCCGTGTCGCTTGCCGACAAGTTCGATTCCGTGGTCGGCTGCCTGGCCGTAGGCATCGTCCCCACGGGGTCGAGTGATCCGTATGCCTTGCGCCGCGCTGCGCTTGGCATCGTCAAGATCATTCTGGAGAGGAAACTGCCTGTGTCGCTTTCGCTCGGAATTGGCACGGCGGGGAAAGCTCTTGCGACCCACAAACCGACGCGCGGGGTCACGCCGGATCAGGAATCGAAGATTCTGGACTTCGTTTTGGACCGTGCTCGGTTTGTCTTCCGAGAGAAGGAGCAATTCGCGTACGACGAAGTCTCCGCCGTATTTCGCGCCGGGGCAGACGATTTGGTGGACACGCAGAAGCGGCTACTGGCCGTTCGGGCGATTCGCAAGTCCAGGAACTTCGAGCCCCTGGCGGTTTCTTTCAAACGCATTCGCAAGATCCTTGAGAAGGCCGGGGTTGTTCCGGGCCAGGATGGCCGCGTCAACCCCGAGCTGTTCGAGAATGCGGCCGAGCGCGAACTCCACTCCGGGGCCACGGCGGCAGCATCGAAAGTGCAGTCCCTGAAACGGGGAGGGAAGTACCAAGAGGCGCTCGAGGTCATCGCGGGGCTACGACCGGTGGTGGACAAGTTTTTTGATGGCGTCATGGTGATGGCCGAAAGGGAGGACGTGCGACGGAATCGACTTGCATTGCTCGCGCAGTTGCTTGCGGAATTCACGACGATTGCAGATTTCTCTGAGATTGGCGGAGAAGAGCGCGCCACGTGACTTAAAGTTTTACTTTAACTCGTGCGTCGGCGCGCCGACACCCGTTTTTGGGGCCATACAAAGAAGTTCTCGGCTATTGCAATCCAAAGCCTGAATCACTCAAAAGGAAGTGAGGACGACCGTGAAAAAGTGGGTGTATTTTTTCGGTGCAGGAAAAGCAGAGGGTGACGGCAGTTGGCGCGATCTGCTCGGAGGAAAAGGCGCAGGGCTCGCCGAAATGACCAAGATCGGCTTGCCGGTGCCAGCCGGCTTCACCATTTCAACTGAGGCGTGCGATTATTACTACAAGCACGACAAGCAATTTCCCGCAGAACTGAAAAAACAAGTCGCCGATAACGTGGCCAAGCTCGAACGCGTCACCAATAAGAAACTTGGCGACCCGCGAAATCCGTTGCTAGTCAGCGTGCGCTCAGGTTCGGCCCGTTCCATGCCGGGGATGATGGAAACCATTTTGAACCTCGGCTTGAATGACCGCTCCGTCGCGGGCCTGGCCGCGGTCACAAAGAACGAACGCTTTGCCTATGACGCCTACCGCCGCTTCGTGCAGATGTACTCGACCGTAGTCATGGGCTTGTCCAAGGAAGACCTGGAGCAGCGTCTGCGGGCGATGAAGCAACGCGTAGCAGTCAAAGAAGACACGGCGGTCCCGGCGAGCGGTTGGAAAGGGTTGGTCGCGGAATACAAAGCTTACTTCCGCGAGAAATCCGGCCAGGACTTCCCACATGACCCCATGGACCAGCTCTGGGGAGCCATCGCCGCGGTGTTTGGCTCCTGGATGGCGGAGAAGGCCGTCACCTACCGCCGCGTGGAAAAAATCACCGGGCTCCTCGGCACCGCCGTCAATGTCGTGCAAATGGTCTTCGGCAATACCGGTGAAAACTCCGGAACCGGCGTGTGCTTCACCCGTGACCCGAGCTCTGGAGAAAAGATCTTCTACGGCGACTACCTCGTGAACGCTCAGGGGGAAGATGTCGTCGCCGGCATCCGCACCCCCATGCTCCTCGACCAAATGGCCAAGACCATGCCCAAGGTTTACGCGCAGCTCGAGCGAGTTCGAGTGAAGCTCGAAAAGCACTATCGCGACATGCAAGACATGGAGTTCACCGTCGAAGAGGGCAAGCTGTACATGCTCCAGACGCGCACCGGCAAGCGCACCCCGGCGGCTGCTTTCCGGATGGCCGTGGAGATGGCCAATGAAAAACTGATCACTAGGAATGAAGCTCTTCTGCGTATCAAGCCGGAGGACATTGAACGCCTTTTCTATCCGGTGATCGACACGAAGATCGATAGGAACACGCTTGCGGCTAAGGTTCTCGCGACCGGCATCAATGCCGTCCCCGGCGCTGCTGCCGGCCGCGTGGTTTTCTCGGCTCCGAAGGCCGAAGAGTGGGCCGAGCGCGGTGAGAAGGTCATTCTCGTGCGCCGAGAAACCAGCCCAGAAGACGTAGGCGGCATGGCCGTCGCCCAGGGCATTCTGACCGCTACGGGCGGCAAAACCAGTCACGCGGCGGTGGTGGCGCGCGGCTGGGGCAAATGTTGCGTTGTCGGCGCGGAAAAACTAGAGATCGATTACCAATCCCTTTCCATGTCGACCAATGGCCACGTCGTGCGGGAAGGCGATTGGATCACTCTCGATGGCAGCGAGGGCATTGTCTACACTGAAGCGCTTCCCCTCGTCGTGCCGCAACTCCCGAAATCCTTCGAAATCTTCATGAAGTGGGCCGATCAAACCCGTCATCTCCGCGTGCGCACCAATGCCGATACGCCCCAGGATGCCCGCAAGGCGCGCGAGTTCGGTGCCGAGGGGATTGGTCTTTGCCGCACCGAACACATGTTTTTCACCGATTTTGAGTTCCCGGAGAAGAGCCACGAACGCCAGCGTGCCATTCAAGAGATGATTCTGGCGGACAGCAAAGAAGCCCGCGTGAAGGCCCTCGACCGGCTTTTGCCTTTTCAGCGTCGTGATTTCATCGGCATCTTCAAAGCCATGGACGGCTTTCCCGTCACCATCCGGCTGATTGACCCGCCGCTGCACGAATTCGTTCCGCATGACCGCAAGAAGCAAGAGGAATTGGCGAACGACCTGGGCATCAGCGTCGAGGTTGTGGCTCGGCGCGTCGAACAACTCCATGAAGCCAACCCCATGTTGGGGCACCGCGGTTGCCGTCTGGCGATTACTTATCCCGAAATTCTTGAAATGCAGGTGCGAGCGATCATCGAAGCGGCCCTCGAATGTCAAAAGAGCGGAGTTAAAGTTTTACCTGAGATCATGCATCCGCTCACTTTGGACAGAAAAGAGTTCGCCATCCTTGAACAAGCCACGCGCCGGGTCGCCGACGACCTCATCCAGAAATCCGGCATGCCGCTCCACTACCTTGTCGGTACCATGATCGAACTTCCACGCGCGGCGCTGCTCGCCGGAGAAATCGCCGAAATCGCGGAGTTTTTCTCCTTTGGCACGAACGATCTAACGCAGACCACCATGGGGCTCTCGCGCGACGACGCCGGCCGTTTCCTGCCCGATTATGTGGACGAAAAAAAAGCCGGTATCTTCAGCGCGGATCCGTTCCAAACACTCGACACCCAAGGCGTCGGCCTGCTGATGCGGTGGGGCATTGCCGAGGGTCGCAAGACAAGGCCCAAGTTGAAGGTGGGCATCTGCGGCGAGCACGGTGGCGACGCGGAAAGCGTCAAATTTTGCCACACGCTCGGAATGGACTATGTCAGCGCTTCGCCGTTTCGCGTTCCCATCGCGCGTTTGGCGGCAGCTCAAGTATTGGTTGAACTCAGCCAGGCGAAGCAAAAGAGAGCCAAATAAGCGAAAGATCTTGCTTCAAGTGATGCTTTAACCCGTCGATTGGCCCAGGTGAAGCCTGGCATTCTGGCCCTAAAGCTCTCTTTTTTGGGTGAAGAGAGGGTATGAAATTAAAGATGCTAGGCCGATCGTCTGCCGAGCGAGGTTCACGTTGGCATTCTGAAGAAGAAATACATCCCTAGGAAAAAGAAGACAATATCGGGCGACCACCCCGCCAGAAACGGCGGCAGCTGCCCTACACCGCCCATGGCTTCGAGCAAGTCCGCAATCGCCCAATAGGCCACGCCGATGCCTACCCCGAGCGCGATTCCACCGATGGCTCCGCGTGTCCCCACCAGAAACGCAAAGGGAATCGCTAGCAGCATGCTGACGGGCGCCATCAATGGATAGGCGATTTTTTTGTGCCACTGGACCATCAGGGTTGCCACGTCAAAGCCCGCCCGGTGCAATCCATCGATGTAGTTGCCTAACTCGCCCACGCTCATTTGAAACGCTTGCCGCACCTCGCGGTTGAAGTAGCTCGGTGGTTCCGACAATTCCGGCGGCGCCGCGGTCGTGAAAGGCTCGAAGTTTGTAACTGAACCGTCTGCAAAATCCCGGATCCACCCGTTTTCAAGCGCCCAGACATGTTGCGCTTCCGACCAGCGGGCACGGGTGGCAAAAATCCGCCGTCGAAGATGGAAATCTGCGGGATCCAACTCGAGCACGCTCAGACCGCCAAACATGTTCTGCTCCGGATCGAACACGTCGTAGTTGTAGATCTTCGAGTTCTCCCCGAAAATCCACCGTTGTGGATGTGTGTAGGTCTGTGGCGGTCGCCCCTTAATCTGGTTGTGCAGGGCATCCTGCCGCTGGTTGGCGTAGGGCAGATAGGTATCGTCCAGCACCAACAACGTGCCCGCCACCGCAAGACCCGCCAGCAGCAGCGGCACCGCCACACGAAACAGACTCATTCCGCTGGCTTTGATGGCCACAACCTCGTTGTTCTTGCTCATGATTCCGAGCGTCACGAGCACCGCAACCAGCCCCCCCAGCGGCGCCAGGTTGTACACCAGGTACGGCGTAAGATAGCCAAAGTACTCGGCGACGGTCACAAACGCTATGCGGCGCCGCCCGATATCGTCTAGCAGTTCAAAAAACGTAAAGGCTTCGAACAGAAAGACGAATACCAGCAGCAATAGCGCAAAATAAAAAAAGAACTTTCGCAGGATGTAAAGGTCCATCAACCGGGGAAAGCTCCCGTCGGATGGTACGGGCATCTCTTGTGCACTGCGTTCTCCATTCGCCGCTTGCGCAGCCGCGGCGCGTGCGCGAGCCTGAGCCTTTCGCCGGCGCGCCAGGCGGATCCGCCGGCTGAGATATCCAAGCGGGCGCAACCAGCGGCTCTCTCCCCGAAACTGTTCCATCCTCGGCAGCAAGGCTATGCCTAACGCCGTTAGGATCCCGTTGGCCATCCAAATTCCCGCTGCTGGCGAAATCCTTCCTTCCCGCGCCATCCCCGCACCCAGGATCAGCAGCAAGTAATACGCGGCAATCAGCACAACTGCCAGCAGCGATCCCGCGGCTCGGCCGCCGCGTCGCGGCTGGGCCCCGAGTGGGACTGCCACAAGCGCAAACACCAGGCAGGCGATGGGAAAGGCTAGCCGTGTGTGCAGCTCGACACTGGCTTCCCGCGATCCCGAACGCCTTTCGGCCAGCAATTCCTTTATCGATTGTTCGGGGATGCTGCGCTGTCGGGGTTGTACCGCACCGAGCCCGCTCACCTCAATGGGCCAGTCGCTCTGACCAAACGACGTAACCGAGTAATGAGTGGGATCCTCGCGCGAAAACTCATGGGTCGTGCCGCCTCGCAGGTGCAATTCGAGAGTGCCCTGCTTTGGCTCGGCAATCACAACCGCGCTATTCGCCAGCGTTACTTGCGAACCCCCCTCTCCTTGAGTATCCGCGACAAATACTCCGTGCCACCGCGTTCCGCTTGCGGACACGTCGTTCACATACAAGACTTTCTTCGGAAACCGCTCGTCAAACACGCGCGGTTGCACTTGAAAGGAGATTTGCGAGCTGATCAATTGCGCTTCGGCATTATGCAGCGTCCGCAACGCCTCAGGACCTACCCAGGTGGTCATGACCAGCGTGAGTGACGCCCCAACCAGGGCCAATACTCCCACGGGAAAGAGGATGCGCCGCCTCCCGATGCCCAGCGAGGTCAGCGCAATGATTTCACTGTCCGCAGACATCCGCCCCAGCCCCAACAACACGCCAATCAGCGTGGCCATTGGTACGGTAAAAACGAAAACGCCGGGGAAAATGCACAGAAACAGTTTCAAGATCTGCACGTCCGAACCCACGTGGCGCACGTAAATCTCCATCACGCGCACCAGACGGGGCACTAGAAATACAAACGTGAAGACGACCAGTCCGAGGAATGCGTGACGGGATACCTCGCGGACGATATAACGATCCAGAATGCGCATGACGCGAACGCTCAGTGTACCATGCTGTCAGCCGCGGATGGTTTTGTGCGGCGTACCGAGCGGCGCTGCGATAGGCTCCTCTTGCCTGTATACTTTGATTCTGGCTATATCTGTGACTACCGACCCTCTGATTGAGCCTCTGTTCGGGATACCTGCCGAATGAATCGCATCCATTTGGTTGTGCTGTGGCACATGCATCAGCCGCAATACCGCGACCCGGAAACCGGCCGCTACGTGCTCCCGTGGACACGCCTCCATGCCCTCAAGGACTACTACGGCATGGTCGAAATGCTTCGCGAATTCCCCAAATTTCATGCCACCTTCAACATCGTTCCCGCTCTCGGCGTCCAGCTCGAAGAGTATGCCAGCGGAAAATGTAACGAGCCGTGGTTCTCCCTGGCTTTCAAAAATGCTGACGAACTCGCTCGGGAGGATAAGTCGGAAATCCTGTCGCGCGCCTTCCAGGTCAATCATGAACACCTGATGTCACGTTGGCCGCGCTTCGTCGAACTGTATGAATGGTCGCGCCCGGCCGGCGGCGCTCAAGCTCTCGTCGCTTTCACCGCTCGCGACTGGCGGGACCTCCAGCTTCTTTCGCAGCTCGTCTGGATGGAAGAATCCTGGTTTCAGAAGGACCAAGTCATCGGCCGCCTTGCGTCGAAGGGCACAGATTACAGCGAGAAGGACAAGTCCGCCTTAAAGGAAAAACAGCTGGAACTCCTGCGTTTGATTTTGCCGGCGTATCGCGATGCCACCGCACGCGGCCAGATCGAGATCAGCACCACGCCTTTCTACCACCCCATTCTGCCGCTCCTATGCGACTCGGACGTCGCGCGCGTTGCCAATCCCGCTACGCCGCTGCCGCGCCGCGCGTTTCGCCGGCCCGAGGATGCTCGCGAGCAATTGCAGCTTGCGCGCCAGTATCATGAGAAGACCTTCGGCGCGAGGCCGCCGGGGCTGTGGCCTGCCGAGGGCTCGGTTTCCGACCAAGCGCTTGCTATCGCCGCCGAAGAAGGGTTCCAATGGTTCGGCACCGATGAAGGCGTGCTTGGCCGTACACTGAACGTCGGCTTTTTCCGCGATTCCAACGGCATCGCCGCGAATGCGGCTACCCTTTTCAAGCCTTGGCGCATCCAGCTGGGCGATAAGTCCATCACCGGGTTATTCCGCGATCACCATCTTTCGGACCTTATCGGCTTCGTTTATAGCCGGATGGAAGCGCAAGCCGCTGCCGCCGATCTCCATTCGCGTTTGCGCCTGATCGGCGAGAAGGTGTCAGGCAACCAGCCGCTCACTGTGTCACTTATTCTCGATGGCGAGAACGCTTGGGAGTACTACCCGGGCAATGGCCGCGAATTCCTGCGCGAGTTCTATCGCCGAATCGAATCGGATCCCGATTTCCGCGCGCTTACAGCTAGTGAGGCCATCGCCGCCGCAGGAGAGATTCCCGCCAACAACGGAATTTTTCCCGCTTCCTGGATTAACGCGAATTTCGACGTTTGGGTCGGTCATAGCGAGGACGTCACCGCCTGGGAGCTCCTGTGGGACGCTCGCGACGTTTACGCACGCGCCCTAGAAGCCCACCGAAAGGGGAGACCGGGCGCGCCAAATGAAACAGCGCTCCGCAAAGCGCACGAGTCGCTTCTGGCGGCGGAAGGCAGCGACTGGTGCTGGTGGTTCGGTCCCGAGCACAGCACCGCAAACGACGCCGAATTTGATGCCCTCTACCGCAAGCATCTCACTGAAATTTATCTCGCGCTTGGCGAGGTCGCTCCGGAAGAGCTGGCCAAGCCCATCAAGCGCCGCCCTGAACACGCTCTCGAACTTGCGCCCACGGGCTTTCTCTATGTCAAAGTCGACGGCCGCGAGACTTCCTATTTCGAATGGCTCGGCGCCGGTTTGTATTCTCCCGAACGTCGTGGCGGCTCCATGCACGGCCGCGTTTTCTATCTTCATGAGATGCGCTACGGCTTTGAAGAAAGCCGTTTCTGTATCCGCATCGACACTTTTGCGGAGACCATGGGCGAACTCGAAGACCCGGAATTTCGCATCACCGTCGGCGGAGCAGAGGAACTTGTGATCGTGGTTAAACTCCAGCGCGGCCGGATTCAGGAATTCGCCGTGGAAAAAGCCCGCGTGTGCTTGCTGAAGCTGGAGTCCGTAGCAGTTGCTGCGTTTGATCGCATTCTTGAAGTGGCCATCCACCGCGACCAGCTCGACCTCAAGGGCCAAAGCCAACTAAGGCTGGGCGTCGCCCTCTGGCACGGGGGGCTGCCGGTGGACGTTCTTCCCGCCGAAGGCCTGTTGCACATCCAACTCGGCGAGGACAATTTCGCCTGGCCGCCGGGGTAGCCCGTTTCCCCCGCTACTTGTTTCCATACAACTTAACGGCCAAATCTTGCGGCTTATTTCCCACCGGGACCATGGTCACAAGAAAGTTCGTACGCACGCGAATCACCGCCAGGTCGCCGGAAGCTCGACTCGCCACCAGCAGCAAGGTTTCATTTGGGTCAAATCGCAACGCTCCCGGCTCGTCTCCTGCGGGAATTGGGAACCCCTTTCCGGGATCGCGGATGATCCGCCGATTCACGATATCCACTGGGATGACCCTGTCCGCCGCTGTGTCCGAAACGTAGAGCAGGCTACCGTCGGAGCTAAGCACTCCTTGTGTCGGTGCTGAGCCCAGGATCATCGTGTCGCCGACTTCGTGCGTCCAGGTATTGATGGCCTGCAGGCCGTGAGCTTCGGGTGAAATGATATAGAGCTCTCCTCCATCGGGCTTGAGCAGCATGTCAGTCGGCCTGCCGGCCAACTGGAGATTGGCCACCAGCACGCTGCGCTGCAAATCCACAACGGAGAGTTGCGGCTGGGAGCGGCTGGTCACGAACGCAAGCGAGTTGTCCGGCAGAATTACTACCTCGTCCGGTTGCGGCAGCACCGAAACCGTACTGCGCAACGCAAGCGTGGCTGCGTCATGAATACCCAGCGTAGCGTCCCGCCGGTTCACTACCACCACGGTCTTCCCACCCGGCGAGACGTGCGCAAGCACGGGCTCTCTTCCCGTGTGTCCGCGCGCCACAATCGTCCGCGAGTGGATGTCGATGGCCAACACCGTATCGTTCCCCGAGGTGGTCGTATAAATGCGATTTCCGTCAGGGGAGAAGTCCAGAGCGTAGGGAAGCGGCCCCACCGGGATGCGGGCGCTCATCTGATAAGCGCGTGCATCAAAGATCCACACGAAGCCTCCAAGAGAGCTAGTACCCAGGATTTCAGCCCGCGTGGGATGCTCGCGCATTCCCGACAGACCTGGTCCCACTGGAATGTGCGCCACCGCTTTGAGTTTGACCAAATCCACAACCGTCACCGCGCCATCAGCCGTGGTGACATAGGCACACAAATGCAGGTCCGGCCGCAGGAAGGACGGCCGATGCTCGCTGAGCAGCACGGTCAGCGCACCAATGGCTACTACGAGGGACACGAAGTAAATACGAAAGTTTCTCGGTCGGCCCATGTTGGAGTCGAAATTCTCCCACGCGGACTGTACTGCTGGCTAGGGATGCGCGCGGGAGTCTCCCCTCGACCGTTCCTGCAACTGCCAGATCGACGCCGCGCAAAACCTCCATTCTCCGGTGTCCGGTTTTGCCGTTCTTGCTCGTCGTATAGGTAAAGGCCGCCAATCTGGCCTGAATAACGGACGCGACGCGGACGGAATCAAAAGAATGGAAAGGAAGTCTAAAAATGGGAAACACGACAATCGAAGCGCTGAAAGCGGACACATTTCTTCCACCGATCGAAAAGCCCGAGGGTCTGCTGATGAAGCTGGCCTATTACTTTACCCGCCGGAAATTCGGCAAAGTGCTGACCCCCCTGAAGGTGCATTCCGCGCGTTTGCCGATTGCCTTTGGTCAGTTTTACGCAAAGGTAAGCGAGCTCGACAAAAAGCTGCAGCTCCCGGCCGAGAAGGTTATGCTCATTCGGGAGCAGGTAGCGCACACGAACGTCTGTCTTTTCTGCATCGACATCGGCCGGGCATTCACCATCCAAGCCTCGATGAATCAAGCGAAATTCGATGCTCTCGACCAGTATCGCACCAGCCCTCTTTTTGATGAACCCGAGCGCGCTGCATTGGACTACGTCACGGAGCTAACAAAAGCTAAGCAAGTGAACCCCGAGACGTTTTCCCACCTGCGCCGCCATTATTCCGAGCGCCAAATCTGCGAAATCGTCTGGCTGGTTGCCAGCGAACATCTGTACAATATGACCAACATCGGCCTGAATATCCATTCCGACATGCTTTGCGACCTCAGCAGGAAAAACAAGCAGCAGCAAACTTAACGCGACATGCGTTTACTTAGGCTTGGCGGTGAGCAATCGCACGAACGTCTTTCTTTGGCCACCGCTATGTTCGACAACGTCTTCTCTCCACAACTCCTTGGTAAACGAGCAAAGTTCGCTACGCCGGGAAGCAGGATTCTGTGCCGGTAGGTAGAGAATCCTCTCGTTTGCCGTTTCGAGCCTACTGGCATAATCTGTTCTGGCACATGCTTCCTCGCGGATCATTCTCCGGGCTGCTCACTGACCTCTACGAGCTCACCATGGCGGCGGGCTACGTTCAGAACCGCTTCAACGCCCGCGCCACCTTCGAACTTTTCGTGCGCACTCTTCCGCGGCGCCGCAATTACCTGGTGACCGCCGGGCTGGAGCAGGCCCTCGACTTTCTGGAGAACGTGCGCTTTTCCTCTGAGGATATTTCCTATCTTCGCGGTCTGCCTTTTTTTCGTCACGTCCATTCAGGTTTTTTTGACTATCTCTCCCAATTTGAATTCACAGGCAACGTTTGGGCCCTTCCCGAGGGAACCGTCTTCTTCCCCGGTGAACCGCTGCTGCGCGTGACCGCGCCTATCGCCGAGGCGCAGCTAGTCGAAACCAGCCTTCTTAGCATTCTTCATTTTCAAACGCTCATCGCTAGCAAAGCAGCCCGCGTCACCACCGCTGCCTCCGGACGCCCTGTCGTGGAATTCGGCTCGCGACGCGCGCACGGCGTCGAAGCCGGAGTCCTCGCTGCCCGCGCTGCCTTCGTTGGCGGTTGCGAAGGCACTTCAAACACGTACACGGGCCGCCGCTTCGGGATTCCTGTTTACGGAACGCAAGCGCATTCCTGGATCATGGCGCATGAGGACGAGGCCGAAGCCTTCCGGGATTTTCTGAATGTCTTTCCAGAGAAATCCACTCTCCTTGTCGATACCTATGACGTGCACGTCGCCATCGAGAAAATCATCCGCCTGGACCGCAAGCCCGGTGGCGTGCGCCTGGACAGCGGGGATGTGCTGGCCGACAGCCAGTGGGTTCGTCAGCGGCTCGATCGGGTCGGGTGGAACGACGTGCAGATTTTCGCGTCGGGAGAACTCGACGAAGACCGCATCGAAACGCTGGTCCGGAGCGGCGCCTGTATCGACGCCTTTGGCGTGGGTACCGCGCTTTCCACTTCGGC
>Ga0126381_100002340_pt1 | contig 20426 bp, 16 predicted proteins | sample PanSoiMetPlot_28_FD_96465 | JGI IMG/M metagenome (GOLD analysis project Ga0126381, IMG submission 96465) | Tropical forest soil microbial communities from Panama - MetaG Plot_28 | ecosystem: Environmental > Terrestrial > Soil > Tropical forest > Bulk soil | place: Panama | collected 2016-02-17
GAACCGTTCCTCCGATCGGTAATCGAGACGTTTACCGCTTCCAGTGTCCAGCGCGGCTACACCGATTCGAGCGCCGGTTCGCTGCTCGATGGCCGCTATCCGGTCTTCGAAATGAATTTTGCCAGCGTTTTCCTTTTGGAGGGCGGAGCCCTGCGACGCCGCAGCCTCACCCTGTGTTGGGCTCGCAGTCCTCGCCCTTCCAGTGGTCGCAGCGAGCAACAAAGGCAAAGCGAAATGTAGCGCGAGCGTCCCGCTTGCGACTGCAACGACTCTCAACTGTGCCACGAGAGAGACTTCATTGGGATGGCAAGCCAGAGGCATGCCCTACCCTTACCATCGATGATATGCAGGATGTCCTTCCTTCACCGCCACAAATACGCCGCGGCATGTTGCGCAAATTTTTCCGTCTGCGCTCAATGTTCCCTCGACGGTCGCGCGGTCATCAGTGATCTCAACGATCTTGGCAGAGAGAAATAGCGAGTCGTTCGTCGGAGTCGGTCGGAGCAGTTTTATGGCGTATTCGGCAGTAACTGTACAAGGCGGGCGGTCTTCCCCTGCGCGTTTCATCAAGTAATACGCCGCCGTCCAGTTGCAATGACAGTCGAGTAGCGTGCCGATGATCCCACCGTTCAAAACACCGGTGAACGCTTCGTATTTTTTCTCCGGTTTCCACTCAGCGACGACTTCGCGGCCTACTCGCGATTCATCGGAGTTCTTTAGGAAACTACGAATGTGCAAGCCGTCCGGGTTTGCCGCGCCGCAGCCGAAGCACGTGTTTCTGGGCGCATATCTTTCCTGAAGTGATTGTTCGGCCTTCATCAATTCTTCCTCTTCCGCTTCCTCTCACTCTTGGTCTGCTCATTGCGCGGGAGAAAAGAAGTAGAGGAAGAGGTAGCGGAAGTTTATTTGGGCGATCCAGGATACGGACGCAGCTCTGGTCCGACGTAAAGTGACCGCGGCCGAATGAGACGGTTGTTATCGTGTTGCTCGATCACATGAGCACACCATCCGGCTACGCGCGATGCAGCGAACAACGGTGTGTTCAGCTCAGGAGGAAAGCCGAGCATCCAAAAGACTGGAGCGGCATAGAGATCCACATTTGCGCAAAGCTGTTTCTCGCGGTCCATCACTTCTTCGAGCTTCTCGCAAATCGGCACCCAATTCTCTCTCCCCGTTCGTTTTCCAAGGTCGCGCCCGATCTCCCTCATCGCCGGCACGCGGGAATCACCTTTTTTGTAAACTCGATGACCGAATCCCATGATCTTCTCTTTCGTTGCCAGCTTTTTCATCAACCAGGCCTCGGCGCGATCCGGCGTCCCGATTTCCTCCAGCATCTTCATTGACTCCTCATTCGCGCCGCCATGCAATGGGCCTTTCAAAGTCGCAATTGCCGCCGTCACCGCAGCATAAATGTCCGCCAGCGTGGAGGATGTCACGCGCGCGGCAAACGTAGACGCATTGAATTCATGGTCGGCGTAGAGATTGAAAATTGTGTCGAGCATCCTGGTCTGCCATTGCTCAGGAATTTTGCCGTTGAACTTGTAGAAGAAATTCGCCGCCTGCGAGAGCTCCGGTTTCTCGGGAAACGGCTGTTCGCCGTGCGAGATGCGCCAGCCGTCGGTGATTAGAGTGGAAACGCGAGCGATGAGCCGAATTGATTTTCGAACGTTGGCATCGTGCGAGTAATCATTCAGGTCCTTGTCGAATGAGCCCAGCATTGAAACGCCGGTGCGCAGCATATCCATGGGATGCGTAGCGCCCGGCAGAAGCCGCAGCATTTCCGTTACTGGCCCAGGCAACGCCCGTTCGCTCCCGATTTGTTGTGTGAAGTCCTTCAGTTGCTTACCGTTCGGCAATTCGCCATTGAGCAACAGATAAGCAACCTCCTCGAAAGTGGCCTTCTCGGCCATTCCATGAATGTCGTAGCCCCGATACATCAACCCGGCAGCGGGATCGACCCAGCAGATCGCCGTCTCACCGGCGATTACCCCGGCTAGCCCCGGGCTGTATTGTGGTTTTGTTTCAGTACCCATGTTGTTCGCTGATTGTAACTACGATACGCGCGCCGACAAATCGTCAGTCGCTCAAGCCCAGCCATTTCTCTGCACCCGGATCGTAGTCGAGTAGTTTGTAAAGCTCCTCGCGCGTCTGCATTTCATCGAGCCAGTCCTTTTGTGTTCCGGCTTCCTTAAGGGCGCGCAGAAGCCTATGGCTCGCTTTCATCGAGACGCGGAATGCGCTCTGCGGGAAAATCACCAGGCGGTAGCCAAATCCAGTCAACTCTTTAAACGAAAGCAGCGGGCTTTTGCCAAACTCCGTCATGTTTGCCAGCAGCGGCAGCTGGAGCTCACGGGCAAAATCGCGGAACTCATCGGCGCTTTGCAACGCTTCGGGAAAGATTGCGTCGGCGCCGGCTTCCACGTACCGCTGCGCCCGATCAACTGTTCGTTCGAAATTCTCGACCGCGCGCGCGTCGGTCCTGGCAATGATCATAAAATCGGGATCGCGTCGCGCACCGACCGCCGCTTTGATTTTTTCCGTCATCTCTTCAACACCGACAATCGATTTTCCGGAAAGATGTCCGCAGCGCTTCGGGAATTCCTGGTCCTCGATATGACACCCAGCCAGACCTGCTGCTTCTAGGTCGCGGATTGTGCGCGCGACATTTTCCGAACCACCAAACCCGGTATCGGCATCAACGATTGCCGGGATCTTCACCGCCCTCGCGATATATCCGGCCAGTTGGGCCACTTCCGTTAGCGTCAACAGACCGATATCCGGAACGCCAGCTGTCGCATTCGCCATTCCCGCGCCGCTGACATACACCGCATCAAACCCAAGGCGCTCCACCTGTCGCGCCATCGACGCGTTTGGTACGCCCGGCAGCATGATTGCGTCTCTCGCGACAAGCTCCCGCAGTCTTTTGGTCTTACTCATGCTCATGCTTGGTGAATAATGAACACATTCACGGTCATTCCGAGCGAAGTCGAGGAAGCCCGTGACGAAACGTTTCGAGTTACTCAACGGGATCCTTCGACTTCGCTCAGGATGACAATGCGGTTTGGATCTTTGTTATTCATCCTCATCATGATTTGTCATGCGTGACTTTTAGCGCTTGCATCAGCTCATCCACGTCTTTGGCTTCGTCCAGTTTCCAAACAATTTCGATAATCTTTTTCGCTCGGTTCTCGCCAATGATAGGCTGGACAAGCGCGAGGAATTTTCCTTCGACTGCCGAATCTTTGAGCCGATTCTTTGCATTGCCCAATGGATAATCAACGCGGCAGGTTACGCGTCGGCCATCGGCAAGATCCACGTGCACGATGTTACCGACCGCTTCGGGATACATCGCGCTCAATTCCGCATTTCGCTCCACCTTTACCTTCTCCAAAAACTTCCAAACATCTGGATCTTTGAACCGTTCCGGATCGAACTGACGATCGGTGATTTCGCCGTCAATCAGTGCGATGGCGGTGATGTACGGCAAACTGTGATCAGCCGTTTCGCGTGTCTTCGGTTTCCATTTTTCCGGTTCGCTTCCGATGATGTCCACTGAAGCGTCATGGCTCTCAATCACCACGCCTTTAATTTTCGAGAGATCGTCAATCTGGTCTCGTAAAAAAAGCGCTGCTTCGATCGCGCTCTGACTGTGATATTCTGCCGGCCAGTATTTGATGCTCGTTTTCAAAATCATTGTGGGCGATCCGCGAAATTTCTCGCCCACGTTGCCGAGCGAGACGCCGAGTTGTTTCTCGAATCCCATTTCGCCTTCGAAGATCGGCGCGGGTCCCGTCATACCCTGCCGCGCAAGCAGCGCAGAGAAAACGCCGTGGCGCGCCGCGGTAGCAAAGGCTACGCCTTTCCAGTGCGACAGCTCGCCTGCTCTGGCCTGACGCATGGCTGCGCCGGCCACACCCGCAATATTCACTGCGTGCCGAGTGTTTGCCGAATCAAGTTTCATCAACTTCGCGGACGCCAGCGCAGTCGAGAACGTGCCATAAGTCACGTGGTCCCAGCCGCGCGCACGAATGCTCGCCGCATCGCATAACCGGCATTGCACTTCGTATGCGACCGCGATAGCCGTTATCAATTCGCGTCCATCAGCGCCCACGCTTTCCGCAACGGCGAGGGCGGCGGAAATGTTGTCGCTGGGATGTGCCGGTTCTTTCGACAAATACGTATCGTTGAAATCGAAATAGCGAATGCCGCAGCCGTTGGCGAATGCAGCCCAATCCGGAGGCGCCTTATGATTGGTACCAAAGATTGTCGATCCGTGTGCGGCCGAGAAATCAGCGGCTACTTTTCGCGCGATCACAAATGGATCTTCCTTCCATGCACCCAGCGCGCAGCCTAAGGAATCGATTACGCGCCGTTTCACTTCGTGCACGACTTCCTTCGAAAGATCCTCGAACCGCACCGCGCACGTGTAATCAGCAAGTTGATGAGCAAGCGTCGTCTTCATTAAGATGAAATTTCAATCTGCCGATGATTTGCGCAGGAGCAAGGGCAGCGGAATCCTGCCTGACCGGCGCAACGCAGATTCGGATTGATCTGCCATTGAATCCGGTCGTGTTAGTCAAATTGCCAGTTCACGCGGTAGTAAACCTGATAGGCTACGGCGCGATGGGTTGCCTCGCCCTATAGGGAGGGGGGAAGGGTGAGGGTTTGTTGGACAGCAACTGGATAAGGCTGAAATCAAAAACCCCTCACCTCAGTCCTCTCCCGTTGAGCAAGAGCAAGAGGCAACACACAGCCTGACATTGGCTTGACTCTTGAAGCCGACAATCAACGAAAAGTACGATTAATGCGGCTGATTCGCCGGAGCCACGGCTGCAGCCATTGATTTCAGCATTCGGCCAAGATCGCTATTGGTCGAGATGACCGCCGTTGTGTCTTTTTCAAAAGCGGCGCGCATGACATCAAGGCTGCGCAGAAACGAATAGAATTCCTGCGCGTCTGGTGCTCCAAAGGCAGCCGCGTAGATCGTAGCAGCTTCGGCATCGGCTTTGCCTTCAATTTCAAGTGAATTTTTCGTGGCCGTAGAACTGATCGACGCGACGTCGCTTTCCTTTTGGCCATTGATATTCGCCGCCTCACCGCGGCCTTCGGAACGGAAACGCGCAGCGATTTGGTGCCGTTCGCTAGACATTCGTTCGATGATCTTCTCGGCCACCGCCGGATTGTATTTGCTGCGTTTGAAACGTTCGTCGAGCAGTTCGATTCCAAAGTCGGCGATTTTTTGTCGCGTTCGTTCAGTAATCTGCTTTTCGATTTCGCCGCGCCCATACTCGATTTCGGGAATTGTCGTCGGCAGAACGGTGCCGGTTTTCTCCAGTTCCTCGTCCCGAACAGGTTTTCTTCCTTTGGTTACTCGAATAATTTCGACCAGGTCATGGGTAGCAACAGCGCTGCGCGTTTCGCTGCCGAGGATGTCGTCGAGGCGCGAAAGCGCGCTTCGCTCGTCATTCAGCCGATTGTAGTAGAGCGTCGGATCACTGATCCGCCACCGGGCGAAAGAATCGACAATAATATACAGCTTGTCCTTAGTCGGACATTCGGTCGGCGGCCCGTCCCAGGCGAGAATGCGCTTATCGAACCGCTGTACCTTATCGATGATCGGCAGCTTCATCTTCAACCCCGGTGTGGTGATTGTGCGCACGATTTTGCCGAATCGTGTGATGATAACGGTCTGATATTGAGGCACGACAAAGAGCACCGTTCCCCATTTCAATGCGGTCAGAATAAAAAGAACGCCGAGAATCGACATGAAGGGGCTTTGCAAAAAACGGACCGCAGCAGTCACACTAGCCGGTCGCGGAGTCACATCGATCACGTTCATGGCGAGCTTTTCGATTCGCCGGGCACCTGAAGGGGCAACGTCTGAAGAATATTTTTCAGGCTGTCATCCACGATGATTTTCTTTTGCAAACTCGGGAGGATGGCCTGCATCGCCTCGAGATAAAGTCGTCGTCGCGTCACCTCTGGCGCTTTCCGATACTCGGCGAGCAACAACGAAAACTTTTGAGCTTCGCCTTTAGCTTCGTTCACGCGTCGAAACGCGTACGCTTCCGCCTGTTTTTCGCGCTCCTTGGCCTGGCCGCGCGCATTCGGAACAGCATCGTTATAAACGGCCCATGCCTGGTTGATCGCGGTCTGCTTTTCCTGTTGCGCCTGATTCACATCATTGAATGCGGCCTGAACGGCCGGGGGCGGACGGACGCTGGTGAGTTGAACTTGTTGAATCTGGATTCCCAAATCGTACTGCGAACAGAGCTCGGCGAGACGTTTCAATGTTGACGTCTCGATGTCGTGGCGCCCGATGGTAAGCACTTCGTCGACCGTGCGGTCGCCGATTACTTCGCGCATCACGCTTTCCGAAAGATCGCGCAACGTTTTCTCCGGTTCGCGTTCACCAAACAAATACATTTTTGGATCCGTGATCCGATATTGGACGACCCACGGCACGAGGGCTGTGTTCAGATCCCCCGTGATCATCGTTTCAGTTTCCTGGGGCTCTACATCGCCTTGGTAAGTGTTCGTCGCGTTAGGCGTGGAAAACCCGAACTCGAGTTTCAACAAACGTTGCGTAGGCACGATGTGAATTTGGTCGACGTACGGAATCGCGTAGGCGAGACCGGGACTAACGTTGTCGTGATAGGCGCCGAACCGCGTCTTCACACCAACGGAGTTTGCCGGAATCGTCGTGAACCCAAACAACAGCGTGAATAATGTGATCGCTATCCCGACACAAGCAATCACGCCCAGAAGCAGTCGTAATGGCTTAATTGGAAGATGTTCGGCAACGTCCGGTCTCGCCATAAAAGAGCTGTTATTGACTCAAAGCAGTCACGCAAGCGCAAGCTTTCATTCTGGGGAGCGCACGCGCCTCGCGTGCTGGCGATGGCGCCGTCGCCATCGCGAACTTTTGAGGAGTTGCGTTTGCTCTCCCAGCGGCGGCTAGACCAGCGATGTTTCGGCGGGGGCGCCGAAACGTGCACGCGAGGCGCGGGCTCTCCCCAGAGGTTCTCTTGACTCGCCGCGCATACGCTTCAAAACTGGATCATGAAAATCAAAAACACGATCTTGTCAGCGGCCGTCGGTCTTGCGACGTTCACCTGCATGGCGGCAACGGAATCTCAAACACAACCCGAAGTCGGTAAGCCCGCGCCCGACTTCAGTCTCACCACCGGAGATGGTTCACAGGTGAGCCTCAAAGATTATCATGGAAAATGGGTGGTTCTTTATTTCTACCCAAAGGATTTCACCAGCGGTTGTACCTTGGAGGCCCACAATTTTCAGCGCGACCTTTCAAAATACACCGATGCCGGCGTAGTCATTCTCGGAGTGAGCGTCGATACAGCGCAATCGCACAAGGATTTTTGCGCGAAAGAAGGACTCAACTTCAAATTACTTGCCGATCCCGACGCAAAAGTTTCCACCGAGTACGGTTCAGTGATGGATTACAAGGGCCAAAAGCTCGCCGCGCGTAACACGTTCATCATTAATCCCGACGGCGAGATCGCAAAGGTGTACACGGGCGTCAAACCCGCCGAACACAGCGACCAAGTGCTACAGGATCTGGCGGGGTTAAAAAAGAGCTGAAGGGAAACTGGAGCTCACCAACGGCAATGCAGAGAAAATCCATCGATTGCAGGGATTACCCGAGCGAAAAGAGTTGCTCGTTGAAAATCTCCGGTACGGAAGAAGAGGTACTCGAGGCGGCGCCGCAGCATGCCGCCTCCGTTCACGGGCATGCAAACACGGCGGAGTTGCGCGAGCAGATAAGGTCGATGCTCAAGGACGAACGCGACTGACAGAAGTCGGCGCGGACCGCGACCTGCTTTTTCCGATTCGCGCCCGTTGCGTCTCTGCTTCGACGTCGAGTTCTGCCAGTAGTTGTCGGGTGATACCTGAAAGTTTCCCGGACCATGCAACGCCCACGACCACTGGTGGGAACCCCAATAACGGAAGTGCGCGCAGTTCCGGTGGTGGTTTGAAACCCGGCACCGCAACGGTCAAACCGATACCGTAACCGCTGGCGACGTAGTGCTGGATCAATCGCTCGGATGTAACTTCGATTCCGCAAAACCATTCCACACCAAGCTGTTCAAGACCGCGTTGAAAATGCGCATGAACGGGATCACCCCGTGAAAAGCACACCAGGGTTTCCTCGATTTTGTCGCGTTTCCACAACTCTTCAGCACGCGCCAGCTTGGATTTCTTATGCACCAACAAAATCAACGGCAGCTCCAATAGCGGTCGCACCTGAATCCCGGAGCGCGATTTTTTGTCGAGTAGCATGATCGCGAGATCGACATCCCGAGCCAAAAGCAATCGTTCTGCGTCAGTGCGGGTGGCCTCGTGCAGATAAAGCCTGAACGCCGGAAATTTTGCCCGAACACGTTGCAAGATTTGTGGCAAATAATCGTGCAGCACGATCGCCGGGGCGGCGATGCGCAATTGCGGTGACCTGCTTTGACGCAATCTCTCGGCGACAACATCGATGTTCTCGAAGAATGGTCGGATGAACTCGAAAAGCTCCGTGCCCGTAGGCGACAGCGCGAATGGCCGCCGCTGAAAGAGTTTCGTGCCGAGTGATTCCTCCAGCTTCGCGATTTGTCCGCTGACCGCCGGTTGCTGGATGCCATACGGAATATTCCGTACCGCTGCCGCGATGCCGCCGTGTTTCGCCACAAAATAGAACAATTCCAGATGATGAATGTTCATACAACCGCCTCGCGATGTCATTCTGAGCGAAGCGAAGCTGCAACGTAGCCCCGAAAGTGTTCGGGGCGAGGCCAGGCTTTCAATCTCGGATCAATTTTGGACAGACATTCAACCGAAACAAATCAGAGATGACAGCGCTACGTATAAGGGGAGTCATAATCGAAAGGGTCGATGAAATCCGTCATTTTTATCAATTCACTGTTGCTGTGCAAAGCAGGTATCCTCTGTCGCAAAGCTGGAGTGATCCAGCCAACCCAACAACCAATGGAATTTCTAGGTTTTCTGGTAATCGGTTTTGTCATCGCGATTCTCGTTCTGCCATTTGTCGCACTGGCGAAAGCAAGCCGCGCAAGACGCGGCGTTGAGGAGCTCGCGAAGCGATTGTCATCGCTCGAAAACGAACTGCGCAATTTGCGGCCGCAAACGGTTTCGACTGTGCAACCAGAGGCACCTGCAGCGACACCCAGGCCAAGCGTGGAAGCCGCTCCATCGCCGATCCCAGCGATTGCTGTATCCAATGTAAAGCTAGAGCCGCCGCCAATCCCACACGAGTTCCTCGCCCCGAAGGCGCCGCAAGTCGCCAAACCAACCAAACCGCCGATCAACTGGGAGCAATTCATGGGAGCGAAATTGTTCGCGTGGATCGGCGGATTCGCGCTTTTCCTGGGCATCGCGTTTTTCGTGAAATACTCGTTCGAGCACAACTTGATTCCGCCCGAGCTGCGGATTGCAATCGGGTTCATCGTCGGCGCCGGTCTTGTTGTGGGCGGTTTGCTTCTGAAACGAAAAGAAAACGCCGTCACTGCGCAGACGCTTTGTGCGACCGGCATCCTGGTGCTTTACGCCGTCACCTTTGCATGTCGAGCTTACTATCATTTCGCATTCTTTGGTCTGATTCCGACGTTCTTGTTGATGACGCTGATCACAGCAGTCGCGTTTCTGCTCTCCGTGCGGTTGAACGCGATTGTCGTTGCAGTGCTCGGGATCGCGGGCGGCTTTCTCACGCCCATTTTGCTTTCGACGAACCGGGATAATCCGCTCGGACTTTTCGGTTACGTCGCGCTGCTGGACATCGCTCTGCTCGCGCTGGCGCTACGAAAACGCTGGAATGCGCTGCCGATTTTGGGAGCGATTGGAACGGTGCTGATGCAACTCGCCTGGGTCGGCGCCTTCTTTGTTTCGGAGAAATATTTCGCGGGCAACAGAGTTCTCATTTTTATGGCGGTGTTCGTTGGTTTTCAGGCGCTGTTCCTGGCCGCGGCCGCATGGGCAAAACGCTCCGGAAAGGCGAATACCACACTTTTCGCGTGCGCGATTGGATTCGCAGCGGTGGCGATACTCTCTGCGTTTTACCTGCTTAATTTCCAAGCAGTCGCGCATCGGCCGACGCTTTTGTTTGCTTATCTGTTCGTCATCGACCTCGGTTTGCTGGCGCTAACGTTAATCGAAAGAAGGCTCGCGATTGTTCAAGTCCTGGCGGGACTCGCGGCATTCATTTTTCTCGGCGCATGGACGGGTAATTACCTGACGATCGGTCAGGTTTATCCCGCGCTGGGATTCTATTTCATCTTTGCGCTGTTTCACGCGGCAGTGCCGATCGCGTTGCAGCGCTTGCGCAAGATCGAAGTTCCACGCTGGACTCACATCTTTCCAGCGCTCGCTCTGCTGCTTGTGCTGATACCGATATTCCGGCTCACCGAGCTTTCGCTTCTGGTGTGGCCGTTCGTGTTTGTCATCGACGTTCTCGCAATCGGTCTGGCGATAGCGACCGCTAATTTGCTGCCCGTTATTGCTGTGCTGGTGCTCACACTTGTCGCCGTCGGGGCGTTGCTGTTTCGAATTCCGACTGAGCTCACCGGGTTACCGACGGCGCTGCTCTTACTCGCTTGCTTCGCGCTTTTCTTTTTCATTGCCGTGGGTTGGGCGTGCCGCCGTTTGGTGGCGCCGGGAACGGCCACGCCGAAGCTGTTCGGCAACATCACCGAGCCGGCGAATCTCTCGGTTCAACTTCCCGCGCTCTCTGCAACGCTGCCGTTTCTACTACTCATGATGGTGGCGCTGCAGTTGCCCCTGGCAAATCCGTCGCCTGTATTTGGTCTGGCGTTGTTGCTGGTGATTTTGCTTCTTGGAATGAGCGAGATCTTTTCGCTGGATCTGCTACCCGCAGTCGCGCTTGTCTGCGTGCTTGGGCTCGAGCACGCGTGGCATTTGGAACATTTCGATCCTGCACGCGCAACCGTGCCACTGATTTGGTATCTCGGGTTTTACGCCCTGTTCACAATCTTTCCGTTCGTTTTCCATCAACGGTTTGCCGGAAAAACCGTTCCGTGGGCGACAGCAGCGCTTGCTGGCCCATTACACTTTTATCTTATCTACCAGCTTGTCCGCACCGCGTACCCGAGTGGAGTTCCAGGTCTCATACCAGTCGCATTTGCGATACCGGCATTACTTGGATTGTTCGTACTGATAAAACGCACGCCGCTGGCGAGTCCGGCACGCAATGCGCAACTGGCGCTCTTCGGCGGCGCTACGCTGTTTTTCATCACACTGATTTTCCCGATCCAATTCGACCGACAATGGATCACAGTGGGTTGGGCGCTGGAAGGCGCAGCACTATGCTGGCTTTTTCGTCGCGTGCCGCACCCGGGACTGCGTTTGGCGGGTGTTGGTTTGCTCATTGTTGTATTCGTTCGCCTGGCGCTCAATCCTGCAGCGCTCAGTTATCATCCGCGCGCCGCGTCCCCGATTTTCAACTGGTACCTTTATACATACGGAATCGCGACGGCTTGCCTGTTCGCTGCCGCGCGACTACTGGCGCCGCCGCGCAATCGCGTGCTCGGGCACAATGTGCGGCCGCTACTTTACACGCTTGGCGCCGTGCTCGCCTTTTTCATCGTAAACATCGAGATCGCTGATTACTTCAGCACGCCCGGCGTCGCTGCCTTGACGTTTCAATTCTCAGGTAATTTTGCCCGCGACATGAGCTACAGCATCGCGTGGGCGTTGTTTGCCCTTCTGCTGCTCATTGTCGGAATTCAAAAACGAACAGCAGCAACGCGTTACGCTGGCCTGTCATTGCTTGGGATCACAATCGTGAAGCTCTTCTTTCACGATCTTTCTCAGCTTGATCAACTGTATCGTATCGGCGCGTTCATCGCCGTGGCGGTAATCGCAATTCTCGCGTCGTTTCTGTATCAGCGGTTTCTCGCCGTAGCCACAAAAGATGAAACGAATACTGCGATTTCACCGACTCCGTAACGTCTGCGCCGTTGTCGGAATAACGATCGTAGTCGTCGCGCAGACGAGCCTGGCATTCGATCCTAACGAATGGCGTAACACGCAGGCGCTCGAGGTTCCGACGAAGGGACTGGTGCGCGTGAATGTTCCGACAGCAACGCTGGATGCAGCGCAACCCGGGCTCGAAGACCTGCGCATCATCGATTCCACAGGCAGCCAGGTCCCCTATCTCATCGAGCGAGTGCTGCCCGACGCCGAATCAGCGATACGGCCAACGGAATTTCGCAGCACCATCGAGAACGGTGCGACACAGTTAAACCTTAAAACAGGGACAGGCGCGCCGATTATTGGTGTGACTCTCGAAACGCCAGCCACGCAGTTCATGAAAGCTGCGGACGCCGAAGGATCCAATGACGGGAGGACTTGGACCAAACTCGCCGGTGGTGATTCGTTGTTTCGGTTGCCTAACGGCGCAACGAAATTGCGCGTTTCATTCCCCGAGGAGGCATGGCAATTCTTGCGTATCACCATTGACAATCTGGGATCGACACCGGTGCCCTTCACCGGAGCGCAGCTGCACAAGGCGCGAACAACCGCGCCCGCAGAAGCGGTCGCGGTCACAATCAAATCGCGCGACGAAAGTCCCAGCACAACGAGACTCGCTCTCGATCTTGGCGCAGCGAATCTGACCTTGGGATCTCTGCGGGTCGACACTAACGAACCGGTATTCACACGCGCTATTACCATCGCTGTACCCGAGGTAGGTGATGATGGCATTCGTGAACACAACATCACCGACGCTGTGATTTATCGAGTGAATGTGAATGGCAAAAACGAAGCACGCCTGGAAATTCCGCTCCAATCCCAAATCCGCACGCGTGTGTTGTTAATGCTGGTTCGAAATGAAGACAGTCCACCAATTTCAATCGATAGTGTGCGTGCCGACAGACGGCTGGTGCGGCTGATCTTTTTCGCAAACCAAGCCGGGCAGTTTTCACTTCTCAGCGGCAATACCCAATGCGCTGCGCCGCGATACGATCTTTCGGCGTTAAGCGGAAAACTAAAGAACGCCGCCGCAACGGACGTTGTTCCCTCAGCGCTTGCTGCGAATCCAAATTATAAACCGCCTCAAGCGCTCGCTGCACTCACATTGAACGGAGCACAAATCGACGTTGCGAAATGGAAATTCCGCAAACCTCTACCGCTCACACAAAACGGCGTCCAACAAGTCGAACTCGATCCCGAATCGCTGGCTCGTTCGCAACCCGACCAACGGGACATCCGCATCGTGCACGGCATGTATCAGCTGCCGTTTGTTTTTGAACACACGTCATTATCGCGTCCGATCAGTTTGAATACCGCAGCGGCGAATGATTCGAAGAAGCCTGCTCTTTCGCGTTGGTCCCTAAAACTCTCCCAACCTGACGTGCCAATCACGCGGCTAGTCTGCACATCGTCCTCACCTCTTTTTCATCGGCAAATGCGATTGTGGGAAGAGGTCACTGACGAGCGCGGCGACAAATTTGCATCCGAACTCGGCCGCGCCACGTGGGACCAAACGCCCGACTCTCCCAAACGCGATCTGGTCGTCGAGCTCAACGCGCGTCCGCAAAGCGATACATTGTTTCTCGAAACGGATAACGGCGACAACCCGGCAATTGAGCTAACCGACTTTCGCGGGTACTACCCGATAACGCGTGTCGTATTCAAAGCGACGGCCGACCCCGCGCAGCCGGTTTGGCTGTATTACGGCGATGTCGATGCAATCGCTCCGCATTACGATCTCGCTCTTGTTGCCGGCGAACTTTTGAAAGCTGAACGCAGCACCGTGGCAGCGGGTGCGGAACAAGATCTTTCGCCCAAACCCTCGTTAGCTGGCCAAACACTCACCGGATCGACTCGCTACATTTTTTGGGGTGCGCTGGCGTTAGTCGTGATCGTGCTGCTCGCGATCATGTCGCGTTTCCTACCGAAACCGCAACAACAATGATCAGCGTCAGAGTTCTTGTGCCCACGAAATACTCAAAGACACGAAAAATTTCGGCCCAAGATCGACGAATGACCTCCTCATCACATTCTTAGTGCCTTATTTCGTGTACTTCGCGTGTTTCGTGAGCTAAAGAAATGTGAGACCGAAGATTGTTCCAGCGGGTTGGATGTGGCTGATACTTGGCCTCGGATACTTTGCTCTCATGTTCTTTGGACATTTGGCCGACCATTTGATTCTTTTTCCGACAAAGGCGCCGATTGATGCCGGCAGCGCCGTTCGTAGAACGATTCCTTTCGAGAATGGCCAACTGGAAATCTGGACGGCGAAATCGAGACGCGCACGGCAACAGAACCGCGTAGATGTTTTCATTTTGCGCTTCTATGGGAACGCGGATCGCGCAGATCGCTGGGTCGCAATGGAGGCCGAAATGTGGAACGATCGCGCTGTAGAAATCTGGGGAATGAATTATCCCGGATTTGGCGGGAGCACGGGACCGGCACGATTAGCGCGCATCGGACCAGCTGCGGTTGCGGCATTCGACGCATTAAGAGCTGAAGCGGCGGATAGGCCAATCATCGCGTTCGGCGCGAGCATCGGAGTGACGGCCGCGCTGCACGTGGCCGCGTCGCGTCCCAACGAAATTGCCGGGGTGATCTTGCATAATCCACCACCGCTGCGCGAAGTCATCCTGCGCCAGTTTGGCTGGTGGAATCTGTGGCTCCTGGCGGGTCCAGTGGCGTTGCAAATCCCACGAGACCTCGACTGCATTGCAAACGCAAAGGCGACTCGTACGCCGGCAATCTTTTTGCTCGCGGAAAAAGACGAGATCGTGGCTCCTCGTTTTCATCGGCTCGTCGTTGAAGCATACGCCGGAGAAAAACGCGTTATCGAATTGCGCGGCGCGCATCACAATGATCCGATCGAAGGCAACGCGCTGGCGGATTTGAATAACGCTCTCGATTGGATGTTGGCGAAAACCGGGTAAAACGCATTCGAATGGTAGGGCGCGCACTCCTGTGCGCGCCGACTCCCAAGAACGGCGTGCAGAGGACTGCCCGCACTACCCCGCCCCTGTGTGTGACGATCGCCAATGCTTGTTCGCTCGCATACGCGAACGACATGGACTTCCCAGCTCGCCAAGCAAATTGATCGAGGTACACGTGAAGGAATCTCCGACCTCAAGCGAGCGTTGAAGCCTCGACTTCGCTCGGAATGACCTTTATGAGAGGACTCGCAATGCAGAACTCTCAAAACCTGATGAGCAGTTTCGAGTTCATCGCCGCGCTCATGTCTATCATCGTTGGTTTGGGTGTGACCAATCTGCTCGCCGGCGCCGGACGCGCATTTTACCGCCGCAAAGAGAACCCGCTCGATGAAGTCCACATCGTCCTAACCCTCGCAACACTGCTTCTGCTGAGTTTGCAATGGTGGGTCACCTTCAAATGGAACACCGAGGTGAACTGGAGCTTCGACAAGTTCCTTGTGCTCATCGTTTGGACCATCACGCTATACATGCTCACGGTTTTTCTCTATCCGCCTGATCTGTCGGAAGCGGAAGAGCACCAAGGCCGATTCGAACGAAACCGGGCGGGTTATTATTCTGCGTTTATTGCCATGTGCATACTCGACATCGTGCAAACCGGAATCCACGAGGACTTATTTCATCCAATTTGGTATCTGCCTTTTATCGGGCACTACGCCGTGCTGGCTGCCATCGGTCTATTTGCGCACCGACGCGGGTACGATCGTTTCTTTGCGTGGTACCAATTTATCACGCTGCTGGTCTGGGCCCTCGTCGTACGGCGACTTCTCGTCGGAGCCCAGTGACGTCGGCGTGCCTACGGGCACTTCCGCAAATTTAAGATGAGCCTAGCCCTTGATTGCCACCCACTCGTTACGCGCGCGAGAATCGGAGACAGCTTGCACCACTCGCATATAACGCAGGCCGTCTTCGAAATTTGGAGACGGAAGCACGCGTCCCTTTGACTTCACCGCGGCGAGAAAATCTTCTTCCACACGCCATTCGCCTTCCAATTCCGTCGGAATATCCACGACGTTCAATGCGCGATCGCCAATCTTTCCCGCCTGCATCACGTCGGCCGTGAAATCGTACGTCAGGGTTCCGCCGCTGCCGTAAATTTCGAGCCGATCGCCTTCCGCCAACGCATTAATTCCGCTGAACTCCAGCACACCTTCCGCGCCGCTTTCAAAACTACATAGCACCGTGAGCAAATCAGGAACGATTACGTTATATCCTTCGCGAAGTGGTTGAATGATTTTCCCGCGCGCGAACACACCGGTGATGTCACCAAGCCAGCGCTGCAAGACTTCAACGTAAATACCCAGTGTGAGCGTGTTGAGTCCACTGATCTCGATTTTTTGGCGCCAGTGAGCCGGCGCATCTGGATCGAGGTAATTTCCGTGGAAACTTTGCAGCCGGATGTGGTGCGGCTGGCCGATGTAATTTTCGGCGAGCAGTTTTTTGACCATCAAATCTCCGCGCTGACCGAAAGGCGGCGGACAGAGCATCGTTACCAACTCTGGATAACGTTTGGAGGCAGCGAGCATTTCCTCAGCCTCTGCGAGATCCATCGACATGCGCGCCTGGCAAAAGACATGTTTGCCCGCTTCAAGCGCAGAGATTGTGACTGCCGAATGCATGTACGGCGTCGTACCAATCCAAATGATGTCGATATCCGGCGTGGCAACTAACTCCGCCCAATCGCGGATCGGTAACGCCGTCAGCGAATTCTCGCGGCAGAAACGTTCTGCGCTTTCGTATGTAGAGTTGGAAACCGCGACAATTTCCACGTCGGGGTTTTTTTTGAGCGCCGGCAAATGGCGAGTGCGCATGATGTTGCCGGCTCCTACGATTCCGATCCGCATTTTGTGATTATTCTTATGCATTAGTCCTGTGCGATGATCGCCTCTGCAAAGGCGATTGGTTGTGGTCGAGCTAGGTTTGACCGCCGCGAACAATTGCGCGTTCAACCTCGACGGACAACTGCGGCACAGACGCATCGCCGAGTGGTCCGAGGTCAGCGTTTCTCCTTAAGGAGCGCTGAGGAATGATCCGCTTGACCTCGAGGCTCGAACGCGGCAGGTTACGCGGCTTTTTGCGACATGAAGGCTTGTCATATCACAGGATCCAGAGCGGTACGGGGCAGCGTGATTCACCGGCGTGGTTTGGCCAAAAAGAAAGGTGGCGTAGGCCGGCATATCACGAAAATGGTGCCGCGCAGTTTTCTGCCAAATTTGCGCCGACAGCGAATCTGGGTGCCGGAGCTGAAGAAATTTGTACGCGTTCGCGTTACGGCGCGCGGTCTGAAGACCATCAACAAGCAGGGCGCTTACAGGGCACTGAAAAAAGCCGGCGCAATCTGAAAATGTAGGGGCGTCCGTGTCAGACGCATGGGAGGTCGTCGGACCGAGTCAGATATTCTACATCAATTGTTTGCGTTCTGGCCAGGTTAGCTGCAGCGGCCATTTTACTGTAGTGACCGTCGTGTCAACCGCCAAGGCGTCCGCTGCGGCGAGCGCCTCTACACCTTTTTGCCGCTCCTTTGATTTCATCCGTGGCCGATCAAGCGACCCATCGTTAAACTCGATCACATAACCTTCGTTGATTAGCCAACGCAGATCGGACGCGAGTGCCAGTATGCGCGGTTCTGCATCTTCGCTCGCTCCATTGCCAGTCAAGGTCTCGAAAAGCTGCTTCCGATTAATTCCTGCTGTCGCTGAGAGTGCCTCGAGTATCGCGTTCACCAACGGAGACACGCCGGCATGTTCGTGAACAAACGCGCGGACGCGGATCGACGAAACAAACAACATGCCGCGCCGATGACGGAAAATGTGCAGGCTGTTTTGTCGGAATCGGCTCGCCAGCTCCTGCATGATGTTTGAAGGCGAGCGGGTTTCGCGCGCCCACGCCTGTTCAATCGCCTTGTTCAGTACTCGGTCCGGCAAACTCCGGCTCGACATACCGCCAACAGTTACGTCCTGCACGCTGCACACCAGTGCCGGGAAATAGTGTGAGCGAAAATGTCGTTCTGCTTCCGCCGCGGACGAAAATGTCAGAGGTGTTTCTTCGCTCAAAGTTGTGTAGGTCGTGATCTTTCTGGCCTCCTCCTTCCAGCGCTCGACGACTGCGGGGTCGCTGACGATCTCGATTTGCCGCTGATAATCGGCAAAGCTCATCCGCCGGCTGAAACGTTTCTCATATAAACTTCGCAGTTGCGGCTGGTACGCATGGTGATTGGTCGGGCCCAGAAGCGTGCCGCTCAAACGACACCTGGCGACGTTCGAGAAATTCCCTTTTATCGGTTCGCTTTCTGAAACATCGACCTGGTAAAAGTCGCGCTGGGCGAACCGAAACGCGTTACGCTCGAGAAATTCCCGGTCTACAGAAATTCCGCCATTCTCGCCAAGTTGATAAAACGGCGCTTCGGTCTTTGCCGTCAGGCGAACTTCATAACGCCCCGGCTTTTCCAGGAACAAGCGGGCCAGAACAAACAGCGAGTACGCGACCGAGCCGGACTTAATCTGTGCAACTACATTCTCGAATACGCTCTGGCGCGGGAGAAAACGAATCGTTCCTTCAAACGGCTTTGGGGGAGCCTGCGCAACACGGTCCGAAGAACGGCGATTATTAGCTCGATCCGAATCGCCACGCCTGGCGCCTCCTTTTTTCGGCATTCTGCCACCGGGACGCCGGTCGGGCTTGGATCTTGGGCGTTGCGCGTCCTCTCGCCGTTCGCGCGAACGGAATTTTCGGTCGTTCTGTCTGCCACGGCGGTCGTGGCTGCGCGATTCGGCAGGCCGTTCTTCTCCCGTGTAATGGTCGTAATGACTCTTCGCGCCGGGTTCTTTCACCCATGCAGGCAAAAGCTTTAGATCGAGAAGATCGGCAGGCTCGACGGGCGAAGCGCTCATCACGTTCATCTACTCGAAGCAGAATGGAAGGCAACTTGAAGGTGCATCATCCGCGCCATTTTGGTCAGGTCCGGCGCCAATCACGCCATTTGTCATGTCGACCGCAGTCGAGACATCTCTAGTTTAGAAGCGCGCGCACGCGCATTCAGAAGGAATCCAGAGAGTTGATTTGCTCACTTCCCGTGAGCTCAGCCTCTGACCTTCCGTCTATGTCGCGGCGCTCCAGCCGCTTCATTCTCGGCTTCGTTGGGAACGACAAAAGGTGCCGCTATGTCGCTCTCCCGAAAATGATTGACATCCTCTTTAATTCATTTACTTGCGATGCTGTGCTTGGATTGTTCGGCAGCTGCCGGACTTAAGCCCCGCGCGAGTAATACCAACCGAAGAAATTTTATGGCGGAAAAATCGATCGAAGACAAGGTCAAGGACATTATCGTCGAGCAACTCGGCGTGAACCCAGAACAGGTGACGCCGCAGGCATCTTTTATTGAGGATTTAGGGGCAGACTCATTGGACATCGTCGAACTGGTGATGGCTTTTGAAGAAGAATTTGGGGTTGAAGTGCCGGACGAAGACGCGGAAAAACTTCAAACCGTCGGCGACGTCATCAAATACATCGAAGAAAAATCGTCCAAGCAGCAATAGTGCCGGTTCGGATCGCAATCGGCTTCGCTGCAACTTTCAGGCGTTCCCACGGTCGCGGGCCTCTCTATAAGCGCTGGTTGCGAAGCCCTATGACACGTTCACACTAGGACGTGGACGTAACGCTTTTGCAGCGGCCGCTGTTTTACGTCGGCGGTCACTATGTAACGGTCCTTGGACTGATCGCCTTTGTCGCGTTTTTCGCGGCTGGTCTAATCATTTCACGACTCTTACAGAGCCAACTGTTTCGACGTTTCTTCAGCCGGTTCAAGATCGATACAAACTTCATCGCGATCGTTACAACGATCCTGAGTCTTGCGGCGATTGTTTTTTTCACGGTCACTGCAGTGAATACTGCAGGAATTCCCCTAGCTTGGACCGCACCGCTCCCGGCAATCGGTCTTAGTCTCGTTCAAATTTTCCTGCTGATCGCGTTGTTAGTGGGGGTGTTTTGGTTTTCCTCCGGGACAAAGCGTTTTCTTTTCAACCGTCTGCTTGCGCGGAGCGGGCTCGATCGGTCGCTTCAGTACGCCATTGCACAGGTGATCAGCAACATCGTGCTGGTGGTTGGCATTTTCTTTGTTCTGGAGAACGCTGGTATCCATCTCGCCGCATTGGCGGTTTTTGCTGGTGCGGTTGGTGTCGGTGTCGGTTTCGGCCTGCAAAATATCGCAAGCAATTTCATCAGCGGCCTTGTCATCCTGGCGGAGCGACCGATCACGATCGGAGATCGCGTCGAAGTAGCAGGTATCCTGGGCACCATTCGTCAAATCCGTGCGCGGAGTACTGTGATTGTGACCAACGACAACATTGCCATCATTGTGCCGAACTCGAAATTCATAGATTCGCCAGTAACCAACTGGCATTATGGCGATCCGAGTGTGCGGTTTCGTCTTCC
>Ga0126381_100002341_pt1 | contig 20425 bp, 16 predicted proteins | sample PanSoiMetPlot_28_FD_96465 | JGI IMG/M metagenome (GOLD analysis project Ga0126381, IMG submission 96465) | Tropical forest soil microbial communities from Panama - MetaG Plot_28 | ecosystem: Environmental > Terrestrial > Soil > Tropical forest > Bulk soil | place: Panama | collected 2016-02-17
AGGGGGATGTGTCAAGCCGGAGCAAACGATTGTAAAAGGTTGTAAACGATAGGCGCGAACTGAATTGAGGCTTGAAGAAGGAGCTTCCCGGGCTTGAAGGGTGCTTGTATCCTGTAACTTACATAAAAAACAGTACTTAAAATCACTCCGTTTTGCTCAAACCTGAGAGTGTGAAGAGAGCCGACCATTTATCGGAGACTCTAACCTTCATGAGTGAACGAGCAGGCTAATCCGGCGAACGTGAATCTGCTTCTCGCGCTTCCGGGTTTGCGCGATGTCGTATGAGGCTTGCATGCGCATAAGCGTATCCATCTTCACGCCAAATGCTTTTTCAAGGCGCAACGCCATGTCTCCGGAAAGGTCAGCCTTGCCGTTAAGCAAGCTGGACAATGCCGACCTGGAAACCTGAAGCGCCGCGGCGGCGGTTACGGAGAGGCCAGCGGGAACGATAATCTCCGTGCGAATAAATTCGCCCGGGTTGGGGCGGGTTCTTCATAGGCATGATATGTGCTCCCTTCTAGTGATAGTCTTCCAAAGTTAGATCGCAGATTTCGCGTTCAGCGGCCTCTATGCGAAATGTTAAGCGGCGATTTCGCGTGACGCTGGGACTCCATGTTCCTTTGCGATCTCCGGTCAGGGTGTACAGCTTCCTGGAGGGGAAAGCGCGCAACTCTTCTGGCTCTTGCATGTCATCAAGAAACGCCAACATCTTGCGGAGCTTGTCCGCGGTGTCGGGCGGCACGCCTTTTGCTCTATCCTCCGCATAGAGCTGTTTCAGCCCCTTATGGACGATGTTCCGTATTTCACTAAGCAGGGCGTAGCCTGTCGCTTAACACTTGTCAAGCCCAGCCTACACAGCCTGGTTATTGCCGGCTGGTATGAAGTGGAAAAGAGACCGGGAGAGCGTTTCTCAATTCTCATTCCAGCTTCGGCGCATCCGACAAATCACTAGCGTCACTCGGGCGCTTCAGGAATTGCGCTCTCCTTGCTTAACATCTGTGGCAGAATCACATTCAAATTCTAGGTAAACGTCCCGTGCCTCCGCACTCGAACAACATGGGCCGAAAGGGCGCGCGCGGCACAACTCAAGAATGGCTTAGCACGGCGCGTGTGCTGCCTGGAAGGCATTGATCTCAGAGTGTGCTACCGCATATGAGAGCGAAGAAACCTCCAATCCTCCAATATGTCTGCCTTGCGATTGTATTTGCTGTCGCCTGCGCCTATCAGGCTCGCGCGACGCTATTTGCGTTCCCCTATTACTTACACGTTCAGGCCGTGCAATGGCCGTTCATTCCAGAGTATTCGAATGGCCAGCCGCGCGCGATTTTTGTTGATCCGGTGGCGCAGCAGGCGGGAATGAAAGAGAACGACATTTTGGTAGCAATAAACGACCGACCGTTTACGGGTCTCGCGGTTTACGGCGAGGCAATCCGGGAGGCTAAACCGGGTGACATTCTGAGTGCAACCATCCATTCAGCGGGAGACGCGGCGCAGCGCAGAGTGTCAATCCCGCTTCAGCTTCAGCGCACCCCTCCCAACACATTGGGCATGATAACGCTGCTGCTAATCAAATTCGTGATGCCGGTATTTTGCATCGTGCTCGGATTCTGGGTAGTTGCAGTGCGACCGCGAGATCCGGCGGCATGGCTGCTGTTTTTTACGCTGCAGTTCTTTTCGACGTACTTCTCCGCCGGAGTGGAAAGCTGGGGACCCGGCATTCGGGATATAGCACAGGCGTATCGGATCAGTATTAGTGCAACCTGGCCGCTGCTGATGCTGCTGTTCGGTGTGTACTTTCCCGAGCCACTTCCAGGAAGAGGATCGGTCTGGTGGAGATGGATCAAGCGTATTGTGATCCCAGCGCTGATCGCGGACGCGCTCCTGACTGTGGTCGAGAATGCGGGCGAGCTGGAGAACTTTGCGTCCGTAGCGCTGCTTGCGGCGTGGATGGAACGCCTCTCGAAAGTGTCATTCATCTTGAGCTTCGCAGCGATCGGCAGCTTTTTCGCCTGTATCGCGATGAGGTTGGGCATGGCAGTAACGCCCGACGCGAAGCGTCGATTGCGTTTGCTTCAGTGGGGAACAACGGTGAGCATGACACCAGCTTGCGTGCTGTTCGTGGTCCAGAACATCAAGGGCGGCCAGCTCGAGAAGATATTTCCTCCGTGGCTGGTGCTCATATCGCTGGCGCTGATGCTTTTTTTTCCAGTTACGCTGGCGTACGCGATCATTGTACACCGCGCCCTCGACGTACGCGTCGTGATCCGACAAGGTTTGCAATACGCACTCGCCACGAACGGAATACGCGTCTTACAGTTTCTCCTGACCGCCACCGTCTTGATCACTGGAGTCATATTCGCGCGCAACCGCCATCTGAGCCTTGCGAACGAACTCACCACGATTTCGGTCCTGATTCTGGCCGTGCTGTGGCTGCGCCGCGGCGCGCTGAGACTCAGGTCGTGGACAGACCGCCGCTTCTTCCGCGACGCGTATGACGCCGAGCAAATTCTAGTAGCCCTCAGTGAAGAGGTGCGCTCAATCTTCGAGAAACGACCGCTGCTCGAAAGAGTTTCGACCAAAATCGCTGAATCACTGCACGTTCCGCGCATCGCCGTGTTGCTACAGCAGGATCGTTTCTACCGCCCCGCCTATGCGCTCGGGTACGAAGGTGTGCCGCAAACGGAATTCCAAGAGGCCGCCGCGACTATCCAACGTCTTCGCAAGGAATCCGAACCCACGCGAGTCTACTTCGATGACGAGAATTCCTGGGTCAACACTGGTGTGTCAGAGGACGAGCGGAAGAAGCTGGTAGCGCTCGGGCCGCAATTACTCTTGCCGCTTTCCTTGAGAGACAAGCTGCTCGGCATTATCAGCCTGGGCGAAAAGCGCTCGGAGGCACCTTACTCCGGCACTGATCTGCGCTTGCTGAAGTCCGTGGCCGCGCAGACGGCCCTAGCGCTCTCGAACGTTCAACTGACCTCCGCCATCGCAGAAGAAATTGGGCGTCGCGAAAAGTTGAACCGGGAGATCGAAATTGCCCGCGAAGTGCAGGAGCGCCTCTTCCCCCAAAGGCTGCCGGAAATTGCAGGCCTCGATTACTTCGGCCGCTGCCGCACGGCACTCGGCGTGGGCGGCGACTACTACGATTTTCTGGCGTTGCCTTACGGCAAGCTGGGTGTTGCGCTTGGCGACGTCTCCGGCAAAGGCATCGCCGCCGCGCTGACCATGGCGAGCCTGCAGGCTTCCTTACGCGCGGACGCCATGCGTGCCGGCGACGACATCGCGGGCCTAATCGCCCGCGTTAACACGATGGTCTACGACGCTTCGACCGAGGACCGCTACGCAACACTTTTCTATGCGCAATTCGACCCTGCCACTCTCCGCCTCAGCTATGTGAACGCCGGCCATTGTCCACCGATCCTGTTCCGAAAATCCGTCAGCAGCCGCATCGTTGAACGCCTCGACAAGGCGGGTGGCACTGTCGTCGGGTTACTGCCGGATTGCGCCTACGAACAAGCCAACCTCACCTTGGCTCCAGGCGACTCGCTCGTGATCTATACCGACGGCTTCAGTGAAGCCATGAATCCCCGGCTCGAAGAATGGGGCGAAAAACGATTGATCGAGGCGATCGCAAGCTGCGATGGCCTGACCGCAAAAGAGGCCATCATCCGCATCATGCAGACAGCCGATGCGTTCGCCGCAAGCGAACCGCAAAGCGACGACATGACACTTGTCATTCTTCGCGCGTTGTAGAACAACCGGACATCAGGACGAAGCAACTCGGAAAGCACTCCAGTCCAGAAGTCCCGTTCGGGCAAGCAAAGTTTCATTGAAGGATGTTCCGCATCTACAAACGGATTCGTCGTCCCTGACTCCGGCATTGTCGACAACTCAAACGGTATTCCAAGTGGCCACAAGGAATGGGGCAGCAAGCAGAGGTTCCCGGAGATGAACAAGGACAAATCGGGCGATCTTTAAACGTAAACAACTCGCGCAGACCTGCGACACCATCGCCTACATGATTTTTACGGGACCGAGATCGTCTTTCATGGTCTGGAAGGCTGAAGTGTTTTTCTTCGCGGAGTCCCAATGGCCATCGGGATATTCGCGCATCAACTGAATGGTTAAGAAGCTGCCCCGGATCACGCTGGAATCGTGATTGGACCACAGCTTACTTGTGGTGCGATTTCCGTAGCGGTTAATCATGATGCGGGAGAAGTTCGGTGCTTCGCGCGGGTCGTAGCCTTGTTCGATGACATTCTGAAGCGCGAGCCGATCGGCCTGATTCTCGAGTTCGCGCTGGTGGCCATTCACCGCGGAGGCGATTCCAATTTCCGCCATGAACATACCCGCGTTGCCGATAAACGCGCTTGCGGCGAGCCCGGCAATGGTCAATCCAACCCGCGACCCGCGAGTTTCTTCGATTTCGCGGCGATAGTGGACCTGCAAGACGTGAGCCATCTCATGGCTGAGAACGAAAGCGAGCTGCGCTTCGTTTTCGAGTGCGCCGAGAAGCCCGGTGTTGATGAGGAGGGTTCCGTCGGGAAGCGATGCAGCGTTGATTTCCGGATCTTCTACGACGAAGAACCGGAATTCGATGGGGCGGCGCGTGCCTTTTGCGCCTTCCGGGATAAGCGAATCGCCTAGATGCGCGACATACTCCTGGACGGTGCGTTCGGCCAACAGCTTCATCCGGCCCTCGAGCTTCTTGCCCTGGCGGAATTCCAAAACGTCTATTCCTGTCAGCGGGTCCTTGGCTCGCACGACATCGAGATTGTGCGGCATTTTGTAATCGTCGGCAGGAGCGGGAGGGCCGAGCTCAACGTCTTCGGCTGCAATGCGGCCGTCTTTTCGAGGTGAACCCGAATACTTAATGTGATATCCCGCCAAACTGTTCGCACCAGATTCCTTTGGCGGCAGGCCAGAACTGGCCTTGGCGACGTTCCAGGCACGCTTGGTTGCAGCGTCGAGAGAAAGCCAATAGCCATCGACTTTCAGTTCGCTGGCATCGCCGGACGCGATTTTCGAGGCGTCCTGCGGCTCCTCTTGAAGGTAGGCCGTTCCACGGATCTTCTTGTCATTCTGGCGGAGATCAACGGTAAGTTTGTCGGGAAAGAACCGGTGGCGATCGAGCCATTGCCCTTCGGCTTCGACCAACATGCCGGGAACAAGTTCCGTGAGTTGGAGCGGATGCTCGCCTGAATCATCTTTGCCGACAATCTTGCTTGCCGAAGTGAGTTCGATACGGTCGTCCAGAATCATCATCGTGTTGGCATCGGCGCAAGCGGTGAGGTAGCCCGTCAACTTCATTCGAGTGACTGGAGCGGCACTTGCGGCAAAGCAGCTCAGAAAGAGGCAGGCGGGCAGCGCAAAGCCGAACCGGGCACGTAGTCTGAAAGCGCCGTAGGCACAGACTAATGTCTGTGCTAAGAAAGGCGTGTGGGACATGGAGTCCGCTCCTTTTTTAAGACGGCTTGCCGGCGTCAGCTGTTGCTGTCTTGGTGCTTTCGGCCAGCGCCTTCTTCATTTCCTTGACCATTTCGTGCGCGGCGCCCTTGGCCATAACCTTTTCGTTCCAGCGCGGATCGATCTTGACATGGACATGAATCGCGCAAAGGTTTTGTTTGTCGCTGAGACGCAAAACGTCGGCATCCATCTTCAGGCTCTTAAAACCGGCGCCAAAGCCAATCAAAGCGCTTTTGACGACACTGCCCTTTTTGAACTCGGTGACGGTTCCGCTGATGACGAGCGAACGAGGAGCATCGGCATCGTCCACGGTTTCACCTTCGCCGATGACTTCTTTCACCAGCTTAGCCTTGGTCAGTTCATTGCGTAGCTCAGCGTAGAAATAGTCCACAAATGCGGGACTGAGTTCGACACCTTCGGCGGTCGTGAAGTGTTTCGCTTCCGCGGTTTTATACTGTGGTGTTTCGTCCTTTGGCGCCGCTGACGCGCCGACGGCGAACGTGGCTGCGATCAGCGCTACGGTGAATATACGCATTTTGCTGTCTCCTCTCGGGTGAAACCAATTCCTTAGAGCTAAAGTCGTTATCGCGACGGCGGTTTGGCCGCGTTTGCGGATGCGGGCGCAGCGGTCGGCTGCACGTCCGATGTTTTGGACCAAGCGACGACTGCTTCTTTCAGCTGTGAGCCGCGTAGAAAATTCCGAATCGCATCACGCAAGGCGTTCTCAATATTGTCTTCGACGTTTTTCTGCAGATTTTTCTTGCGAACGGCGCCGTTGGCAATGGAAGTCCCCGTCGCTTTGACTTCAGTTGATTCGCCGCTCTTGTGGTTTTTGACCATCGTGGAAAATTCCACCTTGCCGAAAAAATCGAGCCCAGATCCGGACGCCAATCCAAAGTGAAAGACGTAAATACGGAGCACGAGATCGGCGGAGGCTTCATCAGCAGCTAACAGATTGGTGGCCTTGAGCGACTGTTCGAGCGCATCCTTCACGATCGCCGTGGGCTGCTTATCGAGAAAAATGCCGCCGCGTGGTTTTAGGACGAGCAACGGCTGGGGATTTCCGGAACGGTCGGTGACGTTGGCAATCCAGAATTTGGGGGCGTGCTCGAACTTTTGCGCAGGAACCGGATCGCCGAGCTCAATGCTGATGGTGTTCTCTACGGTAGGTTTTGGTTCGTCGGCTGCAGCTGCGGACCTGCAAGAGCCGGCAAGAGCAAACAGAACAATGACATTCAAATAAAAACGCAGAGTGCGAAGGGGCATGGGATTCTCCGCCAGCAGCGAAATCGCGCGCGCTGCGGTGTTTTGTGGGCCGTCCGATTGGTGATTTTTTCTCGGCCTGAACACTTACGAGACTATATTCGCTGTCTAAGTACCGCAAGAAGTAAGCACGGCGAATGTGCCGAAGTAGAGAAGAGCTGAACAACCGTACAGGTATGAAATGCGATTTCGCGCAGAGGTGCGGCGGTTCAGCACCAGGCTTGCCAAACGGATTTGTGATCGGCAACGCGGCTCGCTGGCGCGCTCGCCGATAACGCCTTTGGCAACTCGAGCTATCGAAACCCACTTCGGCCGCCGTTGCCTGTCCCTGGCCGTAATATACCTTGACACGTATATGCTCTGTGGAGTATACGAAGAGCATGGAATCTGTGTTCGAAATCATTGCGGAGCCGAACCGCCGCGCGATATTGAGCCTGCTCGTCTTGTCTCAACAGTCGGTGGGAGAAATCGAGCGTCAACTTCGTATGCCGCAGCCGACCGTGTCAAAGCACTTGCGAGTACTGCGCGAGGCCGGTTTCGTGGAATCTACGGTGGACGCACAGCGCCGTCTCTACCGGCTGAAACCCGAACCATTTCACGAGGTGGATGCCTGGCTCGATCCGTTCCGCCGGTTCTGGTCCGCTCACGTAGATGCTCTCGAACGCCACCTCGACCGCATGAGTCAGTCAACGCCGACGAAAAGGAAGACAAGGAGAAGAAGATGACCGATCGCCAGCAGAAGCCCGTCAGTAAGTCCGCGAAGAAGGCCGCGGCGCGCTCCGGCCCGCGCGTTGTCGCCGTCCGCCATCGTGCGCACGTCCGCGCGCTGAGGGCGCGAACCAGTGCAGGAGGTCGATGCCAGCCTGGCTCGGTTCCGGGAGCAGTTAACACCAGCGAACAGGAACACAAAGAGATGCCGACGCGGCCCAAACCGCGACCTGACAAAGGAGAAACGAAATGAAAATCAAAATGACCAGCGTATACGTCGACAACCAAGACACCGCCCTGCGCTTCTATACGGAGGTACTGGGCTTTGCCAAGAAGACCGACTTCAGTAACGGCCCCTATCGCTGGCTGACCGTGGCCTCGCCCGAGGAGCCGGACGGCACCGAGCTGCAGCTGGCGCTGAATAACAACCCCGCGGCCAAAACGTATCAGCAGGCGATCTTTCAACAGGGCCAGCCCGCCATCATGTTCTTCACGGACGACATCAAGGGCGACTACGAGCGGATCAAGGCGCGTGGCGCCGAGTTCACGAAGCCGCCTACCGATGTGACCGGCTCGACTATTGCCATGCTGAAAGACACCTGCGGCAACCTCATTCAGCTCACCCAGCTGGCACGCTGGACACGCTAAGGAGAAGAAGATGCCCGGTCGCTCGCAGTACACACCGGGTCCGGCCAGCGGGGCGCAGATACGAAAGGACCGGGGACAAAACGGCGAAGAAAACTGGACGCTCATTCTCGTCCGTGAACTGCGCCACTCGCCGCAGAAAGTCTGGGAGGCGATAACTGACCCGGCGCATCTGCGCGAGTGGGCGCCCTTCGACGCTGATCGGGACCTGGGTAGGGCCGGAACCAAGGTGAAGCTCACCACGGTAGGAGCGCCAACACCGCGCGTTACCGAAACAACGGTGACACGAGCCGACGCTCCCCAGGTGCTTGAGTACAAGTGGGGTGGCTTCGATATGCGGTGGGAACTTGAAGACTTGGGTGGCGGCACGCGCCTGACGCTGTGGACCAACATCGGTCACCGCTTCATCGCCATGGGTGCTGCCGGGTGGCACATTTGTTTTGATGTTCTCGATCACCTGCTCAGCGGAGCTCCCATCGGCCGCATCGCCGGCCCCGAGGCCATGAAGTTCGACTGGCAGCGGCTGCACGCGGAGTACGCCAAGCAGTTCGGTATTGAAACGCTCCACTGGCCCGCTAAGTCCGGGCCCGAGTGAACGACGCGGTTCACCGACAAAAGGGGGACAGATTCATCATGACGGAAGCAACCAAACGTTCGATTTTTCGCTGGGTTCACATCATCTGTGGCATTCCGATACTCGGTTACATTTATGATTCGCCTTTGGATACTCACAACTACGCACACAGTGTTAGGTATGTCTTTCTTCCTGTGCTGCTCCTTTCGGGGCTTTGGATGTGGAAAGGTCATGTCCTTCGACGACTTATTTCCAAGAGATCGGCCAACCAAGACGCGGCAGCCAAGCTACTCGCATGAAAAACGGGACGTTCCGAGTCCCGTCGTCCCCGACATTCATTCCAAAAGCGTTGCAAGAATTTCGCTGAAACCGTCGAGGACCCAAAGGGGCACGCTTTCGTGAGCTTTTCTGTTTCCCGTTCGTTGTTCCTTGAGAAGGCACTTCGCTGGAAGGCCGTTCAGCAATTGCAGGTATGTTTCCGCCTCTCCTTTTGCCGGTCGATCAGGAGGCCATCATAGTCACCAAATCCGGCGAATGCCAAACAGGCCCAGCTTCGCGTCGGAGCTGAGTATGGGAATATCCTCCGCGAGTGGCTGAGCTGCAAGAACGCGCTCAAAACGGGTCGCGGTGTTCGGCGAGAAACCGGCCCGCCCGAAGAGCCAGGTCCGCGTCGATAGGAACGAGCGTGTATCCGGTGCCTTCCATCACATCCAGAAATTCCTTTTCGAGCTTTTCCGCGCCTGGAAGACGCCCGAGTCGCACCTTGCTCGCAATTTCCCATGCCGAAGCGGCCGAAACTAGGATCACATTGGAGTCATCGCCGATGATCCCGGCAACTTTGGCACTCAAGTCGGAAGGAGCAAGCGTAGCCCACAGAAGAGTGTGTGTATCGAGCCGAACCTTCACCACGATGACGACTGCAATTTTAGCGATTGAACTATGGCACTTGCACAATGCCCTGCGCGTGGAGATATGCAAGATACCGGACACGAAGCACATCGCTTGGAGCAGTCGCAGCTTGTGCCAGACTGGATGTCACGTCGGCCAGAAGGGTGAACCCAGCAGCAAATAAATCTCGATGACGCTTCTCGAACCATTGATGGTCTGACCGGTCGGCATTTTGACATCCCATTTCCGCGATACGCAGTAGCTGGCCATTCAACTCCGAAATGAATTTGCTGGCATGGATATGTGCCGGGCTTACGGCTTCCTCTTCCAACAACACGTCCTCGCCCGCGGAATCGCCATCGTCCTCGCTTGCTGCGGCTTCGGATTGTTTCTTCACGCCCGAGTTAGCAGGACGGGTATCGAACGCCAGATGGAATATCGGTCGATCGAGCACCTCCGGCTGCAGGACGGAAATTGGTTCAATGGATAGAGCTCCGTCGCGGAGAGCGGTGCGCACAATAACGCGCCAGCGGGGATCGTCCTTCGGTTCAAAAGCTTCCAGAACGCGGATCGCGTCTTGACTCCATTCGCGGAATGGCAATGACATCACTATCAGATCATCTGTTTGATCATAGATATCCCAGGCAAAAGACTGTGAAATCGGATCGTACCTGCGCGTACCGAAAGAAGCCGGTTCTACGACAACGATCAAATCCAGTGGGTTCGGGTCCCGAAGCCCCAATGGCTGCCTCTCGCGCACGTAGCCTTCAAGGACACGCCAAGAAGTGAACAGCCGGGCACCAAAGTCGAGCGATTGCAGCGACGTGGTAGCAAGAACCAAAGCGCTTGTTTTCATCGAACCGGACAGTCTGCCATTTGCCGTCCGCCGCGCATTGCGTAACCGGATGTGAGATGAAGCGGCTTGTTGCGGACTCTGTGCGCCGTCCCACGGACCCTCGCCATAGAAGCGCTGCCGCGCATCGAACTTCTGTGTTGCCGGTCTTGCCACGGCCCAAGACAAGAATTCCTTTGATTGATTGGACCAAAACAGGACGGTTAGCCCTTCATACCCGGAACCGGTTTTCCAGGTATAAGCTCCTACCCCGAATAATTCGATCTCCGGAACATCGACGTACGCGGCACGACTGACGCCGCCAAGTTCAATTTTAGGAATTTCTCCACCGCGAAGGATGGCTTCCATGAGCGCATAAACGCGGGCCATGAGGAGCAACAATCGAGCTTCATCGGCTCGTGCCTCCCGTTTGAGTAGCGAGCTTATTTCGTCCGCTACAGTCTTAAGCGCCAGGGAAACACGCGGCAGATTGGCTCCTTGCGCGGAGACCGCAAGCGTCACCAGCCGTTCGATCAGGACCGGTGAAGCATGACTCAGTCCGATCTTGATCGCGTCTTCGAGGACACCTGCTGCGCTTTCAAGGATTTCCTTTGTGCTGCGCGGAGTCCCGGACAATTCGATGAGCGCCTTTTGCTCTGCCACCTCAGGCAGCTTGAATCCGAGAGAATTTCGCAGCGCCAGAATTGCAGCCACCGCAATACGCCTGCTTTGGGTGCGTGGCAGGACCATGCCATCAAGACCGCCTTGCGGTACATAGCGGGCTTCGATGTTGCTTGGCATGAGACGAATCAGGACGGTCTCTCCGTACTCGAAATGAGGAGACAAAATATTCTTTTCCAGTAAGGCCGTCCCCGCCCGGTAGTCAGAGGCTCCCGCCCACGCCTTTAGCCGCTCCGGCGTAAAAAAAGCCACTTCCTCGCGGATGGTCTCCGGACTGGCGGCGGTCGGCTTTGTCCCGGGAGCGGACCCGCGGGTTTGCAGAAACAAACCGGCCATCAGAATGTGATGACAGATCCCTGGCGCAGGGCAGCTGCAGGTTGCCTGTGCTGGACCGGCTGCGGGAATGGACACCACGAAAGGCTGAACCTTGAGCCTTAGAGTGTCCCCAGACTGCTCGGCCACTTCGATAAAATGCCCTTTTTCGATATCCTTGCGGGCACGACGAAGCAGACCTTTGCTAGCCAATGCTTCCCACGAGGCATCGTCGAAGCCGGCAACCAGTGCGGCGATTCTGTTCAGGAGATTGTCTTCGCTAGCCATTCTGCAAAGTGTTTCGGCGTCAATGCCGCTATGTCCATCCCCACGGCGGCAAGCATCTCCGCCATACGGGTATCGAAACTGGGGTTTGCATTCTCGTCGAGGGCGGCCAATCCCAGGAGCTTTACGCCCGCTTCTCGGAATCGCCCGCAAGTGGAAAGCAAATGCGCCGGCGCGGCTCCCTCGCAGAAATCGCTGATTAGGACGACGATCGTGCGGTGGGGATCTTCCACCAGTTGCTCGCAATACTGCATCGCTTGGCCGATGTTGGTCCCGCCACCCAGCTGTACGTTCATCAACAATTCGACGGGGTCGTCGATGTAACCGCTTAGGTCAACGACGGCGGTATCGAAGACCACCATACTCACGTTGATTAACGGCAATCCTATGAGGATCCCCGCCATAACCGCACTGTGGATGACCGAGCCGGCCATACTCCCACTCTGATCAACGCACAGGATGACCCGCCATGGCAGTCTTCGCTGAATGCGGGAAAAGAACAGCACCCGATCGACAGCGATTTGCTTCCGCTGCGTGTCGTAGTTCTTCAGGTTTTTCCGTATCGTTCCACGCCAATCCAGGTTCTGCGCGATTCTGACATTACTATGGCGAAACCGGTTTCTTCTGCCGGAAAAAGCTCTGCGAACCTCCGTCGCGAGCCTCTGCTTTATCTCGTCCACGATCGTGCGAATGACGCGCCGCGCTTCGTTCAGCACTTCCCCTTTTAGGTGCCCGCGGAATGTCAACAGCATTTTCAAAAGATCAAAATTCGGCTCCAGCCGCCTAAGTATTTCCGGGTCGGTCACCAATTCGGTCAGTCCATACCGATCCAGAGCATGTTTCTCAATCACCGCGATGGTTTGCTTCGGAAATAGTTCCCTTACTTCGCTCAACCACCTGGGAACGGTGAGTTGGCTCGGATCGAGGCCTGCGCTCCGCGGGCCAGTTCGATCCTGTTCTGCGCGGACACCGCGACCGCGATATTCGCGCGAGTAAAGGAAATCCAGCGCGTTTTCCATCCTCTGTTGTTCGAGCGTCAGACTCGCATTCAGCTGATCCTTGGCATACTGCCCCAGGACCAGTCGCCATCTCGCTAAAGTTGTTTCCTGGCCCCTATTCATTCCTGTCCCGCCCCACTCGCCCATTGGACCAACCCATCTTTCTCGAGCGAATCCAGAACCAAAGCGGTGACTCGGCGATTGAGCTCCAACTGGCCCTCGGTCACCTGCATGTGAACCACTCCACCGAGTTGCTTGTGTCCGTGCAGACTCGCGACGAGAGCCCCCACTTTGTCGGTCTCGCGCGGGGTAAGATCGGCAAGAGCCAGACGCAGGCTTGGCAGCGCTGAAATGAATTCAGATTCCTCCCAACTTCCAATGATTTCATCCAGTGCATGGATGAGAGGGAGGTTTTGCCAGGCGGCCTCCCGGCAGGTTTTGAGTAGGCCGCGGAGAAAGCCGACGCGCCTCCGCGAATCCGAAATTCCCACAAGATAGCCCACGACCAACTCGTCCAACGCCTGCTGCTCCATGCGACCAACACTATAAAGGAGGCCCGCGATCGCACCACAAATCGTGCTGAACGGCGCATGGTTTTGATTTTTCGATCGGAGGACTTCGGAAATCGCCTGCCAGAAGAGTTCCGGGTCCAGCAAACCCGGTGTGGCCGCCGCGATCAACTCTCGCATCGCAGAAAGGCTGTCCAGCGTCCTCGTGAGCTCCTCCTCCGGGCATTGGCCAAGACCTGGAGCTAGATAGCAGCCTCGGATGTAGGAAGCACACAGCAACTCCGGGACTTCCTTTAGAGAATGGGCCTGAAGAGGCTCGCGGGATTGCCAAAGCAGCAGCAGTTGATTCGCAGCACCAACCGCCTCGACAAAGGAAGGATCTTCTGCGATCCGTGAAGCGATGAGACTTAACAACTGTGGCATGTGCCGGTGCAATCCCATGCGGCAGCCGCCAATCAGCATCGCCACCGCGGCGTTCGCACTCCGTCCTTGCCCTTCTTCCTCCAGGCGCGCGATCGCTTCTCGCAGCCGGTTGGCGGCGGCCTCTTCGATCGTGGCGCCGTAAACAGACGCCTCAACCAAAGCTCCTTCCGTCATCGGACTCCACGAATATTGCCAGTGCTCGTGAATGCGCTCGAGGCCGGTTCCCCTAACAAAATCGGGACCAGCGGTAAGAGTCGCGAACGGCACGTTGAGAAAAACGACAGAATGCAGAAAGCGGCTGGTTCGCCTGTGACTCTCACGGCGATAGATTTCAACTGCCACCTGCTTCTTCAACGAATTGGAGATATCAAGTCGGGCGCGTTCAGCCTCTTTTCGAAAACTCGTCACGAGCGGAGGCGTGCCGGCCGTTGCAGGAACACTCCCGACCTCGCTCCCAGTCAGGACGTGACGCACTAGGCCCATCACAACGGCGCCCTCTCCATCCATCGATCCTTTCACAAAGCAACTGCGCACGCCGTCAAGAAGGTCTTCACGTGTTGGGCCCGCGTGACCACGCATCGAGGCAAGAAGGCGCGCGTGTTCGAGAGCGGCGATTTCATCCGCCGTCGAAAGGCCAACCTGCATATCCTTCTTCCTGGTGATACTCCCAATCTCTACCAACAAGGAAACCGCGACGCGAGCGTGGGCTGCGCTTCCACCGGTGACTTCCCGCCAGAGACGGTGGTAATAGTTGGGTGACGGCATTCCCGCCGAATAGCCGTTCAACGCATCGAGTTGCCGGAAGCTGTACCGGATGAGGGCTTGCTGCACGGATTCTGGAGACACCGAACTCGGCTCTGCACGCTGCAATGCTTTCCCGACCAAACTCGGGAGGGCGACGGTATGGAACCCGCCGGTCACCACCAAAATAGGGCTGCCCTGAGCGGATCCGTTGGCGATCTGGTCTTCAATCGAGGCAGCCATCGCTTGCTCCCTCGCTGACGTGCCGTCTGCATCGAGTACCGTTTCGTTTGCGTCGACCCTCGCAAAGAAGCAGTACGTCGCGACCTCTTCGATAAACGCCCGGGTGGGATGAGACTGGAAGTTAGCCTCGAACAGGTGGTCCCACATCTCATTGAAATCTCGGCAGCCACTGCGCTGTGCCAGCGCGTTCAGGTATCTACTCCGTGCGAGATGTCTTTCCTGCATCAGTGTTTCAATGCGGGGCTTTGACCACTGCTGCGTCGCCGAGCGCTCGGCGAGCACCTGGTCGGCATAGTCGAGATCAATGAATTTCAAGGCAGCCCCGACTTCGCGGCCAACGCGCAAGGCGACTAACTCCGGTGAATAGTCACAAAACGGGTAATAAGCGGCGAACCTCGCCGGGCCAAGATCCAATTCGTTTGCGGTTGGTTTGTACAGCTTTCGGTCAACGTCGATGTAGTGCGTGTAGATCGCAACGGGCGGCTTTGTGCCCGGATCAAGAATGGTCGGAATGAGAGGCGTAAAGCTGCTCGGACCTTCAACCAGTATGACTGAAGGTCTTAGGTCACGGATGAACTTCTCGAGATGCCACGAGCATGCCGGACTGTGGTGGCGAATGGGAAAGTACGCGCAAGGCGGCTCGAAAAGCGCGGAAAGTACAGCGTTCAATTGTGATCGGACGAGCGGCTCGGCAGTAGGTAACTCGATGCGCTCCATGGTAAGGACTCGCCTAACGATCCAGCCACTTTCTCGCTTCCCAGTAGGATTGCCACGCGCGGTTCTTTTTCGCCTTTGCTTTTACAACTACATCAAAGTATTGCCGCAGCTTCTTTGCATCCTCGGGATTGTCCTTCAAAACCGTTCCTAGCAGTTGGCGGGCAATGTGCGCACCTTCCAATTCGCCGCTACCGAAGTAGTGCGCCTCGAGCCCAGCAGAAAAACCGACCGCAACAGCTTCTGCGGTTGACATCACGGTAGAAGGGCGTTCAACGATCGTGCCGTCAACGGATGCCCCAGACCGCAGGTCTTGAAACGTCGAAACCAGAACATCGATCACGTCCAGAGGGCAAGCAACCGGAACCTGAGCTTCTTGTAAGAGTGCCTCGGTTTGCTCAGTCACCAACTTGATCTCGAGTTTTCTATCACCGATGGGGTTCACCGTCTCAAAATTGAAACGGCGCTTTAAAGCGCTCGACATTTCATGTACGCCGCGGTCCCGAATATTCGCTGTCGCCAGCACGTTGAATCCTTTTTCCGCGAACAGCGTTGCGTCTGGGCCTTTGAGTTCTGGAACATGCAGGACTTTGTCAGACATGATGCTGATGAGGGTATCCTGAATCTCCGGCTGGCACCGCGTGATTTCCTCGAAACGGACAATCGAGCCGGTTTTCATCGCCGTGTAGAAGGGAGAAGGCACTAAGGCAGCAAGCTTCGGGCCTTCTGCCAAGAGCATCGCATAATTCCACGAGTACTTGATCTGATCTTCCGTCGTTCCCGCGGTCCCTTGAATGGTGAGCGTTGATGTGCCCGATATCGCCGCCGAGAGGAGTTCGGACAGCATGGATTTGGCCGTCCCCGGCTCACCGACGAGCAACAGTCCGCGATTGCCAATAAGGGTTACGATCGAGCGATCGATCAGCGCATCGTCGCCGTAAAACTTGCGACGAATTACGGTGGACCGCCGAGTACCTTGCCAGTCGTGATTCAGGGATTTTTCGTCGGAGCCGACGATGAAGGTCCTGACGGACTTTGGTGACAGCTGCCAGCCGGTCGGCTTCTTGCCGCCGTCATTAGATTTCAGCGCAGCCAGCTCTTCCGCGAATAAAATCTCACATGCTGGCCGCAGTCTCTTCGGAACTGCCGCTTGACCTGTCCCGTCTGTGGTCATCTCACATCTCCGTTTGTTTTTCCCAATCCGCCGCGAATCCCGGGCCCTCGCCAGCAGCCATCCGAATATCATTCCAGCATTCGGAAAGTAAAACCCGTGGCAATTCCCCAAGGGTCACTTCCTGAGGAATTGAAGGCCCGCCGTCTGCTTCTTTCCGGACGAAATATAAACGCTGCAGTGCTACGGTGCGATTTTCTTCAGGCAAGCCATTTCCGGTGAATTCGATAATGGCTTTCAACCCCAAGCGAGGAAAAGTCTTGTGGTAGTCAAAAAACCATCCGCCGTCCTGGGCGGCGCCCCGAGTATACCCGAGGCGAATCAGTCGGTTGCGGAGTGCGAAAGCTTTCACGATGTACCCGAGAAACTCCGTGATTTCCCCGGCCTCCTTCATGCTCTCCAAGAGTGAGAATGTCGCTTTGCCAAACTGCGGAAACAACGGCTCGACCTTGTAATCCGAAAAGTGCTGAACCCAGGCGGATCGATCTGATGGAGACATGATTTCTTCATGTGCAAGACACAGGAGCGCCTGCGCATCCACACTTACCTGTTCGTCGCGATGATCGGTAAGACTTCCATCAGCGAGCGGGCGGAAAGAGTTCCTCACCTGATCGCCTTGGCGAACGGCCCACACCAGTCTTTGGCAATACCGGCCGACAATCGGATGTTTGCGCAGGTAGGTATCCCATTCCTCAAAATGCCACGCCCTTTGCGTGCACAAAGCTTCGTATAGCCGGTCCTTCTGCATCGATAAAACTGACTTGAGCTCTTTGCGCGATGCAGAGAGGATTGCTTTGGCCTGCTTGGCCTTCTCCATATCATCCGACTGGTTTGGATCTGGAAGGGACGCGATCGTCTTCCCGTTGGGGTTCGTCAGGACGAGAGACATCTCTTCGGAGAGTTTGGCGGTGAATGTTCTCGTACCGTAGTCCAATTCCAGAACGCCATCTTCGTCCAAGCCGGCTGTCGGAATGGTGCGATCCGCGAGCTCGTCCATGCTCCAACCCTTGCGTTCAGCCAGTAACTGGCACAGCCGCATGGCTTCTTCCTGAATGCCTTTTGTTCTGAAGCGATTTGCCACGGCCAGCACGACCTGTGTCGCGCTAGGATGATCGATCCACGCGAGAACCTGCAGCAGCGCTTTCCCCTGTGAGGGGCGGTACCCGTACCACTGCTTGATGTAACGGTGCACGATCGGCGCGGCGTCTGCACCGCAGCATGCTCCCGCCACGGCGAGGATGCCCTTGGTGCTGGTCTGTGAGCCTTCCGGCTGAATCAGGAAACGATGGAAAGCAGCCTGATAGTGCTTTTGCTCGTCGAAGTCTGGATAGTAATTTGGGTGTTGTTTTGCGAACGCAACGATTTGCTGGTTTTCCTTTTGTGCCAGCACGGCGGCCTGCTCTGCTGTGTACTTCGGCTTGGTGTCCTTGCCAATCCAGGCTTCCAGTACAAATCTGCCGAGTCTCTCTCGGTCTTGCTTATGAAACAAGGCGCAGTATCTTCGCAGTGTAGGATTGGCTTCTGCGTTGCCGAGCCGGCAGCCTTGCACCAGAAACCACTTCAGTATTTCTGCCGGCGCCGCCTTCGCTGAATCGGCCCATCGCACGGCTGGAAGCTGATCGAAAGGAAACCATTCGAGATCGCTCGGCACCCCCTTTTTCAGGCCCTTCTCGGCTTCTTTGTCCAGGGCGCTAAGGTCAAATAATTCCTCAATGTTGACACCGAGTGTCTCTAGAGCTTTGATCAATTCGTCTTTGACAGTTTCGCTTTTTTCCTTAGCGAGCGCCGTTCGGAGGGCGGGTATCGCGGCCCGATATCTCACGTCGGCGAGCCACTGCGCTGCCGCCAGTCGAGCGTCCTGTTGTCGACTGGCCAAAGCCGCGACGATCTTTTGTTCCTTATCGGGAACGTTTGCCAGACACTCTTGCGCCAAGCCGCGCTCCACCTTCGTGGAGCCAAGAGCAAGCTCCCAGAGCAAAGGCACGAACTTGCTCGGCAGTCGCGGAAAGAGCTTCAGCAGGTCAAAGGCGTTTTCTCGGCGCTCTTTTTCCCGATAGTAGATCGCAGGGCGTTCGTCCACGAGCTGGGTTAATCCCAATGCGGCTTCTAGCAAATCCTGTCTTTCCGCGAAGTATGGCCAGATCCTATCCGGATCGGTGCGCAGGAAGGGCGTTGAGACCCAGCGGTTTAACTGCAGGAAATGCTCACCGATAATGCGGTCATCCAAACTAACAGCCCTGAACACGGCGGCAAGTTCTCGTAGATCGATCGGCTTTTTGCGGGCCTTCTGATAAGCCAGGAACGGTTCCCGCCACCAGTAGTTCAGGGCCCAGCGGCGCCAGTCTGAAGCATTCGCGTTATTGCCCCTTCCCGACAAAAGCAAACACCATCGTACGAGATGGATCAGTTCGAACCTCGGATGTCCGGCGAACCTCAGGAGAATCTGAGAGGCACCACCCCAATAGAACGGTTCCACAAATTGCCAGGTTTTGCCTTCTTTCACCACAAAGTCCTGTAGCGCGTCGAACAGTTTGTCCGCAATGTCAGGGCCGACCGGAGTCCTGGTCTTCTTCCGCGATTGCGCCCACTTATTTTTCGCAAATTCGTCCGCCGCCCTCTTTTCAAATTCTTCAAGGCACTTGCGGAGGTCCGTTAATACCTCCTTATCGAGAGGCGCGCGCACGCATGCGTCCGGAACAGGCTGAAGCTGAAAATCCTGGATTTCCGCCGGGGTTCCGCCTCCGGCGGTGGAAGGCGTCTGCGCTGAGGCTTCGTTTATTGCTTCTCGAACCTTGCCTGACTTTTCGACCTCTAAACGGCGCGACAGGAATGCCCGGGCGGACTCGCCGCCAACCCGAGACAGCATTCGCACAGCCTGATATCGCTCGTCACTTGCTCCTGTCTCCGCGAGCTTTTCGAGAAGAGGTTGGAACAGCGAAAACTGCTCCCTGAGAATTGGCTCCGCCTTTTCGCGCACTTCTTTCGAACCCGAGACCGCCATGGCAGCAATCTCCGCAATAAAAGGTTCGACCGGAATCCTCAGCGCCACGAGCGCCTGGAGTACGTAGGCTCTTGCGGTTGAATCGAGCTGCTGCAGAGACTCACGGACAATGTCGGGCGAAGTCGAGACAATGCCTGCGAAGCCGGTTAGGCAACGAAAGTACGTATAAGGCGGCTGCGTCCAACGGCTGAGCTGATTCTTGCCCTGCTGGTCTTGAACAATCAACGCACCCCGCACAAGGGCTGAAGGGTCTTCGCGCTTGGCGACCAGCATCCCTTGCAGCAACGACACCGGGAAATAGGTTTCGTTTTTTGGACCCGCCTGGGCGAGCTCTTCGAGGAAAACCCCTAGCCAATGGTGAGCGCCACGAAATCCAGGGATCTGAGAGTAGCGAACCACCATATTCGCGGGGCGTCCGGCTTGTGAAATCGCTTCATAGGCAAGCGCAAGCCGCAGATACAATTCGGGGTCCTCGGGCAGAACTTTGAGTAGGGTTCCGAGACCCTTGGAGAACTGCCCTCGCAGGCCGCCGTAATAGATGACCTGCCCAATGCCCAATTGCGTGCCGCTCTGGGGCGCGGCTATCTCATTCAAAGCATGTTGGTCTTCGCCATAAACCACGAAGCGCGCCAGACGTTCTCCGATGCCCTGCCGGGCACCCTTTATTTTTTCCAGGGGCGCAAAGTGTTCGCGCACAGCCTTTGCCAACATCATCCCTTCGCCGGCATCGGCTTCTTGTTTGATTTTGTCTTTTAACCAATCGAGCACGGATGTTTACTCACACTTCTGAAACGGCGTGAACTATGCCATGGACTCCGGATTCGGAGTCTCCATTACATACGCTTCGCAGTATTTCGGCTACAGTATAGGAGAGCAGCGTTGCTGCAATTTGAAACACCCGTTTTGACGCTTGCGAGTTTCTTCCCGCGCGGGGCTGCTCCGACAAGCTACAGGCTTATCGATAGAGGTTC
>Ga0126381_100002342_pt1 | contig 20422 bp, 15 predicted proteins | sample PanSoiMetPlot_28_FD_96465 | JGI IMG/M metagenome (GOLD analysis project Ga0126381, IMG submission 96465) | Tropical forest soil microbial communities from Panama - MetaG Plot_28 | ecosystem: Environmental > Terrestrial > Soil > Tropical forest > Bulk soil | place: Panama | collected 2016-02-17
CACCGCCTTCCTCACCGGCGATGCGTCGCTCCGGCGACGGCCGATGAGCCGCGTCATCGAGCCGTTGAACCGCATGGGAGCGCGCTTCGTCACGCGCGAGGGCGGCCGATTGCCGCTCGCGGTCCGCGGGGCCGTGGACCCGATTCCGATCGTCTATCGCCTGCCGGTGCCCTCGGCCCAGGTCAAATCCTCCATACTGCTCGCTGGCCTCAACACGCCGGGAGCGACCACCGTCATCGAACCGCAGCCGACCCGCGACCACACAGAGCGGATGCTGCGCCACTTCGGCGCCGAGGTCTCGGCACAGCCAGAGGAAGGCGGCGGGCTGCGGATCGCCGTCGAGGGTTTTCCGGAACTGACGGCCGCGCCGATCTTCGTGCCGGGCGACCCGTCTTCCGCCGCTTTTCCGCTGATCGCAGCGCTGATAGTTCCCGGGTCCGAGGTGACGGTCGAGGGGGTCGGCATAAACCCGCTACGCAGCGGCCTTCTCGAATGCCTCGGTGAAATGGGAGCCGATATTGCTGTGCTGAACCGGCGCCAGGAGGGCGGCGAGCCGGTGGCCGATATCCGTGCCCGGGCTGGTAGTTTGAGGGGGGCCGAAATTCCTCCCGAGCGGGCGCCGCGGATGATCGACGAATACCCGATCATCGCGGTTGCCGCGGCTTGCGCCCGCGGGCGTACCGCGATGCGCGGCCTCGCCGAACTGCGCGTCAAGGAGAGCGACCGCCTCACTGCCATCGCCACTGGGCTCGACCGATGCGGCGTCCGCGTCGCGGTCGAGGGGGACGATTTGATCGTCGAGGGTGCCGACAATGTCCCGCCCGGCGGGGCGATGATCGAAACCCAGCTCGACCACCGCATCGCGATGGCTTTCCTCGTCTTGGGGTTGGCCGCCGACGAGCCGGTGCAGATCGACGACGCCACGCCAATCGCGACGAGTTTTCCGGGGTTTGTCGCAATGATGAACCGGCTAGGCGCCGCCATCGGCGTGGCAGGGTGAGCGGCGGTTTGCCCCTCACCCCAACCCTCTCCCCGCGAGCGGGGAGAGGGAGTAACCAGAGCCCCTCGCCCCCGCAGCAGGAGGGTGAGGGACAGCCGGGGTTTGTCGTCGCAATCGACGGTCCAGCGGCTTCAGGCAAGGGCACGCTCGCGCGCCGCCTTGCCGAGCGCTTTGGATTGGCCCAGCTCGACACCGGCGCCTTGTATCGTGCGACCGCCTGCCTCGTGCTCGACCAAGACGGCGATCCCGCCGATCCGGTGACCGCCGAAGCGGCCGCCCAGCGCGTCGATGCGCGGCTCCTCGACGATCCGCGGCTGCGCGCCGACGCCGTGGCCACCGCCGCCTCGGTCGTCGCCGCTATCCCCGAAGTCCGCCGCACCCTGCTCGGCTTTCAACGAGATTTTGCAGCGCATCCGCCGGCGCCGGCGCGCGGCGCGGTGCTCGACGGACGCGACATTGGCACGGTCGTCTGCCCGCAGGCCGATGTGAAGCTTTTTATCACCGCCAGCACCGAGGCGCGTGCCGCCCGCCGGGTCAAGGAGTTGCGCGAGCAGGGCACCCCCGCTATATACGAGGACGTCTTGCAAGATCTTAATCAACGCGACGCGCGGGACAGCAGCCGCCGGGCCGCCCCGCTGATGGTGGCCCACGACGCTCACGTTATCGACACGACGACGCTCGAAGCCGACATGGTGTTCGAGCGCGCCTGCCGACTGGTCGCGCGCGCGCTCGAGGAGAACGAATGGCAGCAGTAGAATTGCAATCCCGGGAGGCGCCAGTAAAAGAGAGCTTTGCCGCGCTCCTTGATGAATCCCTCGGTGTCGCCAACAGCCTCGAAGGCACCGTCGTCAAGGGCCGGGTCATCGCCGTCGAGAACGACGCGGTGCTGATCGATGTCGGACTCAAATCGGAGGGCCGTGTCCCGTTAAAGGAGTTTGCCGCGGGAGGTGCTCAACCCGAGATTCACGTGGGCGACACGGTCGAGGTGTTCCTCGAACGGATGGAGGACAAGAACGGCGAAGCCCAGCTTTCCCGCGAGAAGGCGCGTCGCGAGGAGGCCTGGACCCAGCTCGAAAAGAGCTTTCAGGCCAACGACCGGGTTACCGGGACCATTTTCGGTCGGGTCAAGGGCGGATTTACTGTCGATCTCAATGGGGCCGTCGCCTTTCTGCCCGGGAGCCAAGTCGACATCCGGCCGGTGCGCGATATCAGTCCCCTCTTGGGATCGCCTCAACCCTTCCAGATCCTCAAAATGGACCGCTCGCGCGGCAATATCGTCGTATCCCGTCGCGCCGTGCTCGAAGAGAGCCGCGCCGAGCAGCGCTCCGAGCTGGTCGCCAGCCTTAAAGAGGGTCAGATCCTTAACGGGGTGGTCAAGAACATCACTGATTACGGCGCCTTTGTTGATCTTGGCGGTGTCGATGGCCTGCTGCATGTGACCGATATTGCCTGGCGGCGCATCAATCACCCCTCGGAGGCCCTGAATATCGGGCAGAACGTCAAGGTTCAGGTCATCCGCTTCAACCCGGAGACGCAGCGCATCTCGCTCGGCATGAAGCAGCTCGAATCCGATCCTTGGGAGGGTGTCGACCTCAAATACCCGGCCGGCGCCAAATTCCGCGGTCGCGTCACCAACATCACCGACTACGGTGCCTTTGTCGAACTGGAGCCGGGGGTGGAAGGGCTAGTCCACGTCTCCGAGATGAGCTGGACCAAGAAAAACGTGCACCCCGGCAAGATCGTCTCGACCAGTCAGGAGGTCGAGGTCATGGTGCTCGATGTCGATCCGCAAAAGCGTCGGATCAGCCTCGGCTTGAAACAGACCCTCGCCAATCCGTGGGAGGCGTTCGTCGAGGAGCACCCGGTCGGCGCCGAGCTCGAAGGCGAGGTTCGCAATATCACCGAGTTCGGCCTCTTTGTTGGTCTGCCTGGCGACATCGACGGCATGGTTCATATGTCGGACATCGACTGGAACCGACCGGGCGAAGAGGCGATCAACGATTACCGCAAGGGCGATGCGGTGCGGGTCAAGGTTCTGGATGTCGATGTCGAAAAGGAGCGCATCAGCCTCGGCATCAAGCAGCTCGAATCCGATCCCTTCGAAGCCGGGATGGCCAAATTGAAGAAGGGGGAGGTGGTGACCGGTACGATCTCGGCGATTACCGATGGTGGCGTCGAGGTTATGGTCAGCGACGGCATGCCCGGGTTCATCCGCAAATCCGAGCTTTCACGGGACCGCAGCGAGCAGCGGCCCGACCGCTTTGCCGTCGGCGAAAAGGTCGACGCCAAGGTGACCGCGATCGATCGCGCGACCCGCAAGCTGACGCTCTCGATCAAGGCCCGCGAGGTCGACGAGGAGAAGCGTGCAATGGCCGAATTCGGGTCCTCCGATTCCGGCGCCAGCCTCGGCGACATTCTCGGCGCCGCAATCAATCGCGCCCGACGCCAAGAGGATGCGGAGCGACAGGGCGAGACCGAGGAAAAGGGCTGATCTCGGCGCGCCGTACAGCGCCGCGCAACAGGCGCCTGCCGCTTGACGGTTGCGGAGCGCTTTGGCAGGCTGGTTGCTTTCATGCGAGGCGGAGCGACGATCGCGATGACGAAATCGGAGCTAGTTCAGAGGCTTGCCGACGCTAATCCTCACCTCTACCAGCGCGATATCGAGGTCATCGTCACGGCGATCTTCGACGAGATAGCAGGGGCGCTGGCGCGGGGCGACCGAGTAGAATTGCGCGGCTTCGGCGCCTTCTCGGTCAAACACCGCGACGCTCGCGTTGGCCGCAACCCGCGGACCGGCGACAGCGTCTCGGTGGCCGAGAAGCACATCCCGTTCTTCAAGACCGGCAAGCAACTGCGCGACCGGCTGAACCAGAGCGCTGGCACGGCCTGACGGCGGCATTGCATATCGTGAGGCCCGCTGGGTGAGGATCGTCTATCGGGTCTTTTTCCTGATCGGTGCTGTCTTCCTGATCCTGTTCGCGGTATCTAACCGCGAAACTGTGTCGGTCGCGCTCTGGCCGCTGCCGTTCCTGGCCGATGTACCCTTCTATCTCGCGTGTTTTCTGAGCCTATTGATCGGGGCCCTGGTTGGCCTGGGCGCCGCTTGGATCGCCGGCCGCCGTGATCGACGCGAGCTGCGTGGCAGACGCCGGCGTATCGAGGCATTGGAGCGCGAGCTGGCGGCGACCCAATCTCAGCTCCGGGATCATCCGTCTGAGAGGACGGTGTTACCGGCGCCCCTGAAACCTCGCCAATTTGTCGAGGAAGGAAGCACAAACGCCCGAGAGCGTCAGGGCGCCGGCATATAATCGCCCGAGGGGGCAGCGCCAGGTTCCGTGCGGCCGCCGGCCTCATAATTCGCCAGCCGAGCTTGCTCTCTTTCTCGCGGCATTTCAGAGCGCCGACGCGCCGAAGGTGATCGCCGGATCGGACGCGAGATACCCCGGCGCGCTGGCGCCGGCGCTGCAGTCCCGGCATCCGCCGTCTCGGCATCTGCCCGAGCGCGCGGCCGGGCCTTTATCCAATCGCGCCCCTCCGCCGCCTGAATAGTCGCGAATACCCGTATTTCGCTCGGGATCAAAAAGCGAAGCGCTTTTACGGTGAGCCTCACCCAGCAGATGTCGGTCACGATCGCAACCCGCTCACAACGCGACGCATGCTCTAGTCCCAGGTCGAGCTCGTCCCACGCAGCCCCCGGAAACCGTGAGTTTAGCTCGTAGTACAGCCGAATCTTTTCATGCCGCTTAAGGGACCGCTGGATTGCCGGGACCAAGATGTCCCGGCAATCCTGCATCGTCAAACGTCCGCGCACGGCGATCCCGACGACATTGCCGGGGAGCCCCTCGATGAGTTCGAGCATTGCCGGCTCCTAGAAAGCCACGCGCCACTTGAACGCGAATGCCTGCTCCTGGCCTTTGGCGTTCGACACCACGATGCGTCTGCCGTACATGTACTGGACGCCGGTTGTGTTGAACGCAACCAGGCTCCAGACCAGATTGGCGAAGGCGTTCCACTGCTCCCTGTTCACCGCGATGGCCTGGGTCGGACCGATCAGCTGTGAGGACAAGTCTTGGTGGGCGAATCCGGCGGCTATGGTCGAGCGCAGGTTCGGCGCCCACCAGTGTTGATAACCGCCGTTTGCGCTATAGTTGAAGGCCGGCTTGAAGATAATGTTGGAGGCCGCTAACCCGCCCGTGCAGGTCGGCGTCGGCGTCGCGCACTGGGTCGGCACGGTAAAGTTCGTCGACAGTGGCGCCGCGAGGTTCCACCCGCCGCTCGAATAGTTGCCGATGGCTTGGCCCGCGACGAAACTGAACAGGAAATCGTCCTTCGCCCAGCCGAACCAGCCCGGCTTCACGTCGCCGCTGAAATGCCCGCCATACCCAAGGAATTTCTGGCTGATGTATTTGCCGTCGTTGACGTCGAGCGGGACAAGCACGCCGGCGAAATCCACATGGCCCCAGGGCTGTGACCAATAGGACGCGAAGGTGAGGTTGGGCGCGATGGGCCTGCCGGGGTCAGAGACTCCAGTGCCGGCGCCGGTGCAGGGCACACCGTTGCAAATCGAGCCGATGATCAGTGGCCCGGGGCCGCCGGGGAGTGCGCCGATGTTCGTGTCCGAGGACACGAGGCCGGCGGGCGTATACATGGAGGTGGTGGGTGTTTCCGCCGAGACCGAGAATGCGCTGCCCCACGGACCCGCAACGGTGTAGCGTACCTGTGGGATGCGGTGGCCGCCGGTCGAGCCCATGGCGCCGCCGAAATCCACCGATTCGGTGTCGGCATCGGCGTCGGCGAAGCTGGAGATGGCCTGGCCGGCAAGGAACCCGCCCAACGTGCCGTACGCGAATCTGAGGCGCGGGACCAAGCTGTCGCCGCCGCCTTGCTGTAGGGTCTGGCAGCTGAAATTGGTGCAGCCGCTCCAGTCCATTTCGAAGAACGTTCGCGCCTCTCCCCAGGCTGTCGGGGTGCGGGTCTCGACGTTAAACCTGGTTTGCTGCGGGGTCCACGAGAAGACCCCGTTGCCGCGCGAATGGTTGGCCGATGCTGGCTGCGGCGGAAGGCCGGGGACAATTATGGGACCATTGAGCGGCACCGAATTCAGGTTACCGTTTTGCCCGGAGTTCGACGACATCGTGCCGGGTATCGGTGTGTTGGCGCCTTGCAGAAAGTAAAGCCCAGTGAGGTCGACGAAGCCGCCGATCCGGATCGAGGTGTCGTTGCCCGGTATCAGGAATGACCGCGGGAAGCTCCCACCGATAATTGCCTGGCCCGGGATCGCCTCGGTGCCCATCGGTCCTGCAACACCCGGAGCAACTTTCTGCTGCGGGAGCTGCACAAGCTGATCAATGCGGCGCTGCAGCAATTCTTGATTGGCGCGCAGATCCGCCAATTCATCGGCGCTCGCCGGCGGAAACCCGGTCAGCAGCGCTATCGTCGCAGTCAGCGCGGCTGTAGCCGCCAATCCGATCCGTTCTCTTCATCATAGTCCACCCCGGAGATCCACCCCTAAATCGGAGGTTGATTTCGCTTGGGCGTGGCAGTGAAGGCTATCCATCTCTAGGTTGAAATCGGATGGAAATAGGGATTTCAATCTTTCAAAGAAAGATTTAGACCTAGAGGAGGAATTGTCTAAATCTAGCGGCTATAATAGGCTGAAATTGTTTAAGTTTCTGGATGGATTTTTTGAATCGCGCAAACGCGGTCTGCTTAGATCACCGCCCTTGTCAGAAAGCACGGAAGGCGTTCATTGTTGCTTTCCGGCAACACTAGAAACGACCTGCTTGGGGTCGTTTTCACTATCCGGCGGTTTCGTGCCGCCGGTGCGGACAACGCGTTTGGCGTGATCGCGAATAATTCCCGATCCGGCGGCGCGCAATTATCCGCCCGACACGGCGGCGCTGGTCGGCCCGGCTGTACTACTGCGATATTCGGGCACCAACCGTCCGAGAAGTCTTAACACCCGCTCCTCGCGGCGGGCGCGGGCGTTTTCCTCCAGTTCGTCGATCAAGCGAGAGAGCATCGCATAATCGGCGGTGCGCGGCGCCGCCAGGAGGATCCCGGGGTTCCCGGTCGGGATCAGCGGCTCGGCCGGATGGAACAGCTCCTCATGCAGCTTTTCGCCGGGTCGCAACCCGATGAAGTCGATCCTAATGTCGCGGCCCGGCCGCAATCCCGCCAAGCGAATCAGCTGATGCGCAAGGTCGACGATCTTTACAGGCTCCCCCATGTCCAGCACGAAGATCTTACCGCGAGGGTCGGCGGCCGCGCTCTCGGGGGAAAGAGCGGAGGCCTGCAAGACCAGCTCAACCGCCTCGCGGACCGTCATAAAAAAGCGTGTCACTTCGGGATGGGTGACAGTCAGCGGGCCGCCCGCGGCGAGCTGGCGTTGGAATAGCGGCACCACCGATCCGGTCGAGCCCAGCACATTGCCGAAACGGACGGTCACGTAGCGGGTCCCTTGGCTCAGCGGCGACCGGCGACGCGCCTCGTAGAGATCGAGCGCCTGGCAAAAGCTCTCGGCGACGCGCTTGGTGGAGCCCATGACGCTCGTCGGGTTGACTGCCTTGTCGGTCGAAATCATCACCACGAGCGAGGTTCCATAGGCCCGCGCCGCCTCGGCGACGTTGCGGCTGCCGACGATATTGGTCAGCACACCCTCGATCGGGTTGGCCTCGACCATCGGCAGATGCTTCAGCGCTGCCGCGTGAAAGATGATTTCGGGCTTTTCGGCGTCGACCACCTCGTCGATCTGCGCGCGATCGCGCACGTCGCGCAACAGCGGAAACGGATTCAGCTCCCGAAACACCTCGCGCAGCAGCGTCTCAATGCCGTAAAGGGCGAATTCGCCATTGTCGAGCAAGACCAGCCGGCTGGGCGAGAGGGCCGCGATCTGCCGGGCGAGTTCGGATCCGATCGTTCCCCCCGCACCGGTGACGAGAATGCGGCGGCCGCGGATCAGCCGTGCCATACCGTCGCGATCGAGAACCGCCTGCGGGCGGCCAAGGAGATCTTCGAGCGCGATCGGCTCGAGGGCGCGCCCCGGATTATCGAGATTGCGCTCGAAATCCGTCAGCCTCGGCAGCCGCGCTAGCGGTATCGCCAGAGCATCCGCCTGATCGAGGAGTCGTCTAACTTGATCGCCGGGCAGGTGTTGCGCCGTGATGATCAGCTTCTGCGGTCGCTTTCCACGGCGATCGAGCTGGTTGATCACCGTTTCTAGCGCGTCGATCGTGCCGAGGATGGGGACCCTGTAAATTTCCCGCCCGACCCGGGACGGCGTGTCGGATAGAACACCGACGACACGATAGACCGCGCGCGGGTCGCGCCGCATCTCACGTATGAAGGTGTCGGCCCCGTCCTTGGCGCTGATCAACAGCACCGGCACGCTTTGGTGCTTCACTCGTTCGAGGATGTGGTCGAGACCGCGATCCTTAAACACCCGATAGGCCAGGCGGGGACCGCCGAGCAGCGCGATCAGCACGAACCAGTCGATCAGCAGCGTCGAACGGGGTAACGCCTCTAGCCGCGTCAGGACGAACATGACCGGCAAGAAACCGAGTGCCGTAAAGCTCACCGCGCGGGCGATGTTGAACAGATCGGGAAGCGAGGCGTAACGCCAGATGCCGCGGTACAGTCCGGTGAGCAAAAAAACGGCCGCGGCAATCAGTGTGAAACTGACGATGTAGGTTGCGGTCAGCCGCGGCTCGTAATCGAGGATGCCGTTACCGAGCCGCAAATAGAGCGAAGCCACGAGCGACACCGCCGCCATCGCGACATCGTGCAGGAAGGCGAGAAAGGCTCGCCGGTTGTTGGGAAAAATTGCCGCCATCCCCCGATAGATCTGGGCCGTAATACCAGGAATCGTCGGATGCGGGAAATGCCGCCAGAATAAGGGGAGCTCTATTTTCAGTCGAGCGGGCCGGCGCCTAAAATACGGGATGCGAAGCGACCGCCTCTATCGGCTTCTTGATCCCGAGGCTTCGGGCCTCGCCGGCGTCCTTCGCGCCGTCCATCACGCAATGCTGGCGGCGGGTATCGGCATCATGATAGCCGACACCGAGGCTGCTTGGCGATCGGCTTTGTCCGACGCGCTCGACGCCGGGTTCTGGATCGTTTGCGCTTTTTTTGCCGGCGAATATTTCTTGCGACTGGCTGCTGCACCGGGAGCCCCCGGAGGCGAGTTGCGCGGTGCGTGGCGCTCGCGGCTGGCCTGGGCAGGTTCGATGGGTGGGATTTGCGATCTCGTCGGCGCCGTGCCCGGAGCGCTCGCCGTTGTGCTCGGCCCCGAGGTCGCCAGCCTCTTCGCCTTTGTTTGGGCCTTCAAGCTGGTCCGCTACGCCCCGGGCCTGGTCGTATTGCAGCGGGTGATCGCCGATGCGCAGCGTGCCCTCCTCTCGGTTTTCCTCGGTTTCTGCATCGTCCTCCTTGTCTCCGCGAGCCTTGCCTATCTGATCGAGCGCGGGACCCAACCGCAGATCTTCGGCTCAATCCCGGCCGCGCTTTGGTGGGCAATCGTGACCTTGACCACCACCGGTTACGGCGACGTGACCCCGCTGACACCGCTCGGGCGAATCCTGGCGGGGATCGTCATGATCAGCGGCATTCTCGTATTTGCGCTGTGGGCCGGCATTCTCGCCACCGGCTTTGCCCAGGAAATACGCCGGCGGGAGTTTCTGCGCACCTGGGACCTGGTCGCAAAGGTGCCGTTCTTCCACGGTGTCGGCGCTGCGGTCATCGCCGATGTGGTGCGTCTGTTGCGCCCGCGCGAATATCCCGCCGGTGCCATCATCGTCCGCCGTGGCGCTCCCGGCGACTGTATGTATTTCGTCGTCTCGGGTGAGGTCAAAGTCCAACTGAGGCCCGAGCCGGTTGCTCTTGGGCCCGGCGAGTTCTTCGGCGAGGTGGCGTTGCTTACCGGCGCGCCCCGCAACGCCACAGTCGTCGCAGCGCGGCACTGCACGCTGCTCAGCCTCGATATAGTGGATTTTCGCGAACTGCTCGGACGCAGGCCAGACCTCGCCCGGGTTATCAACGAAGAGGCCGAACGCCGCCCCGGAGGAGCAGCTCGCAATAGTGGACGGGAAACCCGGCGGCAGCGCTCGCGACGCGATTGAGAGGGCGGCTTGAGCGGGCTCTCAAGCACCCGTCTCGGTGCGACGTCCGCGCTCTACCTCAATGGCAGGCACTTGCGGCCGGGAGCCCAGCCTAGAGGGCTGCAACTTGCCGACAGGCCGACGCCCAAGTCTCACCAGCGTCGGACCGGTCCGCAATCGACGTGCACGAAATCTGAGCGCGGATAATAGCCGACGCCGCCGCATTGCAGGCTCATTGCGGCGTCGCGCACCTGCGAGAGGCTTCGGCTCTCGGAGCGCAGATCGACCGCCATCCCCTTGATGTGATAGCTGTGTTTGGCGACACCGCCGCCGTGCAGATACAGTTTCATATTGGTGGCGGGGGAGCGGTAGCCGCTGACCACCAGAAAAGGATCGGGTGTGTCGAGTTGCTCGCGCAGCATTCCGAGCACGTCCAGGACCCCGGCATCCATCGGACGGATTTCGTCGGTGTGGTGGTCCCGCAAGATCCAGTTGATGTCCCTGACGGCTTCGCGAATGTAGTGGCCATCGGCCCAGTATACGGTGCGCAGCCATTCGCCCGTATGAGTATTGTAAAGCGAGATGGATCTCGGCGCATAAGAAATCGCTGGAGCAGGTGTGACGAGTCCAACCGCAGTAACAGCGACCGCCGCGCCGAGCAATCGGCGCCGGCTCAGCAAACGAGACGCTTGCATTGGCAACCCCCCAATTCCCCGAGGGACGCCATAGCATCGCAAGACTGTCTAAACAAGGGCCGATCGCTCGAAATCAACCAAACCGCCGAGGAATTGTCACTGGGTTTCTAAGCAACGGTTGAATAGGCTTTCGGTGAATCACCCTTTCCGCTGGCCAGCGCCCGAATCTTGAGCAATAGGCAGTTGTTGTGCCCGCGTCAGATAGCGCCAAATCTCCTCATCTCTTTCATAAGGGTCGCCCCGGTACTGTATCGAACCGTCCGATTCGACGTAAGCGGTCTGATACACTAGGAAAACCGGCATTGGGACGGGTAACGCACGCCGACTGGTGCGTCCGGTCGCGATTCCCTTGTCGATCGTTTCCTCCGGTCGTCCAAGCAATTTTACCGCCAGCATCCGCGGGTTCTCTACCCTGACACAACCGTGGCTCATCATGCGCGCGGCCGACTGGAACAGCGACTTTGTCGGGGTGTCGTGCAGATAAACGTCGTAGCGGTCGTTCATCTCGAATTTCAGCCGGCCAAGTGCGCTGTAAGCTCCGGCCTCCTGCTGGATCGACCCGTTGCTCCGAAATCTCATGTGATGGCTGGCCAAATAACCGGGATCGGCAGCCAATTTCGGCAATATTTCCCTTTGCGCGATCGACCGTGGGATATTCCACGGCGGGTTCAACAGGACATCATTGATCGTCGACTGAAATTCCGGGGTTTGCTTGTCCGGCTCACCGACAACGACACGGGTGGTGAAAACCGGCCGGTCGTCGCGGAAGAGCTGAAGCCTGGCAATCGCGGCATTGACCACGACCCGGTCTCGCGGGATTTGGCGCGGCAACCATCGCAGCCTCTCGAGATTGACTGCCAATTGCCGCACGCGCCTCTCCGCCGCCGCTCGTTCCGGAGTTACGCGCAGATCTTTGTTTCGTGAGCCCTGAGGGCTACCAGCCGTCGCCCGGTATTCAGCATAGGCACGGCGCATGATCGCATATTCGGCAGAGGCCGGCGCGAGAGCTTCGATTACCTTATCCGGATCGGGAGCGGCGATCGCGACATCGATCACCGCGACAATGTCGACGGGTTCGGGTGTCAGGTCCTCGTCATCCACCCGCTCCTCGATCGGCATCGCTCCTCGCGCCAACGCATCGGCATAGGACATAAAGGCGTCCGAGAGCAGTAGATCTCGTTCCACCGGTGACAGGACCGAGCCACGTTCGGCAAGCGCGGTGCTGTGGAACAGACTAGGGTCAAGACCATGATCCACGGCGTGCCGTGCCAGGTCGTGGAGCAGGCGGTCGGCTTCCGCCGGGTGATCGCCCCATACTGTTTGATATCCATGAGCCATGTAGTAGCGGCGCAGCAGCCAGCCATGGAGCCGCTCGCCCGCGACAGTCAGCTTGCCTGGGCCATCGACCCGCGCCTTGAGCTCGATATTGCCCGTGAAGGGGGTCGGCTCAGCAGTCGCAGAAGCGAGGCCGGGCGCATCGGCTGCCATCGAATTCGCATCTTCGGCGACGGCGCGGGGTAAAGCCGGACCGCCTACAATGGCGATGACGGCGATTACGGCCGCCAAAACCCGCCACTTATCAAGTCGAGCCCTCCGACGAATGAGCACATTGCCTCGCATTGAAATTGCGACAGCTTGTCTTACCGCTTCCGGAATCTGCGCACAATCTGCACAATCCGAGGGTGAAGATGTCACCGCTTTCCGGTACAGTTCAGTCCGCCTTGCTGTAAAAGGAAGCAGCACGGCGGGGTGCTCGGTTCCCCAAGGCTGCGGCCGGCAGCTGATCGCTGGCGCTCGTTTGAGATTAAGCAGAGGACATGCCCGATCTGCACGGTGACGGCGGCGGCGGTGAGCGGAGCCCTCGATCGGTGCTGCGCGAGGTCTTCGGATTTGAAAGCTTCCGCGGCCAGCAACGCGCAATCGTCGAGCATGTCATAGCCGGCGGCGACGCGGTCGTGCTAATGCCGACCGGTGGCGGCAAGTCGCTGTGTTATCAGATCCCGGCGCTGCTGCGTCCGGGCGTCGGCGTTGGGGTGTCCCCGCTGATCGCGCTGATGAAGGACCAGGTGGACGCGCTTCGTCAGGCGGGGGTGCGGGCGGCAGCCCTAAACTCGCGGCTATCCGCCGGCGAGGCCGCCACGGTCGAGCGCGCAGTTCGCGATTCCGCAGTCGATTTGCTTTATGTCTCACCCGAGCGGCTGGTGACGCCGCGCTGCCTGGAGTTGTTGTCGCACTCCCGCCTCGCCCTTTTTTCCGTCGACGAGGCCCACTGCATCTCACAATGGGGACACGATTTTCGTCAAGAATATCAGCAGCTCTCGATCCTCAAAGATCGCTTCCCCGGGGTACCGGTCATGGCGCTGACCGCAACCGCGGACGGCCCGACGCGGCGCGACATCATCGCGCAGCTGAGGTTGGCGAAAGCCCGGGTCTTCGCCGCGGGGTATGACCGGCCCAACCTGTTCTACCGCGTCGTTCCCAAGCAAAGTCCTCTCGAGCAGCTGTGGCGGTTTCTCGCCACGGAACATTCCACCGATGCCGGGATCGTCTACTGCTTCACGCGACGCGGTGCCGAGGGGACTGCGACTTGGCTGAGGGCCCGCGGGCGTGTTGCGCTGCCCTATCATGCCGGGCTCGAACCGGCGGCGCGCGAGCATCATCAGGAACGCTTTCTTAGAGAAGAAGGGGTCGTGATCGCCGCGACGATCGCCTTCGGAATGGGGATCGACAAGCCGAACGTCCGCTTCGTCGCCCATCTCGACGCGCCGAAGAACCTCGAAGCCTATTATCAAGAGACCGGGCGCGCCGGACGAGACGGGCTGCCGGCGGACGCCTGGATGACCTACGGAATGACCGATGTGATGAACCTGTTTCGCCTGCTCGACACAGGCGAGGCCACGAACAGCCAGCGCCGCATCGAGCGGCAAAAGATCGAGGCGCTCCTCGGATATTGTGAGACCGTGTCGTGCCGGCGGCAGGTTCTGCTCGGCTATTTTGGCGAAACCGATCATCCTGCCTGTGGCAATTGTGACAATTGCCTTTCTGCCGTTCCGAGCTGGGACGGAACGGTTGCTGCGCAAAAGGCGCTTTCGGCAATTTACCGTACGGGTCAGCGCTTCGGCACGCGTCACCTCGTCGATGTTTTGCTCGGCGCCGAAACCGAGCGCATCGTCAAGCTTGGGCACAATCGGCTGAAGACATTCGGCGTCGGCACCGAGCTGGATCGCCGGGGGTGGCTGTCGGTTTACCGTCAGCTGCTCGCTCAGGGTTTCGTACTGCCGAACGTTAGCGGTCACGGTCGCTTTTCGCTGGCGCCGGCGGCTGCCGAAATCCTGCGCGGGACCAGGAGCGTCCGCTTTCGGGTCGCGGAACGCGGTGGCGAGCGGCAACCGGCACGACCCGCTCGCGACGCAGAAACGAGCCCCACCCAACTAGACCCCAGAGCACGCAGCTTGTGGGAGGCGCTGCGCGCCTGGCGGCTCGAGGAGGCGCGGCGGCAGGAGCTTCCGCCCTATGTTATCTTTCACGATTCCACCTTGGTCGAGGTCGCGCGCCGGCGACCCGACTCGCTTGCGGCGCTGGCCGAGATTCCCGGCGTGGGCCGCAGCAAGCTCGAGCGCTACGGCGCTGCAGTCATCGCGGTGATCGGAGGGAACGCAGGCGCTGCCGGCGGGTGAAGCACTGTTGCAATCCGCTGTGATCCATGTTGTTTTCCGAAATTGCTGTCTCGCCGGTGAGACGATGTGCGTTAGGTTCGGCGTTTGGTGGTGCGGTTGGGGCGCGGCCGCTATTTTCGTTCTCGTTCTTGTTTTGGGTCAGGTGGCGCCAAGCGCACAGGAAGGACCGTTCTTCCGCATCGGGGCAGCGGCGACGTCGGGGACCTTTTTCGAGATCGGCGGGGTGATCGCCAGCGCCATCTCCAAGCCGGCCGGCTCGCCGCCTTGCGAGCGCGGCGGAAGTTGCGGCGTTCCCGGCCTGGTCGCGGTGACACAGGCGACGCAAGGGTCGGTCGAAAACCTCCGCCTGGTTGCCGCTGGCCAGATCGAATCCGGCATAGCGCAATCCGACATTGTCGGCTGGGCGTATGCCGGAACCGGCATGTTCACTGCCACCGGTCCAATGAAAAACTTGCGTGCGATCGCCAACCTGTTTCCGGAAAGCCTGCAGATAGTGGTCCGTGACGACAGCGCGATCCGATCCCTCGCCGATCTTCGGGGCAAGCACATCTCCTTGGGCCAACCTGGTTCGGGAACGCTTGCCGATGCCCGCATCCTGCTCGCCGCCGCCGGGCTGACCGAGAAGGATTTGAGCGCCGAATATCTACGACCCGGCGCAGCCGCCGCAAATGTCAAGGATGGCACACTCGACGGCTTTTTTCTTATTGGCGGCGTTCCCGTCCCCGCCATACGCGAGCTCGCCGCGGCGGCTCCGATGCTACTGATCCCAATCGATGCCGACGTCCTTTCAAAGATGCGGCAAAGCTCGACCGCGTACCGCCGCTCGGTAATACCGGCTGGAACATATCCGGGGATCAGCGTGGAGACGCCGTCGATCGGCTTCAATGCGCTTTGGATCGTGTCCGCCGATTTGCCCGACAACCTGATCTATGGGATTACCAGTGCCCTCTGGAACGAGGCCACCCGGCGTCTCTTGGAGGCTCACGACCCGCTCGGCCGACAAGTCCGGCTGGAGAACGCGCTCGACGGCTTGTCCGTACCCCTGCACCCGGGGGCAAAGCGGTTCTATCGTGAGGCCGGGTTGCCGATCGATGAAAGCGGCCTGCTGGGCAAGGGCGAGTGAATCTCGAAGTAAAAAGAGTTGGGGAAAGCAAATGAAGGGCTCTCGGGCCGTCTGGTTGAAGCGCAACGTATGAATTTCATCAGCCATGTGCGCGACTATTTCTCGCCGAGCGAGATCGTGGACACGTCGCCTCGGATCTCGGACGAAGTAAAGTGCACGACCTGCTACATGTGCGCCTGCCGCTGCGGGATCAAAGTCCATCTCAGGGATGGTGCGATCCGCTACATCGAGGGCAACCGAGATCACCCCGTCAACCGCGGCGTCATCTGCGCCAAAGGCGCTTCCGGCATCATGCAGCAAGCCTCGCCGGCGAAGCTCAAACAGCCGCTCAGGCGGGTTGGCGAGCGCGGCTCCGGCGAGTTTCGTGAAATCGAGTGGGACGAGGCGCTGGCGACCGCGGTCGAGTGGCTGTCGCCGATCCGCGCCACGGACCCGAAGAAGCTCGCCTTTTTCACCGGCCGTGATCAGAGCCAATCGCTGACCGGCTACTGGGCAGCACAGTTCGGGACGCCGAACTTCGCAGCGCATGGCGGTTTCTGCTCGGTCAACATGGCAGCTGCCGGCATGTACACGCTGGGCGGCAGCTTCTGGGAATTCGGCGAACCCGATTGGGCGCACACCCGGTTTCTAATGATGTTCGGCGTCGCCGAAGATCATGATTCGAACCCGATCAAAATCGCGCTCTCGGGACTGCGCCAACGTGGGGCAAAATTTGTTTCGGTCAATCCAGTGCGTACCGGGTATTCGGCGATTGCCGACGAATGGATCGGCATCAGACCAGGCACCGACGGGCTATTCGTACTCTCGCTGGTGCACGAACTGTTGAAGGCCGAGAAGGTCGATGTCGACTATCTGGGCCGCTATACCAATGCCGCGTGGTTGGTTGTCCAGTCGCCCGATGCTCCCGATGACGGCCTCTTCGCCCGCGACGAGGCCGGAGCGCCACTTGTGCTCGAACCGTCGGGATCGCTTGCCAGCGGCATGACTGCAGGAGTTGCCGCCCGTCTCGTCGGCGACGCGGCGCTTCCCGATGGCCGGCGCGCCGTTCCGGTATTCCAGCTCGTCGCCGAGCGCTATCTCGACCCCGGCTACGCACCGGAGGCCGTCGCCGACACTTGTGGTATTCCGGCTGCAACGATCCGGCGGCTCGCCACTGAAATGGCCGATGCAGCCTTCGAGGGCGAGATCGAGCTGGCCGTCCCGTGGACCGACTGGGCGGGGCGGCGCCACGAAACGATGCGCGGCCGACCGGTCTCGCTGCATGCCATGCGCGGCATTTCCGCCCATTCGAACGGATTTCAGACCTGCCGCGCGCTACATCTTCTGCAGATCCTGCTGGGCACGATCGACGCGCCGGGCGGCTGGCGCTACAAGTCGCCGCATCCGAAACCCGCCCCGCCCGGCCCCAAGCCCGCCGGCACGCCGCAGCAGGTCGCCCCCGGTAAACCGCTCCCAGGCATTCCGCTCGGCTATCCGCTGTCGCCCGAGGACTTGGTTATCGATGCCGAGGGGAAACCTTTCCGCATCGACAAAGCGTTTTCCTGGGACGCCCCGATTGCCGCGCACGGCATGATGCACATGGTCATCCAGAACGCGTGGAAAGGCGACCCGTACCCGATCGACACGCTCTTTATGTACATGGCCAACATGGCGTGGAACTCGGCGATGAATACTGCCGAGACGGTGCGGATGCTCACCGACAAGGATCCGGTGAGCGGAGATTACCGAATCCCGCGGATTGTCTATTCCGATACCTATAATTCCGAGATGGTCGCCTATGCCGACCTCGTGCTGCCCGACACGACCTATCTCGAACGCTGGGATTGCATCTCGCTGCTCGATCGCCCGATCGGCTCGCCCGACGGGCCGGCCGACTCGATCCGTCAGCCGGTGCTCGCGCCGGACCGCGATGTCCGCCCGTTCCAAGACGTGCTGATCGAGATCGGTGCCCGCCTCGGGTTGCCCGGTTTTGTCACGCCGGACGGCGAGCCGCGCTACCCCGGCGGCTATCCCGATTACATCGTCAATCACGAACGGCGACCCGGGGTCGGACCGCTCGCCGGCTGGCGCGGGGCCGAGGGAGAGAATGCAGGACGGGGCGCCCCGAATCCGCATCAGCTCGAGCACTATGTCGCCAATGGCTGCTTTTGGAAGCACGAGCTGCCCGAGGCTCAGCTCTATTTCAAGCACGCCAACAAGGCTTACCTCGAGACCGCCGTGACGATGGGATTGATCGACAAGCCGGAAGCCATCGTTCTGCAGCTCTATGTCGAGCCGCTACAGCGCTTCCGTCTCGCCGGCCAAGGGCATGGCAGCATACTGCCGCCCGAGACACATCGCGAGCGCATCGCGACCTATTTCGACCCACTGCCGTTCTGGTATATGCCCTTCGAAGAAGCGCGCATCGACCGCGGCACGTTCCCGCTGCACGCGCTGACCCAGCGGCCGATGCAGATGTACCATTCGTGGCATTCGCAGAACGCCTGGCTTCGTCAAATCCTTGGTAATAACCGGCTCTTCGTGAACCGGGCGCTCGGGCGGTCGCTTGGGCTCGAGGAGGAGGATTGGGTGTGGCTCTCCAGCCACCACGGCCGTATTCGCGTCCCGACCAAGCTGATGGACGGGGTCAATTCGAATACGGTGTGGACCTGGAACGCGATAGGCAAGCGTACCGGCGCCTGGAACCTCGAACCGGGCTCGCCCGAGTTCCGCAAGGGCTTCCTGCTCAACCACCTGATCTCGGAGCTGTTGCCCCCGGACGGCGGTTATTCGCATGCCAATGCCGACCCGATCACCGGACAAGCCGCATGGTATGATCTGCGGGTACGGATCGATCGGGTCGCGCAAGGAGAAACAGAAATCATCGCGCCGTTGTTAAAGACGGTCGGACACCCTGCTGGGCTCAGCCGACGGCCCGGAATATTGCGCTACTTCGCAGGAAGAGACCGTGAGGAGGTAGGGCAATGACATCACTGCCGGAATCGCGACCGCACCAGAAAAAGCTGGGTCTGGTGATCGACCTCGATATCTGCGTCGGCTGCCATGCGTGCGCGACAGCGTGCAAGGAATGGAATGCGAGCGGCCATATGGGACCGCTGCCCGATTTCAATCCTTATGGCGACGGGGCCTGGGGCGTATGGTTCAACCGCATCCATTCCTTCGAGGAAGGTGAAGGAGAGGGCGCGCGCACGATCCATTTCCCGAAATCGTGTCTGCATTGCGAGGAGCCGGCCTGCGTCACCGTCTGTCCGACGGGGGCTTCCTATAAGCGCGCCGAGGACGGCATCGTGCTGGTCAACGAGTCGATCTGCATCGGCTGCAAGCTCTGTTCCTGGGCCTGCCCCTACGGCGCGCGCGAATTCGACGCCGACGAAGGCGTCATGAAGAAATGCACGCTGTGCATCGACCGGATCTACAACGAGAACCTGACGCCGGAGGATCGCAAGCCGGCCTGCGTAATGGTCTGCCCGGTCAATGCTCGCCATTTCGGCGATCTCGGCGATCCCGACTCGGACGTCTCCGAACTGGTCGCGCGTCGGTCCGGTGGTGATTTGATGCCCGAGCTCGGCTATAAGCCGATCAATAAATATCTGCCGCCGCGATCGGGTCGCATGGCTCCGAGCGCGGCTGCGGTCGCGGCGTCGGCTAAAGCGGCTTCGACCGGAGACAAGTTGCTGCGCTGGGTGGACCGCCTCCTCTCGCGCTGACGCGAGAAATGCATCCGGCCTTTTCGATTATTTTCTTCACGACGGCGTCGGGCGCCGGTTTCGCGCTATTGGCGCTGCTCGGGCTCGGAGCCCCGCTCGCCCTCCTACCTGCCAGCTCTAGCTTCGGGTTTACCGCACTCGCCGTTGCTATTGTGCTCGCCGCCGGTGGTCTCGCTTCCTCAGCCTTTCACCTCGGCCGACCGGAAAGGGCCTGGAGGGCTTTTTCGCAATGGCGCTCGTCCTGGCTGTCGCGCGAAGGGGTGTTGTCCGTGCTGACGTTTCTGCCGACCGCCGCCTTTGGCGTCGGCTGGGTGCTCTTTGGCACAACCGGGGGCCTGGTCGGTCTTTGCGGGATTTTCGCGGCCGGCCTCGCGACGGCGACGATCTATTGCACCGGCATGATCTATGCGTCGCTGAAGCCGATCCATCAGTGGCACAATTCATGGGTTGTGCCCAACTATTTTGCGCTCGGACTGATGAGCGGCTTTCTCGTTCTCGATTTCCTCGTACGATTATGGGCGCCGCATCCGATCGGGGTACCCCTTCTCACTTTTTTGGTCGTGCTCGCCGCCTGGTGGAGCAAGGAACGGTATTGGCGGTTCATCGACACCACCTCGGCTCGGAGCACCGCGGAGAGCGCCACACTGCTCGGGACGCGCGGCAAAGTGCGCCTGTTCGAATCGCCACATACTGAAGAGAATTACCTGCTGAAGGAGATGGGGTTCCGGGTTGCCCGCCAGCATCGGCTGCGGCTACGCCGTATTGCCCGGCTTGCCGCCTTCGTCCTACCTGCCCTGCTGACTTTTCTCGGCTTGTTGTTCGGCGGCGGATTCGGGGGGATCACGGCGGGGCTCGCCGTCGTGAGCGCAGCTCTTGGCCTCGTTATCGAGCGCTGGCTGTTTTTCGCCGAAGCCAAACATACGGTGACGCTCTACTATGGCGCCGAGGCAGTTTGAGCTGGGCAAACGGGATAGTTAATTTTTGTCTTCGGCTTAGCAAACATGTGTTGACGTGGGGATGGGGTGGGCCTATAAGCGCGGCCCCTTTGGCGGTTGGCGGGTATGTGGGCCGGGCCGCGGGGGGTGCTGATTGAGATTGTGGAGGAGAGGGAAGGGATGCGCGGAC
>Ga0126381_100002345_pt1 | contig 20398 bp, 14 predicted proteins | sample PanSoiMetPlot_28_FD_96465 | JGI IMG/M metagenome (GOLD analysis project Ga0126381, IMG submission 96465) | Tropical forest soil microbial communities from Panama - MetaG Plot_28 | ecosystem: Environmental > Terrestrial > Soil > Tropical forest > Bulk soil | place: Panama | collected 2016-02-17
GCGCTTCTGCGCCGCCGCGATGAGTTCGGGCGTCCATGATTTCAGCAGCAGGCAGTTGATCGGAGAGGCATCGAGCAGTTCAAGCGACTTCGCGTCCGCCCATGGCCACCGCGCCGGAACCCAGGCATCGGGCGCTGGAGCGCAGACGAGGGGAGCGGTACACAGAAGGACCATACCCAGGACAGCACGCACCCGCATATCACTACTCTACTAGATCGATGCCTGCTAAAACGCGCCCAGACGCATATACGGCCCTAAATCCGGAACTACCCCGGCAAGCTCGAGAATTACCATACGTCCAAACTCCCTACAACCTACCTCGCCCAGGTGAGTGTAATCGAAGACCGGCGTGGGTGCTCCCTTCGGCTCGACCGCGGAAGGACTCTTTGGAAGCGGAGGAGAAGTTCCGGACTCCTCTTTAGCGACAACTTCTGGCGTGGGCTGCGCCACGGCGAAGACGTTGGACCCGACAGCTCCCATCTTTTCTACGAGAGCTAGACTTTCCGTGTGCAAATCGAGAACAGGCACGCGGGCTAACGCCGCAGCCTTTCTGGTTGCAGCGGCCCAAGGCTCAAGATCATCGTTCACTTTGCCATCCTTGAAGATGCGGCGTGTGAGAGGGGTCACGAGAATCGGCTTCCCGCCGGCGGCTCGAACTTCGTCGACATAGTGCCGCATGTTCACCGGGAATTCCGTCGTGAGGTCGGTCGAGCGTCCTGGCTTCCCAGGCTGATCGTTATGACCAAACTGAATCAACACATACGTGGCGAAAAAGTCGGAATTGCCTTTCAGCAGCTCCATCACCTTGTCCCACGAGCCCTCAGCGCGATAGCTCGACGAACTCCGTCCATTCTTAGCCAGATTCAGGCAAGTCACTTCTGGTATCAAATCGGCGCAGAAACCATCGCCCCAGCCGTTGCGTGGCGCAACGGTAGAATCACCCACCAGGATGAAGCGAATCGGCGGCAGGGAAGGGCGTTGCGCCAGCAGTGACGATGCCCCCACCAGAGCCGCGAACGTCAGTGAGCGGAGCGCCTCAATAAAACACTTCCGGCTTTCCCCCGCTCGATCCCTTCTTCGTCACCCCGTTCCACTTGACCTCCGCGTTGTCCATCACCAAAGGATCGCCCAGCGAGTTGTCGATCCGCACGCTATCGAACACGATGTCCTTCGCGTCCTGCACCAGAAAACCGCGGACACTCTGCACCTTCATGTTCGTGAACGTAATGTCGTGTGCCATCTGTTCCGGCAGACCGAGAATCCGACCCGCCAGCGGCGAGCGCGTCACCGTCAGGTTGGTCACGTGGATGTCGTGGAAGTTCGGAATGTTATGCGTCTGCCCCTCAGCCGCCGTCCGCGGACCGACGTCCGTCGCCAAGCCGGCGTTGCCGTTGTAGAGCATGTTGATGTCGAACGGTCGTCGCACGTTCTTCATCGTGATATCCGAATAGCGGATGTCGTGCACCTCTCCGCCGTTGCCGCGATATGACTTGATCCGCAGTCCGTTGTCCGTGCCGTTGAACGAACAGCGGCGCACGATCACGTGGCTCAGCCCGTTGCGCGTCGGGCTGCCGATCGAGATGCCATGCCCGTGCAGGCAGGTCAGGTCCTCGATCAGCACGTCCTTCGATCCACTCTGCAGCGCCACGTTGTCATCGCCTGTATCGATTTCGCACTTGCGGATCACGATGCGCTGCCCGCCCGGGTCCATCGCGTCCGTGTTCGGCGAGTCGCTGGGGGCCACGATCCGTAGATTCTCGACCGTGATGTCCTGCCCGCGCGGCACCAGGTGAAACATCGGCGAATTCGTCAGCGTGATGCCGTCCACGTGCAGCCGCTCGCCGTTGAGCGATACCAGTACGGGCCGCGGCACAATCGGCCGGCCCGGCGGATAGCGCCGCGCCGCCTTGTCGGACCAGATCCAGAAGTTGGTGCCCGATCCATCGATCGTACCCGCGCCAGTGATCGCCACATCCGTGGTACCCGCCGGCGTCGAAATCAACGGCGCCACACGCTGGAAACGCGGCATCGGATCGCCCGGCTTCACCAGCGTCGGATTCGGAATTCCGTACTCCTCGAAGCTGTCCGGCGCCTTGATCGTCGCTCCGGCTTCCAGGTGCAGATCCATATGGCTGGTAAGCGCGAACGGCAGCGTCTTATATACACCCGGCTGCACGATCAGATGTCCGCCGCCCGCCTTCGCGACCGCCGCAACCGCGGTCTTGAACGCGTCGGTATTCAGCGTTTTTCCATCGCCCACGGCACCGTAATCTGCAAGACTGAACCGAGCCTCCGGAATCACCGGCAGAGCCGCCGTGATCTCGTCCGCCGCTAACAAGCCAACAGGCAGTAAGAGCATTAGCAACGCACGCACAATCTCCTCCTACGCCGGCTGCCCTTGTGCGCACGCCGCAGCCACGCGTTCCCGCACGGCAGCGGCCGCGTTGTCCACCAGGACATCGGTTGACTGCCGCGTTTTCCGCTCCACCAGCTCCACCATGCCGCTCCCCAGCTTCTTCCCCACTACTACGCGAAACGGCACACCGATCAGGTCCGCGTCTTTGAATTTCACGCCGGGCCGTTCGTCGCGATCGTCCAGCAGCGTGTCCAGCCCCAGCGCCAGGCACTTCTCGTAGATCGAGCGCGCCGCTTCCATCTGCGCAGCGTCTGCATTGTTGGCCGGCGTGACTACCACCGTGAACGGCGCAATCGAGACCGGCAGAATCATGCCGTCCTTATCGTGATACAGCTCGATCGCGGCCGACAGAATCCGCTCGATGCCGATCCCGTACGAGCCCATGATCGGGGTGATCTCCTTGCCGTCGGCGTTGAGCACGCGCAGACCCATCGATTCCGAATACTTGTACCCGAGCTTGAAAATATGACCGATCTCGACGCACTTACGGATCTCCAGAGTTCCGCCGCAGCGCGCGCATCCGTCGCCGTCAGCCACCTGGCGCAGATCGTACACCTCGGCCTGAAAGTCCTCGCCCAGGGTTACGTTGCGCAAGTGGTAGTCGTTCTTGTTCGCGCCGGCAATCATGTTACGGCGTCCCACCAGAGCCTGGTCCGCGTAGATCGCTATGTTCTTCACGCCCACGGGACCGAGCGAGCCCGCATCCGCGCCGAACCACTGGCGGATCTCCTCGGGACGCGCGGGACGGAACTCGGGGTCGTTCAGAACGGCGCCCGCCTTCGTCTCGCTAAGCTGGTGATCCCCGCGCAGCAGCACCAGCACCGGCTTGCCGTCGGCCACCAGTACCAGGCTCTTCATCTGCGATGTTTCGGGCAGCTTCGTGAACTCCGCCACCTCTGCGATCGTCTTGCGCCCCGGTGTGTGGAACTCCTCGGGCGTAAGATCGCCCTCCGGATCGGGCGCCGCGGGAAGCTTCTGCGTCGAAACGGCCTTCTCCAGGTTCGCCGAGTACCCGCAGCCCTTGCAAATCGCCACCAGGTCTTCGCCCGCTTCTGACGCCACCATGAACTCGTGCGACTGGCTGCCGCCCATCGCGCCTGAGTGCGCCTCCACCGCCGTGTACTCCAGGCCGCACCGGTCGAAGATGCGGCAATATGTCTTGTAGTGCTTCTCGTACGCGATGTCCAGACCCGCCTGGTCCATGTCGAACGTATACGAGTCCTTCATGATGAACTGCCGGACGCGCAGCAGTCCCGACTTGGGCCGCGGCTCGTCGCGGAACTTCGTCTGGATCTGGTACCAGATCTGCGGAAGTTGCTTGTAGCTGCGCAGCTCGCCGCGCGCGATGGTCGTCATCACCTCTTCGTGCGTCATCCCCAGGCACAGGTCGCGCCCGAAGCGGTCCTTCAGCCGGAACAGGTTGTCGCCCATCACGTCCCATCGGCCCGACTCCTGCCACACCTCGGCCGGATTCAGGCCGGGCAGGTAAAACTCCTGCGCGCCCATGGCGTTCATCTCTTCGCGGACAATCTGCTGGACCTTCAGCAACGACCGCTGCGCCAGAAACAGGTAGCTGTAGAGGCCCGCCGAAAGCTGGCGGATGTATCCCGCGCGCAGCAGCAGTTGATGGCTGGGCACCTCCGCCTCAGCCGGGGTCTCGCGTAGAGTAGGAATGAACAACTTGCTCCAGAGCATAGGTTTGTCGGGGAAAACTGTATTCTAGCGCAGCCCGGTACCGCCGGCGGTCTTGCCGCCGGCATGGGTTCTATTTCCCCGCCAGCAGCCTCTCCATTGTCACGCGCTCGGCTTCCAGCGTCGTCCCCATCATCTGATTCAGCGAGACCCGCGCCTTTGCATACGTGTCGCGCGCCTGAACATCGGCGAGCTCGGCCGCGAGCAGATCGCGCTGCACGAGGATCACATTGTAAGCCGTGGACAATCCCGCATCGAGCTTCTTCTGCTCGGCCGCAAACTTCTCGCGCTCCAGGCCTAGCGCCGCCTGGGCGGCCCGCACCTGCGCGCCTGCATTGCGCACTGCGATTAACGCGTTTTGTACGTCTACTTCTACCTGGCTTTCCGTCCGCACGAGCGTATCCTGCGCCTGGTGGAGCTCCAGCCGCGAGCGTACGTCGTCGGCCTGTGCCTGCCGGTTTCGTAGGGGGAAGCTGATGCTGATGCCGAAAGCCACCTCCGGGTACTTGAAGTGAATCGCCTCGGTGAACGAAGTCCCGAACACGTTGTAGAGCCCTACCGTGGTGACCAGAGCAAAAACGTTGAAGTTCGGCAGCAGCGCGTTGCGGATGAACGGCATCGCATCCTGCTGGCTCTTGATATTGCCGGCAGCCACCCCCAGCTCGGGGCGATTCTCCCGGGCCGTGGCAACCGCTTCCTCGAGCGTTGGAACCGGCTCGCCATCGGGGTTCGGGAACGCGTCCGCAATTTCGATCGTCGCCGCAGCGAGCGTCTCGTCGAGCCTCTTGGTGATCATCGACTTGAGTTGAAGTTCGACCGTCTGTTCGGCCGTCTGCGCCACGATCAGGTCGCGCTGCGCTGTCGCGGCCTGCGCTTGCGCCGTGACAACGTCCAATGTCGACATCGTTCCCGCTCTGGCCTGCGCTTCGTTGTCGGACACGAGACGCCGTGCTGCGTCGAGAGCCTGTTGTGCCGAGCGCACGCCCTCCTGCGCTGCTGCGAGATCCCAGTACGCGCTCTCGGCACTGCTCAGGGCCGCAATCGCTTGCTGGCGGAACGATTCGCGCTCGATTTTCTGTTCGTTCTCCGCCACCTTGATCAGCGCCCGGTTCACGGCGAAGCCGAACCCGTTCAGCAACTGCTGGCTCACTGTGGCGGTGAAGCCCGGCGTGAAATCCGGATTATAGAGCAGGTGCAGTTGTGTCGAGCCTTGGCGCTGCATACCGTACGAGACTGTGAAGCTCGTGCCCGTCGAGAACGCCTGTACGTAGTTTGCGGAGAATGCCGCGGTGTTGTTCGTGACCGAAGGGATGCCGGACACTACGGTGGAATTGAGCGGGCTGGACGTGTGATCCAGGCTGAAGCTCATGCTCAGTGTGGGGTCGAACAGGCCCGCCGGCCGGACAGTCACGCGGCCCGCCGAGCCGGTAATTCCGCCCGGGTTCGACGACCCGCCGCCCGAACCGCCCGCCGTTCCAAAAATGCTGCCGCCCACCGCGCCGGCGAATACGCCGCTGGGGATCCGGCTGACGTCGACGCCGCGCGGCGAATTGCCTGACCGCGCGCGCAGTAGATCCGTCTGCGCCATCGATGGATAATATCGCGCCGCCGCGACGGCCAGGTTGTTGCGCACCACGGCGTCGATGACCTGTGCGAGCGAGAGGCGTAGCTTTCCCTCGCGGACCATCAGACTGAAGTCGCCGCCTGTGAGGTCGGCGTTTGGAATCAGCCGGGGCCGGTAGGGACCGTCAATGCGAGGGAAGGCCCTCACGCTTTGTCCGAAGTCGCTGGGGCTGGAGACAAAGCTCTGTGCTGCTAGCCGAAGCCCCAGGCAAGCCGCCATTACGATGCGCCGTGCCCTCATTGCTTACGAGGAGCCGGAGCCGGCGGCTGGAAGCGTGTCGCCGGCAGATTCTGCACGCTTCCTTCTACGGCGTCGTTCAGTTCGATGCGGTGTCGGTCGAGCGTAGTGCCCATTGCCTGGTCCAACGCCACCCGGCTCTTCGCATACGCGGTGACGGCCTGCACATCGGCATACTGGGCGGTCACCAGGTCGCGCTCGCGCAGCACCACGTTGTACGCCACTGAAAGCCCCACCTGCAGCTTCTTGCGTTCGGCATCCAGCGAGAACTGCGCCAGCCGGACTGCCTCGTGCGCCGCCTCTACCTGGGACTTCCCCTCCACCAGGTTGATGCGCGCCTGCAGCACCTGCATCCGAATCTGGTTGTCTGTGCTTTGCGCCGTGACCTGAAGCTGGTTGCGCTCGAGCTGAGCGCGCAGGCTGTCCGCCTGCGCCGAGCGATTGCGGATCACCGCGGTGGCGCTCAGGCCGTAGGCCGCCTCCGGGTATGCAGCTCCGAAAGACTGCGCCAGCGAACCCGAGGTGCCGCCGGTCAAAAGCGCCGTATTGCCTTGAAGGCCTGAGCTGGCATACAGGCCGAACACGGACACGTTCGGCAGCATATTGTTCCGCGTGTACCGGATCGCGATCTCCTGGTTGGCCAGGTTCGTCTTTGACTCGGAGATCTCCGCCCGCTCGCGCACCGCAGTCGTCAGCGCCTCACCGAGCGGCGGAATGTCGCTGCTCAAAGGTTCCGGCTCGGGATCAGCGATTTCGACCTTCGCCGCGTCCAGCTCCGGATCGCTGCGCTTGCTCAAGAGCTGTTTGAGCGTGGTGTCCTGCTGTTCCATCGCGGTTTGCCCGACGATCAGATCGCGCTGCGCGGCCGCCACCTGCGATTCGGCAGTCACCACGTCGAGGTGCGACATTGTGCCGATTTCGAACTGCTTCCGGCTCTCGTCCAGCAATTCCTGGGAAGCTTTCAACGATTCCTGCGCCACCGCGACGTTCCGTTGCGCGGCCGCCAGGTCCCAGTACGCATTTTCGAGCTGCGCTACGCTGGCAATCACCTGCGCCCGAAACACGTCCACCGCGGTCCGCTGGTTGTTGCGCGCCACCAACATGAATCGTTCGTTGGGCAGCTTTCCGAACCCGGCCAGCAGCGGCTGGTTGAAGCCAATCGAAAGCCGGCTGGTGACGTCGGGATTGTACAGCGTGTTGTGCTGCGTGGTGTCTTGCCTCAGACCACTGAGCGATACGGAATAGCTGGCGCCATTCGTGAACATCTGGGCGTAGCTGCCCGAGACGGCAATCGCGGAGCTTGTCGTCGTGGGAATGCCGGAGACCACCACCGAATTCAGGGGACTGGTGACGTGGTCATAGCTGAATGCCATGCTCACAGTCGGATCGAACGCGCCCGCGGGGCCGACAAACACCGCGCCGCCTCCGCCCGTGATGCCGCCGGCATTTCCCGTCCCGCCGGTTCCACTGGAGCTGCTGACGCCCGCGCCGATCGCGCCCGAGTTGAGTTCGCCGGGAAGCAGCGCTCCGGTGAACCCGCGAGCGGCCTGTCCCGATTTCGTGCGCAGCATGTCCGTTTGCGCGAAATACAACACATAGCGCTGCACCACGATGTCGAGGTTGTTTTCCAGCGTCAGTGCCAGCGCATCCGAAAGCGTGAGCTGCAATCTCCCGTTATGAATGAGATTGCGCAGCCGGACCGAGTTGACCATCGCCGGCGGCGCTACCCATTGCTGCTTGTACGGCTGCCAGAAATTCGGAAAGACCCCCGGCGATTGCGCGTAGTCGCGCCGGAAATCCTGCTGTGCATTGACGCCTAAGGCGAAGACAGAGACTGCGGCAACACCAAGGATCGGCCTCAGAAACCGCGACACAAAACCTCCAGACTGCAATCCCCGTGTTAAAGGTATTTTCGAATCTGGATGCCTCGCGCGCCATAGCCCAAAAGAGCCACGGTCTCCGTATCCGAGCCGCGACCGGAGCGGGCGGTGGCGTTATCGCACTAGTGCTGCCGTCCCAATTCCTCCTGGAGCTGTTCGAGTCGTGCCGCGGGAATCACCGCATCCGCGTTGATTCGGAAGGCCAGGCGCCCACCGCCTGCATCTCCAAACGAGACGTCGCGCAGGCGCACCAGATCCTGCAGGGCCGTGGGCAGAGTGGTGCGAGCGTCGGTCGCTTTTATCCAGCGCCGACTGTACCGATGCCCGGATCTTTTCCCGACGCGCACTACCGAGCGACCCGGAGCGCAGCAGTTCCCCCAGCGTCCCGTCGGCTGTAATCTCTCGCACTTCGGTATCGAGGCCGGTCTGCGTAGGGCTCGCCAGAGCAGGCGTGAGTGCCAGTCGAACCGTTCCGTTTCCCGCCACCACGCGCTTCTTGATTGTCTTCCCCAGAGCCTTGCCGCAGGCCCAGCGCTCGAAATGCATATCCGCCGTAAGAATCGCGTGCGGCTGTTCAGGAACGAGCCGCGCCCCCAGGATCGCGATGCGCTCTCCGCAGTCATCGGAACGATCGAGCGCGGCTTTGAGGATATCAGTGGCGTGAGCTTGCAGGTCGCTCAGGTCCGCCGAGAGGGATAACGAATATCGATCCTGCCGATCGGAACTCGAAACCGTTCCCGACGCCGTGATCGCGACCGGCTGGTGCTCTACCTCCACCTGGATCCGTGCCGGCGGAACGCGCAGAATTGGTTCCTGCGCGGCCACTGAAAAGACAAAGAGCAGGAGCGCCGTGACTCTCATAGGATGAACACCGGATGGACGCACGCTTGCGCCGCAACGTTTCGCCTGCCGGCAGCCTGCAACATTCGGCTCCGAGAGCGCGAGCATTAATTCTCTGTAACAGGACGATTCTTTAGACTGTTTTTAGATTCGGGTGCTTAAATGCCACCTATGCGATTCTGTAAAGCGTTCACAGCATTCTGCGGTCGTACTTCGGCGCTGTCTGTTTTGTCCGGTACGGCTCCGCGCAACCTGATACTAATCGCCACTACGTTTTTGTGCGGCACACTCCTATTGAGTTTTCCGCCGCCGCAGGAGCAGAATCTGTTCCTGGAAAAGCCGTATCTTCAAATTGGCGACGTCCCCACAGGGGCGGACACCATGATGGTCCTATGGCAAACGGATCAGACTCCGGCGGATTGGAAGGTGGAAGTGCGAACCGCAAAAGATAAGTCTTGGCGCGCCGTGGGGCAGCCGAGTTTGCAGGTGGTGTCCGCGCCTGCCGGACAACCGGCAATTGCCGGCAAGAACGGTGCCAAGAAGGATTCTCCGGCTCCGCCCGCCATTGACCCGCACATTGTCTATCGCGCTCGTCTTACGAACCTTGCTCCCGGTGGGGAATTTCAATACCGGCTCTTGAGGAACGGTAAGCCGGTATTCGACGCGACTGGACATGCACGCAAGAGTCAGCTGCAGCCACTCCGATTCGTCCTCTTCGGCGATTGCGCGCAGGGCACGCCCTCGCAGAATGCCATCGCATATCAGGCATATCTTGCGAAGCCGGACTTTTTGTTTATTACCGGCGACATTGTCTACGGATCGGGCCGCATCAGCGAGTACCGGACCAAGTTCTTTCCCGTCTACAATTCGGACGAACCGTCGGCGGCGAATGGAGCGCCCCTGTTGCGGTCTGTGCCCTTTATCGCCGCGCCGGGAAACCACGATACCGCTTTGGCGAACTTCCAACGCTTCCCTGACGCTCTGGCGTATTTCTTGTACTGGGACCAGCCGCTCAATGGTCCCGTGCCGCCTGCCGACGCAGCCAAGACGACACACCTTCTGACCGGCAGTACAGAGGCCGCGGCGATATTTCGAGAGGGCGCCGGGCCTCGTTATCCACGGATGGCGAACTTCTCCTTTGATTACGGAAACAGCCATTGGACTGTGCTGGACGCGAATACCTATATGGACTGGAATAATCCATCGCTGCGTGAATGGCTCCAAAAGGACCTGGCGGCGGCGCAATCGGCAACCTGGCGATTCGTGGCCTTCCATCAGCCAGGCTTCAACTCTTCCAAGGAGCATTTCAGCGAACAGCAGATGCGGCCTCTGTCCCCGATCTTCGAAGCGGGACATGTAGACGTCGTCTTCACAGGTCATGTCCACAACTACCAGCGGAGTTTTCCCCTCGAATTCGTGCCAAATGGTGCGCCGGCGGGTCCGAAAGGCGAGATTGCAGGCGAGTGGAAACTGGACAAAGAGTTTGGCGATGGGGATCGCGCGAAACCGCACGGCGTCATTTATATTGTGAGCGGCGGCGGAGGGGCCGAGCTCTACAACCCTGAACAGCAGGTCGATCCGGCAAGCTGGCAGTCGTTCACGAACAAGTTCATTTCACAGGTGCATTCGCTAAGTGTGGTGGATATCGATGGCAAGACGTTCCGCCTCAAACAGGTCTCCGAAACAGGCGAAACGGTCGATTCATTCCGCATCGCGAAGTAGATAATCGTTCACACGACCTTAAAAAGGCGCTTAAACCCCATGTCCATGTGCATCTGCTGGTGGCAATGAAACAGGACAAGGCCCGGCTCCTGCGGAACGAAATCCACTTCCGCTGTCTGGTACGGCTGGAGCACGATCACGTCTTTTCTTATGCCGGTTGTGGCACTGGAGCCTATGCGCACAAGTTCGAACGTGTTGCGATGCAGGTGCAATGGATGGGCCTCGGGCGTGCGGTTGTTGAAGGCGAGCCGATAGCGGCGTCCCCTTGTCAGAACTCGCGGTTCATCGCTGTCGCTATACACGTGTCCATTGATCGACCACTTCTCCATGCCATGCTCGTCCGGCGGGAGCTTGAGGATCTTCATCGGAATAACTTCATATGGCTTGCGAGCCTCTTCTTTCAAGCCAAAGCGCAGATAATCCCAAGGCGAGTTGGCGGATCTGGCGAACTGCGGCTCGCCTTGCCGGAATGCATACTCCACCATAATTCCCAATCCGCTCTGTCGCACATCGTCTGCGACCGCGCCGAGGATCCATATTCCTGGATTGTTCATTTCGACAAACGCGTCGACGCGCTCTCCCACCCCGAGTTCCACTACGCTCAGCCAGCCAGGGCATGGAACGGGATTGCCGTCCAACGCGACCACATAAAACTCGTGCCCCGGCAAATGCAACTGAACGTTTTCCGTAGCGCTCGCATTCAGCAGGTGAAACAGGACGCGCTGCCCCTCTTTGACGCGGATCGGTTCGCCGTGGCCCAGCGCCTTCCCGTTGATCGAACGGATGCCATATCGAATCTCTCTCGAGCCGGCCTCGATCTCATCCTCATCTTCCTCGGCGCTTTCATCCATTTGCTCCGGCGCCAACCGAGGCTCCCACTCATGGGTCGAGAGGAAGATCTCCTGGTCGTAACGGCCGGGATTCCGCTTGGGCTCCACATAGACAAACGCGAATTGGCCGCTGTAAACGCCTCGCGACAGATCGGTCATGGCCATCGCGTGGGAGTGAACGTAGCGGGAACCGGCCTGAAGAGGCGTGATCTCGTAGTTACGAAACCCGTTCGGCGGCACTTCCAGGCTACCCTCTTCAGGCGTCCCATCCAGCTCCGCCGATATCTCGAACCCGTGCCAGTGAACGTATTCCGGTATGTCGGTGCGGTTGAAGACTTCAACGGATGCCGTGACCCCTTCCCTCATTCGGACCAGAGGCCCCGGGGCGGTTCCGTTGTAAGTGGTGGTTGCAATCGTACGTCCGGATGCGACTTCTATCTGCGCGCGTTCGATGCGGAGTACGATGTCGGCCGGACGGCCGGAAGTGGGACTGAGGGCCCGTCTTTGTGCGCACAATAAGCTGGCTGCCGCCACGCTCGAGAGAAAAGTACGGCGGGTGATACGCTGGTCTCCCGTCAGGGTTTGAGTACGGGTTTGGATGTCCGATTTCACATCTTTACCGAGTTGGCCGGGACCAGAACCGCAACGCCAGTTGAAGGCTTGAAACGGTATTGAACCACTGGAATCTAAAGACAACCTTAAGAAACGATTGAGTCATCGAATATTCATTACCGTCGCCACGGCAATAGGGTCATACCTCTGCGAATGCCTGATTGAAGGAAAGCGGCGGATCACACGGCTAAGCTACGGCCGTATGATCCGCCGCCGCTGCAAGGGGAGATCTATGCTGACTGCGTCTTCGGCCTCATCTGCTCCATGTTCTTCCGCATAGCCGCTATCTGGCCCGGAGAGCGTTTCTCACACCACGCTTCGAATCGCCGGGCAGCCTTCTCGATGTGCGCCAGAAAGCCCGGCATCGAAAACATCTTCCGCCCTTCTTCGATGACGGGCCGGACTCGCTCCCATACGCCGAAGAACTCGCCGCTGGTTTCGAAGAAGAGATCTTCGTGCAGCAACTCGTAGTTGAGCAGCGCGCAGGCCTGCTCCCAGTAACTGAACACCATCATCACCAGCGCTCCGCTATCGGTCCCCGGCGCTGCAATCCGCATGGACTCCTCCATGGAACTGACGAAATAATTCTTGAAGTACCAGTCTCGCGCCTCTCGGAGCCGCGGTTCGCGCCGCTGCTCGTAGAGTTGAAGCTGCAATTGAGCCTGCTCATAGGTGGGTTTCGTTTCAGTGACTTTTGCTGGCATGTATGCCTCTCTGAGTAAGATTCGAGCCGGCTTGGCCGGCCCTCACTTGATAGACGAAGAAGCGCCGCGAAAATCGACCATTGTCCCCGGTTGTTCGCGCCAGCTGTGAGGGTGCATACCTTCTTAGGACTGAGTTCCGGGCGGCGTAGCAAAAAGAACGCTGTCTTATCAGCCCCTTGTGCGCCAAATCCACTTTTTGATCGCCCCCATCTGCTATGGTGGGGCCGCAAGGCGGGTCCTCAGCAATGCAAAGTCCCATTGGCGTTTTATCGGCGTTCATCGGCGGCGAAATATCGGCCTCCCCTTTTCCAAATGGGTTCGTTTCGCATTCGGTCCGTTCGCCTCCCAAAATGGGTTCGTTTCGCATTTTGTTACGTCGTCGTCACCCTGTCCCCGGCCGTCCGCCAGAACCGACTACAAATCAGCCACTTACGAGGCATTCGAATTCGACGGGATATTGCTCCGCCGGCGTCATCCACCTCCACTCGACGCCTCCGGGTCAGGCGCTACCGCCCAATGCTAAACTTGAGCTTTCCCTATGAAAATCGCCATAGGCGCGGACCATGCCGGCTTTGTCTTGAAAGAAAAGCTGCGGCAGCGGTTGGCCCAGGACGGCCATGAAGTAGTGGATTTCGGACCCGCGTCGGCGGAGTCCTGTGACTACCCGGACTACGCTCAACCGGTAGCGCGCAACGTCGCCAGTGGCCGCGTCGATCGCGGCATCCTCGTCTGTTCCACTGGAATCGGCATGGCTATGGCGGCCAACAAGGTGCGAGGCGTGCGCGCCGCCCCGGCGTTTTCCGATGACGAAGTGAAAATGACGCGCGAACACAACGACGCCAACGTCCTTACCATCGGCGCCAGATACATCGACGAGCAGCAGGCCGTGGATCTGGTGCACCGGTTTCTGGAGACCGAATTTACCGGCGGCCGGCACGCGCGCCGCGTCGCCAAGATTGCACAGATCGAGCAGGCCAGTACGGAGGAGACCCGATGACCGCAGTGGAAAAAACCATGCAGCGCCCCTTGGGCGAGGTGGACCCGGAAATTTATGAGGCCATCCGTCACGAGGTCGAACGGCAGCACGGCCAGATCGAGCTGATCGCCAGCGAGAACTTCACCTCGGAAGCCGTGCTCGAAGCCACAGGCTCCGTGTTCACCAACAAGTACGCGGAAGGATACCCTGGCAAGCGCTACTACGGCGGCTGCGAATTCACGGACGTTGTCGAAAACCTCGCGCGCGACCGCGCAAAGAAGCTCTTCGGCGCCGAATACGTCAACGTGCAGCCGCACTCCGGGTCGCAGGCCAATCAGGCTGCCTATGCTTCCGTGCTTCAGCCGGGATACCATCATGGGGCTGAACCTCGCCCACGGCGGCCACCTCACGCACGGCCACCAGCTCAACTTTTCCGGCAAAACCTATCAAGTCATTCCTTATGGCGTGCGCAAGGATGATGAGCGCATCGACTACGACGAGATGGCGCGGCTCGCGCAGGAGCACAAGCCCAAGATGATCATTGCGGGTGCCAGCGCCTATCCGCGCATCATCGATTTCGCGCGCATCCGAGAAGTCGCCGATAGCGTTGGCGCGATCTTTCTGGTCGATATGGCGCACATCTCCGGGCTGGTGGCGGCCGGTCTGCATCCCAACCCCTGCCAGTGGGCCGACATCGTGACCTCCACCACGCACAAAACGCTGCGCGGTCCGCGTGCCGGCATGATTCTCGCCAGGGAAAAGTTCGGGGCAGCCATCGACAAGGTGGTGTTCCCCGGTATACAGGGCGGTCCGCTGGTGCACGTCATCGCTGCCAAGGCCGTGTGTTTTCTGGAAGCCATGCAGCCGTCGTTTATTGATTATCAAAAGCAGGTGGTCGCCAACGCCAAAGCGTTGGCTGACAGCCTCATGGACGCCGGTTTCCGCGTCGTTTCCGGCGGCACCGATACGCACCTGCTGCTGCTCGACGTCTTTTCCAAAGGCGTGCGCGGCAAAGAGGCCGAAAAGTCGCTCGACCGCGCGCGCATCACGGTCAACAAGAACGCCATTCCGTTCGACACCAATCCGCCGCTCAACCCCAGCGGCATCCGGCTGGGCTCGCCTGCCGTTACGACGCGCGGATTCCGCGAGGTGGAAATGCGCGAGACTGGCCAGTTGATCGCCGAGGTTCTGCAGCACATTGAAAGCGAGGAGACTATCGCGAACGTGCGGCAGAAAGCGGCCGCGATGGTGGCGCGCTTCCCGCTGTATCAGTGGAAGCTGGATCCTGTCCGGGCCTAGCAGTGCCGCTGCACATTGTCATCGATTCCCGCCGAATTCGCGATTTCGGAATCGGCACGCACATCCGCAGTCTTGTACACGCGCTGAGCGTGATCGACCAGGAGAACCAGTACACAATTGTGACCGGCCCGGGCGATGCCCGTACGCTCGCCGGTCTCCCCGAGAACTTCGAGGTCTCCATCTACGCGCGCAGCGATCATTCGGCGCTCGATCACGTGCTCTTTCCCGCGTTTTTGCATGGGCTGCGGCCCGATCTGGTGCACATTCCGCTCAACCGCGTTCCGCTGCTCATGATTCGGCCCTACGTCGTGACTATCCACGACATGGCGAACCTGTACTTCGACGAGGACCACACCTCGCCCTTCCGTATGCAGTTGCGGCGCTACCGTTTCAAGCGCGGCCTGGTGCGGGCCAGTCGAGTGATCGCCGTCTCCGACGCCACGCGCCGGGACGTGGAGAGCCAGATGGGCGTGCCGCCTAATCGCCTCCGCCGTGTGTATAACGCGCCCGACCCCGGCTTTCTGTCGCCCGAGTCCACCGATCCGGTCACGCGCCAGCGCATCCTGGAGCGCTATCAGATCAACTACCCGTATCTGCTTTACGCCGGCAACATCCGCCGCCATAAGAATGTGCCGCGCCTGGTCGAAGCCTTCGCGGTGTTGCGCGAGGAGCTGAGTGCGCATCCCACATATAACGAGCTCCGGCTGGTCATCATCGGCGACACCATCTCGCAATATCCCGCGGTGCGGCAGGCCGTCATCAAGAGCAAAATGGAGCAGGTAGTGCGCTTCCTCGGCTTCGTACCGTTCGAGACGCTGCGCTGCTTTTACGAATCGGCCGCGGCGTTCGTCTTCCCATCCCGCTATGAAGGCTTCGGCCTTCCGCCGCTCGAGGCGATGGCGTGCGGTGCGCCTGTCGTGACCTCGAACGTCAGCTCGCTCCCCGAAGTGGTGGACGACGCCGCCATGCTGGTCAACCCGGAGAACGTCTTCGACATCGCGCGCGGCATTCGCGAAGTCCTGCTGAATGACGACCTGCGCCAGGACCTGATTCGCCGCGGTCGTCACCAGGCCTCGCGCTTCAGTTGGGAAACGACGGCCAGGCAGGTCCTGGAAATATACAAAGAAGCAGTCCGGTAACGCCGGCGATCCTGTCGCCGGCGAGGTGCTACCTCCTGATGGCGATCGTCCACGCGCACGCCGGTACGAGCATCACCGCCCCGATAATCATCGCGAACGTGCGCGCCGGAATTCCCAGATCGAGCGCCATGCCCGCCGCATAGCTCGAAGCCGACAGGGCCAACATGCACAGGCCGAGATCGGCCGAGAACACCCGGCCGCGAAAGCGGTCTTCGGTATGAATTTGTAGCAGAGTCGACGAAAATACCCAGTTTATGGATGTGCCCGCATGCGCCAGCACGACGGCCGCGACGGCCAGCGCCAGCGAGGACGACGCGCCTAGCCATAGGTATCCGCCGGCCGCAAACAGAAACCCGAACAGGATGCCGATACGCAAGCGTCCCAGAGCGTCTTCGGCCCATCGACGGCCGGCCAGCGGTCCAATCAATGCTCCCGCGCCGCGTGCGCCCATCAGCAGGCTCATCCCGAGCATGCCGCCGCGCGGCACGTTTGCCGCAAACACGCGCTCGCCCAGCACGGGCAGCAGCACGTTATTGGCGCCCAGAAGGCCAATGCCGAACTTTACGAACACCGTCGCGGAGAGGCGCCGGTCCGACTTGATATAGCGAAATCCGTCGACCACCGGGCTGAAGTCAAGCAGATCGCGCGCGCGCAGCGGCTTCATGCCTTCGGTGTGCGGCTCCGTGAAGTTCATACGCCGGATCAGCCATGCTGAACCCAGGAAGGAAAGCGCATTGAGCACGAACACCACATCGCGCCCCAGCAGCACTGCCGTCACTCCTCCGAGCGACGCGCCTGCCGCCAGGCAGAACGACCACGTGATCGAGGCCAGCGCATTGGCGGTGAGTATATCGCGCTCCTCCACGATGTTCGGGATTACGGCCGAATGCGCCGGCTCGAAGAAACCGGCGCCGAATGTCTCCATCAGCAGCAGCGGATAGACCAGCCACACCATGTTGCGCGTCCGCACCAGCAGCATTCCGAGCACGATCCCGAAGCGCGCCACGTCGGCGGCGATCATGATGCGTTTGCGGCTGATGCGGTCGTTGATCGCTCCGGCTGTCGGCGCGATGAGCGTCTGCGGTAGTACCTGCAGCACCACCGCGAGGCCGACCGACTGCGCGCGATTGCCCGTGAGCTCCAGCAGCAGGCTATAGACCGACAGCGAGTAGAACCAGTCGCCCAGTTCGCTGACCACCTGCGCGATCCACAACAGCCGGAAATTGCGGTTCGTGCGCAGCAGGCGCCAGTACGCGCGCATCGCTCAAGTGTACAGGCCCATGCGTTCTTTGACGAGCCGCACGGTGTCATTGGCGATGGGAGTAATGCGCTCGGCGCCCTGGTGCAGCACGCCCGCCACATAGCCGGGCTCGCTCACGATCTGGCGATAGCGTTCCTGAAACGGTTCGACGTGACCGATCACCATCTCTGCCACCTGCTTTTTCAAATCGCCGTAGCGCATTCCCTGGAAGCGCGTCTTCATTGCGTCGTCGCTCTCGCCGGAGAAGGCCTGATAAATGGCGAGCAGATTCAGCACGCCGGGCCCGGCAGTATCGACATCGACGCACGGATTCGAGTCGGTAGTGGCGCGCATAATCGTCTTGCGAATCTTGTCCGGCGGATCGAGCAGCGCGACGGCATGATTGGCGCCTGTGGCGGACTTGCTCATCTTTTGCGTCGGGTCGTCGAGTCCCATGATGCGTGCGCCTACCGCCGGCAGGCTGGTATCGGGCACGACGAATGTGTCGCTATAGAGCGAATTAAAACGCTGCGCAATGTCGCGCGTCAGCTCCAGGTGCTGCGCCTGGTCCTCACCCACCGGAACGATGCCTGCCTGGTAAAGGAGGATATCTGCCGCCATCAGGACGGGGTACTGCAGGATGCCGGCGCCTACTGACTCCTGCTTGGCAGCCTTGGCTTTGTACTGCGTCATCCGTTCCAGCCATCCCACGGGCGTGACACAGGTGAGCATCCACGCAAGTTCCGTGTGTGCTGGCACGGCGGACTGCACCATAATCGAGCACACCTTCGGATCGATCCCCGCGGCCAGGTACAGTGCGGCGATCTCCTCGATTTTGGCGCGCAGTTCCTTGGGCTCTTGAAACAGCGTAATGGCGTGTAGATCGACGATGCAGAAGATGCACTCGTAATCGTGCTGGATCCGGACCCAGTTCTTAAGGGCTCCCAAATAGTTTCCGATGTGCAGATTTCCCGACGGCTGCATGCCGGAGAAGACGCGAGTTTTCATGTGATGAAGGTAACCTTCATTCTAACCGCGGAGGCACGGAGGGCACGGACGCTGAGCGGAGAAGACCGATTTTTGGGCATGAGACGGGCTACACTGAGGCAATGGCGGTTGAAGAACCGGTAATTGCGAACTCCGTTGAAGTTGAGCCGTCCGAAGTGGAAGAGGTGCCGATTCTGGCAGTGCGGGATACCGTGCTGTTCCCGGGCGCACTGTCGCCCATCACGGTGGGCCGCCCTTCGTCTGTCGCACTCGTGCAGAATCTGGGCGAAGCGCGCATGATCGGGATAGTGGCGCAGCTCGATCCGCGCGTGGATACGCCGGGGCCGAGCGACCTGTATCAAGTCGGCGCGATAGCCGTCATGCACAAGGCGGTGCGGGTGCCGGGTAATAATTTTCTGCTCTTCTGTGAAGGCACCGCGCGCATCCGCACAGTGGAGTACACATCCACCGAACCGTTCCTCCGCGCCAAAGTCGTGCGGCTCGCCGAGACCGAGCCGGCGGAGAGCCCTGAAGTGGAGGCGCTGCGCCAGAACGTCACCACTCAGTTCACGCAGATCGTATCCGCGTCGCCGAATTTATCCGACGACCTCGCGACCACCGCGTCGCAGATTACGGACGCTGGACGGCTGGCCGATTTCGTGGCGGGCAATCTCCCGGCTCTCGATGCGCAAGCACGGCAAAAGCTGCTCGAAGAGACCGACGGGCTCAAGCGCCTGGAAGAAGTATTGCGACACCTCACGCGCGAACTCGAGCTGCTCGAGCTGCGCGGCCGCATTCAGTCGCAGGTACAAGGCCAGCTCTCGCAAAGCCAGCGCGAATTCTATCTCCGCGAACAACTCAAGGCCATCCAGAAAGAGCTGGGTGAAGGCGACGAATCGACTCGCGAGCTCGACGACTTGCGCAAGCAGCTTGAAGCGGCAGGCATGCCGGAGGAAGTCAAAACAGAAGCGTTCCGCGAGCTGACGCGCCTCGGACGCATTCCCGCGGCCTCCCCCGAGTATGGCGTCGCCCGCACGTACCTCGAGTGGATGGCGCGGCTGCCTTGGAGCGTGTCGTCGGGCTCGCAGGTGGATGTGAAGCACGCGGCCCAGATCCTGGACGAAGATCACTACGACCTCGAAAAGGTGAAGGAGCGCATCCTCGATTACCTGGCCGTGTTGCAGTTGAAGCCCGTGTTGAAAGGACCCATCCTGTGCTTTGTCGGACCCCCGGGCGTGGGCAAGACGTCGTTGGGACGCTCCATCGCACGTGCTCTCGGCCGCAAGTTTGCGCGCATCTCCATGGGCGGAATGCACGACGAGGCCGAAATCCGCGGCCATCGCCGTACGTATATCGGTGCGTTGCCGGGGCAGATCATCCAGGCGCTGCGCCGCGCGGCCGCCAACGACCCGGTGTTCATGCTCGATGAAGTGGATAAGCTCGGGCGCGATTTCCGCGGCGATCCCGCATCTGCGCTGCTCGAAGTGCTCGACCCCGAGCAGAACTCCACGTTCCGCGACAACTATCTCGACGTGCCGTTTGATCTTTCCAAGGTTTTGTTTATCACTACTGCGAATGTGCTCGACACGGTCCCCGAAGCACTGAAAGACCGCATGGAGATTATCGCGCTCGAGGGCTATACCGAGCAGGAGAAGGTGATCATCGCCTTCCGCTATCTGATTCCGCGGCAGACGAAAGAGAACGGCCTCGAGGAGAAGGACATTCATTTCACCGACGAGGCTGTGCGGTTTCTGGTGCGGCGCTACACGCGCGAAGCGGGCGTGCGCAATCTGGAGCGCGAAATCGGCACGCTCTGCCGCAAGCAGGCGCGGCGTATCGCCGAGGGCAAGAGCGACCCCATGGAAGTGACCACGCAATTAGTGGAGCAGGACCTGGGCGCGCCGCGCTTCCGCCCCGACGTGGAAGTGGCGGAGCGGACGCGCCGGCCCGGAGTTGCCGTGGGGCTCGCTTGGACGCCGGTGGGCGGCGACGTACTGTTCATCGAAGCCGGCCGCATGCCCGGCGGTAACAAGGGTTTGATCATGACGGGCCAGCTTGGGCCGGTGATGCAGGAATCGGTGCAGGCCGCGCTGACCTGGGTGCGCGGGTCGGCGATGCGGTTCGGCATCGATCCCGACCTGTTCAAGAGCATCGATATCCACATACACGTACCGGCGGGCGCGATTCCCAAAGACGGTCC
>Ga0126381_100002347_pt1 | contig 20394 bp, 7 predicted proteins | sample PanSoiMetPlot_28_FD_96465 | JGI IMG/M metagenome (GOLD analysis project Ga0126381, IMG submission 96465) | Tropical forest soil microbial communities from Panama - MetaG Plot_28 | ecosystem: Environmental > Terrestrial > Soil > Tropical forest > Bulk soil | place: Panama | collected 2016-02-17
CCTGATCCCCAGCACCGCCGGTGTCAACGCCCATGGCGATGTCGCCCGACTGCTTATTAATGCTGGAAATGACGGCGCAGGTGTTGGAATCGAATCCGTAGAGCGCGTTGTCATAGCCGATTGAGGCAATCACGCCGCGTACCAGGGCTTGGAGCTCCACGTAGGCTTTGGTCGTAATTTCGCCGGCGACGATCACCAGACCGGTGGCGGTCAGGGTCTCGCAGGCGACCCGGCTGAGGGGGTCCTCGGTCAGGCAAGCGTCGAGCACGGAATCGGAAATCTGGTCGGCAATTTTATCGGGATGGCCTTCGGTCACGGATTCGGACGTAAAAAGATAGCGATTTCGCGATGACAATTCAGTTCTCCTTCGAAGGCTCTGCAACAGCTGGGAAGGGGGGCGGCTCGGAAGCTAAATTTCAGAACCTGTTTCAGAGCACAACGTTAGCAAAATGAAGATCTTGCAGTCTTTTAGAAGGTATCAAAGAAGAAGACCCGGTGCAATGGATTTCGTCCTAATCTCGAGCGCTTTCAGCGGAACGAGAGTTACGGGCGGCGGACGGGGAAATGGTGACGGTCAACGGAGTTCTTGGCATACCAGGCCATAAACTAAGATTCCCCAATTCTGCCAGACAAACGGCGAGCACCGGAAACTGAAATCCGATCAACTGCCCCTACCCTGCCCAATCGACGGCAAGGTTTCGTCATTCCGCGAAACGCACTGCAGGCATTCCGCATGGCTGGCGCCAGGGCATCATTCGGACCCCCGCGCAGCTTTGTTCCGATACCATTCGGCCTCGAGCACTCCACGGCACCGTCGCGCCAAAGTAACCAGGCCGTGATCGTCACTGGCTGGCATCGTCCCCCAGTACTCCACGCTAGCCGTTCGTGAATTTGAGCCCCCACGAGCCCGGATGGCAGCCTCACACCCGTTACTATGGTTCATTGCTCCTGGTTCCGGGGGTGCCTATAATCACTCAACCGCTAGCCAGCAAAGGACCTTTCGGATGTCCCAAGCTACAGGAGTCGAGACCGCCCGCCAGGCGCAAGAGCTGCACATCTTTCATGATGTGGCCAAGGCTCTGACCTCGTCCCTCGACCTCGATTCCATTCTGCAGACGATCATGGAGAAGATGGCGGAATACTTCCGTCCCGATACCTGGTCTCTGCTGATGGTGGATGAGCAAAAGATGGAGCTGTACTTCGCCATTGCGGTGGGAGCGGCGTCGGAGGCGCTGAAGAGTGTGCGCCTCAAGGTGGGCGAGGGGATCGCGGGGCACGTCGCCAAATATGGCGAAAAGCTAATTGTGCCGGATGTTCGCTCCGACAAGCGGTTTGCCAAGCGCATCGATCACGTGACCCAGTGGGAGACGCAATCGATCATCTGCATTCCTCTGAAGTCGAAGCTGAGGGTGTTGGGAGTGATTCAGCTGGTGAACGTCGATATGAAGAACTTCACCGAGCAGGAGTCATTCTTCCTGCAGTCGCTTTGCGATTATGCGGCGATAGCCATTGAGAACGCGCGCTCGGTCGAGAAGATTCAAGAGCTGACCATCACCGACGATTGCACCGGACTTTACAACGCGCGGCATCTTTACAAGACGCTCGAGACGGAAGTTTACCGTTCGGCGCGGTTTGGATATGAGTTCTCGGTCTTATTCATTGACCTCGATCACTTCAAGCAGGTCAACGACACCCACGGACACTTGATCGGCAGTAAGCTGCTGGCTGAGATTGGCTATCTGATCAAAGCGCAACTGCGGCTTATTGATTTCGCCTTCCGCTACGGCGGAGATGAATTTGTCGTGTTGCTGCCGCAGACCGGAAAAGACTCTGCCCTGGTAGTCGCGCGGCGGTTGCGCGACAGTTTGCGCAGCAGTTGCTTTTGCAAAGAAGAAGGACTGAACCTCAACGTGCGCGCCTCAATCGGTCTGGCGACTTATCCTCACGACGCCAAAACTCCACATGACGTCATCCGCCAGGCTGACGAAATGATGTACATGGTCAAGAACAGCACCCGGGATAACATCGGGATTGCCCAGCGGGGAGTGGAGAAGTAGCTCTGCCCCTGAAAACGCCGCCCGCCTTGCGCCTTCATCTTTCCCTTGCCGGAAACGACACTTGGTACACGTCATTTACCCTGACTCGCGACCGCGGCCGATGCTATGGCGTCTTCTTCTGACCGGACTCGGATTAGGAGGGCGTTCGACATTGGAGCCAAAGCCGCCATCGACCACGCGCGGGAGCAAATTCAACAGACACACACACACTCCTAACGGAGTTCGAGGAAAACCGAGAATCCGAATGGGCGCCGGGGAGCGGCATTATGCGACGCTAAGTGGTCGCAACTCGCCCATCATCTTCCGCCGTGCTTGCGGTTCATCTGGTTCGAATACCGATGGCGGCCCGATTGCTACCGGCTTTCGACTTCTAACTGGACTGGACGCGCTACGGCGCTCACGTCGGGATCGTAGTATTCGTAGACGCGTGAGCGGAAGGTGTGGGCACGAATCGGATATTTCGCGTGCAGACGGAACTTCAACGTAACCGCGCTACCCGGAGCGAGCGAATCGAAATAAAGAATCGCCTGCGTCGCGGTCTGAGTGAATTTCTCAAGGCGACCAGTCTTCTTTCCGGCGCTCTTTTCGATGTACGCCTGCAAGTCCTCACTAAGGAGATCGAATCCCGGCGGAATTCCGAGATCGACCATGACCATGTTCGCCGATTTATCGAAATTGTTCTGGATGGTTGCGGTTGCCGTCGCGATATCGTCTTGGGCAAGATGGGTACGATCGTAAGCCACGTTGATCGACAAAGGTTCTTTCGCGGCCTTCTCGTCCCAGGGCAGAAAATAGCTGCCCACGACTTGATAAGCCAGTCCACCCTTCCCGCTGAATCGCAGTTCTATTTTGTTCGCGTCTTCGACGTGCTTAAGCACGAACTGGTGCAGTAAGTCATTGTTTTCTGATGTGAGCGTAAGCGTCCCGGCAGTTTCGCCGTTGAGCAACACGTCCACCGTGCCGCGAACGTCTGCCGCGCTCTTTTCTGTCGCCAGGAGCAGCGCCCGCAAGGCCATAATTGTCGCCTGGGTTGTCCCCCAGGTTCCCGAGGGCCCCTTTTGGGCCGCGATGTAGCTTAGAGCTTTACCTGAGGTCGAGGATGCTTCTCCCCACTTGAGCAGCGCCTGGACCGCCAGTCCCGTGGTTTCGATGCTTGCGCTTTCGCCGGTCGAATACACACCGGTCTCGTCCGAGGTCCACCACACCTGATCGCCCCTCTCGGTACGGGCATCGAGCAGGCGTTCGATGGCTTGGCGCGTGAACTCTCGGTCTCTCCCGTAATCCGTCGCAAAGTTGGCGAGAACTGCCAGCGTGTATGCGTCGACCTTTTCGTCCAAGTGCCGGGAGACGAATTGCTCCGCTTTGTCGACCACCGCGCCGCGGTAGCCCGTGTTCTCCAGCGACCAGGCGATATAGGCCGTGATGCGCAGCTGGTCACGGTTGAATCGGTTGGTCGCACCCTCATTGATGAATGATGTGTCCGGTTTCCAGCTTCCGTCCGCTTGTTGCTGCCCGGCGAGCCACTGCTGGGTTCGCGAAATCACGTTTTGATCTATGTCGTACACCTTCGACATGTCGGAAAATTCCATCAAGCCATACGCGGTCAGGATTTTGTTTGCCGGCGCATTGCCGAACCAGGAAAATCCTCCGCCGGGGACTTCAAAGGTCAGCAGCCGCTGATATCCATTCGCGATAAAACCTTCGGCCTTGGCGTGCACTTCGGGCGTCAGCCGCTTGGTTCGCTTCATGTAATCGAGCGCCAGCACGTTCGGATAGGTCACGGACGACGTCTGCTCAAAGCACCCGAAAGGCATTCCGAGAAGCTTATCCATGCCTTCGACGACCTGGCTCAGCGGCCCCGGATACAGGCGCACGAAAATCATGCTGGCGTCGGGGATCGCGTTCGGGGGAAAGTTCAGTTCGTGTTCGGCCGTGTTTTCCAAGCGGCCATTGAACACAAGCCTCTGTTCACGTCCGTTGGGAATCACTTCGACTTCGCGGACCACAACGTCGGCGCGGTGGTTTTCTCCGCGCATACTTGCCGCGAGCGTCAGCTTAAATTTGCCAATGTGCTTCGCCTCGATGCGGAATTGCGAGCCGCCCACGCGCTCGGAATCTACTGAGATAGATTTGTCCGTGTCATCGTCGACCATGCCGAACCAGTCTCCTGGTGCAAGCTTCAGCTCGACTTCTCCGCGCGAGCCGGAATAGTTATAGACGGCCACGGGGATCGAAACCCGATCGCCTTGAGTGAGTGTCACCGGGAGATCGAGGTCCACGAAGAAATCCTGAAATACTTTCAGGCTTGAAGTCGCGCTGCCGAGCGCCCCGTGCACCGTCGAGGCCAGCATCGCCATGCGCCAGGTGGTGATCGAGTCCGCCAGAGGGATGCTGATGCTGGCACGTCCATCGCCGTCGGTGATGATTTCGGGGTTGATGTAGAGCGCTTCGGGAAAATACGAGCGCACGCGCGGAGCAGATGACCCGCCCGTTTCACTGTCTTTCAACAGCGCTGCACTGTTGCGCGCGAGCGCAGTCTTGGCTGGCACGATTGCGTCTAACGCCGTGAAATTGCGCCCATTGACAGCCAGTGCCATCGGAGCTGGAACTTCCTCCCTAAGCTCTGCCATCACTCCCCCCGCCACTCCCCCGACCACCCCGGCCCCTCCACCTTGGCCGGTGACTTCAACCATCTCCGTCACAGACCCGACGTCCAGCGTGGCCCGGAGCACGGCGCGATCGCGCGGTTGAAGAGTAAACGTTGATGAAGTGGTCATGAACCCAGGCGAAGTCAGGTTAATTTTGTAATCTCCCGCGGGGAGACCGGAAAAGTTGAATTGGCCGGCATCGTTGGTCCTAGCACTACGCTTGTTGCCGCTGGACAGATCGCGCAGCTCGACACGAGCCCCGCCGACCACCGCGCCGGTGAGGTCGGTCACGGTTCCTGTAACTGCTGCGCGAGCAAGAAGCGGCCCTCGATCGTGCTCCATATTCAGTTCAATCCTGCCCCTGTCGGGGCTGGGGGGCTGTACGCGGCGGACAATTTTTCGAGTTTGGACTTCGAGGTACGCGATGAGATCGTCTCCATCATCGAATTGATTATCGGGTCCCGCGCTGCGCACAAAATAATGCTTGTGGTCCCGGAACCAAGGCATCGGTTCAATACGAAGCTCCCTTCCCCACGCGTCGCGAAGGTCAGGATCTCCCTGCTTCTCCAGGCGGGCATACAGGCTCGGCAAATCGCCTTTGTGCGATGGCTCCGCGTATTCCCGGGTCAGGGTGTTCGCCAGGCGGCGAACCTGGGTCATAAAACGTTCCTGATATCGAGCCGCGTACTCTGCGTACTTGGCATTCGGCAGACTCCGCCCAAACTCGGTTTCAAATTTATTGCCATCGACCAACTCGGTCGCAGAGAACAGCGCACGCGCCGCACGATCTTTCCGTTCAAGCTTCGACTCCTCCGCGGGCTCAACGATGTCCGGCATGCCAATCGAATGAATCTCGTAACGGGGCCTCATCACCTCCTGCTCGAGATAGAAGAAGACCTTTGCGAACCCCGGCTGCTTCTCCGCCAATGCGAAAACTGCTTCATCCACGACTTCCAGGCCCAACGCTGCGCTGACGCCCTCGCCATGCGCATTCGTCACCCGAAAACGTACGCGCGCGTCAGCGCCAGGCTTATAGGAAACCGCATCGGGCGTCGTTTGTATTTTCAACTCTTCGGCTGGCTCCACAAAGACGAGCCGATGATCGCCCACAGGCTGCGCATCTCCGCCAAATAGATAGGCGTTCAAATCCACCACCCCAGCCAATTCCGGCGTGGCGGTAAGCGAGAGTTCGGCGCGCCCATGATCGATATCGACATCGCGCGTGAACATCGTCTGCCCGTCTTTGACAATGTCGATGTACGCCGTGCCCCGTTCTCTTGTGGAGAAGACGCTCAGGTGAACGCGGTCGCCGCTGTGGTACACCGCTTTCTCCGTGCGCAACAGAATCTGATCCTCGCCTGACCGGTTCTGGAGCGCGATGGTGGTCGCGGCCACATTGCCGTTTTTATCGGTAGCCTTGATCGCAATGCTGTGCGGATTTCGATCCCCTTCGACGGAGACGACTCCGACGCCGCCCTCGTCGGTCGAGGCATGCTGATCCGAGCCGGCAAAGGAAACCTTCAGGTCCGCTTGGGCAGGAGTCCCATCCGGATAAGAAGTCAGAATGAAGACCTGGTTTTCAAGATTCGGAACCAGCGTGCCTCCCTCTGGCACAGCGGTGATTACCAGCGGCGATTCACTTACGGTGATCGGTTCGCCTCGGGTTTCGGTATGCTCGGCAGAATCGTTTACGCTGGCTTCGACGAGCACCTTGGCGACGCCGTGCTCGAGTGGGCGTCCCACAAAGTAATTCGCGAGCCGCAGATCGAAATGGTATTCGCCGCTGGAGTTCGTTTTGCCTTTGGCAGAACCGGCATCGAACAGCGCGACATCCATGCCCGACGCTTTTACCGTGATATCGCCATCGGCAACAGGTTTGCCGAAGAAGTAATTGGCGCGGACCGTGCCGCTCACGTGATCGCCGGGACGATATCCATGGCGGCCTTTGCCGTTATCAAAATCAATCGCAACCTTGAACTTCGGCAGCACGTATTTTTCGACATTGATCGCCAGCTCTCGAGTGTTCGTCGGTACTTCTCCTTCGCCCAGAGACGCACGCAGGTGATAGGTTCCGAGGTTTACTTCTTCAGCGAGCGGAAACTCGGCGGAGGCGATTCCGAATTTATCCGTCTGTGTAACTTTCTTGAACACCTTGTTGCCCCGCGAGTCTTCCATTTCAAACACCAGCCTGCGCCCTCTAACCGCCTCGTGATCGGTGCGGTCGAGCGCCAGCGCGCGCGCGTGGATTGTCTGTGCCGGCTGATAGATGGGCTTCTCCGTGGTGAGCAGAATCGCAGCTTTGTCCTCCAGGCGTACCGGTTGCGTGAACTCGCTGGATCCGATGAGTGTGTCGACGGCATAGCGCAACTGATAACTTCCGGTCATGCCGGACGGGAAACGGAATTGTGCTTCCGTCGTGCCGCGATGATTCAGTTGCCCTGTAAAAAGAAGCTGGCGGGTGTCGCTCGGACCGAGGAGTTCGATGCGCACGGAACCGGGCCCATGAATAATCTCATTGCGGGAGTCGGTGACGATTACCCTTACCGCGGCATCTCCCCCGCTTAAGTATGACTGCTGTCCCAAAATGTGCACGACGGGAGTGCGCAGAATCGTGGAAATGGATGTGGTGCCCTCGAACGCAGATGGTTTGCCGTTGTCATAATCCAAGCGGTAGTGCACGCGTTCCCAGACCAAGTCCTCAAGAGCGATCGGCTTATCCAATTTGACTTGGCCCGTCCACTGGCCACTGCCAGTGGTCAATTCGAGATGTTTTTCGGTCCGTCCCAGAATGTGGTCGTCAGGATCGAGGACCTCAACCGTCAAATTGCCTGGGCCCGGGGCAGCATCGCGAAACGGAATCGTGAGGTGAAGGGCGTTGTGAGTATAGGTTGCAATGAGCGCCGGTTCTGCTTCCGCGGATTCAACCATGTGCTTGGTTAACAAAACCGCAGCCATCAACAGTACGGCGGATGCGATGAAGCCTAGTTTCTTTCCACTCGTCCAAAATGCTTGCTCGTCCATGCCCCACCCCGCGAAATAGTTGGACTATCGAGTTTCCACCCTGAGTAGATGAACGTGGGATTTCGCCGTTCTTGCACATCGGTTGCACCTGTTCACCGAAGAAATAGACACCGCAAATCTGGCTTAGGGCGGTTGCGTTTGCGAGATTCGATCTGCCGCTTGGGCACGGATGCCCGGATCCTGATTTGCGGAAGAGACGGGTCTTAAAAATTCGGACACCTCTGGGGGCTATCCGCTGCACTTGGCATCAGAGGCAAATGTCTTTGACGCTAAAGGCGTTATCAGAACTGTGTGCCTTCTGTTGGCCTCTGCTAACGTCAGTGAGCCATAAAGAAATTTGCCATCCAGGGAAGACTGGCGCCCTTTTCGGTGTCTATAGGATCAAACGGATTAGCTTGCGGTCGCGAGCCAAATCGAAACTGAGGCAATGGAGTGTCTCATCCGGAACGCATTGAACCCTCCAAGCGAACGAGGAGGGCTGCCCATCTGCTGCGGGTTTTTCTGGCCTGCAGTGGCATTCTTGCGACGGGCTGTAGAACAACCCGCGTGGCGGGACCACCCCTTTTGGAGTTGCAGGGACCGGTCAACGACCTGGCTGCGATTCGCGCCGAGAACCACGTATGGATCACTTGGACTATGCCTCAAGAAGGCACCCATAAGCTGCTGTCCAAAGGCACCATAACGGTCCGGGTATGGCGAGGTGAAATACGCTCAAACTTGACCGAGGTTGGGGGTCCACTGCCTTTGACGCCCGGTGCTACGGGGTCATTTTCTGAAGAACTTCCACAAGCTCTGTCATCGGGTGGGCCGAGACTGGTGTACTACTACGTTGAGTTACTTGATCGCAACGGGCGTTCAACGGGTCTGTCCAATTACGTGGCCACCGTGGCTGGCGGCCCGCCGCCGGCGGTCGAAGGACTAACGGCCGAAATGACCCAAGCTGGAGTGCTGTTACGTTGGAAATCTGCCTCTGACCGAACTGCAACCGCAATTCGTATCCATCGAACGATGTTTGTCGCGCCACCAACGGATCCAAAGAGCCTTCTATCGACGGAGGCGTCTGAGCCCCAGGAACAAGATCTGTTTATCGAGGACTTAGGATCCGCTCAGGCACTAGACAAAGATGTGCGGTACGGAAACGGCTATGAGTACCGGGCTCAATTCGTGGCTCGAGTACCTGTAAGCAAGGAAGCGGTCCTGGAGTTGGCAGGGCCGTTTTCCACCCCTGTGGAGATAGAAGTTGAAAAGGTTCCTTTACGCTTCTAGGCACGTTGGTTGAGCTTAAAAGGGCAACGGGTAAGCAGTTGTACCTGTCACTTTTGACAGTGGCATTTCTCGGGGCTCAGGACCAGAGTTGGTCCATCTGTACCCTAGACCGCACGTAGCACGCGGGAGGCCCGAGTTTCAGCCCACTCGGGCCTTTTCGCGTATTTTTTAACGACCTCCGCGAGAGGGATTTGCCCGCTATCAGGTTCGGTCTCGCCGCTTACTCGAATGTCTGGCCTAGTTCCCTCACTAAATTCCACTTCTACGAGCGTTACGTTTGTCGCCAACCACTCCTGACCTGGCTATTGGCATCGATCGAGCGTAGAAACTCGGGCCTCTTTAATCGCACGCGCGTTCGATCTGCGACACCAGTCCTCAAACTAGCAAGTACAATCCCACCACGTCTTTCGACTCTTTGAGCCATAGGAGGGCACCCGAATTGCCGGAGGTCAATTGGCGGTAAGCACTGTATCGCAGGTCAATGCAGTGACGAATCACGCCTTATCGAATGGGCGCCGATCATCTATCGACTGCGGCGCCTTGAACGTTGCCTTATAAGACTGCGTTTGGATCTGTTTCCAGTCAGTGACATTACGGCCTGATTGTTAGGAACGTCTGGTCCCGGGCAATAAAAATCCCATCTCCGCCTGCGCCTGTTTGGCGCTGCCCGATAAAATTCTTGTTCCACCTCCGCAAAATCCTCCCTCGCCTTTCGCTTACCAGGATAGAAGGATTTCAAACCCAATCCGGAAAGTTCAATGTGAAAGGTTTGCCCGGTTCAAAAACGAACTCTGGGGCGCGGAGGATTCAATTGTGAAAGCTTCACTGGCGAAACCGCTGATTATCTATCTTGCTCTTACCTTGTCTGGCCTGGTTTATGCGCAGGCGCCGCCGAGCGGGGACACCTTCGTTTCCGCCAATAAATCCACAACCAATTATGGCGGCAATGCGTCCCTGGTGGTGCAAGCCTCGGGCGGAGGTAACACTTTCATCCAGTTCAATTTGGCGTCCATTCCAAGCAATGTCGCGGCGAGTCAACTGAACAAGGCGACGCTGCGCCTTTTCGTCTCCGGTTTGACTACCGCTGGCAATTTCGATGTCTATCTCATCAACGGTACGTGGAGCGAGAATACGGTGACGTATTCCTCTGCCCCGCCGTTGGGCGCGCTTGTCAATTCGGCAGTTTCGGTACCAGCGAGCGCAAAGAATGGTTTTCTCGAGATCGACGTGACCTCCGCTCTCGGGAACTGGCTGACAACGCCATCACAGAATTACGGCATCGCGCTGGTTCCAAGTTCTTCCTCTTCGATTTCGGTAACCTTCGACAGCAAGGAAGCGATCAATACCAGTCATGAACCGCAACTGATCTACAGCTTCAACGGGCCCCAAGGTCCCCCGGGACCGGGTACCGTCACCAGTGTGGGATTGTCCGCGCCCTCTTCCGATTTCCTGGTGAGCGGCTCGCCGGTGACCAGTTCGGGCACGCTTAGCTTGGGTTGGAACGTTGTGCCAACCAGTGCCAATGTTGCGAACGCCATCGTGAAACGCGACAGCGCGGGAAGCTTCGCCGCGGCGGCTGTGAACGCAGGAAGCGTCGTTACCAATTACCTGAGCTCCCAGACCTCATCGTCCACTACACTGGTGTTCGCAGACAATACCTCGACCAGCGGCAACGGCGTTGGCATTATTGGCCAAACCGAGGCCCCTGGCGGGATCGGTGTTTCTGGCAATAGCACCACCACTGCAGGAGGTTTCGCCTCTGGGGTCGTCGGACAAGAGGTCAGCCCCCAGGGAATTGGGGTCTTCGGGCGGGCCGACGCGTTCACGGGAAATGCAACGGGCGTGTATGGCCTTTCGCAAAGTAGTGCCGGCATCGGGGTCTACGGTTACGACGTTTCACAAAGTCTCAGCGGCTCGGGTGATTGCTGCGTGGGCGTTTGGGGCGACTCTGGGCAGACTGGCTATACCGGAGTCCTCGGAACCGCCGATGACGGTTACGCCGGCCTCTTCTTTAATAACGGTGGTTACCCGACCCTTTACGCCATTAACAGCAATGCTTCGGGCGAGATGTTTGCTAGCTACAACAACGCAACCGGCGGGTACTGCTACATCGACGCGGCCGGAGACCTTAACTGCTCCGGTGCCAAGCATGCCGTCGTTCCCATTGATGGCGGCCAGCGCAAAGTTGCTCTCGCTGCTATCGAGTCTCCGAAAAACTGGTTTGAGGACTTCGGCTCCGCTCAGTTGTCTGGTGGCGTTGCAACGGTCACATTAGAACCAGATTTCGCGCAAACCGTGAACACCGGGCTGGAGTATCACGTTTTCCTCACGCCGAACGGTGACTGCAAGGGGCTTTACGTCAGCCAGAAGACAGGGGCGTCATTCGAAGTGCACGAATTAGGCGGTGGCGGCTCCAATGTGGGTTTCGACTACCGCATCGTTGCTCTGCGGAAGAACTTCGAGAACATTCGCCTGGAGGACCGTACCAATGATCCTGATCCGGCCAAGATGATGAGGAGCATGAATAAGTCTTCTGCTGCTAAGGCGAATCCCAGCCCAGTTGTGATTCCGATGGCGAGAACTGTGGTCTCCAGGCGCTCAAGGAGCCAGGCAGCGGCCAAATGACAGCGCGATTTCAATTACCGCAGTTCAAAGACGGAAGGCGGGATGGCGGCCGAGCTAAATCTGGCCGCATCCCGCTTATCGGTTTCGGGAATCCGGAAACCTTCGAGGTTCTGCCCAGGGAACAACCCTCGAACGAGGGCAAAAATTCTTGTAGGGTGTACCCTTGCTCGAATTGCCGGGTTAACCTGATCAGATCTACAGGCGTGTCGTGTACTCCAACATGGCGAGCGGATTTCTCACGGGCCTGGGCTCACGCAGATAAATGGCGTTCTGATTCCTCGTGCACATAAATTTTCTTCCGCCAACGCGAAATTTTATCGACTGCTTTTCGCCTATTAGATAGAGGATCCTCCCTAAGCAACTGAAAAAGACTTTCAACAATGTCCCGCACTCCAGATTCTTGTTCCACGATAGGATCGAGCACTGGCTCCACCTGCGTCCGGGAGCGGCGCGGTCTGCTCTGGCAGGCGCTACGTATTGACGCTAACGACGGATCTCCTGTACATGACTATCGAATCGACGACGGCCATGTCGAACACAGGCAAATATCTGGCACAGCATTCGTCGAAGTGCCGTGGCGACCGCTGAGCTCAGAACAGCTCACCTCTCATGTGATGGCGAACACCGTGGTTGCGCGTTGGCTCGCAACTAGACTCGGACTCCACTATCTGGTCCGGGCCTGCAATCAGCGTCTTGCGGGGGCAGAAGAGGATCTCAACGCCACGCTACCATAGCCGAAGGTATCTGACCCGCACATTCGCGTGAAGATTCGAACGCTTGCAGATCACGGAGCGCTTGGTTGCGACGGCGACAAATGCCTCTCGGCCTCTGCCAGCATTTTTTTGGCATTTTGCTGGTCCCTCACGTCGATAGGTGCGGGCTTGCCTCGAGCGAAGGAGTCCATCATCGCGAGGGCGCGTTGGAGAGTAGAGCGCGCAGCTTCCCAATCCTGCCGACTGCTCAAACTTGGTGAGCGCTTTGCCAGAATTTCGTAGATTGAACCAAGCTCGAGTGTGCTTTCGATAACGTAACGCTGGCGAGCGTGCTGATCTGGCCCCGCGTTCACTCCAGCTTCCGCGCGCGCGATAGTGGCCCGGGCCTGCCGAAGAGCCCCAGCCCGATTCCCCCCCCTAGCCATGGCCGTCGCCATGCCCCGGCTCGAGGCCACAGCTTGGGACAGCGCTACCCGATCGGAGCGGTCGGCTGCGAGCATGGTATCCGACATCGCTACAGACTGCCGGTACTCTGTCATCGCTTCTCGGTAGCGGCCGAGGGCCTCGAGACGACGTCCTTCATATTCCAGAGTGAGCGCAAGCATTCTTTTGGGCGGTAAAGGTTTAGGGTCCTCGACCAGCAGACCCTCGAGCATGGTCGCGGACGTTCGCAGCGACGCAAGCGAATCGGCAAGACTCGCCACGAGCACCTCTACCATGCCTGACCGCCCTAGCCCCACAGCAAGATCAAACTTGGCAGTGCTGTCGCGCGGATCCGAGTTGTAAATTTCTTTTCCGATGGCTACCGCCCTCCGGTAGTAAGCGAGCGCGCCCGCGCTGTCTCCCAGGTTGTTCGTAATCGGACTGCCGAGTGTATCGCCAATGTGCCCATAGCCGATCATGAGGTTGCGCTTGTAGACCACGTCATTGGGATGCGCCTTCACCAGCTGCTCTCGAATTGCAACACATCGCAGATACTGGTCCCGCGCGCCTTGTAAGTCGCCCTGCTGGTGGAGAATGCGCCCCACCATGCCATATACGTCGGACTCGTCACTCAAGAAGTCTGGACGATCGGGATAGCGTGACGCCAAGTCGCTAAACATTGCGAGAGACTGGCGAGCGTAGGGCAGCGCCTTGGTGGGATCCTCGGTTGTGTCTGCCAGATGATCGTAGAATTCAGCCTCAATACGTTGGGCATCGAGACTCGCACCGGGCACCTTGGCCAACGCTTGCGCCGCCGGCAACGCCTCATTCAGCAATTTAGCAGCACCGCTTGCATCGCCGGTCCGGGTGAGGAGACTAGCAAGATGATCTTCGGTTTCGAGCCAAAGTCGTTGCGCTTCTGCGTTGTCAGGATGAGCGCGGCGTAGCGGATCGAGCAATGCAGCGCTACTCCGGAGGCTCTCAATCGCGCCGGCGGTATCGCCGAGGTTTGGAGCGAACGGATATCCTTGTAAGTCCCCAAGCCGGAAGTAGGCCGCGCCCAGCGCTTTTCGCAACCCCTCATCACTGCCGGCGTCGGTCGAAAGCTTCTTGAGATAATCCACTGTGGTCTTGACCAATTGCCTGCGTGCGTCCATGGCGCCAGGCAGCCGCTCGATACTGCTATGAACGTCAAAAAGTGCGCGGTTGGCCAACTCGACCATCTGTGACAGCCGCGCCTCGGCGCGCTTCTGCTCGATTCGCGCACGGTGGGCTTCCAAAAGTGCCGCCCAGGTTCCGCCAACCATGCTGACCACTACCAGGCCCGCTGCCGTAAGTCCGTACCGGTGTCGGCGGGCGAAGCTTCCAAGGCGATAACCCAAAGAGGATCGGCGAGCCATCACCGTACGCCCCTCTAGGTGGCGCGTGAGGTCCTCGGCGAAAAGGTCGACCGAGTGGTAGCGCCGCCCTGGTTCCTTGCTCATCGCCATTAGCACTATGTTGTCGAGATCGCCGGACAGGCGCCGGCGTAGCCGCGCATTGGCTGGGTCAACCCGCGTGCTTGGGGCCGCAACTTCGGTCTGGCAGATCGCTCTTTCCAGCTCCGCCGGCGAGTGGGAGTCCACCGACTGTGCTTTCACCTCGGTCAGCAGTTCATAAAGAATGGCGCCAAGCGCATAGACGTCTGAGCCCGTGCCCACAAGTTCACCACGAACTTGTTCCGGGCTTGCGTACTCAGGAGTCAGCAACCTCCCGGCGGCCAGAGTCGCTGGATTCTCCGGGTCGAGTTCTGCATCAAGCAGCTTGGCCACGCCGAAATCGAGCAGCTTGGGAGATCCGTCGCTGGCGACCAGAATGTTGCCTGGTTTCAAATCGCGGTGAATCACCAGATTGCGATGCGCACAGGAGACCGCCTCGCAAACCTTTAAGAAGAGACGACAGCGCGACTCGACATCCAGCCCCGATTCGCGGCAATACACGTCGATGGGCTTCCCCTCGACATACTCCATGACCAAGAACGGCTGGCCTCGCGCCGTGTTGCCACCATCAATCAGCCTCGCGATATAAGGATGATCGAGGTTGGCTAAGATCTGGCGTTCGCGCCGGAAGCGATGCAGCAGCTCGGTTGTGTCCATCCCGCGCTTGACCACTTTGATGGCTACACGTTTTTGGAACTGATCATCATCGCGACACGACAGGTATACGGTCCCCATCCCGCCACGACCTATTTCATGCAGAACACGCCATACGCCCAGCCGTGTACCGATTACCTCATCCGAGTCGAATAACGATTGCGCGGCATCCTCAAGTGCGTCCGCGATTCGTTTCTCGCTGGCGTCGTCATGGGCAAGTAGCGATTCCACTTCACGGCGCATTTCGGCGTCACCCAGGCAGGTACTCTCCAGAAACGGAGCCCGCTGATGAGGGTCCAGCTCCAGCGCCTGCAGAAAGAGGTTTTGAATGCGCTCAAACTTTGGATCCATGTTTTTGGGAACGACTCAACCCGCCCTTTCCCTCTAAGCTCCCCTCGAGAGATTGGTCCAACTCGCGCTGCAGCCAGGCTTGGGCGACTCGCAATTCCCGGCGCACCGTGTTAACAGGCAAGTCAAGTACGGTAGCCGACTCTTCCGCGGTCAATCCCGCGAAGAAACGCATCTCAATGAGTTGTGTCTTCCGCGGATCCTGTCGGGCCAACTGGTTTAGTGCATCATCGATTCGGATCATGATGGCCGGCTTCTCGACGCAAGCGTTATGAGCCTCATCGAGTGACAAGGGGGTCTGGCGTCCGCCGCGCTTGTGCGCATATTTGGTCCGAGCGTGGTCAATCAGGATTTGGCGCATCACATGCGCCGCGACACTTAAGAAATGGACGCGGTCACGCAGGTCCGGCGCCTCTTGATCGGCAAGCCGGGCATACAATTCGTGGACGAGGGCGGTGGGCTGTAAGGTATGGCCTAGACGTTCATTGCGCAGGTGACTATTGGCGATGCGCCGTAATTCGGAGTACACCAAGGGGAGCAATCGGTCGAGCGCAGCTTTGTCGCCATTCGCGTATTCGTGCACCAGCACTGTGATCGAACCCGCGGCCATATCCACCCCCCACGAGTCGCTAAGCAGGCCAGAACACTGTAGCGGAAGCGACCCTAGCTCGCAATAGACTTCGCGAAGGCAGAGGTAGGCGGTAAACAGGAGGGTATTTGCTCAGGAAAAGCGATTTTTTTACAGCGAATACGTTCTACTGAAGATCACCGATTTCAGTCTGGGCCAGTCGTCAATTCCGTCTTCAACCCTTATCTCTAAAAAGCCGCAGGTATGGCCTTGACGTCAGATTCCGGCGCCATGTTTTCGCTGCATTGACATATGGGACAGAGCGTAAGCCGCGACTCATAATAGCTCCTGCAATTCTTGCAGGGCAGGCCATACAGGATTTTGTGTCGCAGTTCTCCAGCTTGTCCGGCGTCTTCCCGAATGATTGTGGCAGGTACGGTATTACGGTTATCCATGTTCTCCATATGCACCCTGCTAACTCGTGGAGTAATGTGCGTGGCGGCAAAAGCCTCTCGATGCTTTCACCGCCACCGCGCCATCAAGCCCAGCCCTTCCCCGTGGGCGTTTGCGCGTCCGGCCGCAAGTTCGGGGCCGGGTTCCCGCGTAGAGGAGCTTCGTGGTGGCGCATGTAACTCTATCCAACCCAGGTCGTTCTGAGTGTTGATGTAGATTGGACCGAAAAATACAGCGACTATTTGGACGACTCCAATGCCGCCAGCCGCTTCTCGAGCTGGGTCAGCCGGTCTTGCAGTTCGCTGACCTCCTGCTGCTTTTCCTGGTAGAGCGCCTGGATCGCCGCCAGTGCCACGCCTTCCGAGTCGACATTCGAGATATGCTTCTCGTCCTCGCCGAGGCCAAAGGCGGCACGGAAGTCCTGTGCCATCGGCCCCAGGTGCCGTACAGAATCAGCCTGAGTTTTGTAGTTCCAGGTTGAGATCGGCAAGGAGGCGAGACGTTCCAGAATGGCGTGCCCGTCCACAGCCATGAGATTGGCTTTCAGGTTACGGTCACTCAAGGACGACCATGAACCGGATCCGGAAGCCAGGTTGGCGCCGGTTGAGCCGTCGGACGCGGTGTAGAAGGTAACCCCGCCCGAGGCCCGAGCGACAAATTGGTCTGCGCCGGTATCGGTGGTTATGCCACCCGAGGCATCGCTCCAGACAAAGCTGCCGGTGTTGATGGCATCAGCATTCGCTCCGGCAGCGAAGCTATAGGCTCCCTCGGCAAAATTGTGATACCCGCCGGGCACCACCGAGGAGTCGCCGTTGGCTTGGTTGCTATTTCCCCCCGAGACGGTTGAGGTAGCGCCTTCGGCGAAGTTTATGAATCCCCCGCCGACGGTCGCCGCGTAGTTCATGGCGGTGTTTTTATGTCCCCCGGCCACCGTCGCAAACAGGCTGCCGACGGTGTTTAGACCGCCCCCACCGATTGTGCCCCAATCCGCCGTGACGGTGTTAGGCACAAATCCGAATTGCGCGGGGTCGGTTCCGCCGCCGCCCGCGATGGTCGCACCCAGCACGCCGCTCGCCACGCTGTTCCCCGGGATACTGCTGCTACCGCCGAACCCGCCAATCACGTTGGCTCCCACTTCTCCGTTTCCATCGCTCAGGTTTCCCTGCAAGGTCAGCGCGTTGTTAATCGAATCGCTCACCGTCAAATGACCGTTGATGATTTGGTCTGCCCCGAAAGTATTGGAATTCGCGAGTTGCGCGAAGCCGGCTGGGCCAAGGCCTCCGAGCATAGAAGCATCTACGTTGCCGAGCCCCGTGCCGTTACCTGAAAAGGAACCGCTGAAGCTCGGGGCGGTGACGGGTCCAGTCGCCTTCACGCCTCCATTTACGTTGATATTTCCGCCGGACTGCGAGACGATCGAATTCCCGACGGTTGAGGTACCGGTCCAAACCGGAACCGTGCTGGGTGTGCCGCTTCCCTTGACTACCTGGGCATGAGCGGTCATACCCCAGCCCACTGTGCCCGCGATCACGACCGCGAGCAGTTTTCCAAATTTCAACTTCTTTTGCATTGCGACCTGGTTTTCTGACATATCCGTTCTCCTCGAAAAATCAAGATTGTCCCTTCACGCGGCATGCGCCGCCAGGAATACGCCCCTCTACGTTCGACCAAGATTGCCGTTTACAGGCGAAATCCGCCGAAGTGCAGAAGCTTGAGATAGCTCTCTAATCAGGTAGGCGAAAACCAGTGTTGGATTTTGCGAGGGGATAGAATTTCTTATTCCGCAGCGGGTTTGGATTTCGTGGCGTTCTCGATCAGGTCACACCCTGCACGATCTTGCGAACTGCGAAGAGAGCAGGGAAGAGCCAATCGCAAACAGGCAGGATGAGCAGACCTGCCCCTAATCTTTTGAGCCTCTCGGTTCACTCTTTGAGAGCCATCCCAATTTGGGGGCTGTCCCAACAGTCGCAATTTGAGGAGGATCTCCCAGGACTGGCTGGCCGGATATTAGGGATGTCGAACGGAGCCGTGACCCGGCCCCGAAATATGCAGGTTTCGAGACGAATCTCGTTCTAATGGCCCGGATTTCGTTGTAATGTGATGCTCGGAGCATCGAGGAAAAATTCGATTCAGGCTTTGACTGTGTTTCAGCGTGTCAAGTACTGGGTTCGTACCCTGCAACTGGCTATAGGCCTGGTTGCGGTTGGAACCTTCGTTCTGGTTTCCCCCAACATAAGAGGCCGGCTTTCGCGAGATCGAGTCGATTTCAGCCGGGATATCCGCCCTATTTTCAATCAGAATTGTGTCACCTGCCACGGAGGAGTTCGCCAGAAGAACGGGGTCTCCTTTATCTTCCGAGAAGAGGCGCTGGGTAGGGGAAAATCGGGCCGCCGCACCATTGTTCCGGGAGACCCTGACGCGTCCGAACTGATCCAGCGAATCACATCCAAAGATCCCGACCAGCGCATGCCCTACCATGCGCCGGCACTAACGTCCGAGCAAATCTCTTTACTTCGCCGATGGATAAGGGAAGGGGCGAAGTGGGAGGACTATTGGGCCTTTGTTCCACCTAAACCACAAGCCCTTCCCCAGGTGAAGGGCGCCGGTTGGGTTCGGCAGCCGCTCGATCGGTTCATTCTCGCGCGTTTGGAAAAAGAAGGGCTACGGCCTTCCCCTGAGGCAGACAGAGCAGCATTGCTGCGACGGGTCTCCTTCGATCTTACGGGTTTACCTCCGACCGCCGATGAGATGAGCGCATATTTGGCGGATCCATCGCCGAATGCCTATGAGAAACAAGTGGATCGGTTGTTAGGATCCCCGCGCTATGGTGAACGCTGGGCCTCCCTGTGGCTGGATTTGGCGCGGTACGCGGACACCAAGGGCTACGAAAAAGATAATGAAAGACCTGGAGTGTGGCCCTATCGCGATTGGGTAATTGAAGCTTTCAACCGCAACCTGCCCTATGATCAATTCGTTATTAAACAACTGGCTGGCGACTTACTTCCGAATGCGACGTTTGAAGATCTGATTGCAACATCCTTTCATCGGCAGACACCGAATAACGAGGAGGGCGGTACCGACGACGAAGAGTTTCGCACCGTGGCGGTGATGGATCGTGTGGCAACCACGTGGTCTGTCCTGAACGGAATCACAATGAACTGCGTCCAATGCCACTCCCATCCCTACGATCCCTTGCGCCATGCCGACTATTACAAATCCCTCGCTTTCTTCAACACCCAGGAAGACGCTGACCTGGATGACGATTCGCCAAATTTAATCGTCCCAAAAGACAAGAAACGCTATGGGGAAGCGGCGCAACTCGAGAACGAGATTGCGTCGTCTCTTCGCTCGATCGCCGCGTCAGATCGCCAACTGGAGGAAAACGGACACTGGGAACCGCTGCCGATTCAGGAGGCTGCTGCCAACGAGGTCAAAGCCCTCGAAGCGATATTGCCGGAACTGCAGCAAGCGAAATGGGATTTGCTAAAGGACAAAAAAGTCCCTCCGAAAGAGAAAGCCGATGACCTCCATGACCTCCGCAAATATACCGAGGACGCTGAGGCAAGGCTTGCCCGCGCCAGGATCACGGGGCCGGCAAAAACTTTCGAGATGCGTGAGGGAGAGGCGTGGGCAACCGCTAAAATTCCGTCGCAGTCAGTCTACGAATTAGTGGGGACCACCAGTCTCCCGGGCCTTACAGCGCTCCGCGTGGAGGTACCTCCCCGCGATCAAGAACAATCTCGCCATACCCCCGAAAATGGCTTCATTGTCGACCAAGTTGAGGCCTGGCTGATTCGGCCCGGTATGGGGAAAGAAAAGATTGCTTTCCGCTATTTTCTTCAAGATTCGGAGCAGAATCTCGACGCCGTCCTGGCTGTACAGAAGAAGACCAAGGGAAGCTCGACGAAGCCCAAGAAGGTCGATCCGAGTGCATTCAAGGCGCTCCCTAAGCTTTCGCAAACACGCTGGCTTGTGGGAGTCGCCGCCCAAACTTTACACCTCGGTCCCGGCAGCCGTATCGAGGTTGATCTGAAGCAAACGCAAGGTATCGACTCGAAACCTGTACCGATTCAGCGAGTAAGCATCTCGGTTAGCGATGACCGGGCGTGGACGGCTTTGGCTGAGGATTCGAGCCGCTCC
>Ga0126381_100002348_pt1 | contig 20391 bp, 21 predicted proteins | sample PanSoiMetPlot_28_FD_96465 | JGI IMG/M metagenome (GOLD analysis project Ga0126381, IMG submission 96465) | Tropical forest soil microbial communities from Panama - MetaG Plot_28 | ecosystem: Environmental > Terrestrial > Soil > Tropical forest > Bulk soil | place: Panama | collected 2016-02-17
CTGAAGTTCCTGGAAACATATGGAGCAGCAGCGGTTCAGCTCCAAAGTCTGCAGAAAAGCTCGATGCAGCCATAAGACTGCCGATTCGAAGGGAACAGCTGCCGGTACTTTCCGTCGCCGCCTTTTGCAGCACGCCCGCGTGAAAACGTTGTGGACTTCTTGCAACCGGTTGCAGGAAAATCTCGGCCATGTTTCCTAAGACAATTTGCCTGATCGCCGTCTCCTTCTTTCTGCTTTTGAACACTTCTCCCTCGGCCGCTCAGTCGGCTTCGAACGCCGCCGCGTCAGCCACATCACCTCGTCCACCCTATTTGGACCCGAGTCTCTCGGTGGATCAGCGCGTCAACGATCTAGTCTCTCGCATGACGCTGGAAGAAAAAGCTTCTCAGATGCAGGACGTCGCCCGTGCAATCCCGCGCCTTGGTATTCCCGCCTACAACTGGTGGAACGAAGCCTTGCACGGCGTTGCGCGCTCCGGGCACGCCACCGTTTTCCCTCAAGCCATCGGCCTCGCCGCCACCTGGGACACGGACCTTATTCATCACATGGCTGACGTCATCTCGACGGAAGCGCGCGCCAAATACAACGACGCTATCCAACACGGAAATACCGGCCGCTACTACGGCCTCACCTTTTGGTCGCCCAACATCAACATCTTTCGAGACCCACGCTGGGGACGCGGCCAGGAAACCTACGGCGAAGATCCCTTTCTCACCAGCCGCATCGGCGTTGCTTTTGTCACCGGCCTGCAAGGCGACGACCCTAAATACCTGAAAGTCGTTTCCACGTCTAAGCATTTTGCCGTTCACAGCGGCCCGGAAACTCTACGTCACCGCGAGGATGTGCCCGTTTCTCCACACGATTTTGCGGACACTTATGCTCCCGCGTTTCGCGCCACGATCATGGAAGGTCACGCTGACTCGGTTATGTGCGCCTATAATTCCGTACGGGGTGTGCCCGCTTGCGCCAACGATTTCCTTTTCGGCACTCTACGCAACAAGTGGGGCTTCAAAGGCTACGTCGTTTCGGACTGCTGGGCCATCAGCGACATCCACCAAGGGCACGGTTACGTTCTAACTCTGGAACAAGCCGCCGCATTGTCGGTAAAGGCGGGCACCGACTTGAGCTGTGGTCCGGAATACGCTTCTCTTCCCTTCGCGGTTGAGAATCGCCTGCTTTCTCCAGCCGATGTCGACCTCGCGGTGAAGCATCTTTTTGAAGCGCGTTTTCGCCTCGGCATGTTCGATCCGCCGGAGTCTGTGCCCTGGTCAAATCTCACGATCGCCGATAACGACACGCCCGCGCATCGCCAGCTGGCCCTCGAAGTGGCGCGCAAATCCATCGTTCTTTTGAAGAACGAACGAAACACGCTGCCTCTAAAATCTTCGGTCAAGACCATCGCTGTCGTGGGCCCAAACGCAGATTCCTTGCCCGTTTTGCTCGGCAACTACGCCGGCACACCATCCGCATACACCACGATTCTCGATGGCCTTCGAAAGCGCTTCCGCAGCGCCAAAATCATTACCGCCACCGGCGCGCCTCTTACGGAAACCAGCGGGGTCATCCTTCCTAACTCGTACCTTCGTACGGGTGGCGCCAATTCCAATCCCGGCCTCAGCGGCGAATATTTCGCCAACACGAATTTGTCGGGCGGCGCAGCTCTGAAGCGTGTGGACCCCAATATCAATTTCGAGTGGAACAGTGTTTCCCCCGGTCCTGGAATTCCCGCGCAAAATTATTCCATGCGCTGGTCCGGCGAACTTGTTCCACCTGTGGATGGCGACTACCGTATCGGTATGGATACTGACGGTGGTTCGCGCATCTTCCTGGACGGGAAAAAAATTATTGACGACTGGGCTCCGCACGGCGAGCGCACGATGACGACACTCGTCCATCTCCAGGCCGGCCACGCGTATCCCATTCGCATGGAATATTTTCATTTCGGCTGGGATTCCGCCGCGCGCCTGCTTTGGCTTCCGCCCAATCTGGTTCAGGAAGCCGTCGAAGCCGCGCGCAAAGCCGATGTCGTCGTCGCCGTCGTCGGCTTAACCGCTCAGCTTGAAGGCGAAGAATCCGAAAACAGCGATCCCGGCTTTTTTGGCGGCGACCGTCTCGACCTCGATCTTCCCCATCCGCAAGAGCAGCTTCTTGAATCCCTCTCTGCCGCGGGAAAGCCGCTCATCGTCGTTCTCACCACCGGCAGCGCCGTCGCCGTTAATTGGGCTCAGGAGCATGCCGGGGCAATCCTTGAAGCCTGGTATCCCGGTGAAGAAGGCGGCGCGGCCGTGGCCGACGTTCTTTCCGGCGATTACAACCCTGCTGGCAGATTGCCTGTCACTTTTTACAAATCCGTTGCCCAGATCCCGCCCTTCGGCAGCTACAGCATGAACGGCCGCACTTATCGCTACTTCTCCGAGCAACCGCTTTATCCCTTCGGCTACGGCTTGAGCTTTTCTTCTTTCAGTTACTCCGACGCGAAAATCACTCCGGATCAAATTACCGCTGGCTCCTCCGTCACAGCGTCGGTGCGCGTCACGAACTCCAGTTCCACCCCAGGTGATGAAGTCGTCGAGCTTTATCTCACACATCCCGGCATTGACGGCGCGCCGATCCGCGCGCTCGCCGCATTCGAGCGCGTCCATCTTGCTGCATCAGCCTCGCAAACTGTCACGTTCACTCTTCATGACCGCGACTTGAGCACCGTCGACGACAAGGGCGTTCGGAAAGTCGTCCCCGGCCCCGTTGAAGTTTGGATTGGTGGCGGCCAGCCCGTTTCCGGCCCTGGGCAAGCCGCAACCAAAGGAATCTCGACAAAACTCAACATCACGTCCACCGTCACGCTCGATGAGTAGCGCGCCTCCTAGGTAGGAAAATCTTTGGGGGCGCCCGCCCGCGCCTAACTTTGGCAGGACGGCAGGCAGCCACTGCTGCTCCTTGTTCCGTAATTTGAAGCACAGACTCAGCTTTTGCGCCGTACTCCATTCCTCTAGTAATCTAAATCCCGGGAGCGAGCGAACCTTGTTGAATCAACCCCAGTTGCCGCAACCTGATACGCCATCCAAATCGATTCTCAAGAAGCCTCCTTTCTACTCGAAGCTTGCCTTCGCCATTGCCGCCCTTATCATTTTCTGGGTTTTCTTCTCCCGCTGGTGGCAGAACCGTTCGATCGAGCAGCGCGCCAAAGAGGAGGCCGCTACGAAGCAGCGCGCCGGTGATCAAGCTACTCTCGAACAAATGGGCGGGAAGGAGCTCGCGATTCAGACTTTCTACGCTAGTCCGGGCGAGATTCGCCGGGGAGAATCGGTCCAGCTCTGCTACGGAGTCGCGAACTCCAAAACGGTCAAGCTCGAGCCGCAGTCGAACCCTGTCTGGCCTTCTTACTCCCGTTGCGTGAACGACGCTCCCGCCAAGACCACCACCTACACGCTCACCATCGCCGACGCCGCCGGGAACATGAAATCCCAATCCCTCACCGTCCAAGTCCGCTAAATTCGCTCTCTTCGCCGTGAACTCCGGCAAGAAGACCGCTCGTCACTTTGCAATACAAAGTACTTGACAACAGTAGTCTTTTTGCCTTACACTTCCCCCATGGCCACAACTCCGGGTCCCCTTCGCTCCCCTCGACGTGAGCCCATCCCCATAGACGCTCGCGCAGCCGACCATCTTCGCTACATCCGCGAAACCATGGCCAGCGCCGCGGAATTTACCGCGGTGCCGGGCTGGGGAGGCGTGGCCATGGGTATTACCGCTATGGCGGCAGCGTTCGTCGCTTCCCGCCAGGCCACCCCGCGTGCCTGGCTGATCGTTTGGCTCATCGAAGCATTTGTTGCGGTGGCCATCGCCGCACCTGCGGCTGCCACGAAAGCGCACCGTGCCAACTCCCAGCTCTTTTCCGGGCCTGGCCGGAAGTTTCTTTTAAGTTTTGCGCCACCGATTGTCGTTGGCGGGCTTCTCACCTACATTCTTTTTCATGCTGGCGTGTTTACCGCTCTCCCCGGAGTCTGGCTTTTGCTTTACGGAACGGCGATTGTCACGGGTGGTGCCTTTTCCGCGCGCGTTGTCCCCGTCATGGGTTTGTGTTTGATGTGCCTCGGCGTTGTGGCTCTTTTCGCGCCCGCGGCCTGGGGAGACGTTTTCATGGCTGCGGGATTTGGGATTGTGCAGGTCGGGTTTGGCTGGTGGATCGCCCGGCATTTTGGAGGCTAAGGAGATCGTATGGCTAAGTCATCTGCAGCGCGTCAGGAACGTGTGCAGCGCTCGCGCGACCGTGAAACCATCTTGGAGTCCGTAAAGAACCCCGCGCGAGAAGCCGCTCCTGCGGATCTCGACCGCCTCATCCACGAGCACGTTCGCCTCGGTATCGTCAGCGCCCTCGCAGTGAATCGTGCTCTCACATTTAATGAATTGAAAGCCCTGCTGAAAGCGTCCGATGGTAACTTGAGCGTGCATGCGCGAAAGCTCGAAGAAGCGGACTACATTGTTTGCGCCAAGTCTTTTGAAGGCCGCACTCCCAAAACGGAATATCGCCTGACGGCTGCGGGACGCAAGGCCCTCGAACGCTATCTGAATCACATGGAAGCTTTGATTCGCGCTACCCGCGAGGGCTAGCGGCAAAATTTTTTGCGTGCGCACTTTGCACTGTAAAGTAGTTTGCGCAGCCGCAACTCTAGACTGCTGCGGCTTTTCAAATGCTCGGAACCGTTTCCTCGCGGCGGAGACTGGATCAACCCATGGAGTCATCAAACGCATTAGAGAATGAACTCGCATTCCCAGTGGCTTCGCCCGTGGTGCCGATGCCCTCTTCGCGGCCTCCGGCGCCTGCCTCCGAGCGATCCTCGGAACTGGCTAGTTTTCCTGGCCCGGGCTTGCACGTCGCCATCATTTCCGATGGCAACGGCCGCTGGGCCACTTCACGTGGACTGCCGCGTTCCGCCGGTCACCGCGCCGGAGCCGAAGCCGCCCGCCGCATCATCGAAGCCGCGCCGCGCCTCGGCATCCACACGCTGACGCTCTTCGCGCTCTCCTCCGCGAACTGGAAGCGCCCCGCCGCCGAAGTCAACGCGATCTTGCGTCTGCTCCACGAATATCTGCTCACCGAAACGACGCACTGCGTGGAAGAAGGCGTGCGCCTCAGTGTTATTGGCCGCCGTGACCGCGTACCCGCTACGCTCCGCCAGGCCATCGCCGATTCCGAAGCCGTCACCGCCCGCGGAACGCGCCTGCATCTCCGGCTTGCAATTGACTACTCTGCGCGCGAAGCCATCTTCCACGCTGCTTGTCGCTTCTACAAAGTCACCGAGCTTTCGCCCGAATCTTTCAGCCGCGTTCTCGAAGAAGTCTATCGTGGCGGCTCCACGGAAGTGGATCTGCTCGTCCGCACCGGCGGCGAGCAGCGCCTTTCCGATTTTCTGCTATGGGAGTGCGCGTTCGCTGAATTCGTCTTCGTCCGCAAGTCCTGGCCGGACTTTACGGTCGCGGACCTCGAAGCCGCGCTAGCGGAGTTTGCGCATCGCGAGCGAACACGCGGCGCGCTGCCCGACGCTTTAGCCGGCTGAGTCGGAATCGGTCCTACAAATCACAAAGGAGAAGGTGAAAATGTCTGCCTTCATGCCACACTTCGCGCCTATCGTCGTGCTTCTTTTTCTCGGCTCCGTGTTTGTCCTAGGACTTAGCATTCTTGTTTTGTTTTATGGCGCCGTCCGCCGCTCCGCCTTTTTTGCCAAGCTCGGAGCCGGCGCCGCCATGACCCTTGCCGCGGGCTACTTCCTTTTGTTGGCCGGTGTTTCCGTTGCGAGCAGCGAGCAAACTCTGCCGCCGGACGGCCGGAAATACTTTTGCGAGATTGACTGCCATCTCGCTTACTCGCTGGTCAGAGCGCAAACCGCCTCGGCGCTTGGCCCGGAACTTCAGCAAACCGCCGCGCACGGAAAATTCGTAATCCTGCAAGTGAAGACGTGGTTCGATGAACACACCATTTCCGCGCATCGCGGCAACGGCCCGCTCACCCCGAACCGCCGCAAAGCGCTGCTCGTGGATGACGCGGGGCGAAGCTATGAACCTTCTCCCGAAGGGCAGTTCGCCCTCGCTCGCAGCGGGAGCAGTTCTACTCCGATGGCGGAATCCTTGCGTCCCGGCGAGTCGTACATCACCGACATCGTTTTCGATGTTCCAAAAAACGCGCGCGGTCTCCGTCTGTTGCTCATCGAAGACGATCCGGAAACGCGCTTCATCGTCGGCCACGAGAACAGTCTCCTGCACAAGAAAATCTACTTCGATGTGGAAGCGCTGGCGCAGAAAAGCGCAAGCGCAACGGAACCATCAGATTTCACCCTGTAGGTCGCCATGCGCCTCATCCAGCGGGAAGTCCCGTAACGAGCATTCCCTTTCCAGTGAGACATGGACTCTTTCTGACACTTTCTTTTTCCCATCAGTGGCCGTAAAGTAGCCCCGGCCTCAGGCGCCAGGAGAAGTCCATGAGATATTTCCTTTCCGGTTTTTCCGGATTTCTGTTCGCGTTGATCTTTGCCACGCCGCAAGACGCAGCGCACGCTCAGGACTTAACCCACTGGCAAGCGAACCTCACCGAGCCGCAATCCTACGTCCTCAAGCGCGTTTCTAGCGCCGACCCCACCGGCGGCAACGCCGATTTTCGCATCATCGAACCCGGAGCAACCCTGACAGTGCTCGATGCGGACGGCCCCGCCGCGCTCACCCACATCTGGTTCACGCTCTATGACCCCGAGCCTTACCACCTGAAAAAACTCGTCCTGCGCATGTATTGGGATGGCGAAACCTCCCCAAGCGTCGAAACTCCCCTGGGCGATTTCTTCGGCCTCGGCCTCGGAGACTATCACGTCTGGGAATCCGAGCTTCTTTCCGCCGCGAATGATCGCGCATTGAATTCCTTTTTCCCAATGCCCTTCCAGAAGCACGCGCGCATCACCGTCACCAACGAAGGCAAGCAAAAAGTTTTTTCTTTTTATTACAACCTCGATTACCGCGCCTATTCAAAGCCGCTTCCTGCTGACACGCTGTATTTCCATGCACAATTCCGTCAGGCGCAGCCTAACCTGGGCTGGACCAACAAATGGGACTCGAACGGCGACCCAGCCGTCGAGGATAAAAAGAATCTGGCCGGCGAAGGCAATTACCTTTGGCTGGCCGCCATCGGTCGCGGCCATTTTGTAGGCGTCACTATGTCCGTTCTACAAAATCAAGACGGCTGGTGGGGCGAAGGCGACGACATGTTCTTTATGGATGGCGAATCCCGCCCTTCCATTAACGGAACCGGCTCAGAAGATTATTTTCTTGGGGCGTTTGATTTCGGCCGCAGCGCTTTCTCTTACCGCCTCTACGGTGCGCCGGTAAAAGGCGAAGAACGCGCAGGCAGTCGCTCCTCCGTATACCGCTTCCATCTCGATTCGCCAATTCCGTTCACGAAATCGATTCGCGCCACCATCGAGCACGGCCACGCCAATCACCGGTCGGACAACTACTATTCCGTGGCTTACTGGTATCAGACCGAACCGCACGCCGAACCGCCGCTTATGCCGCCTGTCGATCAGCGCATCCCCAAACTTCAACCCGTCGGCGGCCCGGGCAATTCCGCGGCTCTGCCACACTGACGCCCACTTTCCTTTGATTCCGTCTGCTAGACTGTTCGGACCATGAGCGTCATTGATGAAGTCCTCGAAGCAAACGAAATTTATGCGCGCACGCATGAACTGCGCCCGTTGACCCCGCGTCCCGAGCGCAAGCTCGCAATTCTCACCTGCATGGACACGCGGCTCTCCATTCGAACCATGGGCCTGAAGACCGGTGACGCGCACATCATTCGCAACGCCGGTGGCATCGTGACGGATGACACCTTGCGCTCACTCGTGATTTCCCACTATTTGCTGGGCACGGAAGAGTTCATGATCATCAATCACACGGATTGCGGCCTGATGCATGCCACCGAGCAGGAGTTGCGCACTCGCATCCAGAACCGCACCGGGACCGCCGCTGTCGCTCCGGCATTCTTCTACGCCTTTCAAAATCTCGACGAAAACGTCCGCCATCAGTTGCAAAAGCTCCGCACCCATCCGTGGATTCCCAAGGAAGTTGTGGTGCGTGGCTTCGTTTATGACGTGGTCACCGGACTCCTGCGCGAAATCAAAGACTTCTGAAGACTGTGAGTAGTGGGTGGTAATGAGTGAGTAGCACAACCGTGACTCCTCGTCACTACTCACTATGCGCTGCCCACTACCCACTTTTGTTGGCTTCATGTACTCTGAATTCATGCTCGAAGAAAAAGACTTTCAGCGAAAAGCCGAGGCTGCCTTCGACGACCTCAAGAAGCGCCTGTTGACTCTCGGGGATGAACGCGGCTTCGACGTCGAAGGGGAATCCGGCAGGCTCGAGGTCATCTTCGAAGAACCAGAGGAAGCCAAGTTCGTGATTTCTCCGAACACCCCAGTCCGCGAAATCTGGATCTCCGCGCTCTCCACGAGTTTCAAGCTGGGGTGGAACGAAGCGCGAAACGCCTTTGTTCAAGAGAAGACCGGCGAAGATCTTTACGCCATCATGAGTCGCGTCGTTTCGCAACAGCTTGGCGAAGAGGTGAAGGTGTGAAGCGCTGCATCATAACTCTTGCCCTCGGTATTGCGCTGGTGTGTGGGGCTCTTGCGCCTGCGACGAATTCGCAAGTGCCTTCCGGAAAGGATGTGGTGAAGCCGGAAGTTTACGCCTCAATGGAGCCCGCCGGGCGCGGCGGATCATTTCAAATCGCGGTGGTCATGAAAATCCGCCAGGGCTTTCACGTCAACGCGCGCGAAAAATCCGAAGAATACCTCATCGCCACCGACCTCAAGGCCCAACTGCCGCCGGGATTCTCAAGCGGCGATGTCGCTTATCCAAAGGGGAAGCTCGTAACTTTCGCGTTTTCAAAGAAGCCACTGAATGTTTACCAGGGAAAAGTGATTCTTCTTCTGCCAGTCAACGCGCTTGCCACTGCTCCTTTGGGCGAACAACACATTCCGCTGAAGCTGCGATACCAAGCCTGCAACGATGAAGTTTGCCTGCCGCCTGCGACGCTTCCTATCGACGCCACTGTGAACATCGCCGCATCCGCCTCAGCTGCAAAGCCCGCGCACCAGGATCTTTTTTCTCCTAAGTGATTCGCAAAGCGACAGCGCTAAGCACCTCCTGGCGTCTCAAAAGGCCCTTGCTGCCCGCACCAAGCCGTCCTAGTACTTCGTCGCTCAAAAACCTGAGCGAGCTAACCACAGGTACATCTTTTCTCTCGTTTTTGGGTTTACCTAATGTGAGGAAAAACGAGCCGGGAACTCACGTTGCACTGCCCAGTCGAAGCTCAGCCCGTTCTGGGCTCGAAAAAAGGAGCATTGCAAATGCAGCAAATACGACGATTAGCGAAACCGCTCTTGCTCGCCGCGGCAATGATTTTTCCCATGATCGCTACAGGTTGCGCTCGCGCTCGCTACTATGACACGAGATACCACGACTATCATGCCTGGGGCCCGAGCGAAAGCCGCGCCTATCAGGAGTATTGGGCCGAGCAAGGCAAGCCTTACCGCGAGTGGACGGACCTCAATGAACACCAGCAGAGCGAGTATTGGGAGTGGCGTCACGCTCATCCGTATCGCTACTAATGCGCGGCTTCGCCTGTGGGCGAAACCACGTAAATTTGATGGCATTGGCAATCCAACACATAGACAATCCAAAATGACGAGCGGGGCAATTTTGCCTCGCTCTTTTCATTGGTAGCTGTGTTTCGACGGCCTGGGCTGTTTACGAAGTGAGACGGTCCGAAGAGATGGGGCCCATCTGCCAGGCTTCTAAACGGTCGAGATGAGCCAAGTCGGAATCGCCAGCAATTTTGAGGGGGCCATTGGGCTTGCGGTAGATGCGCGCTGTGAAGGCATGCTTATCGTTGCAGAGAAATTCCGCAACGGAGGCGTCGAGGAGCACGTGAAAACGGAACTCTTGCTGGGATCCGATGGGAAGGTCAACGGTTTTGCCGTTCACAGAGAGTTTCGCAGTGGAAGCGTCTTTGGGTTCCAGTAGCAGAGACAACCAGGCACCGTCGCGATCCTGCAGAGTGAAAGTCAATCGAGCAGATTTAGTAATCAAACGAAATTCGCCTGCGAGTTTATCGATTCTAATGTTTTGAATCGCAGGACCAAACGGATCGAGTGACCCTTTGCCTTCGCGCGGACGAATCACGAAAAGCTTCGCGCGGAGCGACTGGATTTCCGCCGCGAAGCGCATCTCCACATCTCCATCGGCGTCTAACGAGAGAACTCGGGGCAGGGCCATGCAGCCAGCCCACCCTGCGCAATCAAACTCGCCTTCGGGACGAGTTTCCGGAATCCAGCCCCAGAGAATGCGATTTCCCTTTGCGTCGAGTTGCGTTTTTTGCGCGTAATAAGCGCCATGGTCGAGCACGCCTCGCCTCTGGGGATGAAAGACAAGCTCTTTTGGATCGAGTTCGCCCGTTTCCCAAAGAACTTGCCCCGCGGTGGAATAAAGCAATACGTGCTTTTCATCTAGCGGAAAAAAATCCGGGCATTCCCACATCTCACCGGAGTCCACAGGATTGACCGAATCGCGGCCGGTCCAATCGCCCGAAGCGAGGGGATGGAGGTACTCCCAGTCACGAAGATTCAATGAGCGATAAAGAAGGATGCGTCCGCCGTGCTTGCGTTGGCCGGAGCCAACGCCGAGATACCAACAGGATCCCTCCTGCCAAAGAAACGGATCTCGAAAGCCGGTGAGTAACCCATCATCGGGCGGCTCAAGAATGGGCCTCTCCCATTTTTTCCACCTGCGAAGTTCGGGATCGGACGAGGTGGCAAGGCATTGCACTTCGCGGAAGTTGTGGGTGCCGTCGCGCAGTGTGGCGCGTTCGGTTGCGACAGTTTTGACTCCGGTATAAATCACAGTCGCGGTGCCGCGGTCGTTGACGGCACTGCCGGTGAAGCAGCCATCGGCATCATCCCAACCGGGAGTCGGCGCAAGCGCCACCGGCAAGTGCATCCAATGGACCATGTCCGGACTGACGGCGTGCGCCCAGTGCATGTCCCCCCAGCGGGCACCATTGGGGTTGTACTGGAAAAACATGTGATAGTGGCCTTTCCAGTAGATCGGGCCATTCGGGTCATTCATCCAGTTTTTTGTCGGAAGCAAATGAAATTGCGGCCGCAATGGATCGGCGGCCAGACTCTGCCGCTGCATCTCGGATTGAAAGAGGGTCGATGGACGAGAGAGGCAGGTGCCAGCGGCTCCGAATGTTCGAAGAAAGTCGCGGCGTGAATGGAGCAAATGAACTCCTGCAGTTGTAGCAGTTCAGGCCTTGGCGGAGCCGGCCACCGCATCCTGAAGTCGGTGAACTACGCGCTGCTGGCCAAGGACAACCATAGTGTCGAACAGTGGTGGTGCAACTGCCTGGCCAACGATGGCAACGCGGACCGCGTTGATGAGCAGGCCGGCTTTGACGCCGCCCGCTTCGGCGACGGCACGCGTGGCACGATCGCAAGCGTCGTGATTCCATTCGCTAAGAGCAGCAAGGGCGTCGGCAGTTTTCGCGAGCAACTCCGGCACTTTGGCATCTTTCCAGAATTTTTCCTTGGCGGCCGCATCGCGCACAAATTCATCGCTAAAAAAGGCGCGTGACCAGCTGGAAAAATCCGGCAGCAATCGGATCCGCGGGCGGAGCAAATCGATGGTGCGCGAGAACCACGCGTGATCGCGCCGGTCCGGCCCCGGCGGCGCGCCCTTGGCCCATTCCGGTTTCCACAGCCCGCTTCGCTTCAATTCACTTTCTACTTCCGGCAGCAAATCTTCAATAGGAAGGCGCTGCAAATATTGGGTGTTGAACCACTCCAGTTTGGGACGGTCGAAAACGGCATTGGTTCGGCTCACGCCTTCCAGGGAAAACTTTTCAATCAACTCTTTGGTTCGAAGGAACTCTTCATCGCCGCCCGCTGACCAGCCAAGCAACGCCAGGAAATTGCGAAACGCCTCGGGCAAAAATCCTTCCGCCCTGTACATGTTCACGTCAGTGGCGCCATGGCGCTTCGAAAGGCGCGACTTGTCCGCGCCCAGAATCAGCGGCACATGCGCGAAAACCGGTGGAGTGGCACCGAGCGCACGGTACAGGAGCACTTGCTTTGGCGTGTTGGAAAGATGATCGGCGCCACGAATTACGTGGGTGACGCGCATATCCATGTCGTCCACCACGACCCCCAGTTGGTACATGGACTGCCCGAATTCCTCATCGCCCTTGCCCGAGCGCAGCAGGACGAAATCTTCAATCTCGTCATTCGAAAACTCGCGCTCGCCAAAAACCGCGTCCGCAAATTTCGTTGTTCCGCCGATCGGAACTTTGAATCGAATCGCCGGCTTCGCCCCCAGCGTCGAAGGCTTCCCATCGCGGCAGGAACAGCGCGTCACGCGCCGCGCCCCAGCGCCTTTCGGCTCCTCATCCTGGCCCGGCTCGGCGTAGTCGCCCCCGGCATACTTGTCCGCCGGGCAGTAGCAGAGAAAAGCGCTGCCATTCGCCACGCATTTCTTGGCCGCCGCCCGATACAGTTCACTTCGTTGCGACTGGTAGAACGGCCCTTCATCCCAATCCACGCCCAACCACTTCAAGCCATCAATGATCCCCTGCACCAGTTCCGGTTTGTTGCGCTCAGCGTCGGTGTCCTCGATCCGCAGAATCATCACGCCGCCTTGGCGCCGTGCGAAAAGCCAGTTGAACAGGGCGGTGCGCGCTCCACCTACGTGCAGGTAGCCTGTAGGCGAAGGGGCAAACCGCACACGAACGCCCTCATTCTTCTGAGTGGTTTCCGTCATTTCCAGACTGTCTTTCGCTGATCTACACTGCACTCGCGTCCAGCGCGTCTTTCTCTGCAGAGTCAATCGTTCAGTTTAGCGAAAGCGCTCGATTCCGTCCAACCGACCAGAACGTGGGTGGTGGATCAGTTTGAATTTTATGAATCGTGACACACTCCGCGCCATCCCGCGTTTTCTTGCGGGATGAACGGGTCAAAATTCAAACTGACCCATTACCGGAAGGTTGTCAGAATGCATGGTTTGCGCGGCAATGATTCGTTTAAGAAAGTCTTGACAGCCAAGTTCTAAAGCCTACAATGTAGTTATCGCGATGGCTGACACGCTGGGCGCTTTCGAACAAGCCGTATTGCTCTCCGTTATTCGCCTCGGTGAAGACGCATATGGCCGTGCCATTCTGAAAGAGGTCCAGACACGCCTGGGTCGAGACGTCGCGGCGGGTGCCGTCCACGCAACTCTTGAGCGGCTGGCAGATAAGGGCTTGGTAGCTTCGCGTCTAGGAACTGGGACGCCCATGCGCGGCGGACGCGCACGGCGTTTCTACAGAGTGCAGGCCAAAGGTGTGCGCGCGCTCAACGATGCGCGCGCAACGGCTGAAAGCTTATGGAGTGGCCTTCGCTGGCCCCTGAAAGGATATCTATGAGTATGACCGCGCACCCTCCTCGATGGGCTGAAGCACTGCTTCGGTCATTTCTCAAACCGGGCGATTTTGAAAGCGTCTCAGGCGATCTCTTGGAACACTATCGCGACAGCATTTATCCCGCGCGCGGGCAGCTTTGCGCGGATTTTTGGTACGCCACGCAAGTGTTCACCTTCGTGTCGCCGGGCGTTCGATTTTTCGCGCTACTGTTCAGCGCGCAATTTCTTACCAGGACGGCTCTCGATTGGTTCCTTCCACCCGCTGATTTTCATTTTCGAAGCATAGTTTCAACAGTCGTGGGAATCGGCACTTTGGCCGCGGCTGGCTCTTGGGCAGCGTGGAGGTCGGGCTCGTTTGCCATCGGCGCCATTGCGGGCTCTCTCACGGCCGGCATCGCCTCAATCACCAGTATCGCTGGTGCGGCGATCCTGTTTGCTTTTTGGCACGACCCTCAGACAAGGACTGCCATTCGCTGCAGTGGCGGGTTTGAAGAAGTGGTCACCCTGCCCCTGATAACGATATTGCCCGGCGCTCTGCTTGGAGCATTCGGAGGAGCAGCGAGTGCCGCACTCAAAAGGCTGCTCGCCGTTCCCAACTCCAACAACCATCCACAAGCGTAGTTCGCAAGTAAGGGTTTGCTCAGTTGTTTCACCGCTTAAAGTACAAGTAAGGCAGGAAATAAGTCAGGGCCACGCCGAAGGCTACGAGAAAAGCCAGGGCTCCCAGCCAAGTCAGCACGAAAGTGCGTTCATTCTGGCCCTCGGGCGGCGCAGAAACTCCAAAAATAAGGTGCACGCCGCGAAAGAACTTAGCCAAAAGCCTGATCATGCCTTTTCACCCCAGTTCTAGAACTTTCTTTGTGAAATGCACGCGTCCCGAGCAATCATTAGATGTTCGGCTGCGTCGAACGATTTAATTGATATTTGCGGTTGGCTGGCTGCCATTCTACTCTTGTAACGCTTCCTCCACTGAAGTACGTCTTACTCCTTGACGGCTGGCCCTCTACATTCCAGGTTGACCATGGTCGATCGGATTTTTCTTTCAGCAAAACGGTTTTGCGTAGGGCAAACGCCCGGGCATGGCGTCTAATGGAGAGGCGGCCGGACGGGGAACTGCCTACTCGGGTATTCCATGGATACTCCGGGCTTATTTGTGAGCTAAACTAAGGACTTTCCGGCGAATTGGTTAGACGAAAGAACTCTTCGCGGAAACAACCATTTCCCCGGCCCCGAATTCCAATCGCCCTGGAGGGCGTATTCTCCCGGCTGTTCGGGGGTGCACGAGGTTATGCGCGCTGCATCTATTCTCCGCAGTAAGCCCAAGCTTCTTCTCCTAGGCGCCTTTGCGCTCCTGACTCTCGCTCTTCTTCCTCGCCTTTTTGTCCATTCCCGCCGCGCGCAAGCCTCCGCCAGCAGCGGGGATTCCATTTACCGCGTTGAGAAGGAGAGGTTTTCCGAGACGCTTCGCCTGAACGGCACCACCATGGCGGCGCACTCGTTTAGCGTGTTGGCTCCGCGGCTTGAGGGAGCTTCGGTCGGGTCCATGGTCATCACCAGGCTGGCTCCGTCAGGGGAGCCCGTGAAGAAAGACGACGTCTTGGTGGAATTCGACGGCCAAGCCCAGCAAAAGGATTATCTCGACAAAAAAGCCGTCTATGACAATCTGGTGGGCCAGGTGGCGCAAGCGCAGGCCCAGGAAGACATCAACCGCGCGAAAGATGACACGGGCCTGCAGCAAGCGGAAGATGAATTGAAGCGCGCTCAACTGGAGATGAAGCGCAACGAAATCGCCTCGCGCATCGACGCGGAAAAAAATCAGGAAGCCGTTGACGAAGCGCAAGCCACCCTGAAGCAGCTCAAAGAAACGTATCAATTGAAGCGCGCAGCGGCGGCCGCCGGCATCCGCATTCTCGAAATTCAGCGCGACCGCGCTATGGAAGCCATGCGCTACGCCCAAAATAACGCTTCCAAGATGGTCGTGCACTCGCCCATGGCGGGCGTCGTTGTGTATAACACGATAGGCTTGGGCAGCCGCATGGGGACCGTCCAACAGGGAGATCAGGTTCGTCCTGGGGCGCCTTTCATGGCCGTTGTAGATCCGTCCCAGATGGAAGTGCGTGTGGATCTGAATCAGGTGGACCTGCTCAAAGTTCGCCCCGGCATGCGCGCGAAAATGCATTTGGACGCCTACCCCGGTATCGAGCTGGCCGCAACACTGGAAGATCTTTCTCCCCTCGGCCACAACGGACAGTTCACCGACACCATCCGCATTTTTTCTGCCCGCTTCTCCGTGCAGGGCACAGACCCGAAACTTCTGCCAGATCTCTCCGCCGCGCTGGACGTCGACCTTGGCTCGGTAGAAAACGCGCTTGTCGTTCCCTGTCAAAGCGTGGAATTTGATTCGGGAAATGATCCCTTTGTATGGGTGGAAAACTCCGGTTCCTTTGAGAAGCGCTCTGTCAAAACCGGCCCCCGCAGCGACACAGAAGTTGTGGTCCTATCCGGCCTCCGGGAAGGCGACATCATCCGGCAAAACGGAGCGAGCCCGCCCGAACCAGGAGGGCGCCCATGAAAACGGCCATGATCCGGGGCATGGTTCGCCGAATCTCGTCTTGGAAGCTACGCTACAAAGTCACCGTCGGCGCTGCTGTCGTCTTCTTTGGTGGCCTTGGGCTTGGAGCTTTTCGCCTGGTCAGTTCGACAGCCACAATTCCAACCGCCGAGGTGCAACGCAAAGATTTTCTGGACACTCTCGAAATCAAGGGCGAGATCAAGGCGCTCCGCTCGAAAGTTATTTCGGGGCCGTACAGCGCCGGCGATTTGCAGATCGTCAGCCTGGTTGCCAACTCAGCCAAAGTTAAGAAAGGGGATGTGCTGATTCAATTTGACACCACCTCGACGCAACAGAAGCTCGCGCAGGACAAATCCGCCGTCAAGTCCGCCGAGGCCGAAATCAATCAATCCCAAGCGGCCGCGCGCTTGAAAGAAGAGCAGGATCTCACAGATGTCATGAACGCGAAATACGACGCCGAAAAAGCGCGCATCGACGCCAGCAAACAGGAGATTCTGTCTGCAATTGACGGGGAGCAGGCCAAACTGAAGGTTGTTGACGCGGAAGAAACGCAGAAAGCTGCCGAAGCCAAGCTGAAAGCGGATCGCTTGTCCGCCGCCGCGGACTTGGCCAGCAAGAAGGAAAAACTCAAGCAAACCGAGTTTCAGGTGCACCAGGATGAGACCAGCCTGGAGTCCCTCACTTTGCGTGCTCCGTTGGACGGCGTCGTCGCGCTGCAAAGTCACTGGCAACCGCAAGGCCCCCCCGCACCCTTCAAGCCGGGCGATCGCGCGTGGCCCGGTGCTGCCATCGCCGAACTGCCGGACCCGACTTCTTTGAAAATCTCCGCACGAGTCGAGGAAGCAGAGCGGGGCCAGCTGAGAGTGAATCAGACCGCTGAAATACATGTGGACGCAGTACCGGACCGCACCTTTGCGGGTCGCGTCGAAGCGATCAGCCCCACTGCCAGCATGGATTTCACCGCGGGCTGGCCTATTCCGCGCAATTTCTCGGTTGATGTAACGCTTCCTGAGAATGACTCGCGCCTGACTCCGGGAATGGCTGCGACCGTACGCGTCGGGGTCGCGAAGATTCCTGACGGAATGGTGATTCCGGCGTCGGCGGTATTTCGTAAAGCGGGCCGCGCTGTCGCGTATGTGCAGCGCGGGTCGAAGTTTGAGGAAACCCCCGTCGAAGTCTCTCGGCGGAGCACCGAAGAGGTCCTTTTGGCGCGAGGGTTACAACCGGGAGAACGAGTAGCTTTGAAAGATCCAACGTTGCCTCGTTAGAAGTCACGATGAAGCCAAGCACCATCCAGACCGCAGCTTTTCTGACGCTGCTGATTTTCGCCGGCGGCAGCGTCGCCTGCCGCCAAGCCAGCGCTCTGGCCGGCGAACTGGACATCCCCACCGCCATAGTGAAGGAAGCCGAGGTTCAATTGAAAGTGTTAACCACGGGCGCTTTACGAACCAAGGAATCGAGGGTGGTCGCTGCCCCCGCCATCGGCGGCGGAACCCTGCAAATCATTAAATTGGCCCGTTTCGGCGCCCAGGTTCACAAAGGGGAAGTCGTGCTCGAATTTGATCCGAGCGAGCAGGAATACAATCTTGCGCAGAACCGCAGCGACTTCCAGCAGGCACAGCAGGAAATTGTTAAGGCCAAGGCCGACGCCGCTGTGCAAACGGCTGAAGACCAGACCGCGTTGCTAAAGGCCAAATACACCATGCGCCGGGCGGAACTGGAAGTGAGCAAGAACGAATTATTGAGCAAGATCGATGCGCAGAAAAACGTGCTTGCCCTCGATGAAGCCAAGCGCGCCCTCGCTCAGCTGGAACAGGATATTCGCACGCACGGCGCTTCCAACAAGGCGGCCTTGGAAATCAGCGAAGAAAAGCGCAATAAAGCGCAGATAGCCATGAACCAGGCGGAAGACAACATCAAAAAGATTACCGTCACCGCGCCGATTGATGGTTTGGTTGTCCTTCACCCCAACATGGATTCCACCGGCGGGTGGTACCTCGGTCAGGCTCTTCCCGACTACCACGTAGGCGACCAGGTAAGTCCGGGCAACTCCATCGCCGACGTGATCGACATCTCTCATTTGGAGGTTTCCGCCCAGGTTGGCGAAACCGACCACAGCAATCTCAAGCCAGGCCAGCAGGCGGACATCCAGGTCTACGCCCTGCCGAACGATAAGTTCACTGGGAAAGTAGAAACGGTAGGGGCCGCGACTTCCCAGGACTCCTGGATGGGTAATTCCCAACACAAATTCGACGTGACTATTCTTCTGGACAAGCCCGATCCCCGGCTCCGTCCGGGCTTCGCTGCCCGCCTGGTCATTCGCGGTGATCACCTTTCGCACGCTGTTTCCATCCCCAGCGAAGCCGTCTTCAACCGCGAAGGCAAGAAGATTGTCTATTGCAAGCGCAACCGCGGTTTCGAGGAACAGGAAGTCAAGCTACGTGCGCTCACGGAAGGACAAGCCATTCTCGAAGGCATTCAACCCGGCGCCGTGGTGGCGCTTGTTAATCCGGAAGCGCGAAGCTCCCAAAAAGCCACGGAAAACAGCTCTGGTCCTCAACTCGGCCCGGGCGCGAAATAGGCGGTTCCTACAAAGATGAACACACGTTCCCGGGCCGAACGAAGATCCATCGCCCAATGGATCCCCGATCTGGCTTTCGGTTTCGAAAACCTTGCCAATCATAAGCTGCGTTCTCTTCTGACCATGCTTGGAATGATCTTTGGCGTCGCCGCGGTGGTGGCCATGCTGTCCATCGGAGCCGGCGCTCAGCAAAAGGTGATGGCTTTCATCGAGCAGATGGGCGTTCGTAACGTCATCGTCGAAGCCAAGGAAGCTAACAATTTTCAGGAGCTTCAGAAAGTGCGCAAGAATTCGCCGGGTCTCACTCTCGCCGACTATCAGGTGATTCGCCAAAACGTCAGCGATATTCAGAGCGGAACGCCTCGCAAACGGTTCACCCCGGCGAAGTTTCTGCCGAAACCGCAGCTAGACTCACCCGTCGTCTACGGCGTCGAACCTAGCTATCTCGAAATCGGCCACCTGCGTGTCACCGAAGGGCGCTTCTTTGACGAAACCGACAATGCTTATGCCGCCCCCGTCTGCGTTCTCGGGGCTGCCGCCAAAGACAGCTTGTTTGGCGCGGCCCCCGCCGTCGGCGAATACATCAAATTGAACGATCAATGGTGCCACGTCATCGGCATCGTGGCTCCTCAAATGTCCGCGCAAAGCGACGTCGCGGGAATTCGCACCGAGGACATGAACAACCTCATCTATGCCCCTTTGAATTCCGTTCGCTACCGTCTTGAGGATTCGCAAAGCCGCATGAAAGACGAAATCGACGGTATGTACCTCCACCTCACTTCAACCGACACCAGCACCACGGACGCGGAAGTCGTGCGCGGCATCTTGAATTCCTCGCATCACAATGCCGGAGACTTCAGCGTCATTGTCCCCGCCGAACTCCTGGCGCAGCAGAAGCGTACTGAGCAGCTCTTCAACACCGTCATGGTGGCCATCGCTTCCATTTCTCTGCTCGTCGGCGGCATCGGCATCATGAACATCATGCTGGCCGCCATTCTCGAACGCACCCGCGAAATTGGCGTGCGCCGCGCCATTGGCGCGCGTCGCTCGGACATCATTCGCCAGTTCGTCATCGAAGCGGTGCTGATTTCCTTTGCCGGCGGCTTCTTAGGCTTGGTGATGGGCTTCGCCATGTCGCGGCTCATCGCGTGGATGGCGGGCTGGAACACTGTGGTGACCATCAAGTCTATTCTCCTGGCCTTTTTGGTTTCCATTTCCGTGGGCTTGATCTTTGGCACTTACCCGGCCATGAAAGCGGCGCGGCTCGATCCTGTGGAAGCAATTCGTTACGAATAAGGTTTCAGCTCGAAGCAAAATCTCTGGGGGTGCTCTCTTGCAACGGCTATTTCCATTCCTGTGTGCTCTTCGTTTTTGTAGAGGCCGGGCTTTAGTTTATCCTGCTTGTCCCGAGCTTCGAGCGGAGCTTCGCAGGGCCCGGCGATTCTCTCTTCGGTTTCGCAGACCGTGGGCTTCCGTTTACTCTGAGCTTCGAAGGGCCAGGCTATTTTTTCCGGCCCTAGAGGCGACGCTGGTGCTGCTTGTTTTCGTCTGTGCTGGCCCTTCGTACCCGCAATCAACTCCTCCACTCAAGACATCTCTCAGCTCTAAGGCCCGCCAAAGAGCTGCGGCGCCTCTGCCCGCGCCTCAGGGCCTCGAAGATCATGTCGCCAACGGCAAGCTCGTCCTCACCCTCGACGACGGCATTCGCCTCGCCCTCGCCAACAATACGGACATCCACATCGATCGC
>Ga0126381_100002349_pt1 | contig 20390 bp, 19 predicted proteins | sample PanSoiMetPlot_28_FD_96465 | JGI IMG/M metagenome (GOLD analysis project Ga0126381, IMG submission 96465) | Tropical forest soil microbial communities from Panama - MetaG Plot_28 | ecosystem: Environmental > Terrestrial > Soil > Tropical forest > Bulk soil | place: Panama | collected 2016-02-17
GGAACGCCTGACCACGCAGATCGCTGAAACCATCCAGAAAGTCATTCAGCCCCAGGGAGTCGGCGTGGTCGTCGAGGCCCGTCATCTCTGCATGATGATGCGGGGGGTCGAGAAGCAGCACTCGTCCGCGGTCACTTCCTCCATGCTGGGATGCTTCCGCGACGAGCAGGAAACCCGCCAGGAGTTCCTGTCGCTCATTCGTCAGCGCCCCAACGGGGTTTAAGCGATTGAATCCTTGAGTTGTCCCGGGAAAGAAACACGGAGAACCTCCGTTCCCGTTTTCTTTGCTTCCTCGCCGACAGCTTTCGGCGCTCCAGGGTTGAGGTGTCTCTTACCGCGGAGAAAAGCCGCGGCGGTCGCCACGGCTGAAAAGATTTCGCCGGATTGTTCCCCATGGCTGAAGGGTTCCATGCCTCCTGTGGCCTGACTGATTCGTTTGTTCCTCCACTTTGATCTTGCATAAACTCCGCGTCTGGAGTACCTTTTCGGCAACTCTGTGTCTGTGAATCGAAGTTACGGGCCCCTGGAGTCAAATATGCGACTCCGTTTTGCGTTCCTCCTGTTCGTGTTGTTTCTCCCTGCTTCCCTGTTCGCGCAGACGGTTGCGCCGTCGGCCACCGAAGGTGACAAGGCTCTCCCGCCGGAACCGGTGCGCGTATACCACGACCACAGCATTCGCGACATCGATGCCATTGGCAATCGAAACGTAGGCTGCGGGCGGGGCATCGGCAACTGGTACAGCCTGGAGCGGCAAATCGCGATGGGGAAGCAATACTCGACGCAGGTCGAGTCGACCTCGAAGATATTCAGCGATCCCGAGGTTACCGCCTACATCAATCGCATCGGGCAAAACCTGGTTCGCAATTCCGATTCGCAAGTCCCCTTCACCATCAAGGTGCTCGATTCCGATGACATCAATGCTTTCGCTCTGCCCGGTGGATTCTTCTACGTTGATACCGGCCTGATTGACGCCGCCGAAGACGAAGCGGAACTTGCCGGCGTGATGGCCCACGAGATCGCCCATGTCGCCGCCTGCCACGCGGCCCGTGGCCGCACCCGCGGACAGCTCATGCACCTGGCCACGGTTCCCATGATGATGATCGGAGGACCGATCGGTTACGTGGCCTATGAAGGCCTGAGCGTGGCCATGCCGTTCACGTTTTTGAAGTTTTCGCGAAAGTTCGAGTTGGAAGCGGACTACCTGGCGATTCAATACATGTACAAGGCTGGCTACGATCCGCAGGCGTTGACTTCGTTTTTTGAGCGTGTCAAGAGTCTCGAAACCCACAAGGAGAGCGCTGTGGCCAGGGCGTTTGAGACCCATCCCCAGACAAAAGACCGGATTCTGAAGACTCAGGAAGAAATCAACACGCTGCTGCCACCCGAGGCTCAGTACACGATAGATACCTCGGATTTTGAAGCTATTAAGGAACGCCTGAACCGGCTGGAAAACCGTCAGCTCAGAATTCAGGTTAGCCGGCCGACTTTGAGACGGCGTCCTGCAGCAACCACGGATGACTCCCCGGCTTCGTCAGGAGGGGAGCCCATTTCATTCTCTGATGGCGCCCCGGGAGCGTCGGGCGGAGCGGAACCGTAAGCGGTTCGCTCGGTCCCCGACCAGACCGCGCCTTTCCGAGGTCAGGCGAACTTCCCGCCGGCCAAGTCCCTTACCAAGGTGAGATCAGCCTCGAGGAAATCGTACCGCGGAAGCTCGGCTGGTATCGCCCAAACAATTTCGCGGAAGATCCGGTTCTCCACCTCGCCCGCGTAGGAGCGAACGTCAAAGAATCGCAGCTCCACAGAATTGCCGCCGGGGTATTCGTGACGCATGCGCACGACTTCGTCTCCGATGGCGGCAGCGATACCCAGTTCCTCATCCAGTTCCCGGCGAAGGGCATCGCGGGGCTGTTCGCCCTCCTCGATTTTGCCTCCAGGGAACTCCCATTTGAGCGGCATGGTCTGATGCCGCGTGCGCTGGCAGATAAGAATTTTGCCCTCTTGCCAAATGAGGGCGGCAACCACTCGTTTCATAGGACCTTGAAATAGCGCGACTCGACAGCCGGACAGCCGAGAGACTTAATCGAGGTCATCGCCACCACCTAACAGGGATGGCCTGTGAGTATATGGAATCACGTGCCTGCTTTGAGAAACAAATTACACGAGTACCCAATCCAGAAATTACTCGATTGATCGTAGGCCTTCCGCTTGTGGAAAATGCCCGGGATGAATGGCTGCCGCCAGTGCACGCAGGCCAAGCATCAAGCTGGGCGCCGGGGTATTGAGATATTCGTCGCGAATGCAGTAGACGCGCCGGTGTTTGGTTGCGGGAATCTGCTGCCAGCCGCGTTGTTCGACAATCTTTCCTAGCGGAACCCGATCTCCAGCGCCACACCAGGCGGCAATCCAGACTTCCGGTTGAGAGGCTGCGACCTCCTCGGCGGAAACTCGTGCGCCGGGCGTGCCGATAAACTCCCCGCCGGCAGCCTCAACCAACTCCGCAACCCAGGGTTGCGAGGCGATCAGCGGTTTGCCCCATTCTTCGCAAAATACGCGCACTTTGGGCAATTCGCGAGTTTTCGACCGTACCCCGTCGATCGCCTTCTGCATCCGCTCGATCACTTCCGCGCCACGTTCCGGAACCTTCATGAGCGCGGCAAGGACCATGATGTCGCCGTAAACGTCCGCTAATGACTTCGGTGCAAATCCCAGAAAGCGCGCGCCCGCCTTCATGATCTCGGCAATCGACTTTTCCTGGTAGGGAACCGATGCGATGACCAGGTCGGGTCGAAGCGTCGCAATCTGCGCGGCCTGGGCCGTCCACGAATCGGCCACCATAGCAATCTTCCTCTCGGTCACTTCCGGGCAGAGTTCAGCGCAGTACCTGGTACAGCCAACCAGGGTGCCAAGGCAATCGAGCTCGCGCAGGATGACGGTCACGCTGGGCTGCAAAGAGACGATACGTTGCGGCACATTGCCCACGGAACGAGTATTGCAGAATAGAATGGGTTGGTGTACTCCCGCGAACTGCTTGATCATTTCGAGAACCCCCGAAATTCTGGGATCGTCGAGCATCCCGACGCTACGGTGCAGGTGGAAAACCCGGTCTGCGGGGACGTGCTCAAGCTTTCCGCCGAGGTTTTGGACGGGCGAATCGCCAAAATACGCTTTCAGGCCAAAGGCTGCGTTCCCGCGATGGCATGCGCTTCCGCGGTAACCGAGCTGGTAGAAGCCAAATCGGTGCCTGAGGCTCGACGAATCCGGCGTGATGACATCGTGAAACACGTCGGCGGAGTACCCACGGCCTCCACGCACGCCGCGCAGCTGGCTGCAGATGCGGTTATGGCCTTGGCGGAGGAACTTACCTCTACCAGCCAGTCGAAAGCCCGCCCATGAGCACACCGCAGCGTGTTGACCCACAACCATCCCATACCCCTACCCCGGAGGATCATCCTGCGGCAAGCAACGGCACCCGCGCGGTGCCTCACCGGTGTCTAACGCTGGAGGGGATGATTTCGAATCCGCAGGCGGGAATTCCGGCGCTTCAGGCCGTCGCGGACGGGCCTCCGTTGACATTTCCACAAGAGCAAGGCAAACTACCCAATCTGCCAGAAACTCAGGGCAGCAGCAGCGTTGCGCGGTGCGCCCATTTTTTCGCAAGTGTACTAAACCTGTGCTTATGACCCCAGAGCGGCACTCCTACATGCTGGACTCGACCTTGGAGACGGTCGACAGCGCGGAACAAACCGCTACGGAAATTGCCAATAATTGCGGCTTCGCCGAAGATGAGGTGCTACAGATCGCCATGGCCGTGCGCGAGGCGGCTGTGAATGCGGTTCTGCACGGCAATGCTTATGACCCGGACAAGAAAGTTAAGCTGGACTTCGTGCGCACGGAACAGGACCTGGTCATCACCATCCGCGACCAGGGCAAGGGCTTGGACCCGGCCAAAATACCTGATCCGTTGGCTCCAGAAAACCTCTTAAAAACATCGGGTCGCGGTATTTTTTTAATCCGTTCGTTCATGGATGATGTACAGATTAGTCCGTCCCAGACGGGAACTGAAATCAAACTGATTAAGCACGTCCACGCTAGAGCGGGGGGCGGCAAGGAGGCTTCTCAGTGAACTTGAAAACCAGCACGCGCCAGGTTGACGGCGTTAACATTGTCGATTGCAGCGGGCGAATCACACTGGGCGAGGGCAGTATTGTCCTGCGCGACATCGTGAAGGATTTGCTTGGCAAGGGTCAGAAAAAGATCCTGCTGAATCTCGGCGATGTCAATTACATCGACAGCTCAGGGATCGGCGAGTTGGTCAGCGCCTACACCACCGTTCGCAACCAGGGTGGGGAACTGAAGCTGCTGAACCTGACCAAAAAGGTCCATGACTTGTTGCAGATCACAAAGCTGTACACCGTTTTCGACGTGAAGGACGACGAAACGGCAGCGGTCAAGGCGTTCCGGTAACTCAACCGTTCGGGCAGCGACCGGGCGCCATGCCTGCTCGAAATCACCTACTCAGGGGCTACGGGCGCTCTCGCCCGTAGCTGGTTGCGCACTCTACCCAAACCCTTTCCGGGAATCAACTCCGCAGGGGCATTTTCTTTCGTCCTTCTGCCCAGAGAGCTACACTAACCCTTTCCGTAACTCCTCAAGCGGATACCGCGTTCCGCGCCACTCCACGCCACCGTTCCATAAGGTGACGAATGTCGATCGCAGCATGGTGTAGATAAACAGTGTCGTACTGACCGGATGCAGGAAGAAATACCATGGCGCAATCTCAACCCGCTCCCAGATCCCGGCATACAACAGAAACATGCACCCCGTCGCGACGACATACGGAATTCGCGACCATCCTGGCGAGAAGAGCACGCCGATAAACGGCGCCAGATTCAAGATGGCCATGCCCACACAACTGAGCAGGGCCCGCCAAGTCTGAAACGACATGACCGCGAAGAAGTTCTTGGTGAGATTACCGACCACGCCGCGCGCGCCGTGCGCCCAGCGAATCTCGATCAGGTTATCCCCGAAAGCAACGCGCTGACGCAGTCCGGCGTTCTTGATCACCTTGCCAAGCTTCATGTCATCGACCACTTCGAATCTTAAAGTCTGGTAGGTGCCGACCGCCTCATAGGCGCTGCGGCGCACCAGATTGAACGCTCCCACTCCGATATGATCTTTGGCGTTGGGGTCGGCAACCTTCCAGGGCCGGTGTCCGAAGACAAACAAAAGTTGGAAAAAGCTGATCATCATCTTTTCGCCCACGCGTTTCATGGTGAGATGGGGAAAAAGCACCAGATGGTCGGCGCGTTCGGCTTCGGCGTAGGCGACCGCACGCCGCAGGCAATCGGGGCGGAACATCACATCGGCATCGGTGAACAGCAGCCAATCGCAGTCCTGCGCCTGCTGTGCGGCCGTCCACATGGCGTGAACCTTGCCCAGCCACCCGGGGGGCAGTTCCCGGATATGAACGACTTTGAGCCGCCCCGCCGAGTCCGCGCGAACGCGGTCCATAATCTCGCCAGTGCGATCGGTAGAACGGTCGTTGACGGCAATCACTTCATAATCGTCATAGTCGAGCGCCAGCAGACGGCGAAGTGCGCCTTCGATGGAATTTTCCTCGTTGAGTGCGGGAACGATGATGGCGAGGCGGTGCCGCTCGGCCGGCTGGCGATCCCATTGCGGCTCGGAGATGACGGCGATTTTGGGTACGCCACGCGCCGCGTCAACCACGCGAGAGAGCCACACCAACCCGAGCAAGATTCCCGTGATCCAGACGAGATAGCTCATCCCGCGTGAACTCTAGCCGCGGAGGAGTCTGGTGCCACCGAAACCGCAGGGGCAAACCTGGAACCGTAAAACAGGATGGCTGCCGAGAGGGCCGTCGCAACCACCGTGCTGATAAAGCCAGATTCCAGGGACGATCGATCCGAGACTTTGCCTATCAGCCATGGCGAAAAGGCGTCACCCAGGAAGTGAATGACAAGGATGTTCACCGCGATTGCCGTGGAGCGAATGTGAGCTCCTACGGAATTGATGACGGCAGCATTGAGGGGCGCCGTGTTCAGAAGCAGCAGGAATCCGGCAACGGCGATGCCCGGCACCATAGCCCGGCCGCTCGTGAACAGCCCAACCACCATCACCGGAATCCCAAGAGCCATGCTGACCGACGAGACCAGGTAATATGCGCCCTTTGTCCTGCGCAGGAGGCGGTCGCCAAGCCACCCCCCCAGAAGCGCGGCGATGACGCCATCGATGGCGATGATGATCCCGAAAAATGTGTTGGCTCGTAACAGCGTGTATCCGCGCACCCGAGAAAGGAAGGTGGGCATCCAGACGAGGAGCCCGCCCTGGGCAAAAGTCATCATCGCCATTCCCAGGGTGGCGGTGAGAAACGCGGGATTCCGCGCCAATGCCAATACCGATTTTCGCTCCGAGGTTTCTTCCAAAGAGTCGAAGCGGCCCCGCTCGGGTTCAGGAATGAACAGCAGCAAGGCCGCGAGCAGAAATCCCGGTACGCCAGCCACATAAAAGGGAGCACGCCATCCATAGTGCGTACCAAGAGTTCCGCCGATGTGGTATCCGAGCCCGAACCCCACTGGAATAGCCAAATAAAAAATGCCAAGCACCCGGCCCCGGACGGACTCCGGAAAGAGATCGGCAATGATCGTCGGACTGATCGTGACGAAGCTCGCCTCCCCGACACCGACCAGCGTGTGCCTGAGCAGTAATGCCGAATAGCTGTGGACGAAAGCCGTAAGCAGGGTCACCCCGCTCCATGCCACCGCGCCCAGAACCACGATCAGCTTGCGTGAGTATCGGTCCGCCAGCGGCCCCATGAAGGGTGCGGCGATGGTGTAGAAAATCAGGAAAATCGAGGTAAGGCGACCGATCTGCGCGTCGGAAACATGGAACTCGGACTGAATGAGCGGCTGAACGGCGTTCAACACCGAGCGATCGATGTAGTTGAGCAGATTCAGCGCGGTAAGCAGCACCAGGGCTGTCCGAGGATAGAGCTTGGTTTCGGTCACGGGAAAGTGGAATATAGCATGCCCATACGCTGTCTATCTGCGTTCCGCACTCAAAATGGCAATAGGAAAAGCATCCGGTCGGGGCTGACTTCATACCGCCTAGGCCTCGAAACAACCTCGACTGCGCCAAATTACACCCGCACCGGGCATTCTATGACATTCGGAAATCCATGATGACTTGACCGACGACTTAGAATGTTCGAAGCTGCTCCCTTGGCAGCGCATTTGTCATCCCTGGCGGAGCTAACGTGGAGTCCAGCCTTTCTGCTCTCATCGGAGCCGCCGAGGCCCGCGGCGGCTCCGCTGCCGATGCACTGTTCAGTGCTTTGTATAACGAGCTGCGGCGGCTGGCCAACCGCGAACTGGCCAGGCAAGGATCTTTTGCCAACCTGAGTGCCACCACCCTGCTGCACGAGGCCTACATTGAGATGGCAGCGAAGGATGGCAATGCCTTTCCCGATCGCGGGCGTTTTATGGGCTATGCCGCGAGGGTGATGCGCGGGTTAATCATCGATCACGCGCGCAATCGTAGCGCACAGAAACGCGGTGGTCACTTTGAGATTACCTCTATGGCTGGGGAAATCGATGACCCGGTGGATCCTCAGAAGTTAAGCGATATCAGCGATGCCCTGGACGAATTGGCGCAAGCGGACGCCCTGCTGGCAGAAATCGTCGATCTGAGATTCTTCTGCGGTTTTACCTTTGCCGAAATCGCGGCCATGAAGAATATTTCCGAACGTACCGCGCAACGGCACTGGGAAAAAGCCCGTATCTACCTGCACCGCAAACTGCGCACGGACGTGGATGTGTAGCTGTATGTCGACTGCCACCAGAACGCTGGCAGGAGATCAGTCCTCACCTGGACCACGCGCTTTCTTTGCCGGAGATCGAAAAGGGCGCGGTTTCAATCCGGAACCGACTTCAGACACGGCCTCAACAATCGTTAGGCGGTGACTGTGAGCATAGCTGGCCAGTCGGCCTAACTGTGCTTCCAGATCGTAATATCAACCTGCTCCTAACCCTCGCCCCCAACCACCCCGAAACCTTGGCGCACTCCAGCTCGCCCGACTGACGCAGAAATAATTCTGTCCTTGCTGTCGCCTTTTCGCCTGCCTTTCCGATTTCCTAAATAGAAGCCGAAACCAGCTTCGGACGGATTCCACGCGGTAACGGCGAAGGTGAGACTGTCACCGCTCGTGGGGGAGGGCCAGTGTGATGTATTCCAAGTTGTGCGTGGTGGTTGCGGTGTGTTTTCTGACGAGCGGTGTTTTGTCCGCCCAGCTTACCGACCAGACGCAGGCGCCAAACACCGCCAAAGCGGGAATCGCAAAATCTTTAGAGGAGGAGATCGGCGCCGGTCGCGGCGACGCGATGACCTGGAACTCCTCCATCTTCATCATCCGCAGAGATCCCTACCGCTCGATCCGACGGGGTCGGCAGCTGTTTCAGCGCAAGTTCACCCGCCTCCAAGGGCAAGGCCCAAACGTTGGTGATGGAATTGGCGATCTGAATACCAACGGCGCAATCGGCGCCGGACTGGCCGATAGCTGTGCCCTCTGTCATGGCCGACCCCGGGGTTCGGCCGGCGCGGGCGGGAATGTGCCGACGCGGCCCGACAGCCGCGATGCTCCGCATCTATTCGGCGTGGGGCTGAGGGAAATGCTGGCGGACGAGATTACGCAGGATCTGCGAAACATCCGCCAGCAAGCCTTTGCGCAAGCCGCGATGAGCGGCCAGCCGGTTTCGGCGCAATTGACGAGCAAGGGCATTCATTATGGCAAGATCAGCGTCTCACCTTCCGGGACGGTCGATACGTCGAGGATCGAGGGCGTCGATCCCGATCTGCGGGTCAAACCCTTTTTTGCCGAGGGCAGCACGATGTCGCTGCGCGAATTTATTGTCGGCGCGCTGCACAAGGAAATGGGGCTTGAGGTCAACGATCCCGACCTGGCCAAAGCGAGCGCCGGCGGCCGCGTGGTCACTCCCGCTGGCATGGTGCTCGACGGAAGGCAGGACGTGATTAGTCCACCTCCCCCACCCGACGCGGAAAGCGGTCAGTCTGAGCTCGATCCCGCGGTGGTCGACCACCTCGAAGTCTACTTGCTCAATTATTTCAAACCCGCGCTCGGAAAGCAGGATCGAACCGTCGCGTTAGGCAGAGCCGTATTCAACAAAATCGGTTGCAACTCCTGCCATATCTCCGATCTGATGATCAACCATGATCGCCGCGTCGCCGATGTCGAAACCCGCTACGACCCGCTCCACGGGAATTTCAACAATCTATTCTCGACTGCCACCCAGCTGGTCGAGGCGATGAATGACGGAAGCGGCCTGCCCTGGTTACAGCAGCCCTTGGGCAAACCTTTCCTGGTGCGCAATATCTTCACGGACTTTAAGCGACACGATGTTGGCCCGGGTTTCTATGAGCGAAACTACGATGGCACGATGCAAACGATGTTCCTGACGCGCCCGCTCTGGGGTGTCGGCTCGACGGGCCCCTATGGCCATGACGGCCGCAGCATGACTCTCGATGACGTGATTCTGCGCCACGGAGGCGAATCCCTGGCATCGCGCGAGGCGTATCGAAAGCTCTCCGGGTCCGAGTCAGATGCGCTACAGATATTCCTGAATTCGCTGATCCTGTTTCCGCCAGACGACACCGCATCGAACCTTGATCCCGGGAACCGCTCAACCCCAAACTTCCCGCAGGCAGGCCATGGCAGCATCAAGCTAACGGTCCTGTTCAACGATCCCACCGATCCGGAGTGAGAAAAAGCCGGAGCCATGCGGCTCCGGCTTCGATCGGTCGTATGGAGGCGGGTATGGGGATGCGCGGCAGATGAGTGTCAAACGCTTGCACGGCGAGCGTTCGCGAAACCGCACCGCTCCGCGATCACGCTAAAACGCGGATCCGAGCGTAACCCATCCCATTTGTGGTCGAGCAGAAACGTCATGTGGACGTCGCGATCTTCCAAGGCTTGCTCCAGCCAGCCCAGCGCCGTGTGAGACTCTCCTAGGCCTGCGAAAACCAAAGCCAGGTTATAGGGAGGCACATACCTTTTTACCTTCTGTTCTTCGAGCTCTTGGAGCTTGGCTTTTGCTTCTCGGAGCTGGCCCGAAATCGCATAAATGTAACCTGCGAGAGAGAGAGCTTCTGAGTTACCGCCCGAGAACTCCCACGCCTTATCGCATGAGTCTAGCGCCTCCTGGTACATACCGAGCTGTTCATAGGTTTTGGCTAAACAAATATGCGCTACCCAAAAACGAGAGTCCATATCGAGGGTGGCTTGGAATTGCCGCAACGATTCCTCCAGTCTTCCCGCATGGTACAGAAACTGTCCATACATCGCGTTTGCGATCAACGAAAGGGGATCGAGCAGCAGCGCCTGCCGGATTGATGCCAGTGCTTGTTCGTGGTGTCCTACATTGGAAAGAGTGTGTGCCAGATAAAAATGCCCCATGCAATGGTTCGAATTCAGGTTAATGGACCTGCGTGCGGCGGCTTCGGCTGCGCCGAAATCCCAATCGAACCAGAATCCAATGGCGGCGTCGCACGAGTGGGCTTCGGCGGATCGTAGATCCAACTGGAGTGCCTCTTGCACGGCTGCTTTGGCTGTCGGAAACGCCGCTTTTGCGGGAATGTCGCTCGAGATAGGCAACCGGAGGAACGATTCTGCTATACCTGCGTATGCCATCGCAAATTCAGGATCGAGTTCGGTTGCCCTCCGGAAGTATGCAATCGCTTTTTGCAGCTCCGCGAATGTAACCTTCGCATGGTGATAGCGTCCACGAAGATAGAGATCTTGCGCCTCCTGGTTGGCGCGATGATGACTGTGGAGCTGGTCTTTCTCTTCCGGAGTGAGTTGCAGTTTTACTTGTGTGGCGATCGCGGTGCCGACTTCACCGTGAATATCCAAAATATTGTGCGGCGGACGGTCGAAATTTTCCGCCCATAGATGAATCTGGTCTTTCACCCGAATCAGCTGCGCGGTCACGCGAACCCGATCAGGCTCCCGCCGCACGCTGCCCTCGAGGACGTAATCCACCCCGAGTTCTTCTCCGATCTGGCGAATCGACTTGCCGCTGCGCTTGTAGGCCATGGACGAGGTTCGCGCGATGATCCCCATCCGGAGCGGTGCCATCCTGCCCAGCCGCATGATGGTTTCTTCCGTCAATCCGTCGCTGAAATACTCTTGTGCCGGGTCGCCGCTCAGGTTTTCGAACGGCAGAATGGCTAACATGATGCCAGGCCGATCAACTGCCGCGACCGGCAATGGAGCCGTACCCTCAAGCGCTCCCTTGAACCGATAGCCCTTCCCCAGCACCGTCTCGATATATTGTGGCTTTTCCGGGTCTTCCCCGAGTGCGCGCCGGACCTTTCGAATTGCAGTGTTGATGCTGTTATCAGAGTCAAAGAAAACGTCTTTGCCCCATAGGCGCTCGATGATCTCGTCGCGCCGCACCAGCCTTCCGCCCTCGCGAACGAGCAGGACCAGCATGTCCATCGGGATTCGTTCCAGGCGAATCGGTTTGCCGGAGCGGGTTAGTTCATAACGCGCAAAATCCAAGGTGAATGGTCCAAACTGGACCGCTTGCAATGGCATGGGCGCCCCGATGGAGAGTTTCGCCATTTTACCGTCCCGGCGGAGGGATTGGAAATGGATGTTCTACAGCCAATCTACAGACAGCCTCCATTGTGCGCTACCAGGAGAAGGACCAAGATACCCCCTAAATCGTGGGTGCTGCCCAATGCCACCCGACAAAAATGTGGAGGAGCTCGTGAAATCCTGCATCTCTCTAGTGTTGTTTGCCGCGCTGTTAAGTTCCGTGACCGCCTTCGGCCAATCGACCGACCATGACGGTTGCACGAATGCCACCCTAACCGGCGATTATGCCTTCCGGGTCTCGGGGGCAATCCTGCCTTCTGTACCTCCGGGTACCCCCCAGATTCAAATACCCCGCGATGGCGTTGCCATGACGCGCTTCGATGGTTTGACGGTCGGACCCTCTGGTGTGGGAGGACTGAGTCAAGTTGACTTCGTCATGTCGAGCGGCACGCCCCTCGTAGGACTGAGCGACCCTGTCTCTGGATTTCACACTGGCGAAACCGGCTGGTACAAAGTTTTCCGGGATTGCACTGGCATGGCCGAGATCCACTTTCCTACCCCAAAGGGAGGAACGTCAGGAGCTGTGATTGATCTCATGTTCGTTTTGAGCAATCACGGCAACACGATTCATACCATCGTCTCGCAACTGATTCCTCCTAACACAAAGACACCCGTGCCCGTCTCGATTCACAGCGATGGCGAGAAGATGGGCGGCGACTGAAGAATCCGGCGGAGTGACAAACAGGCCTCGGGAGCACCAGATCTGACCGGCAATCGCCGTCGACGAACCGAACTACGGGCTGAATTTCAACCCTGATCAAATTTTCATTCGCTTGAAAACCTGAAACAAAACCGGAGCCTTACGGCTCCGGTTTTGGGTTGGTGGTTCGCCCGGATGAGAATTCGTGAGACTTTCATTGGGTGCCCAGATCTCGCCGCGACTTGCCCTCCTAGGCGCTTCGCCTCGGCCGCAGGGTCAAATCCCGAATCTGTGTCAGGATGCTCGACATCTGCATTCCGTTCAGTTGCGAGACAAAGGGCAGCATCTCCGCGATGAACGGATCTTTCATCAACTCTGCAACCTCTTCCTGACGGCTGCGCTCGCCGCCGCTGAGCAGTTCAGGCACGGATACCTCCAGAGCTTTGGCCAACCGCTCGAGGGACGATAGCGTCGGCGTAGCTTTCTCGTTTTCGATTTTCGAGACGTAGGTGCGCGGCACGGACATGCGTCCGGCAAGCTGCCTCTGGCTCAGACCGTTGCGCAGGCGCATAGCGCGAATCGCTGCCGCCAGATTCAGATGGCCACGATGCGCCGGCGGCATGAGCTGCGGTACCGGCGCCTGCACAATTTCGGGCTCTTCCTCGTCCAAGGAGAGATGGCAGCGCCGACACAGGTTATTGGAGGTGCGAAATTGAACCAGCAGACAGCGGTCGCAACGAACAACTTCCCGGGAATCAACCGGGGCAAGAGTGGTGGCCATTTGTGGTGGGAGTTGCCAGAGCGGGCAAGACCCAGGAACCAATCGAGGTTCCACCTACTTCGGGTAATCTGCGGTATGAGGATTGTGGAAGTCAAGCGAAATGTTTGACGACGGTCGAAGTTAGAGGCGTGAGGCGAGGCAAAAATCGAGAAGAAGCCGAGAAAATCGCGGTCGCGAACCACAGGGAAAAAGCGGTTGCTGGTGTTTACTAAATCGGTTCTTCGCCTCTGAATTGACGCGTCCAAGTTCACCCTGAGCGACATCGCAACCAGGCAAGCTTGGACGCGTTACCCTCGAATGTTAGGATGACACCGCGTCTGAGGTGATGGATATGCGGCTGGGAGTTTATGTCTACTCTATTGGCACAATCGCGGCCGGCGTCTTCGACCTCATCTGGGGAGAGTTTGATCCCGGCCATCAGCCCATTCAGGCCTGGGGCGACCACATTCCCGGCCAGCAGGTGTTCGCCTACATTGCCGCCGCCTGGCTGATCGCGGGAGGCGCGGCGATCCTCTGGCACCGCAGCGCTCGATGGGGTGCCATGGCACTCGGGATCCTCTATTCCATTTTTGCTGTCTTCTGGTTTCCACGTCTCTATTGGGGGCCGCACCTGCTTGGTTCTCACATCAACATTTACACCGGCGTATTGGCGGGCGTTGGGCAGCAGTTCATCCTGGTTGCCGCGGCGCTGATTCTCTACGCCACCACCGCCAACCGCGATTCCGCGCCGCTGTCGCTGCCATCCGCCGCTATTCGCTGGACCTTTGGGCTCTGCGTGGTTGATTTCGGCTTGGCGCACCTCAGCGGCGTGGGCGACGTCGCCCCGCTGGTCCCGAAGTGGATACCCTTCCCTGGCGAGTTCTGGACCGTGTTGACCGGGATCGCGTTCGTGCTCGCGGGGCTGGCGATTCTAACGGGAATTCTGGACATTCTCGCGGCTCGGCTGCTGGCGCTGATGCTTCTGATTTTTAGCGTACTGGCGTTGGCTCCTCGCGCGATTGCTTCTCCTCACAGCCATGTCGCGTGGGGCGGGAATGCATACAACTTGGCGGCTGTAGGTGCAGCTTGGATACTCGCGGAGTTCATCGCCGGCCGCAAGGCCGGGCGAGAACTCTATGGCCATGCGCCGCTCGAGCAGGTTTCATGACCGGTTTCGATCCGGCATTCGTGACTTTCATGCCCAGTAAAGTCGGGATGTTACGATGGCCTGTTTAGTCCTCGATTATGTCCGACCGCACTCGAGCCTGGAATCTCTTAACCGAGTTCACCCAGTCCGAAAGCCTGCGCAAGCATGCGCTCGCCGTCGAAGTCTGCATGCGCGCCTGGGCCCGCAGGTTGGGCGCGGACGAGGAGCTTTGGGGCGTGGTCGGACTGATCCACGACTTCGACTACGAGAAATATCCAACGGCGCAGGAACATCCATTCAAAGGAAATGAGATTCTCCGCGAGCGCGGCTATTCCGACGAGATTCGACGAGCAATTCTCTCGCACGCCGATTACAGCGGAGTTCCACGAGAGACTGCGATGGAGAAAGCACTGTTCGCCTGCGATGAGCTCGCCGGATTCATCACCGCCGTGGCACTGGTCAAGCCGGGAAAGACGCTGGCCGAAGTGGATGCCAAATCGGTGCGGAAAAAGATGAAGGACAAAGCCTTCGCCCGCAGCGTTAGCCGTGACGACATCGTGAATGGCGCGAAGGAACTGGGCGTGGATTTGGACGAGCACATCGCTTTCTGTATTGAGGCTATGAAGGGGATTGCCGCTCAACTGGGACTGGGCGGGTAAGCTCAATTGGATGATGATGCTGCGGAATGAAATGAAGGCTGAGATTCGGTGTCGCCCAGTGAGAAGGTTCGAAGCCCGGGATTTTCAACGGCTTTTCGCTTCTCCACACACCGTGGTTTAAAATAATTGCGATGGCAAACGCACTGGACTTCGGCCCCTACGTCGAAATCGAAAATGGTAAGCGCGTCGTAAAAGAGCTTACCTACGGGAATCCCACGCCCGAGGGCGTGATCCTCACCACCGTCGATCAAGTTGTGAACTGGATGCGCAAGAGTTCGATCTGGCCGATGACGTTCGGCTTGGCCTGCTGCGCTATCGAGATGATGTCCATGGGCGCGTCGCGATTCGACATCGCCCGCTTCGGGGCAGAGGTGTTTCGTCCCTCGCCGCGCCAGTCGGATCTGATGATCATCGCTGGTCGCGTCTCGAACAAGATGGCGCCTGTAATTCGCCAACTCTGGGAGCAGATGCCCGAACCCAAGTGGGTGATCTCGATGGGCGCTTGTGCCACGTCCGGCGGCGTGTTCAACAATTACGCGCTGGTACAGAGCGTGAACCAGGTGATTCCGGTCGATATCTACGTCCCCGGCTGCCCGCCCCGGCCGGAGCAACTGATCTATTCCATCACCCTGCTGCAACAGAAGATTCAAGCCGAACGTGGCACCGTAAAACGCGCGCTGAACTTGACCAGCTAGTTGGTTTTCTTGCGTTTCGCCGGTGCCGCCAGAAACGCGGCGGACGACTCTTCGAGTAGAAGTTGCATGGTGCGGTAAATCGAGATCAAATCCATGATGAGGTGGCTGATCTGCACAGCCAGCAAGTTCACCTGCACGCTGGTTGCGATGGCATCGTTTAGCAGCCGGGACTCGCGAATCATTAAGGGCACGGTGTAGCCCTGCTTTTTTCGCAACGCGCCATGATCACGAGCGGCGCTCAGGTCCACTTCCGAGAGTACTTTTCCCTGCGAGACTTTCAGTGCGGCCTCGAGAACCCGCGGCACGTGGTCGGCGTACTCCGCGTCGCTGAGCCCGATTCGCCCGAGTTCAGGATCCTTTTGAACGGAACCCAGCCAATCCCGGGTGATGTTGACAATATTTGCCGAGATGATTTCACTCAATCGCTTGGGTTCAATGCGATGGCGAGGCATCGGCTTTGACAGCTTCTCCCGGATCTTTTCAACCAGGGCGTCGTTGTCGGCCGGTTTGGTGACGTAGTCGTCGACCTGGAGTCGAATGGCTTCGAGCGCACTCTCGAATGCGGGATAGCCGGTCAGAATGAAAGTCACCGCCTGCGGATGGATTCTACGCATGGCGCCCACCACCGTGAAGCCATCGCCGGGATGGCCCACATTCAGGTCTGCAATCAGCACGTCAAAGGGTTGCTGCGTGATCAGCTTCAGGGCTTCGGGGACCGTTCCCACGGTGGTGACGGAAAAACCCTGGTCCTCGAGATACATTCCCAGCGTCAGCCGGATACTTTCTTCATCATCCAGAAAAAGAAGTTTGGACTTGCTTGCCGCCATGTTCGCTTTTCCGAACGGACAGAGTTGGATGCTCTTGGCGGCCAACCGGTGCGAGCGCTAGCGATATAATTCCGCAAACTCCAATGCCCAAATACAGTGTTTCTCCTTCCGCGCCTACCATCGTTGCGCAGGCGCCCTGCCGTGCCGATCTGGCTGGCGGCACGATTGACCTGTGGCCGCTTTACCTCTTCCACCCCGGCGCCATGACGCTGAATTTCGCGGTCGATATCCTGACCACTTGCCGCATCACGCCCCTGAAGGGGAAAAGCCTGCATCTGCGTTCGCTCGATACGAAAAGGGAAGAGCACTTTGAGAGCTTCGAGGAAGTCCGCACGCGGAAGAAATTCCGTTTGCCCATCGCTGGCCGCCTGCTGCAGTTTTTTGCCCCCAAAGAGGGCGCGCTGATCGAGACGGATTCCGAATCGCCCGCCGGGGCGGGCATATCGGGATCTTCGGCGCTGATGATTGCGACCACGGCCGCGCTGGCGCGTTTCACCGACCGCAACCTCACGCTGGAGCAGATGCGGGTGATCGCCCAGAACGTGGAAGCTCAGATTATCGAAGTACCCACCGGCTGCCAGGATTACTACCCCGCGCTCTATGGGGGAGTCAGCGCGATCCGCCTCGATGCCGACGGCATCCACCGAGAAGCCGTGCCTATCCTGCCGGAAGAAATCGAGTCCCGCTTTGTGCTGGCATATACCGGGGCTCCCCGCAAGTCAGGCATCAACAATTGGGAAGTATTCAAGGCCCACATCGAGGGCGATAAGCGGGTCTCGCGCAACTTCGAACGCATCGCGTCCATTGCGCGTGCCATGCACCAGGCGCTGGTTGCGGGAGACTGGGATGGCGTGGCACGACTGCTTCGCGAAGAGTGGAAACTGCGAAGGAGTAATGCCCCGGGAATCACCACTCCCTTGATTGACAAATTGGTTGCCGTAGCCGCCAAAAATGGCGGCCGCGCCGCCAAAGTATGCGGGGCCGGGGGCGGGGGGTGCGTGATTTTTCTGGTTGAGAAAGGCGCCGCCAGCCGGGTAGCCACTGCCATCGGCGAGGCCGGTGCCCGCGTCCTGCCGCTGCAGGTGGCCCGCAACGGGCTCAGAATACCGCCCGTATTCAGCACTTAGAGCTCGGCCACTTTGGCGCTCGATGCCCCGCTGGGGAACAAATTGCGTTAGCTGAATTGTTCTTTGTAACTTATTGATTACAATCTACATGTTTGCTTGTAGCGAAAGTGTGAAATGTAAACCTCTACTTAAGGTTTTTGCCCTAGTACCTTCGAGTTTCGCTACAGTCTTTTTTCATTGAGTGTAAGTAGACGCCTTCCTAGAATTCACTTCAGCTTAGCTGCCTGTTCACGGCTTTTTCATAAAGCCACCTGTTCGGGGCGTTTAACAAAAAAAGGATCGTTGGAGAAGAAATGCATTCTGGGAAATCGTTGCTATTCGTGTGTCTGTTCGCTGTTGTTGCCGCGCCTGCTTTTGCCGGCGTTTTCGTTACCTCACCCGTCAATGGGAGTACTTCGGCCTCAGCAGTCCATTTTGTCGCCAGCGCCAGCTCGCCCGCATGTGCCAAAGGTGTAGCCGCGATGGGAATCTACACCGCTCCTTACGTGTTGGCTTACCAGGTTAACGGGTCGAGCCTGAATACCACCTTGAACATGAGCCCTGGCAAATACAACGTGGTCATCCAGGAATGGGATAACTGCGGGTGGAGCGCGACGACACCCATTGCGCTCACTGTCGGCAGTACCAGCCTTTCCGCCGCTCCTTCAAGCAGCACACCCACCCCCGCCCCCACCTCCGGCGCAAAAACTTTCTCCAACCTGCAACACAGCAGCGGATGGACGGGCTACGCGTTGCTTCCCCCAAGCTTCGGCATTTGCTCAAGCTGCAGCGCAAGCGGACCCCAGGCTTCATGGTGGTGGAATCCGGGTCAAGCTTCTCCCTCTCTCGATGGCATTTCTACCCGCGCCTACTACGGCGGAGGGACTACCACCTGGGGCGACATTCTCTGGAATAACCACCTGATCGGCGATTTCTCTTCGCAAGGTCTTCCCGATACTGGCAAGACTCTGGTTCCCGCACTACACAACTTCACCTACGACGTGTATTTCTGGGTCGGGAACACCAGCGATTCGCAAGCGCTGGAGTTTGATATTAACCAGTTCTTTGGGGGGAAGTCGTACATCTGGGGCCATGAATGCCGGATCGATGGCGGCCATGAATGGGACACTTGGAACAACAACGGAGGCTACTGGGTGCCCAGCGGCATTCCGTGCAATCCCGTCAGCAATGCCTGGAACCACCTGACCATCAATGTGCAGCGAACTTCCGATGGCCACCTCTTGTTCAAGACGATTACGCTGAATGGTTACACGGCAACTCTCAATCGCTACGATGTACCCAGCTCCGCCCCCAACTGGTACGGCGTCACCATCAACTACCAGCAGGACAGCGATCAGGCCCGGACTCCGTATTCGGTCTACCTGGATAAACTCACCTTCCAGGCCTGGTAAGCACTACGCCCTCCCTCAACAAAGGCACGCTCAGATTGGGCGTGCCTTTTACTATTTCTTGACTCTGTTTTCGGGCAGACCGCCGCTTGGACCGTGCCATCCAAGGTCTATAATCAGCCGAGGTGGTTACTATGAAGCCGCGCCGGGTGGTCTTCCTTCTAACCGTCTGCCTCTTCAGCGTGGCACTCTGCCGGGCAGGCGACCAGAGTTCCGGTCTAAGCGAGCAGCACCGGATGGACCTGATCCGGACCTTCAACTCCGACCTGGTTTATATCCGCACCCAATTCCCCATGGGCAAGACTGGCCTTACCCTCCGAGACGGCAAGCTTTCGCCCAGCGGAGATGAGCTCAATCACATGCTTGCGCTCTGGGGACCCTCGGTCAAGCCGGGCGATCGCGCTCTGATCACCAAATTCGAGATCCGCGGCGACCGCATGCGATTCGAGATCAACGGCGGCCCGGTAAAGAAGCAGAAGTGGTATCAGCACGTCCAGGTGGGGGTGAACGGAAACATGGGTAGCCCCGGCGGGGATCAGAACGCACCCACGAACAATCCCCGTGGATCTTACGTCGAGGTGGTCTTCGACCATCGCGTCCCGGATCTCACCGTCGAGCAACTTAAGCAGATGCTCTGGCCAGTGTTCGATTTCGATTCCAAGTCGCCAGTCGACGCCTATCTTGAGACCTGTCCTCCCCTGGTCAAGGAAGCCATCAAGAACCACCACGTGCTGGTGGGCATGAACCGAGAGATGGTGATCTATGCGAAAGGGCGTCCGCCGAAGAAGGAACGCGAGCGAGATCCGCAAGGCACCGAATACGAAGAATGGATCTACGGTGACCCGCCACAGGACGTCGACTTCGTTCGGCTGGTAGGGGATGAGGTCGTGCGTGTGGAAACCATGAAAGTCAACGGTGAAAAGACGGTGCACACGGAAAAAGAGATTGATCTTGGCGGTCCCGCTGTGGCCACCGCCGCCCAGAAAGAAGAGCATCCGGTGAAGGCGCCCACTTTGCGGCGCCCGGGAGAAGAAGCTCCCCCGAACACGCCCAGCGCGCCGAGTCACATTTTGGATACCTCGCCGCCAGCTCAGCCACAGTAGCAGCCGAGGCCGTAGCCTCGGATTGAGAATCTGCCAAAATCGCCATGCGCCGTTGATCACTACCTGCGCGTCCAATCGTCTAACTGCGGGGCTCAACCTCAAGCACGACCCGGTCCTAGGTAACCCTACGCCGGTTACCTCATGTTATTTTCGTGTGTACCACGGCATCGATGGCCCACTCGCCGGCATTAGAATTGAAATCAGTTAGAAGCAGTGCTCAACCAGAACCTAATCACGGCATGGCGGCTTAGCCAAGGCCTCGAGGAGGACCTGCTGAATGCCTTCCTCGAGCACATCCCGGATGGTGTCTACTTTAAAGACCGCGAAAGCCGGTTCGTACGGATCAGCC
>Ga0126381_100002351_pt1 | contig 20388 bp, 13 predicted proteins | sample PanSoiMetPlot_28_FD_96465 | JGI IMG/M metagenome (GOLD analysis project Ga0126381, IMG submission 96465) | Tropical forest soil microbial communities from Panama - MetaG Plot_28 | ecosystem: Environmental > Terrestrial > Soil > Tropical forest > Bulk soil | place: Panama | collected 2016-02-17
ACTGCGAACGCCGACGGGAACATCATCCAGGTTTCGGTCACGGGATACACGCACAGCTGGATCGATCCCATCAATTGGTTTTATGGCGGGCAGAGCTTTAGCGTCACCAGGGTTCGCTTCCGATCATCGCGGTCTCGGGATCGCTTAGAAACACTGCCAGTCGGTACCACCCGTCCCTCACCCTAGGAACACGATGCAGAGTCGTAACAATAGAAGACGCAAGAATCAAAAAGGCACCAGCGTTCTGGAATTCTCGCTGATCATACGGCCTACCGTCCCGATGTTGATGGGCGTGGTGGTGGTCGGCAATGAGCTAGGCCGCGCCGTGGAAGCAGCCCAGGTATGCCGCGACGCGGATTCCATGTACGTTCGTGGAGTTGATTTCGCCCAATCCGGCAATCAAGCCGAACTAGCCAGGATCGGCCAGGCGCTGAATCTGCAGAGCAGCAATAGCGGGAACGGCATCGTCATCTTGTCGAAAATAACTTTCATTCCAGACCCGTCCAGCAGTTGTGGTCTGCCGGCCGACGTCGGTTATTCGACGTGCACCACCGGCAGTATCGTCTGGCTCAGCGCACCATCATCGGCAACACCTCGCTGCCGGGGACTCACTTTCCAACCACTGGCACGCGACCTACGCCAGCGAAAACAACGTGACCACCTACTCCGACTACACGAATGGCACGGCCGCGACCATCAGCAATTTCCAGAACACGCTCGTGTTATACCCCGGCCAGTTTTCCTATGTGGCGGAGACCAGCGTCAACCAGGAACTGCTCCGCCGCATGGCGAATGATCCGCTCAGTGCGGTTTATCAGTCGAGCTACGCAGCAGGAGCGTTCTACTACGTTCCCTCAGCCTGGCAGTTGAGCCAAGCGTTCGCCCAGGTCGCGTCCGATATCCTCCGGATCGCGAAATAGCGGCGGATCGCAATCCGAATAGCTCGTTTTGGGCGGCTGAGTCATTGCTCTTATCATTGAGAGAGATCACCGCGCTCAGTGGCCAACCCGTCCAGACTTCTCTCGATAAGGGAAAAATCAAGATCCTTCTGCTCGAAGGCGTTCATGCCAGCGCAACCGACGCTTTCCAGCGCGACGGGTACAGCGAAATCGAGCATCATCCTAAGTCGCTTGCGCCGGCGCAATTGGCCGAGTCTCTGCGCGAGGCTTACATCGTCGGCATCCGCTCCGCCACGCAACTTACGCGGGAGCTATGCGAGAAGGCACCGCGCCTCATCGCGGTCGGCTGCTTCTGCATCGGCACCAATCAAGTGGATCTCGAAGCCGCACAGGATCGCGGCATCCCTGTGTTCAACGCGCCCTTCTCGAACACCCGCAGCGTGGCCGAGCTGGTGCTCGCCGAAGTGATCCTGCTGCTCCGGGGCATTCCGCAGCGCAACGCCATGGCGCATCGCGGCGCGTGGGTCAAGACCGCGGCCGGGAGCTATGAAGTCCGCGGCAAAACGCTCGGCATCGTCGGCTACGGTCACATCGGCACGCAGGTGGGTGTGCTGGCCGAATCGCTCGGCATGCAGGTGATTTATTACGACATCGAGACCAAGTTGGCGCTCGGCAACGCGCGCGCAGTGCACACTCTTGACGCTCTGCTCGAAGCGTCGGATGTGGTCACGCTGCATGTCCCCGAAACTCCCCAAACCCATCACTTAATGGGCCGCGATCAATTCGCGCGCATGAAGCCCGGCGCGCATATCATCAACGCCTCGCGCGGGACTGTTGTGGACATCGACGCCCTGGTGGACGCGCTGAAATCGAAATACCTCGGCGGCGCCGGTCTCGACGTGTTTCCGGTTGAGCCGAAAACCGCCGGCGAGGAGTTCGTTTCGCCTTTGCGCGGCATGGACAACGTTCTGCTTACTCCGCACGTGGGCGGAAGCACGGAGGAAGCGCAGCAGAACATCGGCACCGAGGTCGCCGAGAAGCTGATCAAGTACAGCAACAATGGTTCCACGCTGACCGCAGTAAACTTCCCCGAAGTCTCGCTACCCGCGCATTCCGGCCAGCACCGCCTCCTGCACATCCACCGCAACCAGCCGGGTGTGTTATCCGCGCTGAACGCCGTTTTCTCGGAGCAGCAAATCAACGTTGCGGGCCAATACCTGCAAACCAACGCCAGGATCGGGTATGTGGTCGTGGACATCGAGCACGGCGAGAAAGAGACCTCGCTTCAGCTCAAGCGGCGTCTCGAGTCCATACCCGGGACCATACGGACGCGGATCTTGTACTAGCCGGTCCGGAAAAAGGGCGCGCCGGTATCTTTATTGCGCGGTCGTCAGCTGTCCGCCCGCTCCGTTTTGCGGCTGTTATTGGAGTGCCGAGACACAATAAGGGCTAAATGTTTTCGCATTTGCGCCGATAACTAAGGTGTAAATCTTATTCGGTATCAGCACGATCAGGCCTATGTCCAGTGCTGCCCATTCCTCGGAACTCGATGCTCTTGCCAATGCGTCGCGTGCGCGCAAAGCCCGCGGTGTGTTCGTTAGTTTCGCGTCTCTGTTTGTCATAGGTTTTGGCCTTGCGGGTTAGTACGTGAACGAGCGAATCGTGTACGCGCAATCGCAGCCGACCGACGCAAATCCAAAGGCTCTTATGCAACCTGTTCGGGTGATCGCCACGACGGCGCCCACGGTCCAAACCCCGCACGCCGCACCGGAAAATCCGCAAACGGGCCTTCCGCTGGTGCTCGAATACTATCTGCAAATCGCCTCGCTAGGCGCCTCCCAAGATGCGAACTACATGAACAACTGGGAGAGAAGGGCTATCGTACGCAGTTCGACGCCGCTGCAGCCGGTCGTGACGCTCGCATCTTGATTGGTCCATATTCCGACGAAAGCGCGCTGAGACGCGCTCGCGAGAGGCTGATCGCCTCCGGCGTTCTGGCCATCGAATACATCCGCTAGCCGGGCCGAGGCGGCGTGGCGACGCCTGCGCTTTAATAGAAAAAGGTGTCCCTACACTCTGATTTTTTGAGCAGCTTGTCCGGATTCGATCCGCTCGTCGCCGAGTGGTTCTCCATGCGGTTCGACGCAGCGACCGAGCCGCAGCTCCTCGGCTGGCCCGAGATCCGCGCCGGGCGCAATGTTCTGATTTCCGCTCCTACCGGATCTGGAAAAACGCTGGCCGCGTTTCTAATTTGTCTCGACCGCCTGGTTCGGCTGGCGCGCGCTGATGCACTGCCCGATTCGACCGAAGTAGTCTATGTTTCGCCTCTGAAGGCTTTGAGCAACGACGTTCATAAGAACCTCGAAGTCCCCCTGGCGGAGATCGCCGACCTCGCGGCCAAACAAGGCATCTCGCTGGCATCCATCCGCACGGCTGTCCGCACGGGCGACACGCCCGCCTCCGAGCGCGAGGACATGCGCAAGCATCGCCCGCATATTCTGGTGACGACGCCCGAATCGCTCTACATTCTGCTTACGGCTGAGCGCTCGCGGGAAATGCTGCGATCGGTGCGCACGGTGATCGTCGACGAAATCCACGCCGTGGCTGACGACAAGCGCGGCTCGCACCTGGCGCTTTCGCTGGCACGCCTCGATGCACTAACGACAGAGAGTGGCAGGCCGCAGCGCATCGGGCTGTCAGCCACAGTGAAACCGATCGAGGACGTGGCGAAGTTTCTCGCGCCCGACGCCCGCATCATTAACGTTGGCCATCGCCGAGAAATGGGCCTGGCAGTGGAAGTTCCGCGGGACGAACTGGGACCAGTGGCGAGCAACGAAATGTGGGCCGAGATTTATGACCGCGTGGCCCAGCTCATCCTCGTGCATCGGACCACGTTGGTTTTCGTGAACACCCGGAGGCTGGCTGAACGCGTTGCACACGCGTTGGCCGAGCGGTTGGGCGAGAGCGCCGTGCTTCCACATCACGGGAGTCTCTCCAGGGCACTCCGCTTGAACGCAGAGGCGCGGCTAAAAAATGGCGAACTCCGCGCGGTGGTGGCTACGGCTTCACTCGAGCTCGGCCTCGACATCGGCTCGGTCGACCTGGTTTGTCAGATCGGATCGCCCCGATCGATTGCGGTCGGCTTGCAGCGTGTGGGCCGCTCGGGCCACTGGATTGGCGCCAAACCTCAGGGCCGCTTCTTCGCCACCACGCGCGACGAATTGATTGAGTGCGCCGCGCTGGTTCGCGCTATCCGTCACGGCGCGCTCGACCGGCTTGAAATCCCCGCCGCGCCACTCGACATTCTTGCGCAGCAAATCGTCGCCGAGACCGCGGCGCGCGATTGGGCCGAGGAGGAACTATATGAGCTGTTTCGCACCGCCTACCCTTACCGCGACCTAGATCGCGCCACATTCGACTCCATCGTGACGATGCTTTCGGAAGGCATCACCACGCAGCGCGGCCGCAATGGAGCCTATCTGCATCGCGATCAGGTGAACGGACGCATCCGCGGACGCCGCGGCGCCCGCCTTGCGGCCATCACCTCGGGTGGCGCGATCCCCGATAACGCCAACTACAACGTCGTGCTGGAGCCGGACGGCAAAACCGTAGGAACTGTCGACGAGGACTGGGCCGTCGAGAGCATGGCTGGAGATATTTTTCTCCTCGGCACCAATTCCTGGCGGATTAAGCGTGTCGAGCCCGGCCGCGTTCGCGTGGAAGACGCCCACGGCGCACCCCCATCGGTGCCTTTCTGGAACGGCGAAGCGCCGGGCCGCACGCTGGAATTATCCGAAGCTGTTTCCAACGTTCGCCAGGAAATCGTGCGTGACGCAAGCCAGGCTGTGAGTTTCTTGATGGCCGATTGCGGGCTGGATGAAGCCGGAGCAAAGCAAGCGGTCGGATATGTGCTGGCCGGCGTAGCCGGACTGAACTCGCTCCCCACGCAGCAAAGCGTCATTGCCGAGCGATTCTTCGACGAGGGCGGCGGCATGCAGCTTGTGATCCATGCACCCTTCGGCTCGCGAATCAATCGTGCCTGGGGGCTGGCGCTGCGCAAACGCTTCTGCCGGTCGTTTAACTTTGAGCTGCAAGCCGCGGCCACGGACAATGGCATCAACATCTCGCTCACCGAACAGCATGCGTTTCCGCTCGAGCTCGTGTTCGAATTTCTGAAACCCCAGACTGTCGAGCACGTGTTGACGCAAGCTATGCTCGATGCGCCTATGTTTGCCGCGCGTTGGCGCTGGAACGCGTCGCGTGCGCTGGCGATTTTGCGATTCCAGGGCGGACGCAAAGTGCCACCGCCGATTCAGCGCATGCGCTCCGACGATCTCCTCGCGTCCGTCTTTCCCGACCAGGTCGCTTGCGCGGAAAATCTCACGGGCGAGCCGCGCATTCCCGATCATCCGTTAGTCAACGAAACAATCGACAACTGCCTGCATGAGGCCATGGACATCGAGGGCCTCAAGCGCATCCTCGAGGGCTTCGAATCGGGCGGGATTCGCAAAATCGCGATCGACACCGCCGAGCCGTCGCAGTTCTCGCACGAGATTCTGAACGCGAATCCTTACGCCTATCTCGACGACGCGCCGCTCGAAGAACGCCGCGCTCGCGCCGTCCAATTGCGCCGGACCTTGCGCAGCGACGTTTCGGGAGGAGCAGGCATTCTCGATCCGGCCGCCATCGCCCAAGTTGCTTCCGAAGCGTGGCCAGATGTTCGCAATGCCGATGAGCTGCATGACGCGCTGCTCACTTTGATCGCGCTACCGCCGATCGAGGAATGGCGGGCGTTCTTCGATGAACTGGCCACCGCCGGGCGAGTTCGCAGCTTCGAACGGGCGGGAAAAACCTTCTGGGTGGCGACGGAAAAGTTTCCACTGCGCGACGAAGCGTTGCCCGCCGTGCGCGGCTGGATGGAGTCGCTCGGTCCAGTGAAGATCGCAACGCTAGCTGAAACTCTCGCGCTTTCGTCCGAAGCCATCGAAACGGCGCTTTATCGACTTGAGTCCGAAGGCCAGGTCATGCGCGGCCGTTTTCATCCTGACCTGCCGCAAGATGAAACCGAGTGGTGCAATCGCCGGATTCTGGCGCGCATCCATCGGCTGACGCTGGGACAGCTCCGGCGCGAAATCGAACCGGTCAGCGCGGCGCAATTCCAGCAATTCCTGCATCAGTGGCAACACGTCGTGCCCGGGACGCGGCTGCATGGCGTCGACGGGACGCTGCAAATTGTGAAACAGCTCCAGGGTTATGAAATCGCAGCGGCCGCCTGGGAGCCGGACGTGCTTGCGCAGCGAATCGCGCACTATGAGCCGGAATTTCTAGACCAGCTCTGTCTGGCCGGTGAGGTGATGTGGGCGCGCCTGTCACCGCATCCTGCCTTCGAAGATCCCGAACCGCGACGCGTCCGTCCTACACGCACGGCGCCGATCGCGATCTTTATGCGCGAGAGCGCCGACTGGCTGACGCCGCCCGAACCATCCACGCTCGCGCCAGTTTTCTCGCACCCAGCGCGCGACGTGTTGACACAGCTCGAACAGCACGGCGCGTCCTTCTTCGCCGATCTCGTACGCTCCACCGGGCGCCTGGCGAGCGAAGTGGAAGACGGCTTGTGGGAATTGGTTGCTGCGGGACTCGTGACTGCCGACGGATTCGAAAATCTGCGGGCGCTAGTCGATCCCAAACGCCGGCGCGGCGAAGGCCGCGGCAAGCTGGCACGGCCGCGTCATGCTGCAGGCCGCTGGGCGCTCGTGCGCCACTCGCAGGGCATTCAAACCACAGAAGCGCGAGCAGTCTTCTTCGCCGATCAGCTTTTGCAGCGCTGGGGCGTCGTCTTTCGAGACCTCCTCGCTCGCGAATCCCTTGCACCGCCCTGGCGCGATCTGCTGCCCGTTCTCCGACGCAAGGAAGCGCAGGGAGAAATCCGCGGAGGCCGATTCGTTGCAGGATTCAGCGGCGAGCAGTATGCGCGTCCCGAAGCACTCGAACTGTTGCGCGCCATCCGGCGCAAAGGCGCGGACGCGGCTGATCAGCTCCAGGTCGCAAACTCGGATCCGCTGAACCTGGCGGGAATCATTCTGCCCGGTCCGCGCGTCAGCACCCTGCTTCGTCGCGTGATCTAGAGCCCGATCCGGGTCGCGACTCTACTGCTGATCGTCCGGTTTCTTCTCGCCCGGCTTGTACAATGTCGGCGCCTGGCGCTTCGGCTTTCCGTCGTCGGTAGTTGCGGCCGCAGACTTCTTCTCCGATTTGTCGGCGGCGTTGTTCAACGCCTTCCGGTCGGCTTTGTCTTTTTTATCTTCCGCCAGCAGTTCAGTGGCGCGCGTATGCTGATCTTCTTCCGACAATTCCTTGCTGTCAGACGTGGCATCGATCGCGGTCTTCAACATGAAATCGTAACGTGCAAGATCTCTTGGATTTGAATCCTGGATCTTCTGCAGCGTCGCCAGCATTTCGCCTTCGGCCGTGGCAACTTCTTTCATGCCGACCTCGATCGGCAACTTGCGCTTCAGGGCGTCGTCGGCGACGGTGTCAATCGCATCGATAATTTGTGTGTAGTCATCGAGCGAATCGTGAATCAGCGCCGACCGCCCGGGCTTGTCCTTGGCCATGTATTGCTGAATCAGGTTGATGCGCTGCTTAGCGAAATGAATGTAGAGCTTCAGGCGCGCATTCGGCTCCTGCGCTTCGCGAATCTGGTCCGCTTCGTCGGCGGTAAGAAAATCCCGTCCCTGCGCAAACGCGCCGGCGGCAAACAAAAATGCGATCAGGATTCCACGGTTCATCGCCTGCCCCTTTACGAATATCCTACTTCTTCCGGCTCATGATGTCGGCCATGATCTGATCGTGTACCTCCGACACCTTCTTTAAAACTGCTTCCACCGCCGGTCTCGACTCGTAGCCCACGTCGTCGCGAAGCCCGCGCAAACGGCGCAAAATCACTTGCAATTGCATCTCGGCGCGCTTGTAATACTTGCTTTTGTGCGGCTCCTTATGACTCTGCTGCAGCGATTCATACGATAAGTCGACGGACTTTCCCAGTTCATCTAAGGCCGCCTGCGTGCCCGGCGGGTTGGCGTCCGTGTAGGCTTTGCGCGCATCGTCGATGTCGCGATCGGCGTTAACCAGCGCGAGTTCCGATCGCTTCTCGAGGTCCGGTTCCGACTTCGCCGGACCCAGATCACCGAACGCCAACCAAATCGCCAGCAGGACGGTCACTACTTATGCAACTCCCTTTCGAGAAGTTTCGCTCTCTGGCGCGCCTTAAATTCTTCGTCCGGATTCTGGCCGTTGCTCATCGCAAGAAAGCGTTGGTAATTCGAGAGCGCGCCTTTTCGGTCATTGATTTTATCCAATACCAAAGCGCGCCAGTAAACGTGGCCCGGCCTTTCAGCTCCCAACGCTGCGACTTTATCGAGAGCCGCGAGCGCGGGTTCGAAGTTTTCCGCAAGAACCAGAGATACGGCCAACTCGCTCCAGGCCTGTGGCGAGTCCGGCTTTAGTTTTGCGGCGAGTTGAAAATCTTGCGCCGCTTCGGCGAACTTGCGCTGATCGCGCACGATCCGGCCCCGCAGCATCCGTATGTCGAAGTCGTTGAGATTCGATGCCAGCATCTGATCCACCAGCGGGAGGGCTTTGTCAGGCTGGTTGTTTTTCAGGTATGCCGTTGCGAGCGCAGCGCGATTGGCCGGCGTCGGAGACTTTGACACGGCGAATTCCAAGTGCGGGATGGCGTCGGCCGGCTTCTCGCCGCCGACCAGCAGCACACCCAAACGCTCCTGCGCCGCTGCGTTGTCCGGAAACTCCTGGTAAATGGCGATCGCTTCCTTGGCCTGTTTCTGTGCCTCATAGAGCGATCCCAGTTCGAGCAAGTCGTTGCGATACGCCGGATTCAGCTCGGCCGCTTTCCGATAGTGACCTTCTGCCTCACTTAAGTTGTTCAGCCTTGCGAGCGCGTGCGCAAGGCCGAGCTCGGCGTCCGGAGATTTCGGATCCGCCGCCAGCGCCGTCGTGAACGCCTGCTGGGCTTTGCCTGCTTCCCCGGCGCCGAGCAGCGCTGCGCCGAGATTGTAGTTCGGCCGATACTCACTCGGTTTGGCCGCGGCCGCACTGGAAAGGTAAGGAACCGCTTCGGCGCTCTGCTTCATCCGCAGCAAGGTGATCCCCAAGTTGAGATTCGCCTGGTACAGGTCTGGTTTCACCTCGAGCGTCTTCTTATAGGCCGGAACCGCTTCCGCATCTTTGCCCTGCAGGCTATACGCAAGCGCGAGGTTGAAGTACGCGGTGTAATCGTGGGGATCGTCCGCTGCGGCCTTGGTGAAATTCTCGACCGCCGCGTCGTAGCGCTTCTCATCGAGCGCCTTGATTCCCTGCTCGTAGTTGGTCTGGAAACCAAAAAAAAGAATCAGAAGGCCGGTAGACCACATACTTCAAATCCTATTTTCTCGCACCTGACGTTCGGAACCGGCAAGCTCAGCCGGCAGGAATGAGCGATTCAAACGTTCCTCGAATGCCTTAAGAGCCTGCAGCACGTCCGCCCGTCGCTGCATCATTCCACTATGCCTTGCGATGCCGCTTAGTCGTGGATCCGGTTTGTACATTGCAGAATGCTCGATTTCCCTGAAAAGGCCAGTGAGGATCGACGTCACTTGATATTCGCCCTGATCCGGGTGCTCGCCTCGGTGTGGCCGCGAAACTTGAAGGCAAGCACGTCGCCACCCCCTTTATCGGATCGCCTTCCCCATTGAAAAAGTTGCGCATTGCTTGATCAACTTGGCTGATTCTCCTCCGAGGAAACACGAGAACGCGTGAACCCGCCAGATCATTCAGCGTAGTTAAGCCGTACTGCTCCGATCGCTCCAGATCGAAAGGATGGCCTTCTTGAGACCGCCTGAGTTTTCGAACAGCGCTCTCACAGTCCTTCATCCTCGAACTGATAACTAAACGCTCATTCCTGCCTAGCTCGCATGATGGCGTTAGCAAGTCGTAGCGAATTTCTGCGTCTAGTTGTTCGGAAACGCGCCGCATTTCTGGAAGTAGATCGAAGTACTCTTCCCGGAGTCGATCCTCAATAGTTCGCTCTGAACTAGGCAAGCACCGCCTCGAGGTCCCGTCTCACCGACTCCGACGGAGCCGAGTTGAAGTAGAACCGCCACGTCCCTGTACTCGAGTTTTCGCGGACGCAAAGCTCAATCGTCTTCTCGTCGTGGTCCTCCAAACATTCAACGCTGAATACCTTTTTCGTTCGCCAATTAACGTACACTTCTCGATCCAAGTTATACGAAAATCCGGCGTCGTTCAGAATCTTTTGCTTCGCGTCCCGCGTTTTCATGGTCGCCTAAACGCATTGTAGCCAACGTCAGGCAATGCCCCGGAACCTCAGCGTGCGGCGTTCGCGGACGCTTCCTTCAAATATCGTCCCGTGTACGAATTTCGCGCCGCGGCGATTTGCTCGGGAGTGCCTTCTGCAACGATCTCGCCGCCCCGCTCGCCGCCCTCGGGGCCCAGGTCGATCACCCAGTCGGCGCTGCGAATCACGTCCAGGTTGTGCTCGATGATCAGAATGCTTCCCCCGTTCTCGATAAGGCGGCGGAATGCGGCCAGAAGCTTCGCGATGTCGTCGAAATGCAGTCCAGTCGTCGGCTCGTCGAAGATGTACAGCGTACCCGCGCAGCTGGCCTGCGAGAGATGCGCGGCTAGTTTCACGCGCTGCGCTTCCCCGCCGCTCAACGTCGTGGCTGATTGGCCGAGCCGCAAATAGCCCAGGCCCACGTCCGTCAAAATCTTCAAGCGGCTCACCAGACGGGGATGCTCGGAAAAGAACGACAGCGCTTGCTTCACCGTGAGCTGAAGGACCTCGTGAACATTCAGGCCTTTGTAACGAATGTCCAGGATGGCGCTCTTGAAGCGCGTTCCTTTGCATTCTTCACAGATCAACTCGACGTCGGCCAAGAACTGCATCTCCACCGTGACCGTTCCGTCGCCCTGGCAGTTTTCACAGCGGCCGCCGGGAATATTGAACGAAAAATGCCCGGAATTGTACCCTCGCTTTTTCGCATCGGGTGTCGAGGCGAAGATTTCGCGGATCAGATCGAACGCCTTGATATAGGTGACAGGATTCGATCGCGGCGTGCGGCCGATTGGTGACTGATCCACAAGAACCACCTCGCGCAGCAGTTCCGCGCGCTCCACGCGACGGCACGTGATCTTTTCGGCCTGCTGCGGCAATTCCTCCCACATGCCCTCTTGCGCAGGCTGCCGCAAGCGCTGCGAAAGCGATTGATAGATCACGTCGTGCACCAGCGTCGACTTCCCAGATCCCGAAACGCCTGTCACGGCCACCATGATGTTCAGCGGAATTGTGACGTCGATGCCCTTCAAGTTATGTGCCCGTGCGCCGCAGACTTTCAAGGCCTTCTTCTGATCCACGGAGCGGCGCACAGACGAATGATGCGCATGCAAATCGCCGCGCAGGTAGCGCGATGTCAGCGAGCCGTTGCGGTCCGCAATAATTTTTCCATATGAGCCTTCGAAAACCACTCTGCCGCCCAGCTCGCCTGCACCGGGGCCCATGTCGACGATGTGATCGGCCGCGCGCATCACGTCGGCGTCGTGTTCGACGACCACGATCGTGTTGCCGAGATCGCGCAGCTCTTCGAGAATCCGGATCAGCCGTCCTGTATCGCGGCTGTGCAGTCCGATGGACGGTTCGTCGAGAACGTAGCAAGCGCCTACCAGCCGCGAACCGAGGCATGTTGCGAGCTGGATGCGCTGAGCTTCGCCGCCCGAGAGCGTCGAAGCCAGACGGTCGAGCGTAAGATATTCGAGTCCGACATCGTTCAGAAACTTGAGACGTTGCCGCACTTCGACCAGAATCTTGTCACCGATGGTGGATTCTTCTGGTGTCAAAGCGATCGAAGAAAAAAACTGGCAGGCCTGAGCGATGTTCATCTTCGCGACGTCCGCGATCGTCTTCCCGCCGACGCGCACATACAGAGCTTCCCGGCGCAGCCGCGAGCCTCTGCAATCCGGGCACTCCGCATAGCCGCGATACCGGCTCAGAAAAACGCGGACGTGAACTTTGTACTTCTTGGTCTCCACTTCGGCGAAGAAGTCGCGAATGCCCTGGCGCACAACCGCCCGCTCGTCCGCCGTCAAATCGCAGAACGGAACGTTCCAGCGCACTTTTCCGCGCGACGCTCTCTTGAACTCGGCCGCGTACCATTTGTACTGTTCCTTGGTCCAAGGCTCGACGGCGCCGCCTTGCAGCGACAGCCCCGGATCCGGAATCACCAGCCCCGGATCGTAGTCGATCGTGTTTCCGAATCCCTGGCAGCGCGGGCATGCTCCCATCGGATTGTTGAAGCTGAAGAGCGCCGGCTCCGGCGGCGCAAGTTCAACGTCGCAGTTCTTACACGCGAATTTCTCGCTGAAGCGTAGCATGCGCGGAGGCGGGGCCTGCGGCGTCGCTTCCTCAAAGATGACTTCGCTCGACTCGCGATACGCGATCTCAGTCGTGTCCACCAGGCGCTGGTGCAGGTCGGGGGAAATGACAAACCGGTCCGCCAGGATGAAGAGCGGCTGCTTGAAATCGATATCCAGCAGCGACTCGGGAGTTGAAAACTCGAACACCCGGTTGTTTTGATACAGCCGATTGAACCCCTTCTTGCGCAGCTCGAACAGCTGGTCGCGTAGCGCATCCGTTGTCGACCCTTTTCGTACTGGAAACAGCGCGTACCAGCGCGAGCCCTCGGGCTGCGCCAGCATTTCCTGCGCGACGTGATCCACCGTATCGCGGCGGATCTCGCGCCCGCAATTGGGACAATGGCTTCTGCCGACCCGCGCGTAGAGCAGGCGCAGAAAATCGTAGATCTCCGTCGACGTGGCCACCGTCGAGCGCGGATTCCGCGTCGTGTTTTTTTGCCGGATCGCGATGGGCGGCGCGATGCCGGAGATCTCATCGACGTCCGGCTTTTCCATTCGCTCCAGAAACTGCCGCGCGTAGGCCGAGAGCGATTCCACATAGCGGCGCTGCCCCTCGGCGTAGATGGTGTCGAAGACTAGCGACGATTTCCCGGAGCCGGAGACGCCAGTAACAACCGTCAGTTTGTTATGCGGGATCTCGAGTGATACGTTCTTGAGATTGTGGACTCGCGAGCCACGGATGAGAATCGAGTCTTCCAAGAGAGTAACAGGGAGAAGCGGGCACCCAGACCGCTGCTAATTCGATTATCTCAAATGTGTCAAACGACGTCTCCCCAAAACAGATGTCCCGATTGCGCGGATTTTACGCTATAAAATGCAGCAACGGAGGAAAATTGACCATGCGCACTTTCATGTTGGTGCGAGTTCCCGTCATCTTCCTGTTGATCCTGGTCCTGCTAGCGTCCCTCAGCCTCTTCTCCGGGATCCAGCCTACATTTCTCGGGTTGTTCACACTCGAGACGTTTGGCAGCATGTTTCTCGTCGCGCTGGCAGCCTGCTCGATTTCACTGGGGGCGACGGCCTCCATCAATCTCGTCCTCGCACACGGCAACGCGCGCACGAGCCGGAAGCCTGAATTCCCGCCGGTTTATCCCCAGTACGAGCCTAAACTCTGGCTCTATCTGCTGTGCCAAGTCCCGGCGATCTTTTTCGTTGCTTGCTGTGTGCGTTTATGGCCGCACGCTTGGATCAGCGCGGTCCTGCCGATCGCGGCTGGATGGGCGGCGGCGCATGTGGTCCTTGCTCTTGCGGTTATCGGGGAAATCCTGCTTGCTGATCCCTGCTCTGAGTTGCCGAACATGCTGGTTCTCCCACTGCCGCAGCAATTGCGCGACGAGGGAAAGCTCGCCGAGCGGCTGCTCGCAAGCGATCCGCTTCCCTGGGCGCGACGTCTGACTGACTGGTTCGCCAGTCTGCTCGCCAACTACGCGCTCCCGCTGCTGCCCGGCTACCTCTACTTATCCGGAAACCAATTCAAGCTGTATCCAGGAATGATTCTCAACGCGGTGTTTTCTTTCATTGCGGTTGTGCTCTGGGTGCTCTTGATTTGGTACGCCGTGAGTGCCGCCTCGCTCGCGTTCGTGCTCTTGGCGCTTCTGATCTTCCTTCTGCTATTTGCGGGCGCGGCATTTTTTCTGGACCGCTATCGTTTCCCGCTCAGCCTGGCCGTGCTCGCGTATGCGCTGCTGGTGGGAACGTCCCCAGGCACGGATCACTTGTACCGTGTAGACAAACCCCAACAAGGAGATCGCGTGCCGGAATTCGCCAAGCCATGCCAGGTGCTGAGTAACGTCGGCACGCCAGTAGTGATTATGACCGCCGGGGGAGGTATTCAGGCGGCCGCATGGACGACGCAGGTGCTCGCGGGCTTAGAGGCGCGGGCGAAAAGCGAGGGAGTCCCGTTCTCAAATCGAATCGTGCTGATCAGCAGCATATCCGGCGGATCTGTCGGCGCTTATTACACAGCAGTCGCCTATCACGACGCAGCAACGAACCATGGCCCGGTTTCGCTCGAGCAGGCGCGAGATTCGGCGCTCCAGCCCGCGCTCGACGAGATTGCATGGGGATGGACCGGGCCGGATTTGATGCGCGTGTTTCTTCCCTACGCCTGGCACTCCGACGTTGATCGCGGATGGGCGCTCGAGAACAAGTGGGACCAGATTGCCGGCGCAGGCGATTTCTACCTCGACGATCTGGCGAAGGACACAGGCCAAGGCGCTGCACCTGCTTTCATCATGAACGCAACAGCGATTGAGGATGGAACACCGTTCATCTTTACCAGCACCGCATTTGGCGAAAGCGGACCGAGAGATCCTGCGCTTCTGCGAGACGTGAAGGAGTTCAATCAACAGAACCATCACCAGCTGCGGGTTCGCGTCTCCACGGCTGCACGCCTGTCGGCGTCTTTTCCCTACGTGGCGCCGGCCGCGAGGAGCAACGGACATCCACTCGCGCCCGACTATCACCTCGTGGACGGCGGTTACTACGACAACTTCGGGATCCGTTCTGCGCTCGACTGGCTGACGGAAGCCAATCTCGAAGGCGCGGTGAAGCCGGACAAGATCGCGCTGGTTCAAATTCGCTGGGGCGACCCAGCGGATGTGGGCGGATCGATACGGGGATGGAGTTATCAAGGTTCGGCCCCGCTTTCTGGCGTATTAAACGTCCGCAGTCAGGGCCAGCTTCGCGATGACGACGTCGCGTTGCAGGTATTCCACGGGAACTGGAAGGGGGCGACCGATTTTCAGTTTGCCTACAACGGGGTGAAAGGATGTGAAAAGCAACCGTTGTCATGGAAATTCACGACGGCACAGAGGGATTGTCTGGCGACAACCTGGAGCCACGACCAAAAGATCATGGACGAGGCCACACGGCTCGTAGAGTTCCTAAAATGAACGCCCAATTGAGAGCGCGGATTCTGTTCCTCGTCAGCCTAGCGGCGGCCGCATTTTCGATCGTCACGATTTGGGACACGCGCACAGCCGCGTTCACGAAGGACCACGCGGAGGTCAAGCTCTACAACCAAGTAGTGGAGCTCGAAACGCCGCGCAACGCGCAATCGGTTCGTGATCTCATGCAGCACGGGAACAGCGTAGTGGAACCGCTCCAGCGGAAACAATATTTGGTCGGACTCGGCCGTGACAACATCTTTCTGTTCCTCTATCCGCTCCAGTTGATCGCGCTGATTGCATTTGCGTGGCGCGCACATACACGAGCGCCGGTGAAAGCTCTTCTTACGCTCGGCGCGCTCACAATCGTGGCCGGTGGATTCTGCGATTGGCAGGAAAACCAACACATGGTACGGCTCTTGAGCTACGACTTAGCGCAGTCCGTGATCGATGCGACGCGACGATGGTCGGTTGCGAAGTGGTCGCTGCTCGGCAGCGCGTATTTCGCGGCCGGAACCGCGCTGAATGGATACATCCACAAGCTGCCCACTGGTAACGAATCTGAGCTGCCTCCCATGGGTCCGTGGCGCCTACGAACTATTACAGCCGCGTTCGCAGTCGCCGGGATCTCCTCGCTTTGGGGCGCGGTGTCTTTCCTATGGCAAGGAGACTTTCGCCGGCTGTTAGAAACGAGTGTTCTGAGCGCATCCGTCGCCGTGCTGGCGTGCGCGACGTTCCTGTCAAAGCGACCGAATCGAATGCCTGAGACCTAGCCGGATTTACTCGTGTTCGTGTTCGTCTTCCTCATCATCGTCGTCGCAACAGCACGGGTAGCCTTGCTGGCAACACGCCTCGCGATGCGGTTTGTCGCAACAGCCTTTGCGGCAGTCGTCACAGTGCTCCTTGCAGCACGAATCCCAAATCGTGTAGGCCTGCACCTCGACGCACTTCACCGGCGTCAACGGATCGTCGCTCTCGATGATCAGCTCGCATAGACGCGCGCATCGCTCGACGGCGTGATACTGAATCACCACAGCCAGACACGAGCCTGGATGCAGCGTGGCCGGGAACGGATTATGCAGTAGCTTCCAATAGCGGCTCTTGCGCTTGAAGTGGACGCTGGTCACATGCAGCGCACAATCGCCTGTGTTGCAGATTGACAGCGTACGATCGGCGCAGCAGCACGCGTTCACGCCGCCAAAAGTAGTAGAGCCGGCGATCGTCAGCTTGCCCGGCGGCGCTTCGCCCGACACCTGAACACTGATCGGGCTAGCCGGATCGTTGCTCGTCACCGTGATCGTTCCTGACTTGGCGCCGAAGCTGGCGGGCTGAAAACGAATCGGCACCGGCAGCGCATCGCCGGGACCAATCGTGATCGGGTACGAGATTACTTCCGGCGCGATGAACTCAGCAGAGCTCGAACTGATGGAATCGATCGTCAAGGTGCACTTGCCGCTGTTCGTAATAATCAGCGGCTCATCCCTAAAGGACCCGACACACACCTTTCCGAAGCTCCCCGTGTCCGCGATGATTAAGTTCGCCTTGGGCGCAGGCGCGACGCCTGATACCGACACGGAATGGAATCCCGCAGGATCGCTGCTGAAAATCGTGACCGTGCCGAATTTTGCGCCGAAACTCGAAGGTTGAAAGCGGATGACAACGTCGATGGAGTCGCCGGAGTCCACGACAAGCGGGTACGAAAGCACGCCCGGCGCTTGGAAATCGCCTGTCGCAGTGATGCCGGTTATCGACAACGGGCATAGCCCGGTGTTGTTGATGGTAAGTAGTTCGTCCGCAAACGAACCAACGCATACGTTACCGAAGCTGCCGCTGTTGGCGATCGCGGTCGCAATCTTCCCGGTACCCAGCGCGCCAGTCGCGGATACATCGACGAAAGGCGCACCCAGATCATTGCTGATGATGCGAATGGTCGCTGTTTCGGTCCCGCTCGCCACGCTGGGCGTGAACTCCACGGTGAAATCCACCTCTTCGCCAGGACCGATCACCAGCGGAGTCGCTGGTGTCGGCAGCACTGTGAAATCAGTAGAACCAAGCAAGCGCTGCACGCTGGTGATTACCAGGTCAGCCGCGCCTACGTTGTAAACTTCGAGCGTCAGGTATTTCGGACCCGAGCAGACCGTGCCGAACGTGAGGTTGTCCTCGAGATTGATGGCGATCGAAGGGCCCGTCGGCTTGACGAATCCGAAGACGCCGCGACCGTAAGTCGCAGCCCGCAGAGCGCCAGCCTTGGGGTTGAACGCGAGATCGAACACCGGTACGCGTGGAAAGTGGACGTCATCGAGAACCGACCACGACGCGCCTCCATCCACGGAACGGATCACCCCAAGATCCGTTCCGACATAAAGCGTGGTCGGCGTCGTCGTGCCGTCCACCGCAATCGCGCCACACGGCACATCTACGGCGGGAGAAATGTTAGCCCACGACGTTGCCGCCACGCTGGTGCGGAACACGTTCTGCCCCGTACCGGCATCGAACCCGTTCATCACCGCGTAAATGATGGTCGGATCCACTGGATCGAACACGGCGCGTGCCACGTTGCGGTTGGGCAGATTCCTGGAGATGTCGGTAAACGTAACGCCCGTTGGGGGTCCCACAGTAGTGGCCTGCGCGTTGGTGGAGACGTAAACCTTGTTGCCCGCCGCAATCACCACGTTGCTTCCATTTGCAGGCGCGACGTCTACGTTGCCGCTGGTGCCCGGGGTGAAAATGATGCGCCACGCACCGCCTCCCTGCCGCTGCCACAAGTTTTGCAAACCGCTCGCGTAGAGAATCCCGGTCGCGCTGGGATCGGCCGCAAGCTGCGTTAGAAAAAAAGAGCCAGTATCGGCGGGAGTCCACGGCGGAGTTACGTCAGTCGGAAATGTCTGGCCATCGTCCGTCGACTGCCGAACCGAACTCGCCGGCCCTCCGCTGGTCCCGTAGAGCACGCTACTGCCGTCGTAGGCCACGTCCCAACCGTCGCCGCCGAAAGTCGCGTTCCATGCCGGACTCACCGCACCCGCCGTCGTCTGAAGCTCGTTGTCCTGCAGTGCACCGGCCGTGACCGACGCGCCCGCGTCAGGCTTCACCGCGATGTTGTAGAACAAACCGCTCTGCAGCCCGCCGGCGTTAATCGAATTCCACGTCGAGCCGCCGTCGGTGGACACATCGGCGCCTCCGTCGCAGCCGCAGTAGATGATGCTCGGCGGTCCGCCGGTCTGAGGCACCACCGTCCAGGTATGCGTGTCCGCATGCCCCACGCTCATTCCCGTAAAAATCGCACCGGAGTTGGTGGACTTAAACTGAGCCAGGCACCCGTAGTAGATGGTGTCGGTGTTCCCATCGCCCGGCGATGCCGGATCGACGGCCATATCCAACGCATACCCGCCATACGTCCCGCCCGAAAGCCCGGTCGACGCCTGCTGCGCCCACGTCCCGCCTTGATCCTTACTGATGAAAATCGGGATCGGATCGGGCGGCGGACCGCTATAGGTACTCGACAGCGCCACGTACAGCACCTGAATGCCTTTGACGTTGGGCGGCGAAGTAGGCGGAGCCAGCGCAACCACCACGCGCACGAAATTTCCCGTGGCGCCCAATGCGGCTTTCACTACTGGCGTCGTCGCACTCAGCGTTTGCGTAAACGTGCGGGCGCCATCCTTCGAGCGAAACACGCCGACGCCCGAAACGCCTGCGTGAAGAATGCGCGCATTTGGCGGCGTCGACAAATCCAGCGCAAGCGATCTCGTGTCGCCATTCAGCCCCGTGGCTTGAGTCCAATCCAGGCCGCCGTTATTTGAAGTAAAGACACCGCTGGTCGAAGCGAGATAGATGACGCCGTTCGTGGGATCGACGATGATGACGTTGATCGACTGATTGACGAACTGCGTCGCGTTGCCGGTGTTGCCCGCCGGATATCCCGAGCCGAGCGCGATCCAGCTTGCGCCCCCGTCGGTCGACTTGAACAGGCCGGCCGTCGGCTGGTGAATCGTGTCCGGCTCGGCGCTTCCCACGCGCCCGCTTGTTCCGACGTAGATTACGTCGGTGTTCGCGGGATCGATGCCGATTCCGGCCGGCTCGCCGATGCCGAGCGCCGGCTGATGGTCGAAGAGCGGCGTCCACGTTGTGCCTGCGTCCGCGCTGCGCCACACCCCACCCTGCGCTGTGCCCAGATAAATTACGTTTTGGTTATTCGGATTGACTGCGATCGCCGTAACGAGACCGTTGTCCTGACGGCCGCCTTCCTGCATGGGACTCGGACCGATAGGAGCCCACACTGTTCCCTTAAGACTCATTTGTCGTTGTCCTTCTCGAGGGAGTGTCCCTGATGTCCCGGTTTCTTTTTAGGTGCGGGTGGATCCGTCGCGGGAGACGATACGGCGCCGGGCAGTGTTCGCCACTGCTGGAGAGCCTTCGCGTAGCGTTCCGCGTTCGGCGGCGGGCTCCCTTCCCAGCGGCGCGCGATGATCGAAGCGTGGCGTCGCGGGTCGTCGCCACCCTCCTCGCGTTCGTGTTCATGTTCATGGCCGTGTTTGCGATCGTGTTTGCGATCGTGTTCGCGGCCGTGTTCGCGTTTGTGCTCGTGCTCGTGATCGTCCTGACGTGGCGGCTTAGGCATGGTACAGCCAGTAAACTCGCAGTTTTTCCGCGAGTCAATGCTTTCGGTAAGTGGTCGCGTTTTTTCGAGTACTATCCCGCATACGCCGGTGCGCGCTTTACTAAGTGAAACGCCTGATGCCCGAATCGCACTCATCATGGGCGGATCTGCTCGGGCCTCGCGATCATTGATCTTCGCGGCCAGCCAGCGCCAAAAGAGCCTAAACTAAAAGCATGGGTGCCGCGAAGACTCTGCTGACGGCCGAGGAATTCGATAACTACCCGTTCGAGGAAGACAAGCTCTACGAACTCGATGAAGGGGAGTTGATCGAGATGACGCGTCCCGCTTATCAGCCCAATCGGGTGCTGATGAAGCTGACTGGCGAGCTTTTCAAATTCTTCGACAGGAATCCAATCGGCGAATTGTTAAATTCCGAGAATCTCTACGCACGGTCTCCAAACACTCGCTGGGCTCCCGATATCGCGATCATCCTGGGGGATCGCTCCCAAGAGTTGCG
>Ga0126381_100002352_pt1 | contig 20387 bp, 15 predicted proteins | sample PanSoiMetPlot_28_FD_96465 | JGI IMG/M metagenome (GOLD analysis project Ga0126381, IMG submission 96465) | Tropical forest soil microbial communities from Panama - MetaG Plot_28 | ecosystem: Environmental > Terrestrial > Soil > Tropical forest > Bulk soil | place: Panama | collected 2016-02-17
AAGACCTGGAGTCTGCCGGGATGGGAGCAAGGGAAGCTGGGGCTTCGGATGGACGCTACGAACATCTTGAACCATCCGAGCTTCCGGAATCCTGACGGTAAAATCACCGATGGTTCGTTCGGCACGATCACTGCCGCCACGATCACGGGCCGCACCCTGCAACTTAGTGCAAGATTTTCGTTCTGAAGACCTTGCGTAACGGCACCAGGCGGTAATACGAGGACGGTGGCCACCACCATCGTCCTCGTTTCCCCTTTTTCAAGCAAGCAATCAGTCGGTTGGGCTACCTGTGCTGATTGCCAATGCCCGGTTCTACCGTCTCAGTCGCGCCGAACCCTGCTTCTCTCGAGCCGCGTCGCCTCCGGAGCCCAACCTCAAACCGCCGTACGCTTACCGTGTCTCAATGTGGTGGGGGAGGGCTTAACCCGATGTCTTGCGGCGGAATACATCCAATCGACAACGGCCAGCTTGGAACCATTCGCAAGCACCTCGATCCCACACAAGGAGGATGTTGGGTGTGCTCCCGTGGCGGGGCGATGCACTTCTGTCACGAGTGGGACACATTCATCCACGCGCGATGCGTACCAAGGTTCCTAGAGACAGTTGAAGGCCGGGTCGTGATCGAACATAGGCACACCATTCTCCTCGATTTTTCGATTGAGGAGGATTTCGGCTTGCACTCACCAAGAGAGGCTTGCCAGTTGTAACTGCGGGAACGAGCGTTTGAAATTACGATCGGCCTGGCTCAGTTCGCGCCCTTTGCCTGGGCCATAACGGCACTTGGAGGTGAGAGGGGGTGGCCCGAGCCACCTCCTCGTTTCACATGAATCCGTTTCGCTCTCGAAGTAACTTAGCTGACTCCGGCCTGACCTCCCTATTTTACTGAGACTAAAGGGCTTGGTCACCATCTCTCCTGGCTATAGGGTGGATGCGGCCAATCTGGCGGCCTTAGCGATGGCTCTTTTTCCCTGGAATACCACCACCACCAGGAAAACCGCGGTCACCGAATCGCGGTGACCTCTGTACATTGCGCACTGGTGCACCCCGTTCTAGTCTTTTCAAGACCAACGGAAACCAATCAACTCAGAGAGCGAGACTCATGGCAATTGCAGCGGGGGCTGGCAGTGGAATAGGAAAGCGCAGAAGTAGTCGCATTGCGCTCAATGCCGCCGTCGGGTTATCGGGCCAGGATCGTGCAAAACAAGCATTTTCAGTCTCCGCCAAAGCGACGAACTTGAACAAGCATGGCGCCGCCGTCGCCCTCAGTCGTGAACTGGTGGTAGGCACGACTATCGTGGTGCGGAATAAACGCGGCACGCAGATTTCAGCGCGAATTGTCGCACAGGTGAGCGCCGCGCAAGGCGTCCATACCTATGGCATCGAATTTACGGAGCAAGACATTCGAGCCACTGGTTTCTGGGGAATCACGTTCCCAACCGCATGAGACAACTTTGCACCCGCGTTCAGCACTTCTGGGTGCCGGTCTCAGGGGTACAGTCACAGCTTCGCTGAATGCGAGCTCATTCCGGCTTCCATTGTGCGTTCCTTTACGAGGGGTTCCCAACGCCGGCCCGATTCCTGAATCGCCTAGCTGACGAAACATTTTTTTCGTGGTGGCTCGGTCGGGGTGATCCGCCTCACCAAGGCATGTTTTGGCACGCTACAGCCGGTGAAGCAGCATTTGGCGAATTCGCGGATTGAGCTCCTGAAGGCTCTTCGCGCCGGCATTGAGGATAGGCCAAGATTCGCCGTTTCTGTGGGCTGACTTCGAGAGCTACAAGATTGAACTCCGGTACCTCCCGGTTTGATTGATTTAGAACTGCTTAATCCGCCCACCTCGCCTTCTACTGTTTTTGCAGCTTCTCGTGCAATTCACGAGTTTTAGCGAACTCGCGTTCTGCGGCAGTTTGGTTTCCCATGGCTTGATAGACGCGGCCGAGGCGGTAGTGCGCATCCGTTTGTTTGGGATCCAGCTCAATGGCGCGTTGAAAGGCTTTGACCGCGGCGGGATACTCCTTTTGCTGCATACGTACGGTGCCTAGATCGAGAAACGCGATGCGCAGATTAGGGCCGTGCTGGGTGGCTGTCTCGAGCAGGGATGCCGCCCGGTCCAGGTTATTGCGTTCCAGTTCGATGTCGCCGAGAAAGGCGAGTGCCTGGGCGTTCGCGGGATCGTTGGCCAATTCCATTTCAAACTCGCGCTTCGCCTCGTCATAGCGCTGCGCTTCCCAGTACACATAGCCAAGTTCGGAGTGCAGGTTTGGCTCACGCGGAGAGATTTTCGCGGCCGTCTGGAATTCAGCGATCGCCTGGTCGGTTTGGTGCAGGCCGTCATAGGCTTCAGCCAGGAGCACATGGGCGGCGACGGAATTAGGGCTGCGCTCGAGGATTTTGCGGAACTGGGCCTGCGCGCATGGGTAGTCCTTGCCCTTCAAGCAGCTCCGCGCCAGAACCTCGCTCAGTTCGGAGTTCGAGGGGTCCTGATCGCTGAGAGGTTTGAGCACTTTGACCGCCTCGGTGAAGCGGCTTGCGCCGTAGTAACTCATGCCGAGCAGCGCGCGCGCTTGCAGGCTGTTCGGATCAGCGGCGGAGACGGAGCGGAGCGGGGCGATAGCGGATCGGAAATGCCCCTGCTTGAATTCGGCCAGACCAAGATCGAGCTCGACGCCGGGCAGGCGGGGATTGAGTGTCAGAGCCTTTCTGTACGCGGGAACGGCTTCCTCGTACTTTTCCTGACGTGCAAGATCGAGCCCCAGACTCGCGAACGCAGCGGCATCTTGCGGGTTTCGTTTTACGACGGCTCTCCACGCTTCGGCGGCTTGCGCCCATTGGTTGTCGCGCTCGAAGGCGAGAGCGTCGGCGGGGGTTTGCGCGCGGCAGGGAAGAGCGATGACGAAAAGTGCCAGGAGTCCTGATAGGTATGCCCGGGTCCACTCGGGAGCGGTTGTGAACGAGAAGCAGCTCATCGACCCTGAGATTTATGGTAGTTCATTTGTTCATTTTGACGAAATCGTTGATTCCGGCGAAAAACTTTGTGCGGCAAAAAGAAAACCCCGCCAACGCCAGGTTCGGCATAGGCGGGGAGCAAGCAAACACGTCGGGTGAAGTTAGAAGATTACCTTCGCTCCCAGCTGGAATACGCGGGGATCGAACGCCGAGTTGACTTGGCCAGCGCCAGAGACCGCCGTTGCTGCCGCGCTCGTCGAGCCGCGTAGAACTGTGGTATTCACGCCGTTGAACTGGGTGTGATTCCACGTGTTGAAACTCTCCGCCCGCAGTTCGAAGTGGAGTCGCTCGCCGGCCGCAAACGTCTTGAACATCGCAATGTTCCAGTTGTCGCGTCCAGGACCGCGGAGTGCATTGTGTCCTAAGTCGCCCCAGGTCGGAACCGTGGTGCCCGGCACGTATGCGGCGGAGAATACGGATGGATCGAACCATTGCAACACTTTCAAATTGTTGCTAGGCGAGATCACGGAGGCTTTGGGATAAGACACTTTCCCGGCCAGGTCCGGACGAACGCTGCAGCTGGAAACGATGGAGCAGACCGTTGTTCCAGAGTACCCGAGGTTCAAAGGTAATCCGGATTCCATGGTCACAATGCCACTCAGCTGCCATCCGCCAATGACATCCTTCGCAAAACGGTTGGAGGTATTGCGGAAGATGGGCAGTTCGTAGACAAAGTTTACGAATGCCACATGGGTGCGATCGAGAGCGCCGGGACCCTGATCGAACTGCCAGCCGGCATAGGGGTTCGAGATTGCATCAAGGTCGCCGCCATCACCGTTAGCTGCTGTGGGATCAATCGCTTTGGCGTAGGTATAAGCCGCGTGCAGATCCAGTCCCATTCGCAGGTGAGAACGCACCTCAATTTGGAGTGAGTTGTAATGGGAGTTTTCGCCATTCTGGTAAATAACCAGGTTATGGTAGCCGGGATACTGGAGAATGGTGTTGTACTGGGCTTTCTGTCCTCCGGGCGGAGCCACCCACAGGCTCGGCAGGGCGCTGAAGGCCGGCACGTCGATGTTCTGCGTGTAGCTCTCCTGGTGACCTTCGTTGCCAACATACGCCACAGACACCACCGTCTGTGAACTCAATTGGTGTTGGATTCCACCGCTGTACTGATACGTTACCGGATTGTTGTAGCGTGACGAGTTCAACGCGATTTCGTTGTTCACCGTCGCCGGGAGCGCGGAGGTGCTGATCGTCGCGTTGGTCTGATCGACGCCGATGTGTGGATCCGACAACGAGACGTTGTTAACGCTTGTGTTTGCCCCGAACAAATTCATCGATCCTGCCGATTGGTACATATCATTGCCCTGAATTCGTTCGTAAAAAGCGCCGAATCCAGCGCGCAAGATCGTCTTACCGTTGCCGGTCAGGTCATAAGCAAAGCCCACACGTGGTCCCCAGTTATTCCAGTGGTTCCCGACCAAGGCATTCGTAACTCCGGGTGTTTTGCCCGGAACGCCAAGACCGTTCGCGTACATGAGGAGCCCGTTGAGGGCCGGATTAGGACCGGCTGCCAGAAAGGGGTTGGCTGCAGTGCAGAGGGGGTTCGGCTGACCAGCCACCAACGGAGTCCCGTTGCCGGTACAGATCGTGCTTCCACTGGCGTTTGCGAATCCCATCCCGCTGCCCGGCGCGAAAGCTGCCGCCGCTCCCGACGCATTCCAGAGATTCGGATACCAGTTTGCCATCTGACCGTTGATTTCCGAGGTGTGTGGGATCCCATCCCAGCGCAGGCCAAGGTTCAACGTCAAGCGGCGCGTGGCACGCCAATCATCCTGGAAATACGCTCCCCACGAAACGCTGTTCCAGTGGCGAGTGTCTTCGATGGCAGCTTCACTATAGGACTGTGAGAGCCCAAGGAGAAAATCCGCGAAGTCATATCCCGTAAAGCTCCCGTTGAATCCGAAATTGCCTTCCGGACTCACTTGCAACGGTTGGGCCTTGCGGAAGTTCGCCCAGCTGCCTCCCATCTTCAGCTGATGCGATCCCTTTGTCCACGACACATCATCGCGAATCTGGTAGTCATTTGCCGAGTTGATCCACGGATTCCAGTTGTTGTTGAATTGTGCTCCGGTTTGGTTACTCAGGTTGATAATGGGGAGCACGTCGGTCTTAAAGCCAAAGATCTTGTTCTGTTGGAACTTGGTTTTGGTGAGGTCCCACAGCCCCGAGGGCACCATGTTGATTCGGTTGCCGTCGTAATTGAACGCGATCTCGTTGAGCAAATTGGGATGAATCGTATTCACCGCGTGAATCACCGCGCTATAAGACGGGTTCCCGAAGGTGTCTTGTGAAGTTGGAACGTTCGCACCGCTCCAGCGCGTCGGCACGTCGACTTGGGAAATCTGCTCAGAAATCCAATGCCCGTAAACGGACCACTTGCTGCTGAAGGTATGGTCTACCCGGGCGATCTCTTCCTTTACGGTTGTAGGCGCCTTGGCGGAACCGGCGAAGACATCATTGGTGGTCGGAGCCGGGAAAATGCCCCCGTACGGACCGCCTGCAGTTAATAACGCCTGAGCGTTGGGGTCGAGGAGGTTGGCAGGAATCGTGTTGTTAGGGAAGGGCTGGCCGGATACGAGGCCGTCAGCCTGATACTGCGCAACCAGAGCGCTCGACAGGTTGGCGAAATTGGGGACGTGAACTAGAGGCGCGGCGAGGGTGCCCAGGTTTAGTCCCGGGGTGTTGATGGCAGCGGCAAGATTGCCACCATACGTACCCGGCAATGGAACTACTCGGTTCGTGGGCTGAGAACCAGTTATTAAACGCCTCCATTCCATGTTGTAGAAGAAGAAGGTCTTCGGATTGTCACTGTGGTGGAGGGTGACCGGCCCACCGACGTTGAATCCCCACAAATTGAATCGAAGTTCGTTGACTTGATTGGTTCCGACGACGTTCCCGGAAGCATCGTACTTATCTCTCGGATTGAAGTAATTGCGCGCATCAAGAAAGTCATTGCGACCGAACCACCAGGTGGAAGCGTGCAGTTGGTTGGTTCCCGATTTCACGACTGTGGTTACAGTCGCGCCCGATGTCAGCCCATATTCCGCGCTGTAGTTCGATGTCATGATGCGGAATTCCGCGAGCGCGTCCTGCGAGGGAATAACGATCGATCCCTGAGCACCGCCCCGATCGTCGGCTTCGGCTCCATCGACCATGTAGAGGGAATGCATTGTCCTCTGGCCATTAAAGCTGACATTGCTGTCCCCGCCCATGGGAGTCGGATTCTGGAAATCCACCTGCATACTGCTGGCTCCGGGGGTGAGATCAACGAGCGAATAGAGACTCCGTCCGTTCGAGGCAAGTTGAGACAGCTGAGTCCCCGTGATCACGGTGCTGACCTCATTGCTGTCCGACTGCACTTCGACCGGGGTTGCTTCCACGGTGACCGTCTCCTGCCCGCTTCCGATCTGCAACTGGAAGTCGACCCGGCGGCGATCCCCGACCGCCAGCACGATGTCCTTTTCCTCGGCGACTTTGAAGTTTGCACCTTGTGCTTTGACGGTATAGCGCCCGATCGCGAGGTGCGGAACAACATACTGTCCGACTTCATTGCTAGTAGAAGTCGTGGTGACGCTCGTGTCAGTGTTAACAATTGTGATAGTGACGTTGGGCACGGCGGCGCCGGATGGGTCGGTTACGGTTCCGACCATGGTTGCTTCCTGCGCGAGCGCGGACAAGGAACCGACCAGGATCAGGCCAGCTAGCATGAGCAGCGGACGGAGATAGTTGGGACGGCGATTACCAATATAGTTCGATAGTCGAACTATACTAGAGAACGACTCTGCTATTTCCACGGATGCCTCCTACTTACAAGTTTTCGCGAAGCGGATTGCTGAGGGCAGCAGTGTCCAGGATGCGAGCGCGAATGGTTTGTACCTCCCCTGCGCGATCGTTGTCAAGCAAAATTGTTAATCTAAATCGATACTATATCGATTTAGTGGAGTTAACTCTTGCCAGCTCAGCGAGTTTGTGAAACACTGCCGCCAATGCCCAAACGCAAGCCGAGCAGGGGCCATCGGGTGCAGGGCGGTGCGAAGACTTTCAGTTTGAAAGCCTTAGCCGAGCATCTCGGACTGGCGCCGGCAACCGTCTCCCTGGTCTTGAACGACGCCCCGGTGGCGAGCACGATTGCGGCCGAGACGCGCGCGAAGATTCTGGCGGCGGCCCGCGAGTTCAACTACCGGCCGAACTTCATGGCCCGCTGCCTGCGCACCCGGCGCAGCTTCACCGTCGGCGTGATGGTTTCCGAAGTCAGCGAAGGCTACAACTCGATGGTGTTGAGCGGGATTGAAGATCAGCTACTCCAGGAGGGGTACTTCTATTTCGTTGCCAGCCATCGCTTTCGTCCCGACCTGATCCAGAAGTACACCGAGCTTTTTCTGGATCGCGCCGTGGACGGACTGATCGTGGTGAGCACGCCCTGGCAGTCGACGCTGTCCATTCCGGTAGCCACGGTCTCCTGTCATCACCATGTGGAAAGCGCAACCAGCATTGTGCTTGACCATCACCGCGCCGCCGAGATTGCGCTGAAGCATCTCATCAAACTCGGCCATCGCAGGATCGCCTTCATCAAGGGCCAGGCCTTCGTGCCCGACACGGAAGTGCGCTGGAAGGCTATAGTGCAGGCGGCAAGCCATCTTGGTCTCGAGATCGCACCCAGCCTGGTGGTACAGATCGAGGACAACTCTCCCCGGCCGGATTTGGGATACAAGGTCACCCAGAAGCTCTTGCTCTCAGGGGAGAAATTCACCGCCCTTTTCGCCTTCAATGACATTTCGGCGATGGGAGCGATCCGTGCTCTGCACGAAGGCGGGTTGCGCGTGCCCGAAGATGTGTCGATTATTGGCTTCGATGATATTGACAGCGCCGCCTACCAAAACCCCGGTTTGACCACCGTGCGACAGCCGCTTCAGAAGATGGGAAGGATGGCCGCGGAAATCGTGCTCAAGAGGATCAACCAGGAAAAACAAGGGGAGCAAGACGCTCCCGCACAGGTAATGATCGAGCCCGAACTCATGGTACGCGGCACCACGTGCGGTATCCAGATCGCCAAGAAGACGCACGCGCCGAAAGAAGCTTCGCCCGTCGAGGTGTTTCCGTAGCCTTTCCGACTGAAAACCCTTTGCCACCTTCTGGCATGGATCCGAACCGCCCACTTCCTGGAAGATACGCAACTGGCGCCATCCTCGCCGAAGCCGGGAGTTCCGGGGACCCTGGAGTAGGGCAGCCCACTCCTCTTCCTTTTCCTTTTCAAGCTGTTTTCGCCACGAACTTCCGGGAGCATAATCCCGGCAGGGACGATTAGAGTGACCGCTACCCGCCAAGTTGAGTTGTTCGGCCCGCCGGTTATCAGCCGATCCCAACTCGGCTTTTGGGAAAAGAGCGGTTATGCACTGGGAGACACCGGTGCAAATTTCATCTTCCAGACCATGATCATGTTCCAACTGGTGTTCTACACGGACACCTTTGGCATCACGGCCGCGTCCGCAGCGACCTTACTTGCCACCGTGCGTTTGTGGGACGCAGTTTTCGACCCGTTGATGGGGGTGCTAGCGGACCGGAGCAGGACTCGATGGGGACGGTTTCGGCCATGGATTTTGTGGACAGCGGCGCCGCTCGGGCTGCTGAGTTTTCTTGCCTTCACGACTCCTCACTTCAGTTCCAGCGGAAAGCTTGTCTATGCCTATCTGACTTACATCGGGCTGATGATGCTGTATTCGGCGAACAATGTGCCCTATTCGGCCTTGAGCGGTGTCATGACTGGGGATCCGGTGGAGCGGACGACGCTGTCGTCTTACCGATTTGTATTTGCCATGATCGGCCAATTGGTGATCCAGGGACTGGCGCTGCCGATGATTCACTATTTTGGTAACGGTGACAGCGCGCGAGGTTATCAATGGACGATAGGAATCCTTTCCTTGTTCGCCATCGCATTCTTTGTGATCACATTTCTGAGTACGAAGGAGCGCATTCATCCGGCGCCGAGCCAGCGTTCCTCTCTACGGCAAGACGTGAAGGCGCTATTCGGCAGCGGACCGTGGCGGACGATGTTTGTGGTCACGGTCGTCTTATTCATTGCGCTGGCCATGCGGGGCAGCGTCGTCCTTTACTACTTCAAATACTATGTGGGGAGGGAGGATCTATTCAGCGCGTTTAATGTGTTGGGCACGGCGGGAAGCATCGGAGGGATTTTTTGCTCGCAGAAGCTGGCGGTGCGGTATGGCAAGCGCGACGTATTTATCGGCGGACTGGCCCTGACGGCGTTTTTCACAGCCCTGTTTGTGGCGGTGCCGGGGAGTGCAATTCGGTTGATGTTTACCATCGAAGTTGCGCGGCAATTCGTGTACGGCCTGACCATTCCCCTGCTGTGGGCGGCGATGGGCGATGTGGCTGATTATTCGGAGTGGAAGAGCCACCGGCGCGCGACGGGAATGGTTTTTTCGGCGATCGTTTTTGGGTTGAAAGCCGGGCTGGGGTTCGGAGGCGCGATCAGCAGCTATCTCCTTTCTTTGTACGGATATGTTCCCAATGTGCAGCAATCGGTGCGCGCGCTCGAAGGAATTCGCCTGGCGATGAGCCTTTTTCCGGCGGCGATTTTCATCTTGTGCGTGTGGTGCTTGTCCTTTTACTCGATTGGTAAAGAAACCGAGATTCAGATGACACGACAGCTGGCCGCGAGCCGCGCGCGAACCGGCGGCGATTAAGTTTGAGTCCGGGCTGCGATCGCACCTCAGACACGCTCCTCGAGGCCATCACGCGGACAGGGAGAGCAGCGGCGAGCCTTGATTGCGACCGCCATCAGGCAGAGAATACGGGACCGCGGAGTTCTTGCGGGCTTGGACGACAAGGTGTTCGCGAAGTCCAAACTATGAATTCGAGAGCTTTAGGCATCGTGCTGAGGGATGGGCTGGCTGCTGCGGAAGCCTCGCGAGGAGCGGTCAAGCGCAGGGCCAGTCGCCGCAGGCTCCTATAACCCTGGCAGGATCTCCTCGCTTGCGTAAAACCCCCACCCGAACCGCGCAGCGGACGCGCCATTCAGGTGGGGGGAGCCTTCGGTTTAGCGAATCAGTAAATCAGCTTCAGACCAAGTTGAAAGACTCTGGGATCGAAGGCAGCGGTGATGGCACCGAAGTTGCTGGCGCCGAGGTTGGTGCTGATGCCGCCGTTCTGGCCGGCTCCTCCGAATTGGGTGTGGTTGAAGGTGTTGAAGCTCTCGGCGCGGAATTCGATGTGGCTGCCGCGATCTTCGTTGAGAGTGAACTCCTTGAATAAGGAGATATTCCAATTCTGCCGGCCGGGTCCGCGCAGCGCGTTGTAGCCAAGATTGCCAAAGGTTCCGGGCGGCGGCGCGACAAACGACGACGTGCTGAACCATGAGCCGACCGTCTTGGGATAGCTGACCGGACCCACCAGATCGGGTCGAGACAGGAGATCGCCGCCTGGAAATAGGTTCGCAAAGCTGGAATAACTCGCTCCGCAGTTCGAGTTACAACCAATATTCAGCGGCGTTCCCGACTGCGCGATCACAATGCCGGACACCTGCCATCCCCCAACTGTTGACTTCAGTAAGTGGTTGGAGCTGTTGCGCAGCAGCGGTATGTCGTAAACGAAATTCACAAAGCCGATATGGCGACGGTCGAATGGGGAAGGACCGATATCGCCTCTCCATCCGACGTAGGGATTGGAAACATGGTCGAGGTCGAAGTTGTCACCTCCGCCAAGATTCCCCGTGGTTCCGTCAACCGCCTGGGAATAGGTATAAGCCGCTTGCAACTGCAGATCGCGGGTGACGCGGCCATGCACTTCGGTTTGTAGCGAATTGTAGTGGGAATTGGCTCCCGTGTACGCCAGCAGGACACTGCTGAATCCGGGATAGTTAACTAAGCCATTGAAGGGGGTTGCGGTTCCCGGGACCCCAGCACACGGTGCAGGAACCGGGGTGACATTGGCGCAGGCCAAACTGGGCAGAACACCTTGCGGTGGCAAAGCAATTTCCTGCGAGTAGCTCTGGAACCGGTTCTGATTTCCGACATAGGCGATCGAGAACACCGCGTTCCGTCCCAGGCCCTGCTGCAACCCGAAACTGTACTGATAGCTGGTTGGAACTTTGTATTGCCGGTTCAGTCCGACGATCGATGCCACCGGGATCGTATTCGCTCCCGAAAAATTTCCTTCCCCGGCAAGGGCGCCGATGTGGGGATCGGACAAGAGCACATTGTTGATGTTCAGGTTGACGTTAAACGGGCTGTTGTTGGCCGCGTTGTACATGTCGTTGCCCTGAATGCGTTCGTACATGGTTCCAAAGCCGCCGCGCAGAACCGTTTTACCTCGACCGGTGAGATCGAGGGCGAAGCCGATGCGGGGACCGAAGGCATTCCAGGTGTTGTCAACCAGGCCTTTTGGAATTCCATTCTTTCCCGCCACCCCAATACCGTTCAGATAAAAGGGAATGCCGGCTAGAGCCGGAACCGGGCTTGTCCCCAGCGCCGGGCTGGAAGGAGAAATCAGATTGTAATTGGTGGTGCCGGCTGGGGTTTTGGCAAAAATCGCCGCATCGGCCGGATTCCAGAGACTGGGATAGAAGTTCCCCATATTACCGTTGGCCTCGTAGGTGTGGGGGATGCCATCCCAGCGCAAACCCAGGTTCAGCGTTAGCCGGTGAGTCGCGCGCCAGTTGTCCTGAATGTAGGCAGAAGGCGACGTGCTGTTCCACTGCCCGGCGGATTTGATGGCGAACTCCTGATACTGGTGCGCGTAACCGAGCAGGAAATCGGCATAGTCGTTCCCAGAAAATGCTCCGCTAAAGGTGAATGCGCCTTGTGTGGTGGCGAAGTAGTCCTGATTCTTGAGGTACTTCGCCCAGCCGGCGCCAAACCGGATTTGGTGCGATCCCTTGGTCCAGGAAACATCGTCGCGAATCTGATAGTCATTCGCGGTGTTTCTCCATGGTTGCCAATTGATTGTGTAATTGGTTCCCGTGGTTCCGCTCAAACTGATGGACGGAATACGATTCAGAGCATTGGGGCCGTTGGCGGCAAAGATCCGGTTGAAAGTGAAGCTCGAAGGCGCGACAAAGACGCCTTGTGGCGTGATGTTGATCCGGTTTCCGTTGTAATTGAAGGCCACTTCGTTCAACAGATTAGGGTGAATGATGTAAGTCGCGCGCACCACGCCTTGATAGGACGGATTGTTGAAAATGTCGAAGGCGGTTGGAATGTTCGCTGAGCTCCACTGAGTCATGCCGTAGGTCTGCGAAACCTGATCGGCGATGAAGTGCCCGAAAAGCGAAAACTTGTCGTTAAAAGTGTGATCGAGACGGGCCACTTCTTCCCTGACGTAGGTTGGGCTCTTATTGCCGCCGATGAAATCGCTTCCAAAATTAGGCAGCGGAAAGATGCCTGCCGAGAGCAGTGAGGTGGCATTGGGCGCGATCAGGCAATCCGGGATCACGTTCCCCGGGAAGGCAGCTCCTGGGGCGACCGGTGACACTCCGCCTGGGCAGTTTGCGCCCCAGTTGGTGATTCCGGTAGGAGCATGAATCGGCGAACTGATGGCCGCTCCCGTGCCCGTGCCGGCCGCATCGGGATATTCGCTCGCGAGCGGTACCGGTTGAGCACTACCGATCTGGCCTTGAATCAAGCGGCGCCACTCCATGTTGAAAAAGTAGAAAGTATTCGCCGTGGAGCTATTGAGGGGATGACGGCTCACCGGTCCCCCGACGTTGAAGCCGAAGTCGTGGAAACGCAGTTCTGCAACGGGATTGGGTTTGCCGGTGTGGGGATTGATGGCGGGATTGAAATAGTTGCGCGCGTCGAGAGCGTCATTGCGTCCGAAATACCATGCTCCGGCGTGGAGCTGCCGGGTTCCGGATTTCACGACCATGCTCATTGTCCCCGCGGAAGACAGACCATACTCGGCGCTATAGTTCGAGGTCATGGTGCGGAACTCCGCGATCGCATCCGTGGATGGCATGACGATGGTGCCGCCAGCGCCGCCGCGGTCGTCGGACTCACCGCCGTCAATCAGCCAGAGGTTGTGGCCTTGACGCAAACCGTTGAAGCTCACATTGGCGTCGCCGCCCGTCGAGGTAGGAATCTGGAAATCCGACTGAATGCTCGAAGCCCCTGGAACGAGATCCTCCAGGGCGTACAGGCTTCGTCCATTGGTCGACAGTTGCGTGACCTGCTGGCTGTTGATCACGTAGCTTTGTTCGCCAGTGTCGGATTGGATGGCAACCTGATTGGCTTCCACCGTAACGCTCTGCTGCGTGTTGCCTAATTGCAGCTGGAAGTCGACACGACGGCGGTCGCCGACGGCAAGCGCGATGTTGCTCTGCTCGGCGGTTTTGAAATTCGGGCCTTCGACCCGCACGTTGTAGTGGCCAATGATCAGGTCGGGAGCAACGTATTGGCCCACACCGTTGGTTTTGAACTGAGCAGCCTGACCGGTATCAACATTGCTGACCGTGACCGTAACGTTCGGAACAGCTGCGCCGGAGGGATCGGTGACCGTACCCAGAAGTGTGGCCTCCTGAGCGAGTGCCTGGTAGGAGAACCCAAATGCCAAAACGGACAGCATGAATAGCTTGACGAAAAAGTTTGAACCACGAACGATCTTTATACTCCTGAGTGACACGACAACCTCCTTGCCGAGCTACCGTGATGATGAACACAGTCGACAGCTGGTGAATGAAGACTGTCAAGATCGACGACGCTGTAGAGAGCAGCTAAGTGCTTTGTTTTCTGCTGGTCAGAGCTGGGCAGAGCTCTATAAGTGCTGTCACTTCAAGCTGAAAGCAGAAACCGGCAAGGGCTGAGAAACTCTGATCAGAGTTTCTCAAGGCGAGAAGATTTTTGTTATTTCAAGCTAGTGGAACTCTGGCCGGGAATTCTCGATGGTTCGGTTGTGGGATAAGAGGAGCCGGTTTATCCTTTGTGCCTGGATTGGAGGAAGCATGAAACTGTGGGCTGCGGTGTGCTGGTTGGTTTTATCCGGAGTGGCGCTCGGGCAGCAGTCAAACAATCCCGTGTCGGATGTGCTTCGGCAGATGCTAGCGGGGCGGGAAAAAGATACGGTCGCGGCGTTTGAAGAAATGCCGGCGGACAAATACGGCTTTAAGCCGACTCCCGGGCAGATGAGCTTCGGCCACCTGGCGGCGCATATTGCCAGCGGCAATTACTTTTTCTGCTCGAACGTTGGAGACGTGCCGCGCCCCAAGGCCGAAGAAGTGAAGGAAACCGACGGGAAGGAGAAACTGGTCGCGGCGGTGAAGGAATCATTTCAGTTCTGCCAGACGGCCCTCGAGAAAGCCAGCGACGCAAAGATGAAAGAGGACATCGTGTGGTTTGACGGTAAACCGCGTCCGCGGGCTTGGGCATTTGTCGCGCTGGCCAGCTCCTGGGCGGATCATTACGGCATGGCGGCCATGTATCTGCGCCTGAATGGACTCGTACCGCCGAGCGCTAAGAAGTGAAGCACGCAGCTAGCAGAAGTCTTCATCCGGGTTGTGCACACGGGCGGCTTCCTTTGCCTGCTTAGTGTTAGGAGCGGTCGTGGCCGCGTTGTGGTTGACGCTCGTGGTGTAGGGGAGCAGCCTCGATCTTTAGTTCTCAGGCTCACCTTATATATCAGCCGGATTTAGGAGTGTACGTAGGCCAGAACCGCCCTCAGAACCTCCGTCTTTGCCACTGCCAGCGACAGGCGAGGAGGACGCCGGAATAGTGCCGCATGGGAAAGCGACTCGACTAGGTTCGCCACCACGAAGGCCAGCCGGTCAAGATCGCGCCCAGGCTGCAGTTCGTGTGACCGTGACGCAAGCGCAAGCTGGAACGCGCCATGGAGACGCACGGCAAAGTCGCTCGTTCCGTCTGCCCGGTGCGGGACGCTCGTCGCCAGCAAATGATAGAGCTCAAGGTCGGAGCTGTGCGCTTCGATCATCCCTTCGATCATAGCCCGCATGAGGTCATCGAGAGGCGCCGTAGCATGTTCCACGAGCGCAGTTTGGATGATGCGGTCAACCCGATCAATGTGGCGTCGGTGCAGGGCGACAAAGATCGCCTGCTTGTCAGGGAAGTATTGATACACCGAGCCCACGCTCACGCCGGCAACTTCGGCGATGCGGTTAGTGGTGATGGCACGGATGCCCTCCCGCTTTAAGATTCTGATCACCGCATCGAGCACCGCTTCCACCGTCTGCCGGGCGCGCCGCTGCTTTGGGTGGCGTCTTTTCTCTAAGATCATATTCGGAAAAATGTGAGTAAGCGTTTAATTTACTTAGCTATGGCCATAGATTTCTTTGAGATAGTCCTCATCGCGAAGGCGAGTAGACATCACACCCGCTCAGCCGTAGGCTGCTTCTATGAATATGAGCAATAGTACAACAATGAGATCTACCCTGGGCGGCCCATATTTGATCACCGGCGCTACCGGCGATGTGGGTGCCCGGGTCGTTGATCTCTTAGTGCATACCGGGCAGCGACCCAGAGTTCTTGTCCGCGACGAGCAGAAGGCGAGATCGCGTTTTGGAGATGGTGTGGAAGTTCGAGTGGGCGATCTGGAAAACGCAGACTCGCTCCAAGCGGCTCTTCAAGGCATGGACGGGTTGTTTCTGGTGAATATCGGGCCGCGGATTCCTGTACGGGACGAACTGGCCGCCTGGGTTGCCAAGGCGGCTGGGGTAAAGCACATCGTGAAGCTCTCATCGCTCGATGTCGAACACGGGTTGGCGATTGGGGCATGGCATGAACAAGGAGAGGCCGCGATCCGCGCCAGCGGAGTTCCGTTTACCTTCGTGCAACCCACGGGCTTCATGTCGAACCTGCTGGCCTGGGCGCCGGCGATCAAAGCCGAAGGTGTAGTTCGCGCCTCGACCGGCGATGGTCGGAGGGCCTTCATTCACTCGGATGATATTGCAGGGGTTGTGCTCAAGACGCTGATGTCCCGGATTTACATTGGACAAACCTGTCCAATCACTGGACCGGAAGCGTTGTCTTTCGCTGAGGTGACAGAGAGAATCGGAGCGGCCATTGGCAGGCGCCTGCGATTTCAGCCGATCTCCGACGCCGAAGCCCGGCAACGCTACACCCCGATCAGCGGGTCACCAGAGGAGACGGAAGCTCACGTCTCGCTGTGGCGCGCAATTCGCGAAGGACGGCTCGCGACCCGGAATGACAATGTCGAACGCATACTGGGCCGGAAAGCGATTGGCTTCGACGAGTGGCTGAGCGCCAATGTGGCAGAGTTTCACTAATCCAGCCGACGGTCTTGTCAGTCCGGAAGGACTCGTTCAGCAAATAAGAAAGCTTGTTCTGGCATGGGCCTGGGGTTCATGGCCCATGCTGGCCGTCGCGGAGAGTCGTGACTGATTTGGGCATTCCGGTCTTGCTCCCGAAAACCAGAGTGATAGCATAGAAGCAGCAAACGATCGTAGTTGCGCCCACTGCCATGGATTGAGCCGAGGGCTTGCGAAATTGATTCCCAGCTTCATACCAATGAGAGGGATTTAGTGCGTCTCCGTGGGTGTGGTTCTTGCCGGAAGCTTTTCTTTGATGTTCTTGTAATTCTGTTCTGCTTCACTTCTTCTGTTTTCCTGCACGCCGAGGGTGCCGCCTTTGACCTGGCCGGGCCGAAGGTGGATGTGCGCGTACAGCGGGCCGGGCAGACCCTTCCGATCGCCGAAGTGCCGAACTTGCAAGCCGGCGACCGGTTATGGATTCACCCCGATCTGCCGGATAGCCAGTCTGTCCATTATTTGATGGTCGTGGTGTTTTTGCGGGGGGCGACGAATCCGCCGCCAGAGTCGTGGTTCACGCGAGCCGAGACCTGGGCCAAGGCGATGCATGAAGAGGGTATCTATGTCGTCGTGCCGGAGGAGGCGGAACAGGCTTTGATCCTGTTGGCTCCGGAGACGGGTGGTGCTTTTTCAACCCTGCGCTCAGCCGTACGCGGCAAGCCCGGAGCCTTCGTGCGGGCAGCCCAGAATCTAGAACAGCTGGGCCTGGACCGGTTGCGCTTGCAGGCTTACCTCGACGCGGTGCACGAGACCTCGGAGAACGATCCCGAGGACTTGAAGTCGCGAACGACACTGCTCGCGCGCAGCCTCAATATCAAACTGGATCAGCAGTGCTTCGATAAACCGAGCGCCCAACAGGCTCCGTGCCTCACACAAAACACCGAGGAGTTGGTCCTCGATGATGCCCACAGCCAGAACATGGTGGCGACGCTGACGACCGGTGCGCCGACCGATCTGCTGGCGCAGCTCAGCTCGACGCCCACCGCGCGAAGCGGGTATTACAGCCCATACATTGGGGCGGTAGTCGACGTAGTGCGCATATTGGGGACGACGCACACCGCCCAGTATCAGTACATTCCAGCCCTGGCACAGCCCAAGAAAGACACGCTGAATCTGCGGCTCAACAATCCGCCATCGTTCCGCAACCCGAAGTCGGTGCTGGTGATCGGATTGCCTCCGGTGCGGCAGCCGGTTCTGCCGCCGCTGCGCGCAGTCAATGCGGACGAGATTTTCTGCGCGGATAAACCTGGACTGGTGCTGCCCGCGGATGGCGCACCGCTGGTGTTTGCTACCGACATGGCGCGCAACCTGGAGCTGCACATCGAGACCAAGTCGGGCGGGGGTATGGACTTGCCCGTGCATCCGGATCCTGCGCGAGGCGGATTTGTGGTGGAGAGTCATAAAGGACAGCTGGCTGAGCTTGCGGGCGAGTTCAGCGGCAAACTGCATGGGGATTGGGGATTCGGATCGTTTGATGGCCCGCGATTCCGGCTGCGGGCTTCGCGACCGGGGCGGTGGATTGTGGCCTCGAAAGATGCGAGCGCCCTGATTGTGGGACGCCAGGATGTGCTGCACTTGCAATCGGAGGACGCTTGCTGTGTGAGCGGAGTGCAGATTCTCGACGACGGAAAATCTGTAACCGTCGAGTGGAAGACACCGAAACCGGACGAATTGGAAGTGAGTGTTCCGCTTGAGAATGCGGCCCCGGGGTCGCTGAAGATGCTGGTGAGCAAGTTCGGCCTACGCGAACCCGATGAAGTGCCGCTGCACACCTATTCGGAAGCAGGGCGACTCGACGGATTCACGATCCATGCGGGAGATGCCGACGGGATTTTGCGCGGGACACGCTTGGATCAGGTGACGGCATTAGATGTGAACGGGATTAACTTCGCCCCGGATAATCTGACGCGGGCGAATCAACATGATGAACTTCGGGTCGTAGCCCCGGGTGCCGCGGCAGTTAGGAAGTTCGCGCCCGGGCAAGCCCTGGTGATTCATGCCAAGTTAAAGGACGGGCGCACACTAGATTTGAACTCTGATATGGAGGCGGCGCGGCCTAAGCTGACCTTGCTGAGCAAGAGTGTGCAGCTGGGAGATAACGATCCACCTCCGCTGATTCATCTCACCAATACTGACGAACTGGCGCAGGATGGCAGGCTGAATTTCTTTTTGAAGGCGCAGGTTCCGGACAACTTTCCTCCCAATGAAAAGGTCGAGGTTGCGACGGCGGACGAGTCGTTTCACGTGCTGCTAAGCGTGAAAGATGGCAATTTGACTTTGCAGGATGCAAAGACGATCTACGCTATGCTCGACCCGATGAAGCTGCTGGGCCCGTCGGCGTTTGGCCCACTGAAGTTTCGGGCGGTGAGCGGCGACGGCGTCGAAGGCGACTGGCAGCCCCTGGTGAATCTGGTGCGCATGCCGGAGTTGAAGGGGGTGCGCTGTGTGGCGGCTTCGAGAACTCCAACTGGGGCGAAAAGCCCGGCTGAGGAAGCCGCGAAAAGCTCAGAAGTTCAGCCGCAGAAGAGTTCGCTTGAAGATGCGCCAAAAATCGTACCAGAAGAGAAGAGCACAGTTCCCGAAAAGGAATGCGCGTTGACCGGGGACAAACTCTTTCTGATCGACGCCGTAAGCGTTGATCCGGACTTCGCCAACTCCGTAACGGTTCCAGACGGGTTCATCGAGGGTTCATTGGCTATTCCCCAGCCGAAAAACAAAACGCTATATATCAAGCTCAGAGATGATCCCGGCACGGTGGACACGGCAGTGGTGCCAATGCTTAGCGTGCAGCCGTAGTGACAAGAGCACACCAAGACCAGGGCCGCCCGGGGCAGCTCTTCCAAGGCCGTCGCTAATGCCGAACGAATCCTTAGCGACGAGGATCGAGTCGTTGAGCCGGATGAGTGAAACGTTGCCCTAATCACCCATCGCCCAGTAAAATTAAAAGCACAATCTCTCGCATGTAGGCCCGTAGCTCAGTTGGTTAGAGCGCTTCCTTGACACGGAAGAGGTCGATGGTTCGAGTCCATTCGGGCCTACCATTCTTTTCAATGACTTCCAGAGGCACGGTTTCTCCCCTGCTGCCTGTTTATGTCGTTGCCCAACCTGTGCCCCTCGGGAAATTCTCACTCTTAGGTCGGGTTGTTGCAGATTCGTCGTGGAGGAGCTTTTAGCCCCTTTAGCAAAATAGACCATCTTTGCTCCACCGTGGCGCGGGTTCGGATTAGAATCGCTCGGACCGTGATGTGCGACAACAATATTGCGAAAAACAGAAACACTCTTGCTTTGGCAGGTTTGCGGATCGCAGTCGGCTGTCTGTTTCTGGTGTTCGCTCAGTACAAAGTGTTTGCTACGCAGTTCACGCTCGGTGGCGGATTTCAGGGGTGGATCCACCAATTTCTCGAGGAGGGCGCGAGCTATCCATTTATGGTTTCGCTGCTGCGGCATTTTGTACTGCCGCACGGCAGACTGATAGCTTTCCTTGTGGCCTATGGCGAGTTAGCGATTGGACTGTCGCTTGTACTCGGGATTTTGGTCCGCGCTGCCAGCGCATTTGGGTTCTTGTACATGCTGGCCCTCTTGTTTTCTTCGAACTACCCAGGTGCCCAGGCTCCGATTTGGCGGTACTTCGGAGCATCTCTCGATCACTCTGTCCTAGCCCTCTGTTTCCTCACATTCTTCGCCAGCCATAGTGACCAGGCGTTTTCACTGGGACGCAGGTGGTCTAGGGAACGACGGCGAAGGGCAACGACCCGACTGTCGGCCTAGCCATGCGAACTCGCTTCCGAAATTTTCTCTGAATGCGAGGCGAACATGCCCGAGCCATGCTGGCTGACCTGTCAACGCCGAGAGAGGTCTCGAGACCGCCCGCCTCTACCTCGATTCCCGAAAAATAGCAGGTACAGGGCCGGAACAATTCTCTCGGGCACTTCGTATACAGGATTCATGAACAACTCACGCAGGATGTTTCTTCTTTTCCCAATACTGTTCTCGGCGACGGTGCTCATCGCACAAGATCATCCCAATTTCACCGGTACCTGGAAACTCAACATCGCGAAGTCCGAGATGGGCAGTGCCGGAACCA
>Ga0126381_100002353_pt1 | contig 20384 bp, 17 predicted proteins | sample PanSoiMetPlot_28_FD_96465 | JGI IMG/M metagenome (GOLD analysis project Ga0126381, IMG submission 96465) | Tropical forest soil microbial communities from Panama - MetaG Plot_28 | ecosystem: Environmental > Terrestrial > Soil > Tropical forest > Bulk soil | place: Panama | collected 2016-02-17
CAGCTTCAAACCGATCAATCAACCAACGGCTGCGCTTCAGGAAAGAGTCTCGATTAATATATGTTCTGGCCGGTATGGTGAAGGCCAGCAGAACCCCTGCCACGGTAGCATGGACTCCAGATTTGAGCACAAGGTACCACACAAAAACCCCGATAGTGGCATAGACGGCAGGCTTCCGAATACCCAACTGGTTTGCTGCAAAACCAAGCGCAACACCGGCGAGGCCCAAGGCGAGGCTAATGAGGTGAATCCGGCCAGTGTAAAAGAAGGCTATCACAAGCACCGCTATGAGATCGTCCGCGATGGCGAGGGCCGTCACAAAGATCTTTAGGGATGCTGGAATACGATTTCCCAGAATCGCGAGCACGCCTAAGACAAATGCGATATCGGTAGCCATTGGGATGGCCCAGCCCTTTTGCGCATCCCCACTTTGGGCGATGAATAGGTAAAAAACTGCTGGAAGGATCGCACCGCCGATGGCAGCGAGGAGCGGAAAGGCCGCTTGTCGGAGGGAAGACAGCTCTCCGATGAGCACTTCTCGCTTAATCTCGAGACCCACCAGAAAAAAGAAAACGGCCATGAGTCCATCGTTGATCCATTCATGAAGGGTCTCGGTCAACGCGAACTGGCCAAGGCCAACAGTGACGTGTGCATTCCAAATTGCGTGGTAGATCTCCGCCCAAGGTGAGTTGGCCCAGATAAGGGCTGCAATCATACTGGCCAGAAGGAGTACACCGCTAGCCGACTCCATTTTGGCAAAGCGCACAAATGGACTAATGAGCAAATCGATGGGCTGGCCTGTGCTTTGCGAAGGTTGGACGTCTTTGGACATTCTACTTTCTTACGGCCCTCGAAGATTCCCAAACGACTGTTATATCTGACAGTCTCGGCGTCGCTGGATACCCGGTAGACGTCGCCGCGGTACAACAAACTCCATCCGGTCAGGCGGGGACGGGACTATGCCTTTCGTTTCCAGTGTTCCGAAGAGTCTTTTTTAACATAATGGTAACTGCAGCCCCACGCCTGCTGAACAGCCTGAGGAAGGTCTCGATGTTTTGAAGGTTGTCTTGGCCCACGCTTCTGCGGCTGCATCGCAGGAGCAGCTCGTGACATCGAATTTCTAGGAGCACAATCATGGCCAATACGGTCGTGCAGATTTCTGCAGCCGGCGTTGCGCTCAAAAATCCGTTCCTGTTCCGCGAAGCTTGCTATTTCGATGCCAGGTAGACTACTTGCCCAACCGGCGTCAAAACGAACGTCGATAATCCCGCTACCAGAGAAATTCTCGGCACCGTTCCGAAACTTAGCGCCGCTGAGACGCGCGCTGCCATTGTTCTCCATCACCAAATCAAACCAACGGCGAAGGACGACAGCCCCGTTCTTTGCCGGTCTTCCTGCTCCATGAAGGAAATGCTTTGTTGGCGGCGGCAGGAAGCCGGTCTCGCGCGGCTGATGACGCTGGAGCAAGGCAAGCCGCTTGCCGGATCTCGCGACGAAGTGGCGTAAGCCGCTGCGTTGCTCGAATGATTTGGTGTAGACGCGTTTACGGCGACACGATTCCCGGCCATCAAGCCCAAGCGCAGGTCGAAATCAAGTATCTCTGCTTCGGAGGCACCGCGTAGCGCTACTCGGCAAAGCGCAGGCATATCTTAAGGCTAGCTCTTCAGCAGAACGAGTGTGCGCGTCGGAATAAGGAAAAAGCGTCTGCGAGAAGAGCGGATCGCTGACTGGTAGTTGGGTTGCGACCGCCTCGCCCAGATATCCGCTCAGCAAGGTCGCTCCAATGATGGATGTGCGCGGAATCAGATACACGGCTGACAGTGAAGCGATGTCGCAAACTCGTCCCGTTAATATGAGACCGTCGGCGAAGACTTTGGATGAAGTGAAAACAGGGCGGCCGACTTGTAAATCCGCCAAGAACTGTTTTTTCCTTCCCGTGGATTAAAACCGAAAGATAATACCGGTAGAGAGCCTTCCGTTATTCTGCGAACCGCCTCCGAACTGCGTCAACAAATAGTCTGCCTGAATCACGCGCCAACGAAACTTGTCGGTCAGCGTGGCGTCAATTCCGCCGCCAATGGCCATCGAAAAGGACGAGTTCCCAAAGCCCGCGGTGCTGTTGTGCGCCCCTCCCAGCAGGAGATGCCCGAATGGCGATACCCGCGCAGGCCAGGAGATTTGCGGTCCGAACAGATACGTATACGTTGAGGTGCCAATCCCGCGGATCGATCCATAGTGCCCGTCAAAATCCGCCACGCCTCCTATCCAATCCCGGAATCTATATTGCGCCGAGGCTTCCCACCCGTTCAGATTGGCGTCCGGCGATGCGCGGAAACGCATGTAGGTATAGCCGCCGAAAACTTCCAGCTTGCCGTCTTGCGCATGCGCGGAGAGTGCTGCAACCATATACAGTCCAAACACCAGCGGCATTTTTCGAAGCATAAGGCTCTCCGCTTACATCTCGATTTAGGGATCGCCGGTTATGGCGCCCTCCTCCGCAAGTCAAATCAGAGTATACACCGAGAGGTGCGGAATGGCGGCGGTTGAGGGTCTTCCACGCAGAATGTCAGTACTAACCTTCCACAGGGTGGGATCGAAGCGATAGTCAGGCGGCCGGGAAGAGTAGAGTATTGCCCGGACCGGAACGGTCATTATTCCTAGATTTTTGCTATGACGCAAGTCAATGAACGGAATCAGCAGCTCCAGTCCACGTTTCGATTGGCACTGACGCTTCAATGACCATCCCACTTCCAGGGGCCGACATCAGCTTGAACGTACCGCCCAGAGACAGCATTTGCTCACGCATGTAAGCCAGTCCCATACCTTCGGCGCGCTCTGAGCCCATCCCGATTCCATCGTCGGCGATCCGCAACAGGAGTCGACCTCCGTCGACTCTCAATTGTACACTCGCGGTTTTGGCATGGCTGTGTTGAATGATGTTCTGTACTGCTTCCTGCGCGACGCGAAACACGCGATGGGAAACACCTGACGGGAGGTTAGTCGGCGCATCTTCGACTGAAGAATTAATGGTCATGCCGCCGTCCCCGGCAGTATCTCGGCAAAGTTTTGTGAGCGCACGAGCCAGTCCCAGGTATTCGACCATGAAGGGATGAATCCGATGCGATAAATCAAGGGTAGCTCTGCAGGCATCAGAAATCTGATCGTAAAGTCTATTCAAAGGCTGCGTCGCAGTGACGTTGAAGGCAGCTCGAATCTCGTGAACACTTAGGCCTACTTGAGTTAGTCGCTGGGAGATATCGTCGTGCAGCTCTCGCGCGATATGGTGACACTCCTGTTCCTGTGCATCGATTAACCTGCGTCGCGTATTCCGTAGTGTTTCTTCGCTGCCGCGTCGCTCAGCTATTAAGGCCGCCGTCAACGTCAATGGCAAACCGAATACCAACAGCAGGCTATGCAGAGATAACATGCGCTGAACCAACAGGTCGTGAACCATGGAGGACGGTCCGAACGGCCCTCGGCCGTGCGTGGTAATCCAGACGGAAATCAATGCAACACCCAGCAGCGATGTGCTCAGTCCCCCCAATCCAAACCGCACTGCCGCCCAGAGCAAGAGTGGCAGCAGAGCATAAATGACCGCCGAGATACCGCTCACCGCGCTTTCTCTGTTGAATACCACGAGGCTGACGCCAATTACAGCAATCGCTAATGCAGCTGCTTCGAAATACCGGGCAAGCCTTGCGTTGCGGAGCCACGAAATTCCAGTCTTCCAAAATATGACGATTGTTGGGACCAGGATCAGATTCGAGATCACGTTCGAGGAGAACCGCGTCGCCCACAACATCCAATAGTCATTTTCCCGGCCGATTTGTAGGGTCGCCAAGACATTCAAAAATGATTTCACTAGAGGGGGAAGGAAAACGCCAAACGCCAGAAAGATGATGATTCCGGGCAGGCTGTCGAATAGCGTGTTTTCCTTCTTAAAGCGACGGATGCAGGCCGCTCCCAGCAACGGTCCACATGTGTTTGCCATAAACCACCCCAGAGCAATCAGCAGGGAGGTACCATCCTGTAGTTGCACAAGAAGGTGGGCTGGAAGCACCATCAAAAGAAGAATCCACCACATCTGAGTCGGCGCCAACAGAAAGGCGGCCAGCAAGATCGCGCTGGGCGGCCAGAATGTGGCGATGGTCGTGTGGGTAGGTTTGAGGAAAAAACCGAGTTCCGATCCGGCGTAGTAGCTGAGTGCAACCAGCAGCGCGCTCAGCGACGTTCGAAGGAAAGGCGCGCCTGAAAGCGTGGCGCTCTTGCTCAACGCAGTTGGCGAGTCAGCGGCTTTCCGCAACCCGAAGAAAGGGATAGTTGCTGCACGGCTAAGCATATTTGACGACCTCCCGGGCGAACTAGGTCACCAAAACCGCTCGACGAGAACAGCCCGTGACAAGGATATAGGGAAATGTATCCTAATTCTTGTCGATTCAACAAAGGCGTAACAGGCTTAGTTTGGTTCCTTATGAAATTTAAGTCTCTCGCTAAATCGACTCCCGGTGCTCGGTGATCTGAACCAGGAAGGAATCACGAAGAAGAGACGAAAGGCTCACCGGAGGCTGCACACCTCACGGCTATCACCAAATCTCCAGTCATACGCCGCTTGAAAACATAGCCAAGCGCGCCAACCAGTCGGGCCGCTTCGACAATTTCCCGGTCGCTCTCCACAGAACAGATCACGACAGCGGGGGTCGGACCTAGCTTTCTTAATTCCCTCGTCACCTCTATACCGTTGAGAATAGGCATTTCGAGATCGAGGACGACGACATCGGGCCCGTAACAACGAACACATTCAACGGCCAACTGGCCATTCTCGGCTGTAGCTACGACGTCAAACTCCGCCGTCAGCAAGGAAACAACCTGACGCAAAGCCGCGGTGTTGTCGTCAGCGACTACAACTCTTAATTTCCTTCACATCTTCGACTCCAGGATCCCTGGCAAACTTGAACTCGATACTCTGCACAGCGCAGAGGAGCGTCGGCAATGAATGAGGGTACCTGAAATGTAGCAGCCATAACAAGACTGGGGCTCCGTGCCTTCTCCCCAAAACGGCGCTGTCTCTAGCAAGAACAGAATCGCGACACAATACTAAAGAGGGGGTATAACCCACCACGAATTGGCGATTTCAATTGAATGCCGCGTTGGTTGAGACTTTCTGCCGGGAGGTTCGTTCCGTCCGCAAAATTCATGATGGCCATCGACTGTGTGACTTCGGGCTATGCTCCGTTTCAGGGCTCCGACATCACCGAAAACTTCGGCGAATACCTGAAAACGTTCGATCAGCTGCTGGCTTACGACTTCGATACGCTCGTCGGAAGATGCTTGACCAACATCGGTTCGAAGAAGGACGTCGAGATCACAGAGGAGTTCACCTACGACGTCTACAACACCATCAAACGCACACACGACAATCTCGATCAGCGAGCCGTGGACCAGCAGGCAGCGAAGTACATTGGGTGGGACAACGAGTTTGTGCTGTTCAAGGTGGGAACGAGTGGGAGGCTCCGATGGGACGTCCTCAGGCAAGGATGTAGACCCTTTTCCGCATGAAGCTGGTCCTTCTCACGGAAAGTGGGTGGGGCGGCCCTATTCCATGGGCAGCGCGAGAAGCGTGGGTTCACCAGACGCAACTCGGTGTACAATGCCGCTAGCTTTGGCCCAAGACGAAGATCCTCTAAAAGCCAGTCGAAAAAAATGATCGCTCGGACGGGTCGGCAAGTTGATACGGAAGTAACACGGATCAGTGGTGACTACGGCCGGATACGACAATTGCATAGCTCTGTGCACATCCGACCAGGCGCGAAAACGGACAGGGAATTCCTGCGGCGCGCGGAATGGGCAGAAGGGTTCCATGTTTGAAGAGTTGTATTACTTTCCCGGTAAGGCGCCGGCAGAGTAGAGGTTGCCATGCCACCCAGGCGCGAGTCTAACGCATTGGAGAAGAGAACATGATTGTGGGCGTTCCCCGAGAAAATTTTCCAGGAGAGCGGCGCGTAAGCCTGGTGCCGGCGGTCATTCCCAGCCTAATAAAAGCCGGTCTGGAAGTTGTCATTGAGGCAGGTGCGGGCAGGGAGGCGGGATATCCGGACGCCGAATACGCTGACAAACGGGCGAAAATCCTTCCGACCCGCAATGAGGTTTTCCGCGCAGCAGACGTATTGGTTCAAGTTCTTTGCTACGGTTCGAACGACAAGACGGGCAGAGACGATCTACCTCTCTTCCACAAGGACCAGGTTCTGGTCGGATTCCTTCGGCCCCTGGGAGCGCTGGAGACCATCCAGGACCTCGCGGCGAAAGGGGTAACGGCATTCTCTGTTGAGCTCATGCCGCGCACCACGCGTGCGCAGAGTATGGATGCTCTTTCCTCAATGGCTACGATTTCCGGATACAAAGCGGTGGTGCTCGCGGCGGACACACTTCCGCGGCTGTTCCCCATGCTTACTACCGCTGCGGGAACGATAACACCCGGTCGCGTGCTGGTGATAGGAGCGGGTGTGGCTGGATTGCAGGCCATCGCTACGGCACGCAGACTGGGCGCCGTGGTGTCTGCCTATGACTTGCGGCCTGCGGTCAAAGAACAGGTGCAGAGCCTCGGAGGGCGCTTCGTGGAACTTCCCATCGAAGCCAAAGACGCCCAGGATGCTGGCGGTTACGCGCGGGCCCAGGACGAGACCTTTTACAACCGGCAGCGCGAGCTCCTGGGCAAAGTTGTGGCCGAGAACGACGTGGTGATCACTACTGCCGTGGTGCCAGGAAAGAGGTCGCCGGTGCTGGTGACCAAGCAAATGGTGGCGGGTATGGCGCCGGGGTCAGTGATTGTAGACTTGGCCGCCGAACGCGGCGGAAATTGCGAGGTCACACAAGGAGGAGAGACGGTCGTCGAGCATGGCGTGACAATCATTGGCAGGTATAACCTGGCCAGCACCGTGCCGTATCATGCGAGCCAAATGTACGCGCGCAACGTCTCCGCTTTTCTTCTTCATCTGCTGAAGGACGGCAAGGTTCAATTCGACATGCAGGATGAGATCATTCGCGAGACTCTGCTCACCGAAGGCGGTGAGGTGATTAACGCCAAGGTGAGGCAGTTTTATTCGTTGCCCGCGCTGGTCACGCAAAAAGCTCAGGAAGGAAGCTAGCAATGAAATTAGATCTGCTCAGCAGTCTGTACGTTTTTATGCTGGCGGCGTTCATCGGATTCGAAGTCATTCGCCGGGTTTCTCCACTTCTGCACACGCCGCTGATGTCGCTGACGAACGCGCTGGACGCTATCGCCGTAGTTGGCGCGATCATTCTTGCCGGAGAGCGCAAGACGACTTTGGCCACGATTCTGGGCACCATTGCCATTGTCTCCGCCACCAGCAACATCGTCGGCGGCTTCATCATCACCGACCGCATGCTGCGAATGTTCAAGACCAGCAGTTCGAAGAAGGCGTGAGCGCAACCATGAACAGCGACTTGTGGATTGAAATCACATACTTTATCGCCACGGCGCTTTTCATTCTCTCATTGAAATGGTTGAGTTCTCCCGCCACGGCGCGCCGTGGCGTCTTGGCTGGCGAAGTCGGGATGCTGCTGGCGATCGTGGGAACCCTCCTGAATCGCGGCATCGTTGATTACAAATGGATCGCCATGGCCCTAGTCCTGGGCACAGTGATCGGCGTTCCGCTTGGAAAAGTGCAGATGACCGCTGTGCCGCAGCGGACCGCGCTCAGCCACGCCTTCGGTGCGCTGTGCGTCACGCTGGTCGGCACCGCGGAATTTTATCTCCGCGCGCCGGACATTCCTCCCTTCATGATGGCCGTGCTTTCCATGGAGGTGATCCTCGGCTCACTCACCTTTACCGGCAGCTTGATGGCTGCAGGCAAGCTTCAAGAAATTCTTCCCCAGCGTCCCATCACCTACAAAGGACAAAATATCGTCAACCTGGCCCTGCTGACCGGAGCAGTGATCATCGCGGTTGTTCTTGTGCTGCATCCCGATCAGATTCGGCTGTTCCCCGCGCTGGTCGTCATTCCTCTGATATTCGGCGTGATGTTGATCATTCCGATCGGTGGGGCAGATATGCCTACCGTCATCTCTCTGTTGAATTCGTATGCGGGTCTATCCGCAGCCGCCATGGGATTTGTGCTGAACAGCAAGCTCCTGATCATTGCCGGCGCGCTCGATGGCTCCTCCGGCTTTATTCTCTCGGTCATCATGTCCAAAGCGATGAACCGCTCGTTCACGAACGTCCTGTTCGGCGCGTTCGGACAAGTGCAAGTCAGCGCGACAGCTGGTCAAGAAGAGCGGCCGGTGAAAAGCGCGACACCGGAAGAGGCCGCCGGGATTCTTGCGGCAGCAAACAAGATCGTTATCGTCCCGGGATATGGCATGGCCGTTGCGCAAGCTCAGCACAAGGTGAGGGAATTGTGCGATGCGTTGAGCAAACGCGGAGTGGACGTGAAGTTTGGTATTCATCCCGTGGCGGGACGAATGCCGGGCCACATGAACGTGCTGCTGGCCGAGGCGGACATTCCCTATGACAGACTTCTCAGCATGGATGAAATCAACGGCGATTTCCCGCAGACCGACGTGGCGCTGGTGATCGGCGCCAACGACGTAACCAACCCAGCAGCACGTAACGAAACCGGTAGCCCGATCTATGGCATGCCTATTCTTGACGTGGATAGGGCCCGGACGGTCATGGTGATCAAGCGCAGTATGGCTGCTGGGTTCGCGGGAATCGATAATCCGCTCTATTATCTGGACAAAACCCTGATGCTCTTCGGCGACGCCAAGGGATTTGTTGGGAATATCGTTCGAGAATTGAGTGGGGGACACGGCTAGAAGGGCAAGGTCTAGTCGGGCAGTGGCAAGGTCCAAAATGGGTCAACATTAACGAAAGCCTGTGCTAGTATCCTCCCAATTGAGCCACGACCAAGGAGTGACGTCCGCCTGTTTCGTTGCAGCCAGGGCCGGGGTGATGGCACCAAGAACTTGGGAACGTGCCGGCTGTAACGTGGCGGCAAACGGATTCCTCCGTTAGAGATGTCTCTCCGTTGAAAGGAGGCTCTCAACCGATGCATCGTACCCTCGTTTCAAACACGGGCATAACCCAGATTGGTTACCATGAAGATTCGGAGACTCACGGGACTCTGGAACTCGAATTCGAAAGTGGCCGCGTGTACCAATTCTTCAACGTACCGCCGAAGGTCTACGAGCAGTTTATGAGCGCCTCGTCTCGAGAGGCCTACTATGAGGTCAACATTGGCTCGCGTTTTCCGAATTCGCGCGTCGAGTAAGGAAAGCACCGGCGGAAGCTGGATCCATGGCAAGCGATCGTGACGTCAGGAAGGCTGAGGGGATGGTGTCTGAGGCGCTCAAGCAGGAGCCGCGCTCCAAAGGCATTACGACACCACGCAAGAAGAAGCCCAAAGAACTTGCCGTGATCACCGAGTGCTGCACGGGCTGTGCGGGATCGCCAGCCTGTGTGGAGTACTGCCCGGTGGAAGACTGCATGTTTTGGGTGCCGGACGAAGACCATCCCCCATTCGGGCGCATCCAGATTGACCCCATCCTCTGTATTGGGTGCAAGAAGTGCGTCAGCAAGGGGCCAGATGGCTGCTTTCTGGACGGATGTCCCTGGGATGCTATCGTCATGGTCGACATCGCCGAAGTCGAAAAAGCAGTCGGTGCGATGGCGTACTGAAGGATCTGCTAGGGTTGGCGGCCGCAGCGCTCGCGGATGGCTTTTTCGGTCAGCGCGGCCTGCTGACGGACGCGATCCGAAATTTGCGGCGAGTCGCGCTCATAGCGTTGAATCGTCGGGAGATCTTCCGGGCGGCCGACAAAATACAGCGCGCGCAGCGCTTCCCAAACCTGCTCGTCGCCAGGGTCAACGCCGGCTACTTCAGCGCCGGCAGCCACCTGCGCGCCCACCGCAGCGGAAAGCGTTCGAATTCGCCCGGTGATTGGAGAGCGCACCTCGATGCGTTGTCCACCCTCCTGCAGTTTGGCGATCAGGCCGCCCTGGCGGACGGTGGTGCCGATGGTGCCGGCGTCGGTCACCACGCCAGCGGCGGGGGCGATAACTTTGGCGGGCTGCAAGAGCTCCAAAATTTGTGGCCGGCCCGACGCGTCGCCAAAACGCACCAGCGAAAGCGCCGCGTTGCCTCGCACCAAAGCCGAGGGGTCAGTTAACATCTTCAATAGGGCCTCGTGAAAGCCTGCTGCGGAGGTGTCTTGCCCCATAACCCAGGCGTCGGTGTTGCGCACCTCGTCTACGGGATAGGAAGCGAGCCGGACGATTTGTGGATACCAGCGGGCCGCAGCAGCATCTCCCTGCCTCATGCGATCGCTCAATTGCACAAGAGCGTGCTGGATGTGCCGTGGGCGCTTTTCATCGCTCAGATATTGCGTCAGTTGTTGGTCAGAGAGCCGGCGACCAAACCAAGTGTTCCACCAGAACAGGAACGGCATGAGGACGATCAGCCAAGCAACCAGGAAAAACAGAAAGCGATTGCGAGTGGACATGCGACCTGCGGAGGCAGCGGGCGCTGAGGTGGAAGCATTCGTCTGTTCCGCAGGCGGATCCGTTGATGCCGCAGAGCTAGATGAAACGGCCACGTGTTCTCCTAAACCCTAGCTGGTTTTTGACGCAGGCGTTTCCTTCGGGGACGCGGACTTTTCCCTTCGTAAGAACGGCAGGAGTCCGCGATCGCGCAGTTCCAAGAAGGCATTCAAAAAAAAGATTCCTGAAACGGTCAGAAGAATCAGACTCATGAAAAGGCCATCCACATTTATGATGGATCCGCTGGCGATGATCCAGGCAATTCCCGCGAGGGGGACAGTACCGAGGACCAGCGAAAGCAGCAGCATCACGGCAGGCAAGAGACCTCCTCCCATTCAGTTCTTTCCAGCTCGGCAACGCCGCGCCCTTGCTGGCCGCGCGTAGCTGAAAGTGGCGGTGTTACCGAAGCCTTCACTGTTTGAAGGAGACGTCCACAGTCTTGCTATCCTTGGCCGCCAGCGTCACCTTTTGATCCTGCTCACCCAACTTTTCGTGCACGAAGGCCAGAGTGTAGTCCCCCGGCGGGAGCCCCTTGATCTCGAACTTGCCATCCGTAGCAGAGACGGCATAGAACGGGTTCTTCACCACGTTGATGTACATTTTCATCCAGGGGTGCTGGTTGCACTTCACTGGCAGAAGAATTTCTTCGCGGGCAAAGCTCTTCTCCAGAGCGGCGGCTTGCGGCGCTTGCGACTCGTTCCATTCGCGATTGTCTTTTGGAGTTGGATGAATGTTGTGGGTAGTCGGATCGCCGTTAACGATCTTCACGGTCTGCCCAGCCACTACGCCGAGCACGTGCGGCGAGTATTTGCAGCCTATCTGCGTCAAAGTGACGGCGTCCTTCGGAGTCTCGAAAGTCCGGTTGCCGAGTCCCTCCTTCACATACACGAAGACGTTGGCCAGGTGACCATCACTGATGACAAGGTTCTCAGCTGCGTTCGCGCCCTTGCAGTTAGGGTCCTGACTCATATCAATTTTGGCGGGCTTCGGAGCTGCGCCATCGAACTTTACCGTGCCGCTTACGGTAGCCGCGGTTGCGGGATCGATCGGCGTCGCCGGTGTGGTGGCCGCCGGAGTGGAGGCAGCAGGCTGTTCTTCGGCCGGCTCCTTCTTGCCGCACGCCGCAAGGGAAAAGACCCCGGCGAGAAGCGGTAATCCCAAAATTGCGATTTCCAGTTTCTTGGTCATCTTGTTGGTCATGTTGTTCTGCACCTCTTCAGTCGTTTGAAACTTCATGAGAACTGAAACTCTATTTTTGAGCACGTTGACGTTCGATAGCGGCCACCGCCGTGGCGGTTGACGCGCTGCCACTTGCCGTGTGTGCGTGTCCATCGCGCCGGCGACCCGCCGCTGTTCTTCCGCAGTGAGCTGCAGGATGTAGTCCACCAGCAGCTTGCTTTGGTCTTTATCATAGCCCTGGAAGGATGCCGGCGTGGGCCCGGAAAAAACCCAGCGATCGTTTTCTCGCTTGAACAGGCCCGAAGGCATCGAAGTGCCCGGACTGATGGCTTGTGGATCGATAATCCACCTCTCCATCCAATCGGATTTCAGGCGCTGTTTCGCTAGCAGGAAGTTAGGCGCGGTTGCGGTGCGGTCGTGCGCCGGATCGCCGGTGGCGTGACACTTCAGGCAGGGAGCCGCGGTGCTGCTGAAGAGACTGCGCGCCATTTCGGTTTCCTTGGCGGTCAGCGGCGGAGGCGCTTCAGGAATGTAGGGTAAAGGCTGCCTGGAGAGTGCCTGGAAGAAGCGCACCAATTTGCCCAACTCGTTGTCTGAAAACGAGAAGGTCGGCATGCGCACTTGCAGATAGGAGCGAACGCCGTTGCGGTTGGTATCGCTGTCATTCAGCGCGGGATTCTTCAAGAAGTGCAGCAGCCATTCCGGATCAACGCGCGCACCTTCGGTAAGGAGCTGCGGTGGCAATTGCTCCTGCGCATCTCGATAGCGTCTGACAGACATAAGGGCCGTCTTCTGGCCGGGCGTGAATTGGTGACAGCCAACACAATTATACTTCTGTACGATCCACCAACCTTCCTGAATGTCGCGACGATAATCCAGCGGCTGGTACTTGTAGCTAAGAGGGAGGCCGCTTTCCTGACTGCCCATGAGGAAAGTCGTGAGCGCTTGAACCTGATCCTTATCCATGTGGAGATTGGGCATGCGCAACTTTTCCGTTTCGGGTTTTATTTTGCCCTGGTCCCAGATGTCGGGCTCGGCCAGCTTATGTTCGAAAAAGCCTTTGTGGTCATACCAGGGTTTCCGGGCCGGGCCTTCGGGCAAGCGCGCCTGGTCGTCCGGATCGGTGATAGGCTCGTGGCCGCCGCGCTGGGCCACTTCGGTCAACAACGCGAAATCGAGGCGTTCGATGGGCTTGCTGCCTTCCACGGTAAGTTCGGTGCCGATGCGACCTTCCTCTTCGAGGCCCGAGATTTCGTGACATCCGGCGCAGCCAAAATGTCGAACCCACTTCTTGCCTTCGTTGCGCAATTCTGCATCGTCCATGTAGGAGGCGTCGGGATATTCAGACGGCTCGCGCCTTTTCAGACTAACGAGATACGTAGCGACATCTTCGGCATCTTGTACAGATAGCCTGAGGCTGGGCATGACCGTCATGTTCTGGACTTGCAATTCGTGACCGTCGTTAGGGCATCTGCTGTGATCGAGGTCGAATGCGTAGGGCAGATTTTTCTTTTTGTAGTCTTCAGGGCCGATGTCTTTTTTCTCATAAGGACAATACGGGCGCGTGCGCTGGCGCGCGTTATGGACCCAGCGAACCAGATAGTCATAGTTGTCCTTCTCACCGACGCGAGTGAGATTTGCGGCAAAGTGAGCGCCCTCCAGCTGTTCACCTTCGCCAATGGAGTGGCAGCCGAGACAGCCGCGCGTTTCGAAGAGGTCTTTTCCATGTGCGGCGTTGCCGGGCTGGTGCTTGGGCAAAGCATCAGTGAGTGCCGATTGCCAAAGGAATGCTGAGATGGTCTTGATTTGGTCATCGCTCAAACGGAAATCGGGCATCTTGGTGGTGGGGCGGAAAGCGCTGGGTTTCTTGAGCCACACGGGTATCCAATTTCGATTCAGCTTAAGGCGCGCGTCCTTCAGATTTGGGCCGACCTTTTTCATATCCTGGAGCAGGCTCTTACTGGCGTGGTCCAGTTGTACAATGCGCAAATCCACTTTGCTGTTGGCAACCTTGAGCGCCACGGCGTGATCGTTGAGGCGATTAGCCTCTTCGTTGGACGCGGCAGCGTCAGCCTGCTTCATCAACTCAGCGGATTGCTTCAAGCTTTCTTTCTTTTGCTGTTCCAGTTGCTTGATTTGTTGGGCGATGGACAGCAAGTCCTCAGGCTCTTTATCGTAGCCTTCGTAACGGTGGCATCCCATACATCCGCGCTGCCGGTACAGGTCCTTGCCTTGGTTGATGATTTGCCATTCGATGTCGCCGCTTACCAGCTTCATGTCAGCGGCATGGCAGGTCTGGCATCCGGCTTCGCTATTGCCCTTGGGAAACAACGGCCAAAGCCAGTGTTCGTAGTTGCCGTGCGCCTTTTCCACACTGGTGGTTGCGCGGCCGTTGCCCTGGTGGCACGGAGAACAGCCAAATTTTTCCGGATCATGGGTCTGCAAGAGTTCAGGTTCGGGATGGCTGGTGAATGCACGCGCGTATTCGTCGGGCTTTTTTCCTCTTAGCGACATGGCAGCCGCAGTCAGTTGCACCGGCTCGCGGATTCCCATATGACACGACTCGCAGCGGTCGACGATGTTGGCTTCCGCCACATTGATTTGCTGGATTTGCGGACTCCAAGCTTCCGTTTTGTTCAGCAAGCCCCTGATTTGCGCCGGCGTCAGGTTCACCATGTGTTCGGAGACGTAGGCATCCAGTTTTTCTTTTGCGGTGTTGAGCGGCTTGAGGACTTCCACCAGTTCGGTGCCGAGCGCAGTGCGCTGGTTCTTCAGGTCGTTGTAGTTTTCTTCGAGCTGATCGTAATTGAAATCATGCCGGCTGCCGTCTGGGTATTCGACCGTGGTTACCACCTGTTTGTACTTGTCGAGATTCCTTTGTTGGCGTTGTCGCGAAGACGCGCTGGTTTCCGTTTCAATGCTGTAAGTCAAGGCGCTTACATAAGCGCGTCGATCGGTAAAAATGTTCTGCACGGCCAGGATTTGCGCGCTTAGATCGCGCAGCTTTTCGTTAATTTCGCGCGCGTGCGGGCTGGCAGCCTGATTGATCTGGTCGTAGGCAGTTTTCAGCGCCTGATATTCGGAGCTGCCCTCTACATTTTTTTGCGAGTCACTTGATTTGGAACGGGCGCGTTCCAAAAAGACGCTGTAGCGGGTTTTCCACTCCTGCTGAAAGGTCTTCCAAGGACGTTGTCCGAAGTTCTCGTCCCACAACGCCCAGAACAACGTGGCCATCAGCACCACCATGGCAATGACGTAGTGCGGCGCGAGGGACTTGCTGACTACGGGGTCGTCTTGAGGAACGGGCCTTTCCGCCACCGGTTTTCTCCTAAACGTTGAACCAAGGGGTAATCCACACGTATTTGACGTGCAACAGATGCCGGAACAGAATCTTGATCGGCAGCGCCACCATGGTGAGCAAGAAAAACATCATGAGGGAATACTGCAACAGGCTCTTGCGTTGATAGTTTTTCGGATTGTGGCGCCAATAGAGAGCGTGCACTACCAGTCCGCCGACGGCGTAGTAACCGCCGACCACTAACGCTCCGAAAACTCCCTTCGCCCAGTTGGAAGTGATGCCAAAAAGATCCGGCAAGTCGCGGTTGACTTCATAAATCAAGCGGTTGTGATCCCAGGTTTGCCCGGGCCAGAACCACTGCCAGCCCGGCCCACGGATGAATGTCCCAATGACAATCATCGAGACCCACAGAACGATGAAGCCAAAAAGAAAGGTTGCGATGGCAAATTTGCGCTGCTTCCAGGTGTAATAGCCGCAACCAAGCGGATTGGTATCAATATAAGGAATCACCATCAAGCCGAAAATGATCAGCGTGGGCATGACCACGCCGGCAATCCAGGGATCAAAGTAAACCAGCATCTCCTGCAGGCCCAGGAAGTACCACGGGGCTTTCGCGGGATTCATGGTCAAGTTAGGATTGGCCGGCTCTTCGAGCGGCGCATTCAGCGTGATGGACCACACCATCAAAATGATGGTGACGATGATGGCAGCGAGAAATTCCATGCGCAGCAGGAAAGGCCAAACGTGCACTTCCTTCTGCCAACCGGGCTGAAAAGGCCACGCTTTCCGATGATGCGTCTTGGCCAACGCGGCGTCGCCTTCTAGCTGCGCGATAAGCTGATCATTTGCGTTGGCCTGGCGCCACGCCAGGAAGATATAAAAAGCCAACAACGGAATCAGCGCCACAATGGGAACGTTGTCCGGCGCAGAAATAATTTCCCACAATTGCCTCCAATCCATGGCTACTTCGGCGCCTCCTTAACTTCGGACTCGAGCACAACCGACGCTGGCCCAGATATTCCTCCGTCCTTTCGGACTCGCCAAAAGTGAACGATCATAAAAATGGAAGCGATGATGGGAATGCCGATGCAGTGCCAAATGTAGGACCGCAGCAGAGCGTTGGCATCCACGATCGAGCCGCCAAGAAGGCCAAAGCGAACGTCATTGTAAGGAGTCATGCCGAGCTCCGCGCCAAATGGTCCTTCGTGGCCAAGCAGCGGTGTGGCACGCGCCATATTGGTGCCGACGGTTACCGCCCAGAAGCCAAGTTGATCGTCCGGCAGCAAATAGCCTGTAAAAGAGAGCAGCAGAGTGAGCACCAGCAGAATGACGCCGACATTCCAATTGAATTCGCGCGGCTTTTTGTACGAGCCAGTGAGGAACACCCGGAACATGTGCAGCTCGACGGCAATCACCATCAGGTGTGCCGCCCAGCGATGCATGTTGCGCAACAATTTGCCGAAGGGCACATCGTGCTCCAGGTAAAGCACATCGCGGAAGGCCTGCACCTTGGATGGGTGGTAGTAAAACATCAACAAAACGCCGGTGAAGGTGAGCACAATGAACAAATAGAAGGTGATCCCGCCCATGCCCCAGGTATAGCTGTAGCGAACCGCGTCCCGGTTGACCTTCGCAGGATGTAAATGCAAGAAGACGTTGGAGAGCACACCGAGAGCCCGATTGCGCGGCGTGTCATCGTGTTTGTGCCGAAAGATAGAGGTATAAACCTGAGTTTTGGTCGGCTTGCGGAGCAGATCTGCTTGTTCCTTGGCTTTGGCGGGCAAGTCTTTCTTGAGAGATGCGGTGGCCGCTTTGATGGCCGTTACGGAGCGGCTAAGCAGACCAACGGACTTGCCATTTTCGCCGTTCGAGCCTTGCTCCTCAGACATCGGAGACTCTCCTGTTTTCTCGTAACTCGAACTTGTTTCGTGCCTCTTCTTGACCGAAGCATCCCTGCGATGTGCCAAAGACTACGCGGACAAGAATGCCCCCGGATCGTTAAACTTGCTCGCTTGTCCCTTTGGCCATTGATAGAGCCGTGAGACATCCACGATGATCTGCCCGTCCGTCGCGAGTTCTACATGCGCGCGGTCCATGGGCCGCGGCGCGGGTCCTTCGAAGTTCACGCCTTCGTTGTCGTAGCCGCTGCCGTGGCATGGACACTTGAACTTGTTCTCGCTGGCTTTCCAATCGGGCGTGCACCCTAAGTGAGTACAACGGGCATAAATAACGAAGAGCCGGTCGGGGGTGCGGTCCACCCAGATTCGATATTTCTGCTGCCACTTGGTGTCCACGCCCAGCGAGTAGTCCGAGGGATAACCGATCTTGAAGACCGTTGGAGGTTCGAAAAGCGTACGTGGCAAAAAAAATCGCAGGAAGGCGATGAACCATGCGCCCAGAAAGGCCGTAACAGCGCACCACACCAAACGGCGCCGCCGTTCATTGGTTTCGCTGGCTTCCGGTCCGACCGTCGCGAGCCCTCCTGCAGCGGCGGCTCTTGAGGTGCCCACGGCGGGCCTGCCGACATAGCTGGCCGCGTCCCCGGTTCCCGCAGCGGGTTCATTCGCTGTTCCGGGATTCGCTTTGTCCGATTTGTTCTCCGGACCCGCCATGTCAACCTCCTGAGAAAAATCTCTGCAACCTATCCGACGACTGAACGTGGTGCCGCCAACTCCCTCCCGCGAATGAAGAGTCCCAAGCCCGATGGATTTAGAGCAGAAGCAAAGATGCGTGCAGAGGAAAATGCGCTGGTGCGACTTCTGACCGAATTAGTAAAAGACAAATCAGCCCTGAAACTCGCTAGCAGGTCGGGCCCGTCGAATTGGAAAATATTCACTGCGAACCATCGCGAGGCCCTTAGCATTCCTGCGGACCCCCCAGTAAACGTGACGGATGTTACTCAAAACCGAAAAGCACGTCAATGCGAGTTTGCGAATTAACCGCGCGGCTCCGAAAAAAGACCCGCCGATGAGATCGAACAGCGGCGCTAAAATCACAATCACTGTGAAATCGATTGCGCGAGAAGTTCTTGCGCCTGCTGGAACCTGTGATAGACTCGCGCCGTTCGGGTCCTCACTGCTGTTATTCCAGGGGATTGCACGGTTTGCCGCAGCGGGGAAGAGCGAGATTTAGGCTCGGGAGGTCTCGCAGCATGGGCATTGCTCTCCTCATCGTCATCTGGTTGATCACGTTTGCCAGTTCGTATTTCTTTCTTGCCAAAACATGGTGGTTGCCTACCGGAGCCTCCGCTGCGGCCGCGGGAATTGACCATCACTTCGCCACCACTTACTTGCTCATGGGCATTGTGTTCGTGGCCGCGCAATTGTCTTTGGGATTTTTTGCGTGGAGGTTTCGCGAGCGCGACTCGTCTTCGCCAGCGCGGTACGTGCACGGTAACAACCTGCTGGAAATTGTGTGGACCGTCCTGACGGCAGTCCTGTTTATCGGACTGAACCTGATGAGCAGCTCAATCTGGGCCTCGGAACGTTTCCGGCCGGCACAACCCGGCGCCACGCAAGTCGAAGTAACCGGCATGCAGTTTCAGTGGTATTTCCGCTATCCCGGGCCGGACGGGAAGTTTGGCGGGACCAAACCGGAATTGATTGATCCGTCCATCGGTGGGGAAAGCGCGATTGGACTGGATACGGCGGACCCAGCTTCCAAAGATGATGTGGTAACGGGGACGATGGTGGTTCCGGTGAATCGCGAAGTGGAGGTGATTCTGCGCGCTCACGACGTGATCCACAGCTTTTTCATTCCCAACATGCGCTTCAAACAAGACGCGGTGCCCGGCTTGGCAATCCATATGCATTTCACACCGATCACCACCGGCGACTTCGAAATCGCCTGTGCCGAACTCTGCGGCATGGGTCATTACAAGATGCACGGCATGCTGAAGGTCGTCAGCCAGGAAGAGTACGATAAGTGGCTGACGGCGCGGGAGGCGGAGAAACAATAACATGGCTACCCGGGAATTTGCTGGTCACGAAACGCACGCTCACGCAGCACCGCAAGGGTTCATTCGCAAGTGGGTCTTCAGTCTCGATCATAAAGTCATCGGCCTTCAATATTATTTTTTGGCACTGACCGCTGTGTTTGTCGGCATGGTCTTGTCGCTGCTGATGCGCATCCATCTGATCTGGCCCAACGTCCATCTGCCGCTGCTCGGAGACATTAAGCCAGAAACTTATCTGACTCTGGTGACCATGCACGGCACGATTATGGTCTTTTTCGTTTTGACCACCGCGCCGCAAGGAGGTTTTGGCAACTACTTTCTCCCCATTCAAATTGGCGCCGCGGACATGGCTTTCCCGGTGCTGAACATGCTGTCATTCTGGGTGACGTTTCTGGCCTTCGTCGCCATGCTGGCGGCTTTTTTTGTAACCGGGGGAGCGCCACTGCACGGTTGGACGGGCTATCCGCCCCTCAGCGCTCTGCAGTCCGCCGGACCGGGCCAGGGTCCAGGGGCTGATCTGTGGGTTATCAGCATCGCCCTGTTCTGTATTGGTGCGTTGATGAGTGCGTTGAACTTCATCACCACCACACTCGATATGCGCGCCAAGGGCATGTCTATGATGCGTATGCCGCTGACCTGCTGGGCTTGGTTTATTACCGCCATTCTCGGACTTCTCGCCTTTGGTGTACTGCTCGCGGCGGGGATTCTGCTGCTGCTCGATCGGAACGTGGGCACCAGTTTTTATGTGCCGCTGGTCGTGGTCAACGGGATCCAGGCCGCGCATAAAGGCGGCTCGCCCCTGTTGTGGCAGCACCTGTTTTGGTTTTTCGGCCATCCCGAAGTATATATCGCGATCTTGCCGGCCATGGGCTTGTGCTCCCAATTGGTTTCGGTTTTCTCGCGCAAACCGATTTTCGGCTACAAGGCCATGGTGTACGCCATGCTGTCCATTGGGTTGCTGGGTTTTATGGTCTGGGGTCACCATATGTTCATGAGCGGAATGAGCCCCTATTCGGCTTTCGCTTTTTCCATCATGACCATGGCCATTGGCGTGCCCTCGGCGATTAAGACGTTTAATTGGCTGGGCACGTTGTGGGGCGGACGCATTCGCTTGGCCTCACCCATGTTATTCGCTATCGGCTTTGTTTCTTTGTTCGTATCCGGCGGGATCAGCGGACCTTTCCTCGCGCAGCCGACACTGGATATCCCGCTGCACGACACCGCTTTTGTGACCGGACACTTCCACCTGATCATGGGTGTTGCTTCGATCTTCGGGATTTTTGCAGCCACCTACTACTGGTTCCCCAAGATGTTCGGGCGCATGATGAACGAGAGTCTGGCGCGGTGGCATTTTTGGCTGACCTTCGTGGGCACTTATTGCATCTTCATGCCCATGC
>Ga0126381_100002356_pt1 | contig 20370 bp, 14 predicted proteins | sample PanSoiMetPlot_28_FD_96465 | JGI IMG/M metagenome (GOLD analysis project Ga0126381, IMG submission 96465) | Tropical forest soil microbial communities from Panama - MetaG Plot_28 | ecosystem: Environmental > Terrestrial > Soil > Tropical forest > Bulk soil | place: Panama | collected 2016-02-17
ATTCGAGCCAATGAGAAGAACGTCAACACTGCTTTGACTGAGTTGTGCTAAGAGTCCTTCAGAAGACGACGGCGAAGTGGTGACTTCAAACTGGCCATCACGTCTGAGTACATCCGCCAAGAGCTCGGTGTGTACTCGGCTATCATCACTTACTAGGACGCGAATCTGTGAATCAGACGAGTGGTGCATGATTTTTCTCCAAACTGCACAGCTTTAAACCCCGGGACGCAATCCGATCGGTTTATTTTTGCTTCAAACGCGCACTCTTCTTCTTCATTAATTGTTGCTGGTGGGGGGAGCAACCTGATTTTTGCATTACCGCGGCCGAAGCATACATCAGGTCGAGCGAAACGATTGCTAATATTTGCATACAACCATTGTGGTAGCAAGGAAAATCTGTGCAAATTTCAACTTTTGTCCAAAATGGGAGCCGAGCATGTTGAAAAAGTTTGCAGTTTCGTCACCGCATTGTAAAGTTACCTCTCGCTAATTCAGTGAAAGCAATGCGAGGTGCAGCACCTAACGGAGACCACTGAACGACCTATTCACTATTGATTTAGGCATGCTTCGTTGGCGAGTCGCAAGATTCCAGCCCTCGAGAGGGATTCGATTGCACGAGTGTGTTGGGGGCTATCAGACTCAAGTAAGAGAATCTCGTCTCTAAGCCATCTGTCCCCGTCCCAAGCCGACGTCCTCTCGCTCCCATGGTACGTTCTTCGCTGAGACCCTTTCCCTCTTGCAGCATTTTGCAAATGCACTTACTCTGCCCTCGAATCCTCGTTTGAAGTCAAATGGTGGCGCTTCCAAGTTCCTGCTAAGTGTCTCAAAAGGCAGCACGCAGATCCTGAGCGTGAAAATGTTCGAATCTGGACCCCAATGACTTCACGACCACAAGCCTTGAGTCACCCTGTGACTGAGAGGGCGAAGCTATGTACGGCGACGATCAATCTTCTAGCGTAACCCAACCTTCAACGTGGGTTGAAGCGAATCTGGCTACAGAGGACAAACAGTGGTTTGCTGTGCAGACAAGAGCGCGGCACGAGAAAATGGTTGCACAGCGGCTGGAGGACAGTGGAATAGCTTCGTTTCTACCACTCGTCAAAACCGTACACCGTTGGAGCGATCGGCGGAAAACGATTGATTTGCCGCTGTTTAGTTGCTACGTGTTCGTAAGGCTGTCGCCAAGGAGCGGTGAACGCCTGCAGACTCTGATGGTCAATGGCGTGCTGGCGTTTGTAGGCTTTGGCGGACGGGAAATCCCGATTCCCGAGGAGCAGATAAAGGCAGTTCGGAAGCTGGTCCAGGAGCAACTGCCTTGTCGGCCATACCCATTTCTCAAAATCGGGCAGCGTGTACGCATACGCGGTGGGGCGCTAGAGGGCGTTGAGGGGATTCTACTGGCTCAAGAAGAGCGCACCTTGGTCGTCTCTGTGGATGCCATTCAAAGATCTCTGGCAGTTCGAATCGAAGGCTACGACTTGGAACCCGCCTAACCATCTCACTCTCCTGATCTAGCACGTCCCAACCGAGGAGCCCCAGAACCGGCGGCTAATGCAAAATGGAAACTGCGCGACTGCTGGTCGTGAGTCGGGACCCGACTGTACTTCGTGCACTCTGGTCAATTGAGGAGCAGAGTAAATGGCAGCTCGAGAGTGCTGCCAGTGGCTGGGCGGCCATGGAACGAGTGCAGTCAGGCGTGAGTCTACACTTGCTCCTGCTGGACGTGCCCCTCGGCGACACAGATGGCTTGCACCTGTTGCGCTGGCTGCGTCGGCTCCGTCCTGAGTTGCCGATCATTCTGATTTCTGACAGGGGCGATGAGGCGAAGCAACAAGAAGCGGTTCGGTTAGGTGCGAGGGACTGTCTGGTAAAGCCGCTCGAAGACCAGCAATTCCAACGAATCATCAAACACCACCTCTCTGCTGAAGGCTGCGCAGTCGAAACTGACATCACCAAGCCCGATATCGGGCAACTCAGCGAAGATGCACCTCTCGTTGCGGCCAGCCTGACGATGCGACAACTTCTCGTACAAGCAGAACTGCTGGCAGAGTCCGACGTCCCAGTGATGATCCTGGGCGAGCGTGGAGCTGGCAAGGAAACCGCAGCTCAACTAATCCATACGCTGTCCGCCAGGTCAGGATTCGGCTTCGCGAAGGTAAACTGCGCAGCACTCCCGAGCGATTTGCTGGAGGCAGAACTCTTTGGGTCTGAGCACCATGGAGATGGAGTGCCCAGGCCGAAGCCAGGCAGGTTTGAGCTATGCCAAAAGGGTACTCTCCTCCTACAAGAGATTTCGGAAATGCCGCTGGCGCTGCAGGCCAAGCTGGTGCAGGTGTTACAGCAGAAGCGATTTGTCCAGCCAGGAACTGCAGCTTTGTGCGAGGTTGACATCCGAATTCTGGCTACCAGCTCGACGTCGATTGAAACTGCGGTCTCACAGGGCAAACTGCGAGAAGACCTCTATTACATTTTCAGCAAATACATGATCCACATGCCACCGTTACGCCAGCGTCGAGACGAAATCCCGCTCCTCTTGCACCAATTCGTACACTTGCTTGCCAAACGTTATGGCCCTTCGCCTCGCAGCTTTTCGCCGGTCGTGCTGGAGGCCTGTCAATCACATTCGTGGCCGGGAAACGTGAGCGAGCTGGAGAACTTTGTGAAGCATCACCTCATGGAAGGCAACGGCCGCGAAATCGGAAACAACTCATCCGAGTCAGAGGATGCGACAACGGAAGGGCGTTCAATGTGGCTGAATTCCATTGGTCCGCAAGTATTGCCAAGGGACCTGTCTGGCGTGTCCCCTTGGGGCGATGGTTCACTAAAGTCAATGGTCCGCAATCTCAAGTCGGAAGCGGAGAAGAGTGCAATCGCGGCAGCACTGGAAAAGACAGGCTGGAATCGAAAGGCAGCAGCACGACAGCTCAAAGTCAGCTATCGCACGTTACTCTATAAGATCGATCGCTATCACTTATTGCCCCCCACCTCTTCTACCATTGGCAATGGGTGACCGTTTGTCGTCGTGCAGCGATTTCCTGAGTGCATTGCGGAGTGCACCAATCTGCAGGAACGCTACCAACCGCTGCTTCCGTAAGGAGCAGTTCGTAACTCGAATGGAATCCTCACTTTTCCCAAACAGGAGTCTCCATGAGTACCCCTAGGCCTTTGAATCGACCTTGGACTTCGGAAGATTACTTGGCGATGTTGCGGCGAAAGTGGCGCCTGATCGTAGGGCTTGCGCTTTTGGGCCCGATCATCGGTTACGGAATATCGCGGTTGTTACCCACTCGGTATACCTCAACATCATTGATTCTCATCGAGCGTCAACAGGTTCCCGAGACCTATGTCAAGCCAGTTATTACTGATGATTTGAACGCACGCGTCGCGGATCTGCAGCAACAAGTGTTGAGTCGCACACGTTTGCTGCCGATCATTGACCGGTTTGGCCTCTTTAAGGACCGTGCTCCTCACGCCTCCACGGAAGAGTTGATGGAAATGATGTTAAAAGCAGTTGCGTTGACAGCTGTAAAACCTATTATTGCCGGCGGCAATGAGGTGCTTCCGGGTTTCCGCGTCGAGGTTACACTCGGTGACCCTCAAAAAGCACAACAGGTCTGTCACGAGATCGTCTCGATGTTTGTCTCAGAAAACATCCGACAGCGCGAGAACAGTGCTCAGGGCACAGTCAGTTTCCTGCAAAATCAACTAGATGAGGCAAAACGCAAGCTGGATGAACAAGATGCCAGACTCGCCGCATTCAAGCGTCAACGTATGGGAACACTTCCGGACGAGGTGCAAACGAACATCAACCTATTGACTACTATGAATACGCAACTCGAGTCGGTCAACCAAAGCCTGAATCGTGCCCAACAAGACAAGGTCTACTCGGAGTCGGTACTCGCCCAGCAACTGCAGGCCTGGCAAGCGACCCAGGTTGCGGCGTCTGCAGATACTGCCAATCTGACACCAGAAGACCTGGAAAAGCACTTGGCTGACTTGAAGAAGCGCCTAGTTAGCCTGAGGGCAAAATATACTAACGCACATCCGGATGTGGTTGCCTTGGAAACTGAAATCGAGGAGATCACGAAAAGAATCAACGACGAAAGCGAAACATCTGAGCAAAAGGCTTCACAAGCCTCAAAAGACTCGAAACCTGTGAAGACACCAGAGCCCCCTCAAATCCAGCAGCTGCGAGCTCAGGTTCATGCCGCCACAGAAAGTGTGGAAAACTTCACGCACGATCAACAGCGGCTACAAGAGCAAATCAAACAGTATCAATCTCGTTTACAACTTAGCCCCGTGGTAGAACAGGAATACAAAGAGATTACCCGAGATCATCAAACTGCACTTCTGTTTTATAACGAATTGCTGGGCAAAAGAGATCAATCAAGTATGGCGACCGACATGGAGCGGCAAGCAGCTGGTGAAAGATTTCGCGTGCTGGACCCGGCCAATTTGCCGGGAAAACCATCTTTCCCTAATCGATTGCAATTTGCGGCGATAGGCTTGGCAGCCGGACTCGCTTTAGGCTACGGGTCAGCTTACATTGTTGAAAGGACTTCCAAGTGTCTCCGTACGAAGAAAGACGTAGAGTTCTATTTAGGTACGACGACCCTAGTGGTCATTCCGATAATTGGCGATCCGGCTAACAGAAAGACTTGGCGCAGTACAAGACATAAGGCACAGGCGTAGGATTTGCCTCCGAAGGATCATCAATCTCTCGGCATTAATTTCAAGCTCGCATTTTTGAGATAAGGAAAAGACTATGAGTCGATTCTACGATCTCTTGCACAGACCTCAAGGGGAGAACAGCGCGAACAAAGAGCTTGCAGCTAACGGAGAACTGAAGGACGAGCACACTTCTGAGACCAACGTGTTGACGGAAATGTCATCATCCCTCGCTAGAGTTCTGAGGACGGATGGGCCGAACAGCGAAGACTCCCCGGAAACTGCCGCCTTACGTAAGGAGCTAGCTACACGCTGCGTGCAAAGTACCTGGTCTCCCGATCCATCTCACAGGCTGCTGTCTAGCAACGGCAGCTTATATGGTCCGGGAAGGGAAGAGTTCCGCACTCTACGATCTCGCCTTAATTTGGTCAGAAAGAAACTACAGCTGAACAAAATTCTCATTACGAGTCCGCTGCCCGAAGAGGGGAAGACTCTTGTTTCTGCCAATTTGGCGCAAGCGGTATTGTGGCAACATAAACAACAGATACTGCTCGTTGACGGTGACATGCGCACACCAAGTCTGCATATTCCCCTTGGAGCGCCTGCGGAACCGGGACTTTCAGATTACCTCAAAGATGAGGCGGACGAGTACGCAGTGATCAAACGGGGATCCGAAAACAATCTTTTCTTCATCCCGGCTGGAAAGCCGTCTCCCAATGCGAACGAACTTATCGGAAATGGTAGGTTAAAACTCCTGCTGGATCGGCTGACGCCGGTATTCGACTGGATCATTGTCGACAGCCCACCCGTGATTCTGTTGTCTGATGCAAGATTGATGGGGGAGCTTTGCGATGGTGTCCTGATGGTTGTGAAGGCAGGATCGACACCCTTCGACCTGGCTCAGACAGCCTTCAACGAGTTCCGAGAAAAACGTTTTCTCGGAGTCGTACTCAACGGAGCAGAACACACATCAACTTATGGATACAACTACTATCACTATTATGAAGGGGCAAGGAGAAAGCGCTCTTCGTAAAGCGCTTTGTCGCTATAAGCGAAATCTTTTTCGGCATTTTCTGCGGATGTGCTTTGAGGTTGAGCACCTCGTAACATAGGGAACTTGTCTTAGCAGCAACCACCAGAGCGTACAGATACTGGGCGACTCTCTATCGGTTCTGTGGCGCAGGAAAGGTCAAAGCTACTCATCCTTCTGACCGAAGGCGCCCTCGGGGGCTGCAAGCATTGCGAGGACTGATTCTGTTCGACAATTCAATCGCAAGCTTTGAGATTTAGCATTTAAGATAGTCCACCCCCACTTTAGTCCCTGCTAGTCGGGATATCTCCCCCGGGTCGATCGACACGAGTTATTTGCGCGTGTTGCAAAGCAAAACACACGCAAGAGCGGAGGCAAATTGTGAAGCTGCAACATTCGGGTAATGGAGAATCTAGCAGCAACTTAGCACCGACGACACTCTGTTTTGGAGAACGGACGGTCCTCCCTGAGGAAGACTTTAAGCGGATGATTGCGATCGAGCGTAAGAGGGCGGAACGCTCCCGTAAGGCATTCCTGTTAATGGAACTAGAGACAGGGGAATATCATGGTTCGGGGAAAAATGGCCACGTCATTGGCAAGATCCTGTCGGCACTATTGGAATCAACGAGAGAAACAGATGTGGTCGGGTGGTACAAAGCTCATAGTACCGTGGGAGTGATGTTTACGGAACTCATCATCGACGATAAGAGCTCAATTCTCGCCGCGATGCTCATGAGAGTGACTGGCATCCTGCAGAATAGGCTTACTTTCGAGCAATTTAACAAGATCAGTATCTCTTTTCATTTTTATCCGGACAGATGGGACGAAGACACATCTCAGCGTCCGGGTAATCCCGCTTTATATCCCGACTTGTCAAAGAGAGAGACTGCTAAAAAAGCTTCTTTCGGCGTAAAACGGGTCATGGATGTCGTTGGCGGAGCCATTTTGCTTGTCACTTTCGCACCAGTCTTTCTGGTTATTGCGTTAGCCGTTAAGACGACTTCAAAGGGGCCCGTGTTTTTTAGGCAAAGACGGATAGGACAGTACGGTAAGCCTTTTGTATTTCTTAAGTTCAGGTCAATGCATGTAAACAACGATTTCAGCGTCCACGAGACATATGTAAAGCAATTAATCGCTGGCCAGGCCCCGTGCCATCTGGGCAAACGCGGCGAAAATGGCGCTGCGGTCTATAAGCTTACAAATGACTCGAGAATTACTCGCGTTGGTAAGCTCTTGCGGCGTGCGAGCCTGGATGAGCTCCCGCAAGTTTTTAATGTGCTCAGGGGCGAGATGTCGTTGGTCGGCCCCCGCCCAGCCATTCCGTACGAGTTAGCCGCATATCAGACGTGGCACAGACGGAGAGTTCTTGAGGTAAAACCGGGCATCACCGGTCTGTGGCAGGTAAATGGTCGCTCACGCGTAAAGTTCGATGAGATGGTCCGCCTCGATCTCAAATATGCCAACACTTGGTCGCCGTGGCTCGACATAAAAATCCTCCTCTCTACACCTCGAGCAGTTTGGCAAGGGGAAGGGGCCTACTAACAGTTTGGCAGTTCGGATTCAAAGACGGCAGATATCCCTGCTGCCAGTCTATTTTATAGATCAGCTGTGAAGTCTTACCCTTGCCGTCCCCCCCATAACCGATATTTCAGAGGATGATAGGAAATGATTAATTTTGGGGTTATTGGCTACGGATACTGGGGCCCGAATATTGTAAGAAATCTTAATAACTTAGAGGGAGTCCGAGTTCTCGCCATTGCCGACGAAAGCCTCCCTGCACGAAATCGCGCTCTCAAAGCGAATCCCGGCACTCGCGTAATTGACGATGCTCGCGAACTTATCTCAGATGCCAACATAGATTGTATCGCGATAATCACTCCGGTCTGGACACATTTCGAACTCGCAAAAGCCGCGCTGAACAGCGGCAAGCACGTGTTCGTCGAAAAGCCATTTACAAGCAGCTGTGATCAAGCGGCACGACTAATCGACCTCGCAGCTAGCAAGAACTTAGTCGTCATGGTGGATCACACCTTTCTCTTTACAGCAGCGGTACAAAAAATCAAACAGCTCATAGAAGATGGAATTCTTGGCAACCTATACTACTACGACTCAATGCGCGTTAATCTTGGGTTGTTTCAGCATGACATCAACGTACTGTGGGATCTGGCACCGCATGACCTGGCGATCATAGACTATCTCATCGGCAGCGACCCGGAAGAGATCATCGCTACTGGCCAGGAGCACCTAAATGATCACGAAGATGTCGCGTTTATGACGTTGTATTTTCCGAATAGTGTTATCGCGCATGTCAACGTTAACTGGTTGTCGCCCGTCAAAGTGCGAACCACATTGATTGGCGGTGCGAAAAAGATGCTTGTATGGAATGACCTCGAGGCTGACGAGAAAATAAGAATCTACGATAAGGGAGTTAAGGTCGAGGGGGCTCAGGGTGTATACAATCTGCTGGTGAATTATCGGTCGGGTGACATGTGGTCGCCTCATTTGGATCAAGTGGAAGCATTGCACATGGAACTCGCCTATCTTGTAGAGTGCATAGCCAAAAATGAGAGACCGTTTAATGATGGAAATGCTGGCTTGCGGATCGTGAAAATGCTGGAAGCGGCCGATGAATCGTTGCGCAAACGCGGCGTAGCAGTGCAGGTCTAGGTCGGATGGCCCATCAGACATCGCTGGTGTGGTCAAAGCAGTCAGGACTTAATATTGGTTGGGGCGAAGCGGTAGAGGGAAGCTAGGGGAAATCCGGAATGAGTAGAGACGAGTATTTGTGTGTGGCTGCCGATGTGAGGCTTGGGTGCAATGTAAAGTTATCAAAGTTTATCAATCTCTATGGATGCGAAATCGGTGATGATACCAAGATCGGTGCCTTTGTAGAAGTGCAAAAGAACGCAAAGATCGGCAAGCGGTGTAAGATTTCCAGCCACAGTTTTATCTGTGAGGGTGTGACGGTAGAGGATAATGTCTTTATAGGTCACGGCGTTACATTTATCAACGATAGTTACCCACGTGCCACAGCTGCAGAAGGACGTTTGCAGGCCGAGGCCGACTGGAAGGTAGAACCTACCTTTGTCAAGAAAGGTGCCTCAATTGGCTCCGGCAGCACGATTCTTTCTCGGTTGACGATAGGTGAAAATGCGATTGTAGGAGCCGGCAGCGTTGTGGTGAAGGACGTGCCTGCAAACGCGATCGTCGCTGGAAATCCGGCGAAGGTGTTGCGATATCTGGCCGACGAGGAGCAGGCGAAAGTGAAATTGACGAGTCTCTAGAAGTGGCGAGCGGTCCAAGGGTAGATGTGGCGGTGCGAGTGGCAGTAGGAAGTACAGGGATTGGGAGAACACAGAAATGAGGACGAAGAGCATTCCGTTTCTGGATTTGACGACGTTTCACCTGCAGATGGAGGAGGAGCTAGTCGATGTTTTTCGAGCGGCCTTACTTAGCGCGGCATTCGTCGGAGGGAAAGCGGTAAAGGAGTTTGAGGAGGCCTTCGCGAAGTTCTGTGATGTTCGCTATTGCGTTGGAGTAAGTAGCGGAACTGATGCACTGCGATTTGCACTGATCGCTAGCGGAGTCAGCCCGGGTGATGGTGTGCTTACGGTGCCGAACACGTTTATTGCCACGACAGAGGCGATCTCGCAGGCCGGCGGGTATCCTGAGTTCGTGGATGTCGATGAGCAAACCTACAACATGAATCCGGAATGCCTTCGGGAATTCCTGGATACCAAATGTGACCTGGACCAACGGACCGGAAGGCCGATATCTCGCCGTACGGGCCGCATGATTACGACCGTTGTACCAGTTCACCTCTATGGGCAGACGGCCGATATGGATCCCATCCTAGAGTTGGCCGAGACTTGGAATCTGATGGTTGTGGAAGATGCTTGCCAGGCTCATGGGGCCGAATACTTCTCCCGGAAGGACAAACGCTGGAGGAAGGCTGGGTCTATGGGGAAAGCAGCTGCATTCAGTTTTTACCCCGGCAAGAATCTCGGTGCGTGCGGAGAGGGTGGCGCTGTCACAACCGACGATCCGGATCTAGCGGAGACTGTTCGGATGCTTCGTGACCATGGACAGGCAGAGAAGTACTACCATGAAATCGAGGGTTACAACGGCAGACTCGATGCGATTCAGGCAGGAATTCTGCGAGTGAAACTGGGGCATTTGGCGGAATGGAACAAGCAACGTCGAGAAAAAGCTGAGGCTTACCAAGAATTGCTCTACCCGGTGGACGGTCTGACCCTTCCGTTTGAGCCAAGTTGGACCCAGGCTGTGTATCACCTCTATGTGATCAGGGTGCAAGATCGGCGGGAGTTGCAGGACCATCTGAAGGAAGCGGGTATTGGCACGGGTATTCACTACCCCGTTCCCCTTCACTCCCAGAAAGCCTATCGCGCCCTCGGATACAGCCAGGGAGAATTTCCGGTGACAGAGAGAATTGCGACTGAAATTCTCTCGCTGCCGATGTTCCCACAGCTCGAGCGCGTGGACCAGGAAACGATTGCCCGAACGGTCAAGGAGTGTCTGACCGCGGTCGACAGCCGCGCACCACTCTAGCTAGTACTGATCCGTTTGCCTGCCGCTCTTGTGCCGAGCAGGCTCTGCTATTGCCGCGATTAGCAGCTTTCGATGGGTGCCCGAGCATAAGTTTGCAGCGGATTGCGAGATGACAGTTTACGAGATTGATCCGACGCGAGATCCGCGTTGGGACGAATTCCTAGAGACACACCCGCGGGCGTCCATTTTTCATACCCGGGGATGGCTTGAAGCATTGCAGCGGACGTATGGCTATGTCCCGGTGGCCTTTACAACCTCACCTCCCGAGTGTCACTTAGCGAATGGCATTCCGTTTTGTGGGATTTCCAGTTGGGTAAGCGGTCGCCGTCTAGTCTCATTGCCATTCTCTGATCACTGTACGCCACTGGTCGAAAATCCGAAGCAATTGGCTTTCCTGCTTGCTTATCTGCGAGAGAGGGCCACATTAGAAAAATGGAGTTACATCGAGATCAGGCCCACAGATTCGGTTGAAACGGGCTCCATGGGCTTTGGCAAGGACAAGACATTCTACTTCCACAAACTGGATCTACATCCTAGCCTTGATGAGACGCTTCAGAACTTCCATAAACACTGCGTACAGAGGAAAATTCAGCGTGCGGCACGTGAAGGCTTGATTTACGAAGAAGGGAGATCCGACTCTTTGTTAACCAAGTTCTATCATCTATTCTTAATGACACGCCGAAGGCACGGACTGCCAGCGCAACCGGTCTACTGGTTTCAAAATCTTATGACCTGTTTGGGCGGGAGAGTCAAGATCCGAGTAGCCTCTAAGCATGGGCAGCCGATCGCCAGCATTCTCACCATTTCCTACAAGCAAAGCCTTGTTTACAAGTATGGTTGCTCGGATCCCCGATTCAATAACTTGGGGGGCACACAGCTCTTATTTTGGAGAGCGATCCAGGAGGCCAAGCAGGATAGCCTCCATGAATTCGATATGGGTCGCAGTGAATATGACAATCGAGGACTAGTTGCATTCAAGGATCGCTGGGGTGCCACTCGGACAGAACTGACTTATTTTCGGTATCCTATTAGACATCTCCACCGGGTTACTAAAGCAGGCCAAATTTTTATCAGCAAGTATGTCTGGTCTCATGCACCCACCAGCATACTCGCGGCTGCCGGTCGGGCGCTTTACAAACACATGGGATAGCAAAGGCGGCGATGTCGCTCGAAGGCATCTTCGACGGCTGTTTGTATAGGCAAGCATCGTGCGGCGCGAACATGCCGCCAAACACCCCAGGGCAGATTCTGTGTTTGCTCCAGCGCACTGACGGGCAGCAGCTGCAGCGTAAAAGCTTACTAGATTGGCCCCAACCGAGTTGCATATAACTGGCTTACTGCTATCGAATCCCATCGCATGATCGGGCGAATAGTGTGAGATATGAGAGGCTCGAATAACGGATCTCGTATTGCTACGTACGGAAGTGAGGAGAATACGAAGAAGGGCAATCTCAGTTTGGGGTTCGACATCTGCGGTGCTGCCGTGGTTTTTTGGGAATTTGAGATTTGCAGTTTCGAGACAGGGAAGAGCTAGAACGACATGGCGCCCGAAAGCATGAATTCCGTCGAAGTCAGGGTCAGGGGCCACTGGGTCAAGATTCCTGCAGTGAGTGTCAGTGGCAATAACCTTATCGCGGCCGGAAAGTGGTTGAGGGTAGCTAGAGTCCGCGGTGAGGAAATGATGGAGAGTGAACTGGAATGTCCAGAAGTTTACATAAAAAAGCTAATGGGCGATGCGAAGAGTATCTTGAAGGCCGATATATTTACCTTTACTCACAAGCTACCTACAAGTCAACCGAAGTACTCCTATCCTGTGGAATGGGAGAGTGTTGCTGTTATTCACCTAACTAGCTTTACACGTTGGTGGGAGAATCTTCCGCAGGAAACTCGTAAGAATGTGCGGAGGTCTTGCAAACGCGGTGTGCAGGTGATCATTAAGGAGTACGACGATGATTTGATTCGGGGCATCAGAGAAGTGAACAACGAGTCTCCCTTGAGGCAAGGGACGCCTAATGGATACTACGGCAAGAGCTTCGACGAGACCAAAAGGCTTTACGGCGAGTTTGTCGGTCGATCCGACTTCATCTGCGCTTACTTCGGAGATAGGCTAATAGGATTTCTGCATCTAATATATCGGGGCGAGGTGGCGTCTATTTTGAATCTAACTACGTCGCCCAGCCATTTTGATAAGAGACCGGCCAACGCATTGATGGCTAAGGCGGCGGAGATATGCGAAGAAAAAGATATCTCATATATCTCCTATGGCTTATACAATTATGGGAACAAACACGACCATTCTTTGCGTACATTCAAAATCCGAAATGGCTTTGAAGAGATGCTCGTTCCGAGATATTTCGTACCATTAACACGTTGGGGAAGGATTTGTATGAAGGCGAAGCTCCACCGAGGCCTGGTCGGAATTCTCCCTCCTGCGGTGATCACAATCGGCTTGCGTGCCCGCGCTCAATGGCACCGTCTCGTGGCGTTCATAAGCCGGCGTAGCTCAATGACAGAGCGGCCGAATTGTAATCGGCAGATGAAGTGTTCAAATCCTTCCGCCGGCTCCAGTGCTTAGCATTGGGCAATTTACCTTCACAAGTGCTATCAGATGCTGGGGTGCTAACGAAACGGGGGCGTCGGCCGGTGGTCATTGCCGATAACATAGGTTCCTTTCCAACGAGGGCAGCTTGCATTCTCAACATGAAGCGTTGGAGAACGGGCTAGATCGAGCCGCTTGAATCAGCAGCTGCTGGAGCCGGAATCCTACAACATCCATGGATAACTTTCAGGTTTACTGTGGGCGGCAGCTACGCAAAGAGCCAGAAGCTAGTCAATGTCTTGCTGTGCGGGCACGGCTATGTCTTGCCGGTCGGTTCAACAGCCATCAACAACGCGAGGGGTCAGGAGGCGAGATCGTGCCGGGAATTGTTGGCCTCATAGCCAAACAGCCTTATGCCATCGGAAAGTCGCACTTGTCTAGGATGCTAAAGGCCATCCAACATGAAGCTTTTTACAATAGCGGAACCTGGGCGGATGAGTCCTTGGGCGTGTATGTCGGCTGGACGGCACTCAAGGATTCATTCTCCGATGAAATGCCCATCAGCAACGAGCGTGAGGACGTATACCTGATCTTCTCTGGTGAAGAGTATCCAGATTGCCAGAGCGTGCAGCAGTTGTGGAAGCGCGGGCATCAAATCGGTCAAACTGAAGCAGCATATCTTGTTCGCCTATATGAGGAAGATGCTGGATTTGTTCAGAATCTTAATGGGATGTTCCACGGGCTTATCGTCGACCGCACGCGTGGCATCGTAAATCTATTCAATGATCGTTACGGAATGCACCGACTTTGCTATCACGAATCAAACGAGGCTTTTTACTTCGCTGCTGAAGCGAAAGCCATTCTAGCCGTGCGGCCAGAACTCAGAACATGCGATTTGCAAGGACTTGGAGAGTTTGTTGCTTGCAGCTGCGTTCTCGACAATCGTACGATCTTCAAAAAGATTCATGTACTCCCCCCGGCTTCTTGGTGGACGTTTAGGAGTGGCTGCTTGAACTCGAGGGCTACATATTTCGAGCCGCGTCAGTGGGAGCAACAGACTCTGCTTGGACCGGAGTCATACTATGAGCAACTCCGCTCGATTTTGTCGACGAGAATTCCTAGATATTTTGTTGGTCGAGAGAAGCAGGGAATAGCGATGACTGGCGGTCTCGACACGCGAGTAATCCTAGCAGCTCAGACCCCTGCTCCAGGCACACTTTCCGCCTATACTTTTGGAAGTCAGCGGCGTGATACTTATGACGTGCGCATCGGCCGGCAAGTTGCGGATATCTGCAGGCAATCCCATCGAGTGATAGAAGTAGGCGACGAGTTCTTGACCGAATTCGAGAGCTATGCCCAGCGCAGCATCCTCATCACAGAAGGGACGGTCGACCTTTTTAGGGCAGCCGATCTTTATCTCAGCAAGAAGGTTCGAGAAATCACTCCCGCGAAAATCGTCGGTACCTATGGCAGTGAGATATTGCGACATGCGGTCATGTTCAAGCCGGTGATGCCGCCTGAAGGGCTGCTCAGTCCGGACTTCCTCCCTTATGTTCAGGCTGCGGGAGATACGTATGCGACTTTCCGACAACAGCACCCAGTGACATTCGCAGCATTCCGGCAGTCACCGTGGTACCACCATGGCATTCTTGCCCTGGAACAAAGCCAGTTAACAGTGCGGTCTCCATTTATGGACAATGAGTTTGTTCGAACCGCCTACCGCGCACCTCAGGGAAGTTCGACTAATAAAAATGATGTCCGCCTACGCCTTATTAAGAGCGGAAGCCCTGCCTTAGGGAAAATTCGGTCCGACCGCGGAATAGGGGGAAACGGGTGGCGCATGACCTCGTTTCTAGCGCACGCCTCCCGGGAATTCACCTTCAAAGCCGAGTACGCATACGATGAAGGGATGCCTCAGGCCGTGGCTAGCATCGACCATTTCCTCTCACCGCTACGCCTAGAGCGCCTGTTCCTAGGCCGCCATAAGCTGCTCCATTTCAGAATCTGGTATCGCGACCAACTCGCAGACTATGTACGCCAGATACTGCTTGATCCTTTGACATTATCAAGACCCTATCTGCAAAAGAAAACCGTTGAGACCGTGGTTAAGAGCCATCTAAATGGTACGCGAAACTATACTACGACAATTCATAAACTGCTGACCTTAGAACTTTTGCAGCGCCTTTTTTTTAATGCACAAGCCTTCGCAAAAGTTATCTAAACGGGTTAGTATGGAGCTACTAACCTCTTAATCTCTTAACTTCCTGCTCCACTCCTTTACGGGGTCCGGTTTTTGGGACATCGCGACTGCTCTTACATTTGAGGACCTTCATCCCGCGGTGGGGGGGACAAGAAAGGTTTTGACCATTCTTGAAATGCTCTCTGTCGAGAGCCTTCTGCGCGCGTGTGAAAGGGCCGTTCAGCAAGATGCGCGACTACTGGGCGCTCGAGGGCGGTTGTGAGCGGCTTAGGTGAGCCCGCTGGCAGTGCTTTTCATTACTTCTTTCGACGTTTGTAAGCTATAATCCCGTCTCGACGCTAAATGAGCGACAAAGGCACAGTGGTCCTGCCACCGAAAATGGTAAAAGCTGATCAGCTGCAAACAGCAGTGGTTCGATTTGTGGAATGGCTGGATCGCCACGGAGAGGTCTCATACGACTTTCAGAGCTTTTATGCGGGTAATTTGGGACGAAGAGCGAAGGCTCTGTATTACAGAAATCCGGTTTTAGGAACATTGGCCGTATCGCCGATGGTATTTTGCGAAACATTTCTCCCCTCAGCGAAGAGGCTATTTTGGAAACCTCAGCGATTCCCGATAGCTGATGCCCATTACGCTATGGGATTTTCTTTCCTCACAGAGGCTCTTGAAGAAGAGCGATATTACCTACGGGCAGTCCATTTTCTTGAGATCCTGGATCGGACTAGATGCCCAAGGTACGATCACTACTGTTGGGGATATCCCTATGACTGGGAAACGCTGCGCGGCACGATTAGGGAAGGGACACCACTTATCACGACGATACCCTACGTCTACGAAGCTTTCAGACAAACTCATCAGATTGATGGAAACGAGAGATGGTTTCGAATAATGCGATCGATTGCCCAGCACGCGGTTCAGGACTATAAGGACGTTGAAACATCGCCCATTGCGTCCACCTGTTCCTATACTCCTGACCCGAAGGACTCGCTAAGTGTCGTAAATGCCAACGCTTACCGAGCATTTCTCTTGACGATCGCGGCTCTGGATTTCTCCGAGGGCAAGTACCAAAAGATAGCTGAAAGAAATCTAAATTTCGTAATTGAGTCTCAAAATCCGGACGGTTCGTGGTACTACGCCAAAGATGGAAAGAGAGACTTTATCGACCATTTTCATACTTGTTTTGTCCTAAAAGCACTGGCGAAGATCGAGATACTTACGAATGATCCCAAGTGTACTGCGGCTATCGAGCGTGGCATTCGATATTATGTCAGAAACTTATTTGACGACCGAGGTGTTCCTAGACCATTCTCACGTCCGCCTCGACTGACAGTGTACCGGCGTGAACTGTACGACTATGCGGAGTGCGTCAACTTGGCCACCCTGTTGAGAGGCCGTTTCCTGGAGCTTGACGAGATCTTGCCAACCGTTCTTGACCAAATCCTAACCCGATGGCAAAAACCGGACGGCTCCTTCAGAAGCCGTCAGCTTCTCGTTGGATGGGACGATACTCCCATGCATCGCTGGGCCCAATCACAGATGTTTAGAAGCCTCTGTTTTCTGCTCCACGAAAATATATCGAAAGATCTCTTTAGGCCCAGTAGTTTTGACTCGCAACAGGCCACCGAGTCCCCCTCCATCAGCAACACTCAAATGTGCGGCCATTCGGAATCATGAGCTACAACTTCACCAAGGGCTTAGGGCTGCTTATGGAAGCCAGAACGGACGCAGCGGAGGTGCTAAGGGATGAGATGAATCGTGGCTGCTCATACGCCTCCTATGTTCTAATTACACCTGCTCGTAATGAGGAGGCATTTATTGAGAAGACAATTCATTCGGTAATTCAACAGACAGTATTGCCACTCAAATGGGTGATTGTGGATGATGGGTCAACGGACAGGACTTCCTGTATTGTTAACCATTATCTTGAGCAATATCCTTGGATGGAATCGGTCCAAATGCCGCAACGGAGAGACCGGAGCTTTGCCGGCAAGGTGGAAGCTTTCAATGCCGGCTACGAAAGAGTTAGAGATCTCACCTACCACATCATTGGCAATCTGGATGCCGACATTTCCTTTGAGAATGACCATTTCGAGTTTCTTACCGCTAAGTTCAAAGAGGACCCTGCCCTAGGTGTGGCCGGAACAGTTTTCAGGGAGGATGGCTACAGTTCGGAGAGAGATAGCTTTGAGGGACATAACCATGTAGCGGGTGGCTGCCAGCTGTTCCGGAAGCAGTGCTGGGAGCAAATTGGCGGCTACATCCCGCTCCGCGCTGGAGGGGTTGACTGGGTGGCTGTAACAACTGCCCGGATGATGGGGTGGAAGACTGAGTCGTTCCGCGAAAAGTCGTTCTTTCATTACCGGCGCTTGGGGACCTCGGAACGCAGTGTCCTCTCCTCATTGTTTTCCTACGGGGAGAAAGACTACTACCTGGGCGGGCATCCGGTCTGGGAACTGTTCCGGGTGACCTATCGGGCTATCAAGCAACCCTTCATCGTCGGCGGTCTAGCGTTGGGACTGGGGTACTGCTGGGCTTTTCTTCGCCGTACGCCTCGCTCGGTCTCTCAAGAACTCATGGCCTTTCACCGTAAAGAACAGATGGCCAAGCTTAAGGCCATTCTCATATCCGTCTTGAGATTCAAACGGATTAATAATTTCAAGCTCGTGCAAGAGTAATAATTTGGACTGCCAAACTTCTCAGTCTACCTCGAATTTAGCTAGGTGGCAGATCTAATCAAGTCTTGCCAAGTCAATCAAGGAATCTCGATCGGTATGTACAGCGAAAGGGCCTTGTGGACAGGGTTTATGGAATCGGCGGAACGCTTGCCAGAGTGTTCCGCGGTCTTCGTGGAAAGCCGAACTCTCTCTTACCGTGAGCTAAAGGATCGTGCCACTTGTATTGCAGCCACGATCCAGGCCTATCCTGAGCTCTCGCAGATCCCGCTTACCGCGGTGTTCGCCTATCGTAGTCCGACGGCATTTGCGGGGGTCCTCGGTACACTCCTGGCCGGGAACGGATACGTGCCGCTGAATCGCACCTTCCCGACTGAAAGAACCGAAGTCATGTTCGAGCGGTCTCGGTGCCGATCGATCATCGTTGATACCGGTTCACTTCCTCAATTGAGCAATCTGCTCGATCGGGCGGAGCAACCCTTGCTCGTGATACAACCCGAAGCAGATGCGCGTGCAAACCGTGAGAGATGGCCCCACCATAGGTTCATCGGCTTGGAAGACCTCTCTCCCTCCAAGTCGTGGCGGGTGCCAGCAGCGGTCCACAATGCAATAGCATATCTTCTGTTTACGTCAGGCAGCACTGGAATTCCTAAAGGGGTGATGGTTGCCCACCGGAATGTCACGTCATACCTCGACTACATGGTCAACCGCTACGAGATCACCGAGCGGGATCGCATGTCACAGATGTTCGACTTTACATTCGACTTGTCAGTGTTTGACCTGTTCATGGCGTGGGAACGCGGGGCATGCGTGTGCTGCCCTTCGCAAAAGACCCTGATCAAGCCGGGCAAATTCATTCGAGACATGAAGCTCACTGTGTGGTTCTCCGTGCCCTCCACAGTCGCCTTTATGAAGCAGTTGGGAATGCTAAAAGCCGCGCCAGTATGAATCGCTCTTCCTTAACCCTCGAGGGAGCCGCCCGCGCATAGCAATGAAACCGTTCCCATTTTGCAGAGGAAAAGATGAAGGATTGCAGATTGTGGTTGGTTTAGAGTGAAAAAGCTATTTATAACCTGAACGCAAGCGTTAGAGCAGGTGGATTTGGAACAGCATTCGTCTTTCTATCCACTCCCTGGTAGGAGAACGCTGAAACGGTCGTCAAATGTGCGGTATTTGTGGACAATTTAACTTCGGTAGTCTGGAGCCCGTCCGTCGTCGTGACATTGAGACGATGACCAAGACCCTCGTGCATCGAGGCCCTGATGACGAGGGATACTATGTCGCCGGACCGCTCGGATTTGGCTTTCGCCGGCTCTCGATTATCGACTTGGCCGGGGGGCATCAACCCATGTCGGACCGGGAAGAATCGGTCTGGGTGATTTTCAACGGTGAAATCTATAACTTTCTCGAGCTCAGACGTGAACTGGAAGGTTATGGCCACGTTTTCCACACGAAATCGGATACAGAGGTCATCGTTCATGGATACAAGCAGTGGGGCGATGATGTGCTCAATCGACTCAATGGTATGTTCGGTCTCGGCATCTGGGATGCGCGGCACAGGCGGCTGGTCCTGGCCAGGGATCCATTCGGGATCAAGCAGGTCTACTATAGAATTGATCGCGACCGTCTGTATTTCGGCTCGGAGCTGCGTGCGGTTCGTGCCGCGATGCCGGAGGCGGCGGAGGTAGACCCGACTTCGCTGAACCTCTTCCTGCGCTACCGCTACACGCCCTCTCCATACACCATACTCAAGGGGGTGCGTAAACTCGCCCCGGGAACCAAGTTGACGATCCAAAACGGCTCTTGCCAGGTGAATCGATGGTACCGATTCAAGCCCGTTCCTTTTGCGCCGGCAAAATCGCCTGAACTTGCCAGAGAGGAGTTGCTGGCTCTCTATAAAAAGGCCGTGCGACGCCAGCTCATCAGCGATGTGCCCGTCGGGTTGCTTTTGAGCGGCGGTATCGATTCCGGGCTGCTTCTGGCCTTGATGAATCTCAACGGACGTTCCTGGCCGACCTACACGGTGGGATACGGTTCGACCTTTGCCGACGACGAGTTGGCGGACGGCGCAGAGACCGCTGGCATACTGGGATCGAAGCATACCACGGTCACGATTACGAGATCGATTTTCGAGGAGACACTCCCGAAAATTGTTGCTTGCCTGGAAGAGCCGATCGCAGCTTCCTCGATCGTTCCGATGTATTTCGTCTGTGAACGAGCCCGCCACGATGTCAAGGTGGCATTGATAGGACAGGGACCGGACGAACTGTTTGGCGGTTATCGGCGCCATCTCGGTGTCCGCTATGGCGCCTTGTGGGCTGGATTGCCAGGTTGGATGCGCACTCCCCTTTCGTCGGCCGTCACCGCTCTGCCCAGAAATGAGACCCTCAAGCGCGGGGTTTATTCCTTGGCGATTCCGGACCGGATGCAAAGGTATCAGTGGGTCTTGTCGATCCTGCCGAGAAACGAAATCGATGGCCTGTTCCATGACGGGCTGCTGGGTTCCAGTTCAGGCGACATCATACTGGAATGCTGGGCGGACATGGCTGACCTCATGTCCTCCACTGATGAGTTGGGCGGGCTCCAGTTTCTGGAGGTACGTTCCACGCTTCCTGACGAACTCTTGATGTACGCGGACAAGCTCTCCATGGCTCACGGTCTTGAGCTCCGCGTACCGTTTATTGACCGAGAA
>Ga0126381_100002357_pt1 | contig 20369 bp, 11 predicted proteins | sample PanSoiMetPlot_28_FD_96465 | JGI IMG/M metagenome (GOLD analysis project Ga0126381, IMG submission 96465) | Tropical forest soil microbial communities from Panama - MetaG Plot_28 | ecosystem: Environmental > Terrestrial > Soil > Tropical forest > Bulk soil | place: Panama | collected 2016-02-17
CGCGGTCACCGCCCGGGACCAAGGGTGCCGCTGGCCCGGCGGATGTGACCAGCCCGCGCCCGCGACCCAGCCCCACCACGTCGCCCACCGTGAGCACCATGGTCCCACCAGCCTCACTAACCTCTTGAGTCTCTGTTTCTACCATCATCATGTCGTGGTGCACCGGAACGGCTGGACGGTCAAGCTCAACGGCGACGGCACCACCGAGGCCCGATCGCCCGGCGGACGGGTCATCTCTGAGCAAAGCCGACCGCCGCCGCCCCGCCCCGGCTGAAACACTCCCTCACGATCAGTACACGCTCCGGATGACCGACCGGCCAGCAGGGCGGCAAGCCCCAAGGCCCGCGCGGTCATTCGGTGCTGCCTGCGGGGATCGCCAAGGGCGCGCGAAGAACTCCGGGTGCACGGAGATGGCCGTCAGGGTGGCGGTGGGTTGCAGGAGCGGGAACGATATCTCCGATGGCGCGGTGCCCAGTTCCGTCCACCGCATGAGGGCTCCGAGAAGCGGATCCGCCTGCAGGTTGACCTGCGGGGATCCGCCGGTGGTGCAGTGGTACTGGGCCGGGATCATGTACAAGCGGGTGAAGGCCTCGCTGGCGGCGAAGCCCCCGGCGTGCTGAACGACCGCCTTGTAGTAGTCGATGGTACCGAACGGGGAGACTTCCTGGTCAGCCCTGCCTTGCCAGATGATGAGCTTCCCGCCCGCCTGCTGGAAGGCGGACAGGTCCGGGTCGGTGGCGTCGTAGATGCCGACCAGCGGCAGCAGCTATAGTACTCGCCGGGCCCGCCGGCTGCGGGGGCGGGACGTGCTGGCCCGGCCCGATATCGTCCGCGACGCCGGCGAGGTCGAGCGACTGCTCGGGATCATGACGACGGTCAATCCGATGGTCGGCCGGTTCATCCCCATACCGAAAGGCCCGGACGGAAATTCGAGCCGCAGCGCCTGAACGCCGCGATCACCTAGGGATTCCGGATCATCCGCTGGCGCCTCGATGCCTAGAGGACTGCCTCGGCGAGCAGGCTGACCTGGTCGAGGCTGGATGCGGTGGGGACGAAGATGACCTCGTCACAGCCGCTTGACCCGAACGCGGCGGCGGTGGAACGGGCCATCTCGGCGCTGACCGAGGCACCGGCCGCGATCTGGCCGGCGAAGTCGCCGAGCCAGCCGTAGTAGTGCAGCAGGTAGCGGTCGGCCTGCCCGCGGGCGTCGGGCCCGAGCGCGAAGTAGGCGAGCGTCAGCTTGCGCGGCCGGCCTGGACGGCCGGCGTCCTGCCAGGCCTTGTCGACGCCCGCCGCGGCCTCGGCGAACATGTCCGGCGTGCCGCCGCCCATGATCCAGCCATCGGCGTGACGGGCGACGCGGCGGAAACCGGCCTCGGTCATGCCGCCGAGTATTATCTCGGGGCCGCCTGGCCGCACCGGTTCTGGTCCGATTCCGCCCGCGTGTCCGTAGGGCTCGCCGGACCAGATCCGTTTCATCTCGGTCAGCTGATCTTCTAGGTACCGTCCCCGGCCCTGCGCCGGCAGCCCGCTGGCGGTGAAGTCGTCGTCGCGTCCGCCCAGCCCGAGGCCCAGCACCAGCCGCCCGCCGGACAGGCGGTCCAGCGAGGCCGCCTGCTTGGCCAGCAGCGCGGTGTTCGTGTACAGCGGCGCGAGCAGCACGCTGGTGGTGAGCCTGATCCTGCTGGTAACCGCGGCGGCGGCACTGAGCGCGACCATTTCCTCGTAGTTCGGGTACACGATCCTGCCGATCGTGCCCAGCGTGCTGAATCCTGCCTGCTCGGCCTCCCGCGCCCACTCGATGAGCGTGCTGCCCTCGGTGCCTGGCACGGTGTTAGGAAGCCCGATTCCAATGTCCACGTCACACCTCCGCTATGGCCTGCTCACGTCGTAAATGGCTGTACCGACTGCTGGTGGCGGAAGAAGTTGTGCGGATCCCAGCGTTCCTTCGCGTCCTGCAGCCGCGGGTAAGCGTGCTTATAGTACAGGCGCGACCAGGGGTCGCTGGAGGAGTTCCATTCCGGGTCGTTAAGATCCGTGTCGGGGTAGTTGATGTAGCAGCCATCGGTGATGTCACCGATGACCGGAACGCCGCCGGTGCCGGCGAAGGTAGCCCGGTAGGTGTCGCGGATCCAGGCCAGGTTCTTGGCCACGTCACCGGGGTCGGTGTCACTCGGCCGGTTCCAGTACACCTGGTACTGCATCTTGAGAATCGAATCGCGCTGGGGCACGGCGGTTTCGTCCGCGGAACGGTCGTTGATCGCCGAGCCGTAGGAATCGACCTGGATGAGCGCCTGCTTGTTCGCGAAATCGACGTATTTCTCATGGCCGAGATAGGCCCACATCGCGTCGATCTGTTCGCTGGTGAAGGGGCGGCGCAGGTAGGCCGACTTGTACTTGCCGCAGCGGTTCTCCCCCGAACTGTTCAGCGCCTGCGTCGCCGTCAGCCAGGGCATCAGCCGCGGCTGCCACGCACTGGGGATGGCCGCGTGCTCGGCCGCGGAGTACAGCATCGGGCCCGAGGCGGGCACCGCGTCGCCGTCCACGGCGTCCAGGAAACGGCGCATCGCTTCCGTGCCGTCGCCGGTGTCGTCGTCGACCTGGGCGACCATCGTGATGGTCCCGTTGGCGACGTGGTTGAGCGCCAGCAAGGCGAACAGCCGTCCCGCGGCGGTGCTGGCGTCCTGGTGGAAACGGAAGTACTCGCCGTATGCGGTGAGCAGGTAGGTGAAGTTCTCCTTCGTGAAGTCCTTCCACTGCCACGCGCGGGCGGTCAGCAGCACCCGGCTGGGCGGGGTGGGCAGGTCACGGAACCAGAACCTGGTGATCAGGCCGAAGTTCCCGCCGCCGCCTCCGGTGTGCGCCCACCACAGGTTCCGCAGGTCGTGGTCGTCGTCGTCGCGAGTGGCCACCACCAGTTCCACGGTGCGGCGCTCGGTCACGACGGCGACCTCCACCGCGTACAGGTAGTCGACCGTCAGGCCGGCCTGCCGGGACAGGAGCCCGTACCCGCCGCCGGTGACGTGCCCGCCCAGGCCTACCGAATAACACGAGCCAGCGGGCAGCGCCCGGCCGCTGAGCGGGTACAGATGGCTGTAGACATGCCAGTTCGTGGCCCCGGCCTCCACGCACCAGGCGTCCATGCGCGAGTCGTGGTAGAGGCCGCACATCGGGCTGACGTCCAGGATCACCCGCACGTCATCACCGCACACGAAGTCTTCGTAGCAGTGGCCGCCTGAGCGCACGGTCACGCGGGTGCGCTCCGCATCGGCATCGGGTCTGTTCACCGCTTCCCGCAGCGCGGTGACCGCTTCCTGCGGGCTGGATATCATCCGGATGTAGTCGGGGTAGGCGATCCACCGCTGGTTGAACCCACGGCTGAGCGCGGGATAGCGCATGTCCTCGGGATTGATCACACTTAGTAATTATACATATTCATAGAGTGAGCGTGCGTGATACCGGTCCGCTGGGGGGCCGCTCGGGGTTAGCGTGCCATCATGACGTCGCATCGTGCTTGGTTTGCTCGGGTGGCGGCCCTGTGCGCCGCTGTGGTGGGTTTGTCGGCCGTGGTGATTCCGTCCGCCGGTGCCGCCGCCCCTCACCCTGCTGCGGCGCAGCAGCTGTCCTGGAAGCTGGTGGACACCGGCACGCAGACGCATTTCCGCGGCCTGGCCGTGGTCAGCCGGACGGTGGCGTGGCTGGGCGGCTACAACGGGACGGTGCTGCGGACCGTTGACGGCGGCAAGACCTGGATCAACGCCTCCCCGGCGGGGGCGTCGGCGTTGCAGTTCCGCGACATCGCCGCCTTCAGCGCCACCCGGGCGGTGGCGATGGCGGCCGGGACCGGCACGGACTCCCGGCTGTACGCCACCGACGACGGCGGCCGCACCTGGAGCCTGGCTTACCAGAACACCAACGCCCAGGCGTTCTTCGACTGCATGGCGTTCTTCAACCCCCAGCATGGCCTGGTGCTCAGCGACCCGGTGGACGGCAAGTTCCGCATCCTGGCCACCCGCGACGGCGGGCGCAGCTGGACCGTGCTGCCCACTACCGGGATGCCGGCGGCGCTGCCCGGTGAGGCCGGGTTCGCGGCCAGCGGCGAGTGCCTGACCACCGCCGGGCACCAGGCCTGGTTCGGCAGCGGGGGAAGCACGGCGGCGCGCGTGTTCACCTCACGGGACGGCGGCGGCACCTGGCAGGTCGCCACGACCCCGATCGTGACCGGCCCCACCGCCGGGGTGTTCGCGCTGGCGTTCCGCGGCCCGGCGGCCGGTGTCGCGGTCGGCGGCGACTTCAACGCCCCCGCCGCGGCGGCCAGCATCGCCGCGGTGTCCTTCCGTGGCGGGCCGTGGTTGTCCGCACCGTCCGGGCCCGCGGGCTACCGGTCAGGCGTCACCTGGGTCACCCACTCCCCCGCCACCGTCATCGCGGTGGGACTGACCGGCTCAGATGTGTCCTACGACGGCGGCCTGCACTGGCACACCTTCGACACCGGCCAGTTCGACACCGTGAGCTGCGCCCCCGACGGCTCCTGCTGGGCCTCCGGCGACCTGGGCCGGGTGGCGGTCTTGCGCGGCTGAGCTACCAGGCGGCGTAGAACGATCCGCCGTGCCTGGACAGCCGCGTGAACTTGGTGCCGTCGAGCCGGCCGAACGTGAAGGCCTGCGCCAGCACGTGCTGGCCGGTCACATCGACCGACAGCACCGAGCAGGTGACGAGCGCCAGCGCCTGGGTCACCCTGACACCGCTCGAACTGGCCTGCTTCGGAGCCGAAACCTTCATGTTCTCGGTGCGGAGCACCCGGATCACGTGACCGTCGGTCCCCGACAGCACCGCCACCTTCGCGGTGACCGTCCCCCCGGTGCCGGCCGGGCAGAACGACGCGATGATCTGCTTGCCGCCCGCGGTGACGATCGCCGAGGCAGGGACCGCATGGGGGGTGCGGAACGTGACCAGCCGCGAGGAGAGCAGGCTGCCGCCCGGACGGGAGACATCCAGCGTGCGCACGCCGGCCAGTACCGAGTTCGCCGGGCCGAGATAATGCACCCACGGCACGGCCAGCTTCGTCTGGCCGACGAATGACAGATCGCCAGGGAAGAAGCCGCGAGCTTGCGCACCCGACCAGTTCTTGATCTTCCCCGTCCCGAGGTTGAGCGCCTCGACGGTACCGGCCATCCGGATGAAGCTCGTGAAGGCGAGCGCCGCCACGTTACCGTCCGGCGACAACGCCAGGCCCTGGAACACGTAGCCGTTCCAATGCGCCGCCCGGTGCTGCCGCACCGCCGGATGACCGCTCGCCGACACCGACAGGCCGAATACGGTGAGGCTGGAGCTGTCGTACACCGGGACCGCGACCACGAAATGCCGGTCATCGGCCGCCCCGGCGATCTGCCAGGTGGCGCCGCGGCGCAGCGAGACCGGCAGCCGCACCGAGCCGGTCACATGGCCGGAGGCGGAGCTACGGACTTCCGCTCGCAACTGCCCGCCGGCCGCGAACACTGTCACGTAGTAGCGGGGCACGCCACCGGCCAGTGAAGCGGTGAACGAGTCGGGCCGCGATGTCGTTCTGATTCCAGGAATGAGGAGAGCGGCGGCCAGAGCGGCACAGGCCGGCAGCACCCACAGCCACCTGGTGCGGCGGCGCGGCGGCCGCACGTCGGCCGGCCGCACCTGGCCGGGCGTCCAGCGCCGGGCTTGTCCGACGTCGATCATGACTGATCCCTCCCGGCACCGGCGCCGCTGGTACTCGGCCAGCTAACCATGAACAAGCGCTCCTCGTCATCATCGCGACCTAGGCCGGGACCGTCATCGTCACAGGGACCGGGCTGGCCTGGTACGGCGTGTCCTCCCGGATTCCGAGCGAGGCGGTGTAGCTTCCTGGCTGGGTGACCGACGGATCGGCCGCGTTCAGCGTCACCGACACGGTGACGGTCTCGCCTGGGTCCACCGTGAACGAGTCCGCGCTTTGCGACAGCCACGGCACCTGCGCGGAGCCGCAGGCCGCGTAGCCAGGAAGCTCCTGCGCGTTATCCGACGGGTTGAGGCCGCCCGATGAGCCGCCGATCAGGTACAGCCCGCACGCGCTGCCGACCCGGTAGGCGGCGTACCCGGAGTTCGGCAGCGCCGACCACGAGCCGGCCGAAGGATCATAGGCATAGCCCTGGTTGGTCAGCGCCGCGCCTTGACCGGTCACGCCGCCGGATACCAGCAGCTCACCGTTCGCCGCGGTGTAGCCGCCTCCCCACAGGTCGACGGGCAGCGGGGCGATGGCCGACCAGTTGCCCGACGCGGCGCTGTATACGAAGGCGGAGTTGATGCCCGTCGTGTAGGCCACGCCGCCGGCGCAGTAGATGTCTTCGCCGATCGTCCCGCAGCTTGGCCAGCCGACCACCACCGGATACGTGGCCGCGGTGGACCAGGTGCCCGCCACCGGGTCGTACACCTGAACCTGATTGTAGAGGCAAGCGCTGGCGCAGCCCGCGATGACGTACATCTTGCCGTCCAGCACGGCCACGCCCGCGGCCGCGTACGGGACCGGGATCGACGGGCCGGCTGACCAGGTGCCCGCGGCCGGATCGTAGATTTCCAGCTGCGGAACCAGCCCGCCGACGTTGTTCCAGCCGCCGACGACGTACAGCTTCCCGTTGATGAACGCCGCCTGCGCCGCATCCCGCGGGTACCCCAGGGGGGGCAGTTCTGTCCACGCCCGGGTACGCGGATCGTAGACGTACCCGGCGGAGGTCACCTCGGTGGTGGTCCGGCCGCCCACGGAGTAGACAAGCCCGCTGGCCTGATCGGTGGCCACGGCGTTGTCCATGATCGCCGTCGGGTAGCCGGTCACCGGGACCCACGGGGTGTTGCCGGAGTTCTTGGCGGGCCGCGCGGTGGTGCTTCTGGTGCTTCTGGTGCTTTGAGCGTGCCCCGGGAAGAGCGGGGTGAACGTCCCGGCGGTCCGGCGGAGCGGAGCACCGCTGGCCGTGGCGTGCCGCTCGCCGAGCGGGGTGAAGCCGCCCGGCTCCTGGTAGAGGGTCACGTCTACCGGCAGCTTGCCGGTGTTGCCGAACGTGATCTGGCTGGTACTGCTGCCGCCGGACGCGGTGATCGCGCTCACCGCGCCGGGCGTGACGGAAAGCTGTCCGGCCTGGAGGGCGAAGTTCACCGTCGTCGCGGCCTCGGCCGTGACCGTCGCGGTCGTCACCTCGCTGGCGTACCTGGGCATCGCCGCGGTGACCTGCTGGCGGCCGGCGGGCAGGAACATGTCGAACAGGCCGTCCGATGTCGTCACGCTCTGGCCCGTCGCGCTGGTCACGGTGGCGCTGGTCAGGCCGGCCCCGGTGTTGCCGTCGTTGACGGTCCCCTCGACCAGGCCGCCCGGCGTCGGCGCGCACGTGCGGTTACCGAGGAAGACGTTGTCGATTTCCCAGTACTGGCCGGAATTGCTGGTGAAATGGAACCGGACTTGCACGCCGGAGTGCCCAGCCGCCATGGGCAGCGGGATCGTGATCAGCGGCGGGCCATGAGAGCCCGGATTCCCGGTCTGTGACATCACGCTGGTCCAGGTCTGCCCGCCGTCGGTGCTCACATCGACCGAGTCGCTGTCACTCGCGGAGCCCTCAAGATAGGAATTGAACTGCAGATACGGCGAAGTGTCCTGGCTCAGGTCGACGACCGGGCTGACCAGTTCGGTGTCCTCATCAGCTTGACGGGCAGCGCTGTCGGCTACCGCGAAGTTGCCGGTGCCGCTGTAGTCCGGCCGGCCGCCAGGGTTGCCGAACTCCCAGCCGTAGCTGGTGCCGCTGGCGTTGATCACCGACCAGCCCGCCGGCGCGGTGCCCGGCGCGGTGTCCGGCGCGTCGAAGGTCTGGGTGGTGCCGTCGTACGAGAACTGGTAGCCGAGCGCGGCGCAGGTCTGCGCGATCACCGCGACACCGAAGTCCTGGGTCACGCTGGTCGTGCCCGCCTGCACGATCCGCACCGCCTGCGCGTAGCCGGCAGAGACGGCGTCAGCGGTCACGTCGTAGCTGGCGTTCTGCGGCAGCGTCAGGCTGTATTCCCCGGTCGCCGGGTCGGTGTAAGCGATGACCGGAGTCCCGGTGACGCTGATCTTCGCGTACAGCGGCCACCCGTGCCCTGATCCGTCGGTGACCTTGCCGCTGAGCGTTACGCTGGGCAGCGCCTGTAGCTCGAAGTCCTCCCGCGTAGTCGCCGCGTCGGTGACTTGGACGCCGTTCGCCGTCTGGGTCGCGTACCCGAAGTACCTGACCGTGACCGGATAGGAACCGGCCGGCAGCGGAAGACTGTAGATCCCGCTCGAACTGGTGCGCACCGACCGGGTGCCGATGTCTACCTCGGCCTCCGCGAGCGGCTTGCCGGTCGAGGCGTCGGTGACCGTGCCGGACACCGTTCCGTGCGGGCCGGCGGCGAAGGCCGCCACGCCAACCGGCGAGCCGAGCCCGGTGGGCCCGTCGTATCCCGGTCCCGCGTTGCACAGGTAGCTGACGGAGCAGACGTCCGCGGTGCCGGTGGTGATGTCGTTCAGGTCCGATGGGTCCGCGTAGGGGTATGACGCCGGATAGCTCCCCGCGGCGGGGCTGCCGGCCAGTGCGTAGACCGAGGCGATGACCGGCGAGGCGACGCTGGTGCCGCCGACCACCAGCCAGCCGCCGTAGCCGGGACCGGTGTCGTAGATCGCCACGCCGGTGTCCGGGTCGGCGACGGCGGACACGTCGGCCACGCTGCGGGTCGCGCAGCCGGAATCGGTCTGCCAGTCTGGCTTGACCTCATAGACCGAGCAGCCGCTGCCCGCGCGAAACCACGCGGTTTCTGCCCAGCCACGAGGTGCGGCGGAATCCTGGACGAGCGTGGTGCCGCCGACCGCGGTGACATAACGTGAGGCCGCGGGGTATTGCGCCCCGTACCCGAAGTCGCCGGAGCTGGCCGTGATGACCACGCCGGGGTGGTTAAAGTACGAGCTGTCGGCGGCGGTCTGCGACGGATCCTCCGCTCCGCCATAACTGTTCGACACGTACTTAGCGCCAAGCGCGACCGCCATGTTGACCGCTGAGCCGAGGCTGGCGACCGAGGCGTCGTTCGCTTCGACGAGCAGGATGCCGCAGTTCGGGCAGATCGCCGACACCATATCGATGTCCAGCGATTCCTCCAGCGCCCATCCCGCGTCCGCCGCCGGATAGGCCGTGCTGCCGTCTTGCGCCACCTTGCGGAAACAGCCGTTGGCGGTGTCGCAGAGCGGGAGGCCGTATTGCGCACGGTAAACCTGCAGGTCCGACTCCGCCTGCGGATCGTCGTAAGCGTCCACGACGGCCACGGTCTCGCCTGCGCCGCTGGTCGCGGACGGAAGGAGGTACGCGCTCTGCAGGCTCGACGGGCCGTATCCCGAGGGGGTGCCATCCTGCCCGGCGGCTAGTCCCGCGGCCAGCACGCCCCTGCGGCTGCGCACGTCGGTGCGCACCTCGGACAGGCAGGTCATCCAGCCGGGCCTGGTGATCTGGCCGCAGGCATCCTTGACCGGGTGCGCCGCCGGGCTCGGCACTGGCGCCGGCCCGGTCACCGGCGAAGACACGGTCACCGATGAAGACGCCGGGGCGGCCTGCGAGGAGGCGGCCGTGAGCGGGAGCGAGAAGATGGCGGCGGCCATGACCGCGGTTGTCCGCACGCGGGCTACCGGACGCACGAAGGCTCCTCCAGCGGCAGAAACTAACCACAGCAATGGCAGATAAATACACGGCGGAGAGGACGGACAGCGTCCGGTTTTATTAGATTAATAAAGACCCTAGAAGCACAACCCGTATTTAATTAACGAAGGATGAATTTACCGAGAGTGTTTTTTAAACTCTGTCGTGGATTAGCAGATCAGGCCGGTTTTACCGCGTGGATACGCTCCACGGTGCCCGCCTTGAGCCGCTCGGTCTCCACGATCTGGAACCCGGCCGCCGTGACCACGGGCAGCTGACGGCGCGTGAAGTGTTCGCCGGCGGTACGGATCGTAATGCGTTCCACCAGCCACTGGGCGGCGTAGATCGGCGGCCAGGTGCTGGCGATGTGATCGAGCAACAGCAGGCGCCCGCCGGGGCCGAGCACTCGTCGCATCTCGCCGACCGCCGCGACGGGGTCGGGTATGGTGCACAGCGACAGCGCGCAGACCACGGTGTCGAACGAAGCGTCTCCGAACGGCAGGTGTTCAGCCTCTCCCTCGCGCAAGGTCACCTCACGGCCGAGGTCTGCGGCACGCTGCCTCGCGATGGCCAGCATCGCGGGGCTGAGCTCGATGCCGGTGAGCGTGACGCCGGCCGGGTAGTAGGGCAGGTTGCGGCCGGTTCCGATGGCGACTTCGAGCACCCGGCCGTGGGCGCGTTCGCCGAGCCATTCGCGCCCGTCGGCGATCTGGATCTTCTCGAAGAAGGCGATCTTCTTGTCGTAGCTGGGCGCGGCCTTGTCCCACACTCGCTTCTGCCGTGCCGACTCCGCCGGAGTCATGATGCTGCTCCTTCCGTGTCCGCGGGCTGGGTGCCGGTTAGGGTCCGTAGTTCTAGTCTTCCCGCGATGGTGCCGGGTTGCCGCTGAGCGTCCTGGTCCCCGCCGTCGGCTCACCTTGCCTGGCCCTCCGGTCTCACGGCCGACGGGTGCATAAGCCGCGAACCGGGCGCCGGTCTGGGGGCCGCGATCCACCATCGTTCCGGCTGAACTTAGAGCTCGAGCGGAAAGGCGGCCCGGGCGTGCGCCTGCTAGATGATCACGGGGGCCCGGCTGGGTGTGGCAACCACCCGGTTGTATGCGGGTGGTTGCCACACCCATCCGACCCCGGGGCGGCAGCGGGCCGGCTTGCCCGGTCTCGCAACCCGCCAGGGAACGGGCAGATCGCCCCAATTCGCGCGGCTTCTTACTTGCACGGCAACGTGGGAGCTGGACGGCACAGTGGCCGGCCGGCGGGCGTCGACTGGCCGGGACGAGCGGCGTGCGAGCCCGGGTCCCTCGTTCCCGGCGGGCGGAAACGGGAGAATGAGGCTAGCAGCCGAACACGGCCCAGAACTGGGAGGAGTCGGGGTATGGATGACGCCGCCGCCCTAGGCGAGGCGGAGGAGCTGATCGCGGGCCAGTACCGCGACCGCCCGCGGCTTGCGCCCGCGCTGGACGCGGTGCTGGCGGCGTTGCCGGCGCTCGGCCCGGTGACGGTGCAGGCCCGCAAGACATGCGTCACCCTGGCCACGCCCCGCCGCGTCTTCGCCGTGGTCCAGCCGACGACCAAGAGCCGGGTGGACCTGGGCCTGCGGCTTGAGCACGAGCGCCCCGGCGGCCGGCTGCTCGCCGCCAGGGACCTCGGCGCCGCCACCGTGCGGATCGCGCTGACCCAGCCCGAGGACGTCGACGCCGAAGTCCTGGACTGGCTGCGGCGCGCCTACGAGGAGAACGCGGCACCGCCCCCGCCGCGCCGCCCCGCCCGCCGCCCGGCACCGGCGTCAGGGACGCTGACCGTGGTGATCGAGGCCTCGGCCCTGCCCGGGCTCAGCTGCGCGGCGGCCGACGGCGGAGAGCACCGCGCCGTCCATATCGCCCTGTGCACAAAGAATAAGGAACGGCCTTCGCTTGACGTACCGGGCAAACCCTGGCGGGTCACCGAGCCAGTACCCGGCGATGCGGCATCGGCGCGCTGGCAGGCACCGGTCACCGTGCGCTGCGATGGCGACGGCTTCGACTTCAGCGGGCCGTATGTGCGCGGCGACCGCGCCGACCGCCACCTGTTCCTGGCCTGGGGCGAGGTTCCAGGCGACGGCACGCTGCGGCTGATCCGCGGCAGCAAGCTCAAGCTCACCGGCGTCGAGGCCGGGCTGATCGAGGCGGCCGCACGCCCGGGGCACCGGCTCGTGGCACGGATCCGGCTGACCGGAGAACCCGCCCTCATCTGGTCGGCTGAACTAGCCGAGGCGGAACCCAGCTAAGGCTTGCGCTTCCCCCTTGGCAACGATTCGGCATCGGCCGGAGGGCGGCGCTGCTCACGGATGCGGGCCTCGGCGCCCGGCTCGCGGGAAATCCCAAACGCTGGCCCAGGTCGGCACCTGACGGCACAATAGGCCGTAGATGGCACCAAACGGGGCGAATCGCTGACGGTCAGTAATGGCTCGGAAGTGGCATTGCCCTCTAGCGGGCCGATCAGTGACCGGGGCTGACGGGAGGCTGATGCTTCCGCTTGGCGCGGACGATCCGCGCGTAATCGGGGAATTCCGGCTGCACGCCCGGCTGGGGGCCGGCGGGATGGGCCGGGTGTACCTGGCCTCCTCCCCCGGCGGCCGGGCGGTCGCGGTCAAGGTCGTCCACCCGCACCTGGCCCGCGACGCCGCGTTCCTCGACCGGTTCCGGCGCGAGCTGGCCGCGGCGCAGGCGGTTAACGGCGGGTACGCGGCTCCGGTGGTCGCTGTCGGGCCCGACGATGACCCGCCATGGCTCGCCACCGCCTATGTCGCCGGCCCGTCGCTGGAGGAGGCGGTGACGGAGACGGGACCGCTGCCTCCGGACGCCGTGCTGAAGCTGGCGGCCGGGCTGGCCGAGGCACTGCGCGACATCCATGACGCCGGCCTGGTGCACCGCGACCTCAAGCCGGCCAACGTGCTGCTGGCCGAGGACGGCCCGCGGGTGATCGACTTCGGCATCGCCAGGGCACTAGGTGGCACGGTGCTGACTGCGGCCGGGAGCGTGCTGGGCACGCCGTCGTTCATGTCACCCGAGCAGGCGCAGGGCGAGCCGACGGGGCCGGCCAGCGACGTGTTCTCGCTGGGCGCCGTGGTGTATTTCGCCGCCACGGGCACCGGCCCGTTCGGCTCGGGGAATCCCGCCGTCATGCTCTACCGGATCGTGCACGCCGAGCCGGACCTCGACCGCCTGCCCACTGAGCTGCGCGACCTTGCCGCCGCGTGCCTGGCCAAGGACCCGGAGCGGCGCCCCGCCCCGGCCGAGCTCGCGTTCGCCCCGCTGGGTGTCGCACCGCCGGGAGATTCCCCCGACGCGTTCTGGCCCGCCCCCGTGGCCCTGATCATTGCCGACCACCAGGCCCGGTTCGCCGCCAGCCTGATGACCGGCGCACGAACCTCCGCCGAGGCGCTCACCGTGCCGGTGGCCCCGGCCGCACCAGCTACCCCGCCCCTGCCCGCTGATCTGGCCACCCCGCCGCTGCCTGACACCGCACCACCCGGCACCCGATCGGTCCCCGGCATGGGCCGCAGGCGAGCCCTGGCGGCGCTGGCCGGAATGGCCAGCGCGGGCCTGGTCGTGGGCGGCTGGGAACTCACCAGGCCGGGACCGCCCGTTAACAAGGACCTGGCCGCGCAGCGCCGCGCCAGCTCGGCGCGCCCGGGCACCGAGCTCTGGAGCTTCGAGACCAACGACGCCGTGGCCTCGATCCTGGTGACAGGCGGAGTGGTCTACGCGGGAACCCTGCAACGAGCCGTCTACGCCCTGGACGCCCTGACCGGCAGGTTGCTGTGGCGGCACCTGATGAGCGTCGGCAAGACCTATTACCTGGTCGAGGCCGACGGCCTGGTGATCGCATCGAACGGGTACAACGGGGTCACCGCGACTGGCTACAACGGCGGCGTCTACGCGCTCGGCAACGGCACCGGGAAGCTGCAGTGGCTGACCGCGACCCCGATCGGGGTCGGGCTGGCTGCGGCCGGGAACACCGTGTACATCGGCGCCGCGATCAAGAACGCCTTCACCGGTGGGGTGACCGCGCTGAACGCGGGCACCGGCGAGGTGCTGTGGACCTACGACAACCCCTCCCGGGTAGACGTCGACGGCGGGATCGCGGTGGCCGACGGCGTCGTCTACGCCAACACGTCACACGGCGAGATCTACGCGCTCCACGGCGATAACGGTAACGTGCTCTGGCAGGTCGCCAACCCAGCGATCAACTTCGCGTCGGGCCTGCTGGTCGCCGACGGCGTCGTCTACGTCTGCAGCCGCCACGGCAAGCAGGGCAACGTCACCCCGATCCTCTATGCGCTCCAGGCCCGCACGGGTCACCAGCTCTGGCAGCGCCCGCTCGGGACCTCGCCCTACACGGCGGCCTTTGACGTCGGGGCCGGCCTGGTCTTCGCGGGCGTTACCCGCGACCTCGTCTCGGTGAATCCGGGCGCGAGCGAACTGCTCGCGGTGAACGCCGCCACCGGACAGCAGTTGTGGAATGTGCCGGTGACCGGAGGGATCTACTCGGCGGTGGCCGGTCCCAGCAACGTGGTCTACACCAGCAACAGCCACGGGATGCTCGACGCGTGGCAGGCGGACACGGGCAACCACCTGTGGAGTTACCACGGGGTGGCAGCGGTCTACTCGGGCATCACGCTGAACGGCGGCGTCGCGTACTTCGGCGGCGCCGATCGCCGCGTCTACGCGGTGGCGGCCCGGCCATCATGATGCGGCCGCTCGAGCCGGACGACCCGCGGGCCGCGGGCAAGTTCCGGCTGCGGGCCCGGCTGGGCGCGGGCGGGATGGGCCAGGTCTACCTCGGCTACTCACCGGCCGGGCGAGCCGTGGCGGTGAAGATCTGCCACCCCGAGTTCGCCGCCGACCCGGCGTTCGTGGCCAGGTTCGCCCGCGAGGTCGCCGCCGCCCGCGCGGTCACCGGGCTGTACACCGCACAGGTGATCGACGCCGGCCCGGACGACACCCCGCCGTGGCTGGCCACCAGCTACGTGCCGGGCCCTTCGCTGCACGACGCGGTCGGCGGGCACGGCCCGCTGCTCGAGCCCGCTATCTGGCGGCTGGCGGCCGGCCTAGCCGAGGCACTCCAGGCCGTGCACGCCCGCGGCCTCGTGCACCGGGATCTGAAGCCGACCAACGTGATGCTGGCCGCCGACGGCCCTCGGGTCATCGACTTCGGCATCGCCCGCGCGCTCGATGGCACCTCGCTGACCACCGCCGGCTATGCCTTCGGCACCCCCGCCTACATGGCGCCTGAACAGGCCGACGGCCAGCCGGCCACCCCGGCTAGCGACGTGTTCGCGCTTGGCTCGGTGCTGTGCTTCGCCGCCACTGGCGGTCCGCCGTTCGGTGACGGCGAGCCGCCCGCTGTGCTGTACCGCATCGTGCACGCCCAGCCCGCGCTCGAGGCCGTCCCTGGAGCACTGCGTGGTCTGGTCGCCGGCTGCCTGGCCAAGGATCCGGCGGACCGCCCGGCCCTGCCTGAGGTACTGCGCACCTGCCAGGCTCGCGCTCCGCAGCTGAGCAGTCCCTCCGCGTCGTTCTGGCCCGGCCAGGTGGCCGCTCTGATCGCCAGGTACCGGCCTGGCCTTGACGACATGGCCGCGGGGCCGCATCCGGCGAGCGAGCAGGAGGGCGAGCCCACACAGACCGCCCGCGGGAACCTGGTCGCCGCGGAGGACTCCGCGGCCCCCGCGCCCGCTGGCGGGTTGATGCGCCGACGGCGGGCCTTGGCGGGGCTCGCCACCGCCGGGGTGGCCGTCGCCGGCGGCGGTGGCGGCTGGGCGTACGCCCGCTCCGGTTCGGGCCGGAATCAAGCCGGCGTTCAGCCGCTATGGGCCCGTAAGACCGGCGGCCAGGTCTCCTCCGGCGCGGCGCTCGCCGACGGGATCTTGTACATCGGCAGCGACGACGGGTTCGTGCACGCCTTCGAGGCGGCGAGCGGGCAGCCGGTCCGGACGTTCCGCACCTCGGGCGCGGTTTCCGGTGGCGTCACGGTGGCGGGCGGCACGCTGTTCGCTGGCAGCGCAGACCGCCAGGTGTACGCGTTCGACGTCGGCACGGGCAAGGTGGCCTGGGCCTATCCCACGCACGGCCCGGTCAGCTGCACGCCGACGGTCGCCAACGGCACCGTCTACATCGGCAGCGACGACCGCAACGTGTACGGCATCGACGCCCGCGCCGGGCAGCATGCCTGGCACTTCACCACCGGCGGCCCGGTGCGGTCGCAAGCGCGGCCCGGCGACCAGCCGTACAACGAATTTGTCTACGTGGGCAGCGAGGACGGCTACGTGTACGGGCTCGGCACCGCCAAGGGCGATCTGAAGTGGAAGTTCTCCGTTGGCAGCCCGGTAACCGCCGGACTCTTGTACGGCCTGGGCGGCGTCTACGTCTTCGATGGCAAGGGCACCGTGTCCGATGTTGGCGGTGAGGGGCCGCCGAGATCCTGGGCGCACTCGGTCAGCGGCGCGATCCGCGGGACGCCGGCCTCGGCGGGGGTGACTCTCTACGTCGGCACCGCTGCCTCGTCGGTGTACGCGCTGAGCATGTACGGCGGCGCCCAGTCCTGGCGCTTCCCCACCTCGGGCCCGGTGAACTCGGGGCTAGCCACCGACGGCAGCACCCTCTACGTGGGCGACGACGACGGCTACGTATACGCCATCGACGTCACTACCCCCGCCCCCGCACTGCGGTGGAGGTTCCGGGCCGGTCACGCGGTGCGGTCGCGGATCCTGCTCGCGAACGGCGTGGTCTACTTCGGCAGCCTCGACGACCACGTGTACGCGCTGCGTGCCTAGAGGGGGCCGGGCTTAGAGGCGGGCTAGCCAGGGTTGCCACCCGAGCCTGATGCTGTGAATCCCGAAGAACACGAGGTTGTTGCCATTCGTGCCCGACTTGTAGACGTTCGCGAACGGCGTGGCATGCCCGGGGAGGTACACCACCATGCCCGACACCATCATCTTGCTGATGTTGTACCGGGAATGAATGTATTCGTAGGTGCTCGCGGCCACGTAGCCCCAGTCCTCGTCCGTGGTCACGGACGGTCCGAACAGCTCCGAGGTAGTCGGGTAGACCCCGCTCCGGTAGCTGCGTGGCAGTTTGCGCAGGGCGGCCGTGAGCGCCGCGAAGCTGTACGTGCGGGGCGCTGGGTCGGGATTCGCCTCGAACAGGGCCTGCACCGCGACGGCGAGCCCCTCTTCTGTCCAGGACGGCACGGCCTTGACCGGAACTCCATTGGCCAGTTCCTCGTCGTGGGCACCCTGGATGTCGAGCATGAACTCGCGTACCAGCGTGACGGTCTCGTCGTGCGAAGCCGCCGGCGTCGCCGGCTCGGGCGGCGCGAGGACCACCCGGATACCGCCCATGCTGTCGTCGGAGATAGCCCCCACGAGGGTGCTCTGGTCCTTGTTCACGGCGGTGTCCGCGGACACGCCGGGCCCGGGGAGCTGGACCGCGCGAGCACCGAGGAACAGCGGCGGCCACCCCTGCGGCTGCGGCGCGGTCGCGAGCCAGCGGTCCCTGACCGGGGCGCTGCCCGACACGAACACCACGAAGCCCCGCTGCTGCAGGAATCCCGGCGAGACATGGCGCATCAACCCGATGTCGTAGGCGGCCGCGGTCTCGGCTACCGGAAGGGTCTGGTCGACCAGCGTTCTGTCGGCCGCCGGGCCGGCCACCACCACGCCGGCGGCCTTGCGGACATACAGCGAGCTCCCCTGGTCCCAAGGGGCGTCGTCGAGCGGCTGCCATGTGGTGATCTGTCCGGTCGCGGTCGGGCTGGCGAAATGCAGCCCGACCCGGTAACGCGTCATCGGGACTTCCGGCTTGCCGTTCAGGTCCAGCGCGGCGAGCGCGCTGTGCGCTCCGGCGAGGACGACCGTGGTGCCGTCGCCGTGGCTGTTGATGTGCACCGCGTCGAGTTCGGCCGTCGGGATGACCGCACCGGTGGTGAACCCAATCGCCCGCAGGTTTTCCCACCAGCTCGTGAGCGCGGGCCGGGCCGCCGCCGACGCCAATCCGAGCAACGCCGTCTCGTTCCCGGTCTGGACGTCTCCGGTTAGTTCTTTGAACAGGGCGTCGGGGAACAGTTCGGCCGGCATCGGCGCCGCCTGGCTGGCCGGGTGGGCTGTCTGCGATGTGTGCCGCAGCCCGATGATGACGCCCGCCACGACGAACACCGCCAGCGCGCCGGCGCAGTAAGGCAGGACCCACCACGTGCGGCTGACTGGCGAGCCGTCGCCATCCACCGTCATCCGGTCCTCCCGTAGATGACGAAATGCCCCGGTCCCCTAGGGGATTCTAACGGCGCCCGGTGCGTCCGCGATGCTGGCTTAGCTGTCCTGCTCGTGCCCCTTCGCAACCAGGCGCGCCGGACCGCCGATCATGTTCCCCGCGGTATCCACGGCACGGAACACGATGATGCTGACGCCCTCGCGGGAGGAGACGGGGCTGCCGTAGGTGATCGTGACCGAGGAGTTGCCGGCCGCCCATTGCGTGGTCCACGACGATACCGTGTCCAGCCCGACTCCGAACTCGTCCGGATTGAGCGGCTGGCTAAAGCTCAGCGTCACCCCGGTGGTGCTCGCATCGCTCACGCTGATCGTCGCGTTGAACGCCGGCGTGGCCGGGACCGAGGCGGGGCGTGCGCCGGTGTCGTTGACCGCGTTGGGGAACATCGGCCAGCGGCCATGGAAGTTTCCCGACAGCGGCGTGTTCTGGAGGTCCTGCGAGCTCCAGCTCGGCGTCTCGCCCAGCGTCGAGGTGAAGCCGTTGACGAGCTGCCCGAAGAAATTCGGCACCTGCGCCTTGGCCAGCTTGAGGTCGACGGCGAAGGTGAAGCCGGGGAGGGGCTGGAGCTTGATGTTCTTGACGCCGAGCTCGAAAATGGTCGTCCCGTCCCACGGGCCGGGAGGCGCGCCAGGAATGGTGAGCCGGGCGCCGAACTTCTCGAGGTAGCCCAGGCTGCCGTCATCGGAGGTGCTCGCGGTGATGAGGCTGCCGTTGACGGACATCTGGACGGGATCGTCAGTGGAGTCCCAGTTCGTGACCGGGCTGGCGAAGCCGACGGCCATGCCCGACGGCACGCCGCTGGTCAGATTGAGGCCGTGCATGAGCGCGTCGCTGAGCGAGAAGCCGGCGAGCTCGATGAGCTTGCGGTCCTTCTCCTCGCCCTTCGTCTCGGCGACGTACCGCCCGGTCTGTGCCTGATCAGCCGTGAGCGAGAACCTCGCAACGCCGTGCGGCGCGGCCCGCATCAGCCGGGTCCCGTCCGGCAGCGTGAGATTGACCTGGTGCGCGTCGGTATGGAAGGTCAGCACGCGGGGCATGCCCGCGGTCACGAAGGTGTCCTCACTCCACAGTGCGTACTTGCCGGGGCGCGACCACGGCAAGTAGAAGTTCTCGATGTCGTACGGGTTACGCACCATGTCGTTGATCGAGGCGAACGTCTTGGTGGGATAGATCACGCCGCTGCCGTCGAGCGCCGCGTTGTTCGCGCCGGCCAGGGTGGCGAAGAAACGGCGCGTCAGCGTCCTGCTGCGGCCGAAGGTCTTATCCATGATCGCGATGAGATCGGGCAGGTCGCGGTCCTGGTTGGCGTGCTGCGCGTCGCGCACTATCCAGGCAATGTTCTCCCCGGCACCGATGAAGTCATACAGTTCCTTCCCGGCCTGCATGGACAGGACCGAGCTCGGGGAGCCAAGCCAGGACTGCTGCGCCTCGCCGGTCCACAAGATGAACGGCCGTGGCGCGACGAGCGCCGCGACCGCGTGCAGATCGAAGGGCGAATGGTCGGATTTGTCCGGAACGAAAGCCTGGGCCTTCGACGAGAACCAGGCCGACTCGCTCGGGTTGCCGATCGCCCGCTGGCACAGCTCGTTGAGGGAGTAGATCTGGTCGGTGCCGACAGGAACGTTGTAGGTGAACATCTCACTCTCGGTGCGGTTCCTGAAGCCGGTCAGGCCGCCACCGCCCGGGTCGCTCGGCGCGGCGATCGCGATGCGGTCGTCGAACGCCGCCGCCAGCGCCGCCGCCTTGCCATTGCGGGAAACACCCGTCACGGCCGTGGCTTTCCAGTCGAGGTTGAACTGGTTCGAGCCCGCCATGTCGTTCTTGATCGCGTCGACGATGCGGCTTATCCCCCAAGCCCAGCCCATCAGGGCGCCGCTGTCGAACTCGTAGACGCCGGCCTGGTACGGGTAAAGCTCACTGTAGGCACCGGTGTGCGGGTTGTTCGCGCCGTCGGAGTAGACCGAGCCCGTGTTCATCGCGATGTACCCGTACCCGTTGTCCTTGAGGGTGGTGACCTGCTCCGCGGACAGGCCGCCGACCACGAGGACGGACGGGTACGGTCCGGGAATGCCGGTGTCCACGCCGTGCTGGGGTACCTGGAAATCGTCGAGCGTGATCGTCGCCGTCGTGTGGCCAGCGGCGCCGGGGTCGGTGACGTCGATGACCATCCGCGTGTGCGCGGGATTCACGACGAGCAGGCTGGCGTGGGAGGGGGTGCTCCAGCTGTCCCCGACGGCCCAGCTCTGGAAGCCCGCGGGCGCGGTGTAGGCCTGCGTCGCGACGAAGCTCATGATCGGGGTGATCACGAACGTGGAGTTATCAAGCGTGTACGAGCCCGTCGGCAGATTGACCATGAACGTCGTGAAACTAAA
>Ga0126381_100002358_pt1 | contig 20368 bp, 20 predicted proteins | sample PanSoiMetPlot_28_FD_96465 | JGI IMG/M metagenome (GOLD analysis project Ga0126381, IMG submission 96465) | Tropical forest soil microbial communities from Panama - MetaG Plot_28 | ecosystem: Environmental > Terrestrial > Soil > Tropical forest > Bulk soil | place: Panama | collected 2016-02-17
AGCGCGCGACTGTTTTGAAGCGATTCGAGAGTGACGCCGTATAGCGGACTATTCTTGTCGATCACGTGCCGAAGCGTCAGTGCCGCCGGAAATATGATCAATTTATCGAAGTGCAGCTTTAGCGTGTAAAAATATCGGAAATCGCCGCCTTCAACCAACGGCTCATCTCGCATGAACATGATGCGGAACTCGGTGTCGACGATGCTGTGCTGGTGTTGATTGCCGACCCGCACCATCAGGGTGGGTTGGCCATTCAATGGACTGATCACCAGGGGTCTGCTAAACGCAATGCGCGCCACCGGACGCGAGAAGCGGACGAAAATCAGTCCGGTAACAACCGCGAGCAAAAAGATGCCGCTCATGATTTCGATCATGCTGACCACGTGTCCGTACAACGTTTGGGGATACATGTGCCCGTAACCGACCGTGGCCAGTGTTTGGATGCTGAAGAAAAAACAGTCGTAGAACCACTCCCCGCCCGTGGTGCCAGCGATACTGTTACGATCCACAGCGTAAAGCGTCGCGAACACCAGGTTGAGCGTGATGTAAAATGCGGCGACCAGTGCGGCAAACTGCGGCCAGCGCAATGCGAGCAGCCATTGATAAACATCGCGCGACTGCCAGCCGCCAATATTGACCTTAACAAACTCGACCTGACCGGCGTGCACTGAGACCTGAGTGTGCCTCCGTTTTGTTACCTTCTTTTTCATGCGCTGTAATCCATCGCAGCGAACATAGTGACACTGTGAGGTTCAAAAAGCGATGCGAAGACGCATCGTAGTCCCAAAGCGCTTCGCGCGAATTAGAAAAGCGCAGATTGTGTTTCGAGGAATTAGTTCGGTGGCTGGGTCGCGACGAAATCTGCGATCGATTTGAAGATTCTTCGATCAACGTCTTCCTGCGTTTCACTCGTCGCCTGGAGCTGGCGCTTCGGCACACGCAACGAATGATCGCCGCCCTCCACCACGTGCAAGAAGTTCGGCCCTTTCATCTCGGCTCGAACGTGCGCGAGAAGATCCGGCGGACAGAGCGCATCGCGCGTGCCTTGCACAAACAGGATAGGCGCAGTCAGGGCGCGTAGAACTTCGTCACGGAGCTTTGTGCGATCGCCCATGGCGCAAAGCGGATACCCAAGACAAATCAGGCCGTCGACTTTTTCCTCGAGCGATACATGACATCCAATGCGACCGCCCATGCTTTTGCCGATTAGGAATACTGAGTCCGGTTGATGTTTCTCTCTCGCCGCATCTAGCGCTTTCCGATGCGCCGCGATCAATTGCGGCAATGGATCAGGTCGTTTTCGCCCCGCGCGCACATAATCGTAGTCGAAAGTCTCGACCTCACCGATCTCCGACAAACGTTGTTTCCAATTTTGCATCCACGAATGCGAAGAAGGCGCACCTGCCCCTGGAGCGAAAAGAATTAACCGCAGGCTCACGGGAGTTTCCTGTGCAAAGTGACTCAGTCCAAGACCGCTGTTGCTTCGATCTCGATCAAAAATTCTGGATCTGCCAGAGCCGAGACGCCGATCCAGGTGCTTGCCGGCGGATTCTCCGAAGAAAAGAATTCTCTTAAAGCTGTACCCACTGCGGTTCCGCTCTCGGCTTGATAGTCCACGACGTAAATCCGCAGCGCCACGATGTCTTTTGATGTGCCGCCAGCCGCTTCCATCGCCTTTTCCAGGTTACGGAATGCTTGCTTTGCCTGCTCAAGAACGCTGTTTCCGCCGACGATGTTCTTCCGCTCGTCCCAAGCCGTTTGTCCGGAGATGAACACCATCTTCCTCCCGCTGGCGACCACGATCTGGGAAAACCCATGCGGTAAGCTCGGGAACAGGTTATCTGGGTTAATGTATTCCCTTGGCATAAGTCATTGGCGGTTAAGTCTGCTGGCTGGTCAAGTGGCCGGCTTAATCTGCGACGCATTAGATGCGCGCGGGGGTCGACGCAATCGTGTGAGGGCAATAAGGGAAACGATTGAAGAGATGACAAACACGCCAGTCCCCATGACAAACCCAATCAGTACAACGGGCACCCAGTCATAGGAAAGCGGAACTGTCATCAGCCAAAAGCAATAGCCAGCCGCAATCAGAGCAAGCACGCCGATCAGAACAGCGATCTTCAAAACCAGTTTGGTTTTCATAACTGCCAGACACAATCATCTATGAAAGAAAGGGCAGCTAGATCAAACATCGCACATCAAACATCAAGTCGAAGATTCAGTGGCGGACATTTGATTCGCTGGCTTCATCGATGGCCCGAGCAGATTGCTACTGCTCAACAAGCCAGCCACCGTGTACCACCCACTCATGGACGACGTTGCCCTTGTCATTGATGAGTGAGAGGCGCTGTGTGCGGACTTCGTCGGCGGTAATAACATGACCACCGCTCTTGGTCGCGCCAAGCAAGGCCAGGCCGGCGGCGACAAACAGCAGAACGAGAAGGATGCGGTTCTGGCGTTCGACGCGATGCAGACGTGTTTCGAGTTGCGGCAGGGTGCTTGTGTTCATGGGCGAAAATACCGCAAATACCTGATCAGCAAAGCGTTTGAGAGACCACGCCCGCACGGATGTGATTTATAGAGAAGACATGCTTGCACCCAGTTATTTTAGAAATCGCTCATGTAGGCCACGGCAGGGTATCGTGGGAAATAGAGTAACCTTATTTAGCCGCTCAGGGTTTTTGGATCGTTGTACCCTGGCCGTGGACTAGCTTCCATTGCCCGTTCTCTCGAACGAAGATGCGGGTCCAGCGGCGCTGCTCATCTATCGCTCCATTCTGGTCTTTTCCTTTGGCGGTGGAGCGGTAAGTCACGATGGCGGTATCCCCGTAGACGCGGACTTTGATGTCATCCGCGACCAGCGAGTCGAAATCCACCTGGCCGGTTTTGCGGTCCTCCAGGTACTGCGCACGATTCTCGACATTCCCGTGCGGGCGGTAATGCACGTAGTCCTTATCCAGGACCCGCTCTAGGAAAGCGATGTCCGGCTTGACGATAGCCGCATTGAGGTCTTTGACGAGTTGCGTCAACTCGCGCTCGTCGCTGGCTTGGTCGCCAAAGGTGACGCCGCAGGCCGTAAGCACGAGAAGCGTGATTGCAAAGAGATGCTTCATGTTCCCAATTCCTTTCCTCGTGAATGACTCAAAAAACGTATATCTTCTTTTATGATCGCAAGCAGAAACTCCTCCGGTTGTATCGCCTTGTCTCCAGTCGATGCAAGCAAAACGGAGCGAATCTCTCGCGTTGCTCCTCGGAAACGCTTTCAACCATGATTGCTGACTACGGCTGGCGTGGGTAGACCAAACATCGCGCATCGAACATCAGATGGAAGATCCGCAGTGGCGGACATTTCGTTCCCTCGTTTCGGCGATTGGTTAGGCCTTTACAACGGCATTTCTGATCGCCGCTGTGGATAAACTTTAGCGAGCGCAGCAACCTGACAGGAACTGTCTTATGAATTGATGACCGGTGGAGCGGACCGATTTAGTGCGCGGCACCTTTAGCTTTCTTTGCAAACTCTTCCCATGGTTGCAATTTCCAAGGGTGCATTTCGTATACGAAAACGCCGGACTTCACCGCCGGGTCGTTCGTCACTATCGCCTTTGCCTCTGCCTCGTTAGCCACTTCCAGCAGGACAGCTCCACCTGCATTGTCGGTAAAGGGGCCCGCTAGCTTCATAGAACCTTTAATGTAAAGGCTCAGCATGTACTTTCCGTGCTCCTTGAGCGGTTGCTCCATTACCGACTTTCCGGTTAACCACCCGGGACCGGGTCGATAGAGGACAAGGTATGTCGCTTTGGTTGCTGTTTCCTGAGGACTGGCCGTTTCGGTGAGGGTCTGTGCTGAGGAATATGTCGGCGCAAGGCCGAGTACAAGCAATAATGCGACCATTTTCATCTTCGAATCACGTAGTCAACCGACCCCGTTGTTCGGGTCCCGCCGAGACCCGTGCTGCGAGTGGTGCTCGAGCCATTGCTCGATCGGTTCGTCCCTTAATACAAACCGAAAGCCTTGCGCTGCATTCGCGTCAGTTGTCCGCTGCACATCGAGCTCCCCGAGCGGCATGGTGTGTGGCACTGACTTCGTTCCACCTTCTTCGATTGTGATGAAGTGGAGCTGATCGTTGACGCGCCAGTAGTCCGTCACGGTGTACGTCGTGCCGTCCTTGAACACCAACTGCGGGTGGGAAGGCGAGGCGCTGCCGACAAACACGTATGCGGGCGATGTGGGGATGAAATTCCAGACAGGATACGGAATGGGATCAGGATACGGAACAGGATATGGGAATGGAACGGGAACGCAGTACGGAGGGAATATCCCCAGACGCGCTCCGAACCAACGCACGCCAATTACTCTCACCCGTGGTCGTGCCCATGGCCGCGCTGCGGCATGGGGTTGCGGGAAGACTGCTCCACTCGAAACGAGCAGTGCGAAAACCGCGCAACAAATCGTACGGTGCATACGTCATCTCCCGCGCGAAGCATTTGTTATTGTGATTGTACGCCGCGATCAAACGCCATCAACCCTCGAACAGTGGCAATGACAAGTTTTGTAAATATGAATTCATCTCCGCGCCGCCTAACGGAGCTCAATTAAGTTGGATTAGGATCGTGAAAAATTTTCTTGATCAAGAGTTTGTGACCGCGAGAGCGCTTTCACTTCCGCGGGCGCGGGACGAAGCGCTCACACACGGCGGGCAGGCAGTGCGCTCGTCAAAGCAGACTGGTCAGGAAAACAATGCTGGCAGGACGTTCGCAACGAAATCAACCAGGCCGTGTCCGATCATGTTGGCGACTAAATCGCGGCGCCACAGGTAGAACCCGGTCAGGATTATCCCTGCCGCGAATGCGATGAGAATATTGGCCGCGCCGCCCGACCAATGGCCAAGTGAAAAGATCACCAGCGGAATCGCCACCGACCAGAAACGGCCGAGACCGATCAATTGCAAGCGTTCAATGGCGTAACCGCGATAGAATAATTCTTCCACTACTCCAGCGCGAAAAACGATCGCAGTGATTAACCATACCGGCAGTTTCTCGAACGCGGCAGAACCGGGACCGTGTCCGTAGTGGGTGAGGACAGCCAGCCCGAGGATGACGACTGCCGACACGATTGCGATGATGAATCCCCACAAGATGGATTTCCACCAGCGCGCGGTTCCGAGTCCGATGGATCGCAAGGGCAAATGTTCGCCGCGTCGGATGATCACGATGAGAGCGAGCGCGCTCACCCAAATCAGGGCTTCCTTAAGAACTGCCGAAACGAACGTCGTTTCCGGGACGAGGAACACGAAGATTTGGCGTATCGCGACCATCGCAAAAAGCGAGATGGCTAGTCCAAGCCACGTTGCCGGCGAAACTTTGGTGGGCACGGACGGTTGCTCGGGCGTTAGAGCGAACGAAGTGCCGACATTATCTGTTTGCATGATTTCCAATTAGGATGCGCGAAGGCGCAGTTTAGATTCAAGAAAAGACAAGAATTATGCGGCGGCGACGCAGGATGGATGACAGGCGAGGCGCCTGCCCTACAAGTAACGTCGGCCTCGTCAGTCGAAGCCTTGGCGAAGGCGGATGTCCGTAGCGGAGGATCGAGGATCGAGGCCGTTATTCGCAACAGCGCGTCCTCGCCGCGGCGAGCAGGCTCCGGTCGTGCCCTACCAAAATTTGAAACTCGCCAGCCTCCCGGCTTGCTCGCTCCTACCCTCGTCACTTTACCTTCTATGTCGCGCGCCCCGCGCGCTCCATTCTTGGCTACCTGATTAGTTAGCGGCCGCGTGCCGCTATTGCACGGTCACAAGTGTGCCGACTGGAATTTCGGAGAAGAATTTGCGTGCAGTATCTTCGGGCAACCGAATGCAACCGTGCGATGCCGGAAAGTTCGGCACGTAACCAGCGTGCATTCCAAAATCGAGACAGCTCAGGCGCATGAAAAACGGCATCTCGACGTGGTAAATCGTGGAACGATGGTTGCGTTCCTTGTTGGTGATCACAAACTCGCCGCGCTTCGTCGAGTAGCCCGCCCGGCCAGTCGAGCATCGCGAGTGATAGATCGGAACGCCGTCTCTGACGAGAGCGACGCTTTGCATCGCCAGAGAAATTTCGATCCGCAACTTGTCGGGCGCAGGCCCACCGCCGAGGAGAATTTGCGCGGACCGCCAGTGCCCAGTCTCGGCGGCGACATCCAATGCCGACATCTTGTTGCGAGTTGTTAGACGCGTCCGGTTTGCTTTGCCGTCGATCAGAGCTTTCAAATAATCGACCTGGCCCAGGCCAGAAGCGAGCATCAGCATCGTGACGTTGCGATCTTCCTCGATGTAACTGCGCACTCCGTTCGGGAGCAGTGCTAGAAAATCCTTGTCGCAACGGGAGGGCAGAACCGTGTTTGGATCTGCTCCGCAATTCAACAGCGTGTTAAACAGCGACACATTGCTGCTGGCGATCGCATACGCGAGAAACGGTACGTTCTTCCCTTCAGGTGTAGGCGGGGCCGAGTTCTTGCTGAGCAGCAACCGGATTTCATCGTTCTCGCCCGCTTGCAGGGCTCTGGCCAAAGCGCGCCGCGTGCTGGTTGTCCATTCGGGCATCGTCGGCAAATGCTGCTCTACAGTTCTAATGATATCTGGATTGCCGCCATCGAGCGCAAAGCTCACAAGGTCTTGTCCGTCCGAACACCGCTTTTCCGGCTGAAGACTGGCTGAGCGCGCGAGGAGCAACCCGAACATGTCCATCTCTCCGTGCATTGCCGCTGCCATTACTGGTGTAAATCCATTCTTGTCGGCAAGATCAACAGCCGCTCCTGCATCGATTAGCCGTCGCGCCGTTTTCCAATCCTGGTGCGATGTTGCGATCAACAATGGCGTACGACCTTGCTCGTCGCGTCCGTTTGGATCGACGCGTTCCATCAGACATAGATCGACGAGCGAATCGCGCTGAATCGTGACCGCACGCACCAGTTCGTCCGGCGAAATGGTGATGCGCGAAGGAGGCTCCGGGCCGATGGCGATTGCCCACAAAACAATCAAAATCAGGGCTGCAAGACCTGCTCGTAGGAAAAATCGCCTGTGGAAGATGCGCATATTGATGGCTGGGCCTCCAATTATACGATTTTCGTCAAGGAATCTGGCACGGTTGCGGGTGAACTGCGAGTCCCTCTTTGAGTGTGGCCGCCACAGCTCCGCATCCGGGACGGATTCGTCCGCAGGTGAAGCCGTTTTGCTGCGGGGAAGCGCAATTGGACGCGGCGGGTTGAACATTGCATGTTGGCCACTGTCAAAATTCCAACCTATGCGTTTGTCCATTTTCGCCCTCTGCCTTGCGCTCGGTACTTCGTTTGCGGCGCAGCCGGAGGCTGTGCCCAGCGGTGCAAGTCCTCTGAATCCATCCGCAGCTGAAGCAGGCAAGGATGTCGTTCATCAATTGAATAACGCTTTTGCAAAAGTGTTTGAAAGCGTCGCGCCGGGCGTCGTGATCATCGAGACTTCCAAGAAGAGCGAAGTTAGCGACAGCTCGCCACTTGACGATCTGTTCTTTCAAGGTCCGCCGGATGAAAACAGGCCACGCCGGAATCCCGGCACGCCTCGATCGGTTCAGACTGAAGGCTCGGGATTCATCGTGCGACCCGACGGCTACATCTTCACGAACGTGCACGTGATTGAGGACGCGGACAAAATCGACGTGAAATTGCAGGATGGCCGTGAACTTCCAGCGCGTGTGGTCGGCGCCGACGAGAGGACGGACATCGCTGTCATCAAAGTTGATGGAAAAGATTTGCCGGTCGTCCAACTTGGCGACAGCGATGCAGTGCGCGTGGGACAATTTGCGTTCGCGATCGGCGCACCGTTCAAGCTCGATTATACATTCACTTACGGTGTGATCAGTGGAAAAGGCCGGAGCAAATTGCTTCAGACAGGCGGCTATTCCATCTCCGATTACATACAGACCGATGCGTCGATTAATCCAGGAAACAGCGGCGGCCCGCTATGCGACATCGACGGGAAAGTGATTGGCATGAACACGCTGATCAATGGAATGAATCGTGGGCTGGGCTTTGCCATTCCCATTAACATGGCCAAAGACATCGGCGGGGAACTCATCGCCGGCCACAAAATTGTGCGCCCCTGGTTGGGCATCCGGATCGAAACGCTTGGCGATGACCCATCGATCCGCGAGTTGTTTAAAGGAACGGACAAGGGCGTGGTGGTTCGTACAATCGAAGCGGATGCCCCGGCCGCCAAGAGCAACCTGCGCCCCTTCGATGTGATTACACATGTCGATGGGAGTGTGGTGACGTCCGATTCGCAGTTGCAGCATGAAATTTTGAAAAAGAAAGTCGGCCAAAACGTCGAGCTGACTGTTTTTCGGAAAGGCCAGGCGATGAAAGTGCCCGTGAAGACTGGCGAATTGCCAGACGAGATTACCCGCGCGTCAAATCAGCCGGTTCAACCGAGCGAACCCAAATCGTCCGGCGACGGCGGGATCGGCAAATTTGGATTGCAGGTGCAGGAGCTGACGAAAGATGTCGCTGAGCGCTTGCATCTATCGTCGCAGCAGGGCGTGATTGTGACCGACGTGGAAGACAACAGCATCGCCTCTGGGCAGGGCATTGAACGCGAAGACGTGATTAACGAGGTGGACGGGAAGCCTGTGACGAACGTGCAATCGTTCCGCGAGGCGCTTAACAAAGCAGATCCGAAACGCGGCGTACTTCTTTATCTCGACCGCAAAGGCAGCAAAACTTTCGCGGTGCTGAAAGCTGGCGGTTAGATCTGTTGTAGCCACGGCCCTGCGGGCCGTCAGGTAGGGCGCGTCACTCCCGTGCGCGCCGATTCTATGAAGTCTAACCAGCGGGCAGAGGGCAGCCCACCCCTACCAAATTTGGAACCGGCCATACGCCGGTGAGGGCTACGGAGGACCGCGGGTCGCGCAAATCGATTCCGCTTACCGCGACGAATGCCCGCGCAGGTACTCAGATAGTGGCTCATTATCGATGTAGAGCTGATCGAGCGCGGCGTCTCCGCGTCGCACTCGGACGGTCACATAAGCATTCTGGTTGTCGCGGCGGTTGTTCTCGACGTATGCGCGTTCGGCTGCGGGCGCGTTCGCTTCGGCAACCCAGAATTTGTTGAACGGGAAACGCACGTGCTGTTTACCTCCGTACCACCAGGCTGATTCAACCTGAACGACATCGTCAGTTTCCACCGCCTCGGTTGTGAGATGGTCAACCTCGGCGAAACCGTCCGTGTTTTGCTTGAGCACGGCATAGACGGATTTATTGCCTTTTTCGAATTTTACGGGCGCATCGAATTCCTCCGTAGCGAAGCGTAACGCAATGTATCGGCCGCGGATCGCATCCACCGGATCAACGGGCGCGGTGCGGAATTTCCAAACGCGACCCTGCTTGAGAGTCTTCTCCCGTTGCCAAACCATCACGGCCGGTACACCCAATTGTGCCAGAGCCACAACGGCGAAAATCATTATCCGTAACATGTTCATGGTGCGGTTCGTCGTTTGAATAACAGCAAGTTGGCAACGAGAAATCCCAAGCCAACAATGATGAAGCCGACTCCGCGAGCGACGAAGCTCAGGTCACTATCGAAGAATCGGCAGATAGCCAGCGCCGCGATCAGCAGAAGCCCAAAATTCGCACGGGCGATGCTGTTTGTGCGAATGCCGCGGGCGAGAATGTCGATTCCGAGCAAGAGCCCGTAGCAGTTCATCACCGTGGCGGCTGCGAATGAGCAGGATGTGCTCTGCCATTTGTCATCTGGCAGCTCGCACAGCTTCGAAATCGCCCATGCGATGGCGGCGACGATCGGTAATAGAGCCGCCGAGAAACTAAATGCAGCGCGTCGTCGCAAAAGATCGAAACCCACCAGACACACAGAGGCAATTGGAAACAGCAGTTCGACGGCCACAGCCAAATTCGCCGCCGAATCGCGTGGAACCGACGCGACTCGATATGTCATATGCCAATTCGATTCAAAACTGAGCACAATCGTAACGACACCGATCGCAATTCCACCGACAACCGCGAGCGGGTGCAAACGTCCAGCCGGCTGCGGAAAAAATATCATGCCGCAGAGATAAATCGCTGTCGCTATTCCCGCATATGCAAGCGCGCCGACATTGGCGTTTGCGAAATCGGCAGTTGCGCCAACTCCGAACAGTGACGCGAGCGCCAGAATAATTACGAGTATGGCTGTTTCCCGGCTGTCACGATCAAGTCGAAACCGAATGGCGACGTATGGAATCACCAGTACCATGAGAAACCAGAAGAACATCGGATTTCCTTCCGGCGAAAACATTCCCCACCCCGCAAACAGCCACACAACGCAGCCAAGGACATACGCAATCGCGCCGAGAGTAGTGCGCAACAGATAAACGATCGCAATACTCAGCAACAGCCATGTGCGCATGAAGTCGGAGAAGGTTCCCTGCAGTTGATACGTTTGGCCGATCAGCGAAATAGCCGTGGCGACTGCTGCCACGTCGAAAATGGCCGCAGCTTCACGCCACGACCGTGATTCATCTCTGCGCATCAACGTGAACACGACCAATGCCTGCGCCATGAGAAGTGGCAGGAATGCGATTGCTGTTCGGGTGGCGCGGCTTAGGTCATCCCAATTGTGCGCGATGAGAAGAATGATTCCGGCGGCAACTAAGGCCGACCCAAGCGTCGCCAATATAACGAACGCAAAATTGGTTCGAGGTCGATCGTTCTCGTAATAGCGCTCGATCGCTCTCGCATTTTCAGAAGTGATCGCGCCGCTGGCCACCAACTCTGGAAGCTGCGATCGAAGCCAGCGGATTGCCCACCGATTTCTGACGCCTGACACGCCCCAGATTCAATCAGGATTGGTTTTGACATGGAAGCGGAATTCCGCAGCTACGTTGCGCGACTGCCGACGATCACGAGCACGATGCCGCCGACCAAACAAATGCCGCCCAATACCGGGGGAAACGGAATGGTCTTTTGCTTTTCAGCAGTCGCCTGAATTGGGCCAAGATCCAACACCTTTTCGCGCTTGGTGTACGTGATCCCGCCCCATACCAACGCAATAATGCCGATAACGATCAGAATGATGCCGACAATTCCGGCAGGCTTCATCGCTTCGACGTTATAATGCGCGGCGTCCTGAGATCAATTGGATAATGAGCACGACAATCGCAATCACGAGCAGGATGTGAATGAACCCGCCCAGCGTGTACGAGCTGACTAACCCAAGCAGCCATAGCACGAGCAGAATAACGAATATTGTCCAGAGCATAGGATTGTTCCTTTCGGTTAAACATACGTATCTTCGCACGAGCCATTTTCGTTGCGCTTATGCGGAACCGAAATTTTTAAGATTTCTCTAGCGCTGCGCGCAAATTCCAGTCGCTCGTCTCCAGCAAGCCGCGAGCAGATTCGTAATCACGTTGCGTGACTTCGGCCACGATCCGCACGGCACGATCGCGCAATTTCGTGCTCGTGGTGCGCAGATCGATCATGAGGTTGCCGCGCACTTTCCCGAGTCCGATCATCGCGCCGGTGCTGATAATATTGAGCGCGATCTTTGTTGCAGTGCCGGCTTTTAATCTCGTCGATCCGGCCAGAATTTCCGGTCCGACGGCAAGCGTGACTACAAGGTCAAAATCTGTAGCCGGGGTCGGTGACCCCGGCCGGCCGCCATCACCGATACCGGTTACAGTGGGATTACAGGTGAGCAAAATCGTTTTTGCGCCTAACGACTTTGCTCTGGCAAGCGCGCCGAGCACAAAAGGAGTCCGGCCACTGGCTGTGATTCCAACCACCACATCAGCGGGCTTCAGACCCCGCTCATCCAAAGCGAGTGCGCCGGCGCCCTCTTCATCTTCCGCGCCTTCGACACTCCGATGCAACGCCGTTGCCCCGCCCGCGATTACGCCTTGCACAACATGACTCGGCGCACCAAATGTGGGCGGAATTTCACTCGCATCCAGCACGCCGATGCGCCCGCTGCTGCCGGCGCCAACATAAAACAAATGTCCGCCGTTTCGCAGCGATTTAGTGACGATTTCAATTCCGCGCGCAAGATCAACCGCCGCAGCAGACAACGCTTCTTGGACGAACTTTTCCTCCTGCACAAACAATCGAACCAATTCTTGCGCGCTCATTTTTTCCAAGCTTTCCGAACGCGGATTGCGTCGTTCCGTTAGCGCCGCAGCCAAACCGTCGATTTCGGTTTGAGACGGTTTCGGGTGAAACGCTGCGTGATCGCGCGCTTCAGCAGCAAGCCAGGCAGCACCCAGTTCAGGTGCGCGCTCGGCAGTTGTTATCCGCGCGTCGGGGAGATTTTTCTTCAGCCGCCGCCGGAACGCGTGTGTGTAAATTGAATCGCGATAGAAAAGCCCACCGATCAGAATGACTTTCGGTGCGAGCAGGTGCAGGCGGTCAGCAACGGCTTCCGTATATTCGCATAGCACGGCTGCACCTTCTTCGATGATCTCCATCATTCGCCCGCCCCCCGCGGCAGCTGTCTCGAAGACCACCGGAGCAAGCATGGCCATTTCCATCTTGTCCGCTGTTTGGACCCAGCGAACGAGTTCATCGAAGTTGTTCAATGATAGCGCGTGCAGGATTTTCGCGGTGAAATCCAACTCGACGCGACGCAAATCGTGTTCGCGCAGGATTAGCCGGAGCGCCTGCACGGAAAGAGAATAGCCGCCGCCGGCGTCGCCCAAAATATGGCCCCATCCGCCGGCTCGCTCGATTTTGTTGCCACGACGGCCAGTTACCGATGATCCGCTTCCCGCATTTACGACAATTCCGTCCGCATGATCAAGCGCTGCGGCCAATCCCGACTGACGGTCGCTGCCAGTCACGATTTTGCTGTTTGGCCAGATCTCGAGACAGGTTTCTCTAAGCACGCGACGATCCTCGTCGGTTCTGCAGCCGGCAAGGAAAACTCCCGCGCGATCGATTCGCTTCGGCAATTCAGTAAGGATGGCTCGCAGACGCTCTGGCGCAGTGAGCCGAAAATTCGATGGCGGCAATTTTCCCTGATCGAGAACACAAAATTCGGCGCCGGATGGGCTCGCTACGGCCTCAACCAGTACCCAGGCGGTTTTTGTTCCGCCGCCTTCAACCCCGAGGATGCGCTCACCGGGTTTCACGATTCGTTATGCTTAGCCGCTTTTATGGCAAATGGAAAGCTGGCAGGGACGCCGCGCTGCGGCGTCCGGTTGGCGCAGTGCGCCGACCCTACCATTGCCGAAATTTTGCGTGTTCGTATCGTGAAAAGAACAATGGATCGAGCCGAGGCAGAGAAAAACATCGTGCAATTGCGAGAGGAAATACGCAAGCACGACCGGCTGTATTATCAGGATGCCGCGCCAATCATCAGCGATCGCCAGTACGACCGGCTCTACAAGGATCTTATTGATCTCGAGACGCAGTTTCCTGATCTCCTTACGCCCGATTCGCCAACGCAACGCGTCGGTGGAAAGCCACTGGAGGCGTTCGCACAGATCCAGCACCGAGCACCGATGCTTAGCCTCGACAACACTTATTCCGAACAAGAGGTGGCGAATTTTTACAAGCGCATCACTCGTCCGTTGGCTGACGAAAAAATCCCCGTCGTCATTGAGCCCAAAGTGGATGGCGTCGCGGTGTCGGTGATGTACGAAAAAGGCCGGCTGAAATACGCAGCAACGCGTGGCGACGGTCTTGTTGGCGATGACATCACTCAAAACATCAAAACAATTCGTTCAGTACCGCATCAGTTGCGCGGCGAGCCGCCAGACATTTTCGAAGTACGCGGCGAAGCTTATCTCGACAAGGCAGGCTTTGACAAATTGAACCAGGAACGCAAAGCCGCCGGTCTTCCACTCTTTGCGAATCCCCGCAATGCGGCTGCCGGTTCGCTAAAGCATCTCGATCCAAAGGCTGTCGCGAAACGCCCGCTCGGAATCGTTTTTTATGGAACCGGCGCAGTGGAAGGCGCGGACGTTGATTTGCACTCGAAGATTTTCCGACTGTTCAAGAAACTCGGTTTGCCAACACACGAAGATTGGTGGCTCGCCGAATCCGTGGATGAAATTCTCAATGCGATCCGCAAACTCGACGAGATTCGGCACGATTTTCCGTATCAAACCGATGGCGCGGTAATCAAAGTGGATGCGCTCGCGCAACGCGAGCGGCTCGGATTTACAGCCAAGGCGCCGCGTTGGGCGATTGCTTACAAATATGCGGCCGAACGGGTCGAAACTCGCTTACAAGACATCATCATTCAGGTAGGACGTACCGGAATCCTCACACCTGTAGCAGTGCTAGACCCTGTGTTGGTGAGCGGGAGCACCGTCGCCCGCGCCACCTTACACAACGAGGATGAAATCAGACGCAAAGACATTCGCATCGGCGATACCGTAGTTATCGAAAAGGCCGGCGAGGTCATTCCGGCCGTCGTCGAAGTCGTGAAATCGAAGCGGCCACGAGACACGAAGCCGTTCGATTTCGCCAAACACATCCGAGGGAAATGTCCCGTGTGCGGTGGCCCGATCCGACGCGATCCGGAATTCGTCGCGTGGCGCTGTGAAAATCTCTATTGCCCGGCACAGACGACGCGGCGCGTGGAATTCTTCGCCGCACGTGGCGCGCTCGATATCGAAAGCATCGGCGGAATTGTCGCGGACAAACTGGTTGAGCGCGGCCTCGTTCGCGAGCCGCTGGATCTTTTCGACTTAGAGGTCGAGCAACTGGCGAAACTGAATCTTGGCACAGAGGAAGCCCCGCGCGTTTTCGGCGAGAAAAATGCGAGTAAGGCGATTAACGCAATCGAGCGCGCGAGAACGCTGTCGCTATCGCGCTGGCTTTTTGCGCTCGCGATTCCCGACGTGGGGAAAACGACAGCCACGCAGCTCGCCCGGTTTCATGACACGATTGCCGACGTGGCTCATTCGGAGTTGCTCCGCGACGTCGTGGACTATCATGGAAAGCGGAACGACAAGAAATCTGCCAAGGAAATAGCTGATCGATTAATCAGATCAGGATTTGCGGAACCATCGAAGAGCAAGGCAGGCAAGGACGGCATCGTAACGGAAGTCGGGCCAGTCGTTGCGCAAAGTGTCCTTCATTTCTTTGCGTCGCCCGCTGGTAGAAGGATTTTGAAGCGATTAAGCGAACTCGGCATCAAGCCGAAGAGTGAAAAAGTGTCGGCGAAAAAAGCGGACGAATTGCCGTTGGCCGGCAAAACTTTTGTCCTGACCGGAACGCTGCCCTCGATGACACGCGACGAAGCCACCGAAAAAATCGAAGCGCTTGGCGGTTACGTCACCGGAAGCGTAAGCAAAAAGACCGATTACGTCCTCGCCGGCGCCGAACCCGGCAGCAAGTTCGACAAGGCGAAAGGGCTCGCCGTAAAAATCATCGACGAAGCCGAATTTCGAAAAATGCTGTAATGCCTGGGTTCACCTGAGTCGTGCGACGCAGCGAAAGCTGTCGCCTCGTCCTGTGGGCGCCTACAGAAAAAGTGCGCCTAAGTGCCTGGAATCGGGAAAAATAAGAGATGTTCTGGGGGGAACATCTTGCGGACAATAGTTGACTTAAGGGAGACTCGTCTATTAGACCTTAGTATATTAAACTTTGGTATAATGCGCCTGCGAGGCCGCCTTCGATCCGCTAGCCTCGCAAACGCGAGCTTCAGGAAACCAATTTCGCTTAAGTAGCAGGTAGGCGCTCTCGCGTGAGCTAATATCACTCGAGCAGGGCAACGATCAGTTACTCGCACTCACCGCAAAGTAACCGGAACTTGCTCAGAATGCCTTGTCAGTTCTGGCAACGTTGCATCAAGCGAACCAATTCGGCCACGGAACTTACCTTCATCTTCTGCATTACATGAGCCCGATGGACTTTGACTGTTTGCTCGACGGTGCCGAGGGTGGCGGCAATTTGTTTGTTTAATTTGCCTGCTACCACATATTCGAGCACTTCGCGCTCACGCGGCGTGAGAGTGGCCAGGCGCGCGCGGATTTCGGAACGTTCGGCCTGCTGGCTCCGGAGGTCTCGATTTTTCTCAATAGCTGCGCGAACGGCAGCAAGCAGGTCTTCATCGTTAACAGGTTTGGTGAGAAAATCACTCGCACCGCGTTTCATCGCGTGCACGCTCATGGGAATGCTGCCGTGAGCGGTAAGAAAAATGATCGGCAGGAGACTTCCTGATTTGGCGAGGATTTCTTGAAGTTCCAGACCACTTACCGCCGGCATGGAGAGATCGAGTATTACACAGCCGCATGCTCCCGGATCGTACTGCGCCAGGAAGGCGTCAGCGGACGCGAACGCAGCCACAACAAAACCAGCCGTTCGCAACAAACGCGAAATCGCGTTCCGCACCGGGGCGTAATCGTCGACAACAAAAACGGTGGCCTCGAAAGCACTCATTGACTGGAGCCGTTATTATCGATTACTACCCGTTCGTTTGGAGCGGTTGTTGGAAGTCGGAAGCAAAACGTCGCGCCGCGGTCGGCATTATTCATGGCCCACAGTGTTCCTCGATGCGCGGCGATAATAGTCCGACAGACCGATAGACCGAGGCCCATTCCTTTCTCTTTCGTGGTAAAGAAAGGCTCGAAAAGTTGTTCCATATTCTTTTCCGGAATGCCGCATCCCTGGTCGGTAATGGATACGGTGATTGCGTCGTCGCCATTCTCGATTTCGGTACGAATAACCAGGCGGCGATCCGGTGTCGGGCAGCTCGCCATTGCGTCAGAAGCGTTGACTACCAAATTAAGCAAAATCTGCTGAAGCTGCACCGGATCGCCGACGACCGCTGGCAAATTCGGGGCGAGCTTAGTTTCTACTTTGACTTTCTGATTTACGAGATCGCTGCGGACCAACTTCAGCACATTGCGCACCACTTTGTTTATGCGCAGGGAATGCTGTTGCACTTCCCGCTTTGTCAGCCAAAGGCGCAAACGGCGGATGGCGTCGCTGGCGCGCCTGTCTTCACTTACGATCTCCTTGAGAATTTCCCGCACTTCGCCGAGGTCAGTGCCGCCACTTGCCAGGATCCTCTGCGCTGTCTGCGCATTCGTAAGAATCGCGCTGAGAGGCAGATTAAGTTCGTGCGCAATGGAACCGGAAAGTTCGCCCAGCATTGTGACGCGGGAGAGATGCGCCATTTCATTATGCTGGCGCACCGCCTGCTCTTCGGCCTCCTTACGTTTAGTTATGTCGAGTGAAGCCCCGTGCATTCGAAAAGGTCGACCGTCACGATTGAATTCGACTTGGCCACGCCCGGCAATCCAGCGCAATTCCCCACTCGGCAGCAGCACCCGGTACTCGGATTCGTATTTTGCGCCGGTGCCTAACGAGTTCTCCACAGCCTTAAGCACGGATTCACGATCCTCGGGATGCAGCCTGCTTCGAAAAAGCTCGAAGTCGACTTTCTCCAACGAGTCGAAACCAAACATGGCGCGACCTTTGTCCGTAATCCAAATTTCATCACAGACAATGTCCCACTCCCACATTCCGAGATTGGCGGAATCGGCTGCCAGGTTGAGTCTCTGCTCGCTGATTTCCAATTCGCGTACCAGACCCGCTGCTCGAGCCACGTCGTTACTCAGTTCATAACCCATCGCTGCCACGATGGCCGTATAGCTGAAGCCGAGAAAGAACGGGACGTCAATTACTCCCCAGATCACTAATGGGACGTGCCACGCCAGGATGCCGCCAAAGATCATACTGCCGCCTACCAGCAAGGCGCGTCGCCGATCACCGCGTCGCCACACGACAATTGCGGCATCCACCGCGAAGATAAGGAGCAAGAGCAAACTGAGGTTACTAAGAAGACCCCACGGATTCGGAGTTCCGACCGGAATCGAGACCATCTGCCCACCCCATGAAAACTGGCGGATGTCTGTAATCGCGTTGAAATTGATACTGACCGGGAAAATGAAATTGAGGATCAGCACTACGGTCCGCAGTCCGTAGATACTCCAGGCCAGCCAGGCTCGTCCGGCGTGGAGATAAAGCCGCACGAAAGCAACGAACGACAGCGTGAGCACCCAGGTGGGCACATGTATCCAGCGCATCAACTGCTGGTATTGCTCAGCGGTCCTGGAGTTTAGCATCCATAATTCGAATGCAGAGATTGCCGCCGCGGCGATCGCGCTACATGAAAACAACAAGTACACGGGGCTCTGGCGTTGTTTGAACCAAACGGCCAAATAAAATCCCGCCAGCGTTAAACACGCTGCGGCATTCATTGACCAGAGCACGGTGACCCAACTCATCGGAAGATTGTGACGAATTTCAGGGGTTACTCGCTGAGCGGGCCGCGGAGCGAGCAAAAGGCCAATTGCCGCGTGCAAACCAACTTCGGAAGGCGAGGACAAGATTACGTTTCTCGATCATTTGGTCGGATTTGTGATGATTCTTGTTTTGCGAAAAAAGTTTTTCGTTGTCAAACAAATCTGATCGATCGGCGGACCGCAGGAAATTCTACGGCCTTCCTAAATGGTTAGGCGAAATCGTGTTGCAAAACGGCTCGATTTTGCAAAAGCCGCGCCACAGCATAAGTGCCTCCGGGAAAGGAGACATACTCAGACGCGAATTAGTCCGGTTCTAGCTTAAACCAAAGGACCGAACTTCACGAACACTGCGAATTCAGCGCGTTAAGTGTTCGACTTCGCTTACGACAGCAGGCGCAATTTAGGGCGACGGCGTCGCGTCATCGTCGAGCGACATCGGGATCACGCCGGGAATTGCGCCGGGAGAGGCAAGCAGCATGCCGGTCTTGCTGGCCGGATGCATTGTCGCTTGAACCTGGAAGGTCATTTTTTCATTTCCGCGCATTACGGTTATTGGAACCGAATCCCCAGCAGTGATGTAGAAGGAGGCATCAAACACGTCCTCGGGATCCGCTATCTTTTTCTTCCCTACCTGAAGCAGCACGTCCCCTTCTTTGAGTCCCGAGCGTGCCGCCGGTGTGTCGTCGGCGACCTGTGTCACCATCGCTCGGGAGCCTTCGACTTGTTTCGATGCGGGCGACACGTTGTTCACTCCGATCCAGCCGTGTCGGGCTTCGCCGAAACGAACAAAATCGCTGCGAATCTTCTCGGCTGCCTCGATCGGTACGGCGTAACAGGCCGAATTATTTTCAAGACCGCTAACGACGATACCAACCACTTCCCCTTTCATGTTCAACAGGGGAGCGCCAGCCTCGCCCCGCTGGGTCGGAGCGTTCACGCGTAGATGGATCGTGGAAAAATAGCGACCGAGACATTTCCGGTCGAATCCGGCAATCATACCGAAGTTGGGTGTCTTCGGTAAATCCAGAGGATAACCAATCGAAACGACAGGAGTCGCCAGCTCCAGTTCCTCGGATTTACCAATGGGCAGCCCCGGCGTGGTCTCGTCCACTTTCAAGATGGCTGTCCCGCTGCGAATGTCTGCCACTAATTGGCGTGCCGGATATTTTTTGCCGTTGAATTCGACTGTGAAATTACCCGCCTCGCCCCCGACTGTGTATGCCGTGTAGAGTGTCCCTGTCGGGTCGACGAAAAATCCGGTGCCGCAAATCTCGCTGTGCTCATCGACGCCGTGAATCTTAACAACCGCTTTGGCAGCCCGCTCGAAAAGGTCTCGGACCTGCTGACTGATCGTTGCAGCGGATTGCTCCTGGGCGAAAAGCCAACCCCCTCCTAAACCAAAAAATAGCGCGAATGCGACGAGCGCGCGCTTCCTAGAACCTGAAAGTGGGCTCATAACTCACGGGGACGCTATCGAGCACGTAGCGTGGCGGGGCGGCTCGGTGAGTCTGGGCGTTTTGACGAAAACTGCGAACCGGCTGCGTCCTGAAAATCTGCGTGGAGACCGGCGATCCAAGATTCCATTCCTGTTCGGCATTCACCGGCATCGATAAGGTAAGCGGACTCTGGCTAGCGACGCGCGCCGCCTCGGGTTGCTGATAAACCTTCAATGAAAAGATCGCTGCGCAAACAAGCACCGCGGCGACAGCAGTGGGATACGAGGCGAGCGATCGCGCATCCAGTTTCAACATGAAATTGTGCGCGCGTTCCAGGCAAATCCGCCAGAGCGGCTGGCGCAGCAATTCATCGCGTTGCCGGCGATGGAATTCGTGAAGGAAATTCTCGAAATAACCGGGTGGCGGTTGCTCATACCGCTTCAATCGAAGCAGCCTCGCGATTTCGTTGTCGTTGGATTCGTCCATTTTTTCCGTTACGAGACAGGATTTTTCCGAAATTCGTCCAGGTAATTTTGCAACTGCCGGTTCGCGTAAAAGAGCCTCGAACGTACCGTTCCTTCCGAAACGCGCAAGATTTTACTAATTTCTGCGTGGGGCATGCCCTGAATGTGGAACATGGTAACAACTGCTCTGTGATCATCAGAC